>Ga0180009_10002673_pt1 | contig 20846 bp, 18 predicted proteins | sample OS_PC_MetaG_FD_123537 | JGI IMG/M metagenome (GOLD analysis project Ga0180009, IMG submission 123537) | Groundwater microbial communities from the Aspo Hard Rock Laboratory (HRL) deep subsurface site, Sweden - OS_PC_MetaG | ecosystem: Environmental > Aquatic > Deep subsurface > Groundwater...
GAAACGGTAACCTGCCATTGTCAATAAACGATATGTACCTGGAAATACGGTCGTGAAAGTTTTACTTCTGGCCGCAGGTCTTGGGACAAGACTGCAGCCGTTGACCTTTGATATCCCAAAGTGCCTGGTTCCCATAAACGGCAGGCCGTTACTCGATTATTGGCTGGAGATGATGTTTAATGCAAACATGGATTCCGTGCTGGTAAATCTTCATCACATGGCTGAAAAAGTACGGTGCTTTATTGATGAAAGCCCCTATAAAGGAAAGGTTACAGCGGTTTATGAAGAGGAACTTTTAGGCACGGCCGGAACATTGCTAAAAAACAAGGCATTTTTCGGGAAAGATCAAATCCTGCTGGTCCATGCAGATAATTTTTCACTGTTTGATCTGAATGAGTTTATCCGTGCCCATGGCTCCCGGCCAAAAGCCTGTGAGATGACAATGATGACATTCACGACAGATACGCCTGAAAGCTGTGGAATCCTGGAACTGGACAACGAAAAAGTGGTAACCGCATTCCACGAAAAGGTCAGCAGCCCTCCGGGCAATCTTGCCAATGGGGCGGTATATATTTTGGAGAATTCGATTTTTTCATTTCTTGAGTCTTTGGGTGAAGAAAAAATGGATTTTTCCACCCAGGTGCTGCCCTTTTTTTTAGGGAGAATCTTTACATTTCATAACAACCGATATCACAGGGATATCGGGACAATGGAGAACTATCAAAAAGCCCAGGAGCGATTATGATCACTACATATGAAATGCTGCAGGAAATTATGAAACTTCATGCAGCAGGCAATTATCAAGACGCAGAAACCCTTTGCAGGCAAATCCTTGAAAAGGAACCTGATAATGCGGATGCCAACCATTTTTTAGGTGTTATTGCCTATGAAGTTGGAAACCTTGGGGCTGCAAAGGCGTATCTTGAAAAGGCAATTGACCTGAACCCGAACAATCCCTCCTGTTATCTGAATATGGGCAATGTTGTCCATGAAGAAGGCAAGTATGAAGCGTCAATGGAATGGTATGAAAGAGCCATTGTTTTTAATTATGCAGATAGCAAAAAAGCATATAATAATCTGGGCGTAGCGTTGACAAGACTGGGCAGGCTTGACGAGGCGGTTGAAAAATTGAAAAAAGCCGTTGAAATAGATCCCCGGTATTATGAGGCCTATAATAATATCGGTGAAACCTATAAATATCTTGGAAACTATGAAAAAGCCCTTGAATCCTGTGAAGAGGCGATTCGTCTGTCCCCTGAATTTGTGCCGGCAAGATGGAACAGGTCCATGCTTTTCCTGCTGAAAGGCCAGTTTGAAAAAGGATGGACAGAATATGAATGGCGGTGGCAAAGACCCAACACGCCCAAAAGAAAAATTGATGCCGGCATGGCATGGGATGGAAACTTTTTTAAAGGCAAAACTATTTTTGTCTATGAAGAGCAGGGAATGGGGGATACGCTTCAATTTATCCGATACCTGCCCTTGGTAAAACAAATGGGCGGGCATGTGATTTTTGAAGTATTGACGCCAATGATACGGCTTGTTGAATCTGTTAAAGGATTTGACAGGTTGTGGGTGGGCATAAGGAATGTGGATACAAGACCCTCGGATCGGTTTGATTTTCATATTCCGTTGATGTCGTTACCCAGGATTTTTAATACAACTCTTAAGACTGTACCGGCAGATATCCCCTATTTAACAGCAGATCAGAATCTGGCTCAAATCTGGAAGAAAAGAATTAAAAAGAACAGCAGTTTTAAAATCGGCATTGTCTGGGCCGGACATCCGGGACATACCAATGATGGAACCCGGTCTACATATTTAAGCTTGTTTTCAGTTCTTAAACAGGTTAAAGGGATCGCGCTGTTCAGCCTTCAGATAGAAAAATATGAGAAATGGACAGATATTAATCCCAGAAAAATAATTGATCAGGACCTGGGGGAACAGATTTCAGATTTTGCAGATACAGCAGCAATCATAGAAAATCTTGACCTTGTGATTTCCGTTGATACGGCTATTGTTCATCTTGCCGGAGCATTGGGGAAACAGGTCTGGACACTTCTTCCCTTTTCTCCGGACTGGCGCTGGATGATAGACCAAGAAGACTCCCCCTGGTACCCGACAATGAAATTGTTCCGCCAGCCTGCTCCGGGAGATTGGAAATCTGTGTTTAAGAAGGTTAAAAAACACCTTGCAACACAGATAAAACAAAAAAAATAGGATCAGCCTCTTTTTTTTGATATACCCAAACTAAAGGTAATTTTGAAAAAGGCCGATTGATGAAAGGTAAATGATTTCATTATAATCGGCTTTTTTATTTCAAAGGAAAAATTGCATGGAATTGGAAGATATAAAAAAAACCTCGGATTATGCTTATTCTATCCGGGATGATAGAAATGAATTTTATGATGAAATCCTGTCATACCCTCCTGAAAAAAGAAATGACAAGTGGTCGGTCTCATGGTCGGATTTGATGATGACCATGTTTATTTTTTTTGTTGTGATGTATCTTTATCAGACCGGCAACAGGGATCTTTTATTCGGCAAGGGCCCGGGCAAAAACTATCTGTCGGAGAGTGGGTCGCAAAGCATTGTGAATATTGGTTTGGATCAGAATCCATCCCAGGTATATGATCAGACAAGACAGGCCATTTCCGAGGTCATGGTGACTCAGCCGGATTCTGTTGAATTGATGAAGAATGGAGCGGTTCGAATCGTTCTGGCAGGGGATCTGTTGTTTGATCCGGGGAAGGTGGACCTTAAGGTCGGTGCCCGGTATCAGCTCAATCAGATCGCACGGGTGCTCAACGAGAATGATTTTGCCATTAACGTTGTGGGCCATACAGATGATGCACCGACACGAAGCGAACAATATCCCACCAACTGGGAGCTGTCTTCAAAAAGAGCAGCCATGGTTGCAAGATATCTGACAGAAGTCACAAAGGTGGATGAAAAAAGAGTGTTTATCAGTGCCTACTCATATCATCAACCGGTCAGATCAAATGATACCGCTTATAATCGAGCCTTAAACAGGCGTGTGGAGATCATTTTGACGAAGCAACAACCCCCATATGCACCATCAAACAATTAAAACAGACTTACCCAGATAAGGAGGCAATATGCTGACACCGGAACTTATTAAATTTTTAAAGCAGACAAGAAAAAATATCATTGGATTGCTGATTTGTGTGATCTTGTTTTTATCCGGCTTTTTTATTCACGGGAATACAGGGTTGTATCTCAATCTTTCCGGATTTCTGATTGTCATCGGCGGAACCCTGGGGGCAACTTTTTTAAGTTATAACATGAAACGGATTGAAATTCTTTTTAAGGTCTTAAAGACCGCATATGGCAAACAGACAAGAGATCCTGATGAAATTGTAAAAATCCTGGTTGATTTGTCAGTGAAAAGACGGGTGAAAGGGGTGCTGGCCCTGCAGAAAGATGAGGATGAAACCTCAATAGCATTTTTAAAACAGGCCATTGGGTTATTGGTGGACGGATGTTCCAAAGAACAGATTAAAGATTCTTTAAGTGCTGAAATGTATTTTTTCAGAATGAGAAGAGATGAAACCCGCAGAGTGCTGCAGACCATGGCAGATGTTGCTCCATCCTTCGGCCTGGTGGGAAGTGTTGTGGGCTTGATAGGAATGCTGGCAGGAGCCGGTGATTCCCATGTAATCATGGCAACCGTCCCTATTGCCCTTACGTCGACACTGTATGGGATTATCCTGTCCAATTTTATTTTTCTGCCTTTTTCTGCTACTATCAGGGAGAGAACGATCAAAGAGCTGTTCCTTCAAAAGATTATTACAGATGGCGTTCTTGCTGTTTTTGATGAGCTTCACCCAAGGATGCTGGAACGGAAACTAAAGTCATTCTTAACGCCTTCAGCACGGCACGGGCATTTTGTGTCATTTGAAAATTCAAAAGAAGAACTGGAATTAAAAGATCTTAAGGAAAGTGCCTGATTAAAAAAATGATATGAGGTTTAAAAAACAGTTGACAAGATTTTCAAAATCATATAGATAACTTGTGTTTTTTTGATTGGCCTTGGGCCGTTAACTCAGTTGGCAGAGTATCTGCCTTTTAAGCAGAGAGTCGCTGGTTCGAGCCCAGCACGGCCCACCACCAAAAAAAGAAACATATTGCGTCCCCATCGTCTAGCCCGGTCCAGGACACCGCCCTTTCACGGCGGCGACAGGGGTTCGAATCCCCTTGGGGACGCCACTTTTACCCCGGTAAAAGAAATCGAAATACCTTTGAGTTTTAAACAAGATTCCAAGGGTATTTCGATTTTTTCGTTTTGGGACGTATCATTATCTCCTGCAACAGATTATTAAACCCAGCCAGTGTATCCGGTTTTGCATTGTTTTTTATGCTATTCGTCTTGGCCCCCTGAAATTCAACAAGCAGAAAGACCTTTATGAGAGAGGATCTCCACTATTTCACCATGCCATGGCCTTTATCTTTCAGCTGTTTGATACCAGCCATTATTCGGCTGTCCTTGGAAAGTGCATAATGCCGTTCCAAAAGACTCAATGCAATATCAGCTTTTTTTTGACTTTGAAGCATGTCTGAATAATTAAGAACAATATTGACATGGGTCCCTTTTGTCATATTCATTCCATCTATGATCGCTTTTAAAGCAAGTTCCTTTTTACCGGCTTCCCAATAGAGTACCCCCAGATTATTTAACAGCTCTGGAAAATAGTAATTCAATGCCAGGGAAAATGTTTTTTTAAAAATTATTTCCGCCTGTTCTTTTTTGCCAATACTGTAATACAATTCTCCAAGCTTATTAAGGATGACAGGGTCATCGGGTCTTAATCGGTTCAGCTTTTCAAAGCATTCAATCGATAAGCTGACATTTCCGGCTTTAAATAACAAAACAGCATATAAGGTTAGAGTCATACTATTATCAGACCCGTTTGTTTTTGATAATGCAGTCTGCAATAATTCCAAAGCCATGGTGGTTAATTGCACATTCCATAGGATTGAACCAATTGATGTAACAACCATTTCAGAATACTTTTCATTTTCAAGCAATTGATGGATATGCTCATTTAATTCTTCATGGCGTTTTTGCTGTAAAGGATCAGAGGATTGATTTACAATAGAAACACCCCTGCTTTGAGAAAAAGTTTTATTGTGCTCTGCAGCGGTTGATGCCAATTTCAATGACAGCTCTAATAAGGGGTGAGAATCCGTTTTTTCTATATGCCATATGCTGGATTCAAATTTTACATCGGGGAAAAATTCACTGATGGATCTTATCACGCCGTAATGATGGGGCTCTCCAAACATCATGTCAACATTTTCTTCACATAATTCCAATGCTCTAAGGTAATTGCAGTCCTTTAAATGTTTTAAATAATCATGCCCGCATAACACGCCATTGTTTTTAAGCTTGGGATACCATTTGAGAATATCTTTCCGAACATTTTCATATCTGTGATCAGCATCGATAAATATAAGATCTGCAACATTATCCCCAATTACGTCGCATACTTCATCGGTCCGTCCGATAAGCGTGATGGTATTTTTTTCATACCCTTCATCTTTGATGCGGTTTAAAAAGATGTCTAAAATGTTATGTTCCTTGTAGGACCATTGGATATCTTCTGTTGAACAAGGCATGCCTTTAAACCAGTCAACGCAATATAATCTGCCGTTATTTTGAGCAATAACAGGAAGCATGGAGATGCTTGATTTTCCAGTATAACTGCCCAGTTCAATAACTACCATTCCCGGCTTTGACTGTTTTTTTACAAGTTTTTCCAACGCAATTTTATCTTCATTTGAAATTCCATCAAGAATAACAGCCATGATATTTCTCCGGATACGGGTTGGCAAAAACAAAACAGGTATACTGTTAATTTCCTATAATCAAAGAATCAGACTGTCAAGAAATGATTACATGTATGGCCATACAGTAAGTCTTCACAATTGGATGCGCCAAAAAAAAATGCTTTAAAAGGGTGGATGATGGTCAGCCTGGCAATACTCTATGCACTGACACAAGGAAACCCCTTCTTGTCCCATCCTCTTGCGGCATAGTAGTCTTTGAGCATCAGTTCCATTTCATCGGTGGTGATGGCTTTGCCTGACGGGAGTGCTTCGGTGTGCAGCCTTTTGGGCAGGCGGTCCTGTTCCGGAGTAAGACCTTCGCGCAGATTAAAACTTCGGGTCGTATCCGTTATGGCGGCAGCGGTTTTTCTAAGACTTTTTTGATTGAGTTTTAAGCCGGTTACCCAGAACATGAGCTTTTCAAGTTCTTCCCAGGGGTAAAAATCTCTGTAAAACCGGCAGAGAACGCCGGTATCAAAAATATTCAGCCTATCCTCATAATCAACTAGCAGGTCGGCCTTGCCAATAATGGTATCCGGCGGGATGATCCCGGCAAGCTCGGGTTTGTAAAACGTGGTCCGCAAATGGCAGGCCCCCCTGGGTGATGTACCAAAGGTAAGGCCCATGCCCTTCAGCACCCGCGGATCATACCCCGCCGGTTCCATGCCCTTGACGTGTATGGCCAGATCTTCAAGGCCCCAGGCCTTGGCCGTTGGAATAATTCCCCGGGCCAGAAGGTCACCGATTCCGCTTCTTTGGGCAATTTTTTTGATCAGGTCTGCAATGCTGTCTGTATTTTTGTATTGGATTCCTTCATGAATAATACCGCGAAGTTCAGCTTCCATGGCAAATCCGCACAAATTGCCCGTGGTGATGGTATCCAGTCCCAGCCGGTCGCAAAGATCATTCAAGAAGGCAATTTCAGCGATGTCGGTGACCATGCAGATGCCGCCAAAAGCATAGATGGTCTCATACTCCGGCCCTTCAATCTTAAGTCCCTTGTGCGGTCCTTTGCTGATAGTGGCCATTCTGCCGCAGGCCATAAAGCATTTTGCACAGGCATGGGGCGTAACGTCATGCTCTTTGTGAAAGGTTTCCCCGTTGATGCTTTCCCAGTGGTCACAGGTGCCCTGTGACCAGTATCTGGACGGAAAGGCACCCACTGAATTCATCAGCGAGACCATCATGGTCGTTCCCATGGATTTATAGGCTTTGACTGCCGGGTGAGCGGCATGGTCCTTTGAAAAGGTTCTGCAATAGGCTTTAAGTGACTCGCCCTGAAACATTTCCCGCTTGCGGTCCCCCTGAAAAACAACCGCCTTCAGATGCTTTGATCCCATGACAGCGCCTGCGCCGGCACGTCCGGCACAACGCCATTTATCATTGGCAATCAGGGCAAAGGCCACCTGTTTTTCTCCAGCCGGCCCGATTACAACCACGCCGGGTTTATGATATGCTTTGCTTTCAAGGGCAAATTCAGTTATCACTTGTTCTTCAGTGTCATAGGTTTCTTTTCCCCACAAGTGGTCAGCCGGGAAGATGGTGGCGCCCTCGGGATGAATGCCAATGACAACAGGGTGTTTTGCCCGGCCTGTGATCAAAATGGCATCAAATCCGCAGGAATCAATGGCTTCGGGAACCTTGCCGCCGGAATAGGATTCAGCATACCCTCCTGTCAAAGGAGACTTGGTATACACCCCATACCTGCTGGACCCCCAGATGGGGCTCTGGCAGAACTGACCCGTGGCAAAGATCAGATGGTTTTCCGGGGAAAGCGGGTCCACTCCGGTTGGATTATTTTTGTTTAACAAAAATGTGGCCAGTCCCTTACCCCCCAGGCAGGATTTGAGAACCTCGTCCTCAAGGGGATCGATTTTTACGGTTTCATGTGTTAGATCAATGGTCAGTATCTGGTTGTAAAATCCGTACATGGGGGGTTTCCTTTTTTTTATTTGTGGCAGAAAATCACAAGGGGTTTCATGCCTTAAGGGCTTGTAATCCCTGTTCAACAATATTAAGTCCTCGATCCAGCTCTTCAGGGGTAATGACCAACGGCATGAGAAAGCGGACCACATTGCCGAAAGCACCGCAGGAAAGCAGGATCAACCCCTTGTCAAAACAGAATTTTACCAGGGTCTTGGTCTTTTCGGCAGCCGGTGTTTTAGTGGTTCTGTCTTCCACAAGTTCCATGGCCATCATGGGTCCGATTCCCCTGACATCACCGATGACGTCATAGGTATCCATAAAGCCCGTGAGTCTGGATTTAAGTGCCTGACTTAATGTTGAAGCTCTTTCCAGCAGATGTTCGGTTTCAAAAATATCCATGACTGCAAGGGCGGCTTCGCAGGCAATGGGGTTGCCGCTGTATGTGCCGCCGATGCCTGATGCATGGACTGAATCCATGATCTCTTTCCGGCCGACCACGGCACTCAGCGGCAGGCCGGCGGCAAGGCTTTTGGCAACAGTGGTCATATCCGCCTCAATATTGAAATGTTCCATGGCAAAAAAGGTTCCGGTACGACCCATTCCAGTCTGGATTTCATCGGCAATAAAAAGGATATTGTTTTTTTCACAGGCCTTTTTAATCTTTGAGAAAAATTCCTTTGGCGGGACAATAAAGCCACCTTCTCCCTGAACCGGTTCAACAATAATGGCAGCCGTCTGTTCCGGTGACACATGGTTGATGAAAAAATTTTCCAGGGAATCGGCACAGGCAGTATTGCACGAAGGGTACTCTAAGTTGAAAGGACAACGGTAGCAATAGGCAAACGGCATCCGATAGATTTCAGGGGCAAAGGGGCCGAATCCGAATTTATACGGTTTTACCTTGCTTGTCAGGCTCATGCCCATAAGGGTCCGCCCGTGAAAAGCATTTTCAAAAGCAATAATGGCTGTTTTTTTGGTGTAATACCGGGCGATTTTTACGGCATTTTCCACAGCTTCCGCACCGCTGTTGGCAAACATGGCGGCTTTTGGAAAATTGCCGGGAACTTTTTTGCACAAGTGATCTGCAAGGCGAACGGCTGAATCATAGGGGGTGACCATAAAACAGGTATGGGTAAATTTTTCTGCCTGGTTTTTGATGGCCAAAACAACTTTAGGGTGAGAGTGCCCCACATTCATGACAGCAATCCCGCCGCCGAAATCCAGGTATTCTTTTCCATCCATACTGGTAATGACAGATCCCCTGGCTTTTGAAACATAGCAATTGGTTCCGCTGACATTTCCCTTTGCAATGACGGTTTCCCGCAGCGCCTGCAGCGCGTCACCGGTTAAAAGAGTTTCCACTTTAAGTTTCCTTTCATGATTTTTTAAATTGTGCCCATTCTTGCGGCATTGTTTTTCCATCCAGGGTCATCAGGGGGCTGTATTTTTCCGGTCGCCTGTCCCGGAACAGTCCCCAGGTTTCCCGCTGCTTTTCAAACCCGGCAAGATCAATGTCAAAAACGATAATATCCTGGGTTTTCCGGTCTGCCTGGACCATGATTTTACCTTTGTTGTCTGTGATAAAGGATGACCCGTAGAAGGTAATCTGTGATGGGCCGAAAATTTCCGTACCAATTCTGTTTGATGCCACAACCGGCATGAGGTTGGCGGCAGAATGGCCGCACATGCACGCCTGCCAGTGATCTTTGCTGTCATACAACGGATCGACAGGCTCTGACCCGATGGCAGTAGGGTAAAAAAGGATTTGCGCTCCCATAAGGGCCATGCACCGGGCAGCCTCAGGAAACCACTGGTCCCAGCAGATGCCCACACCAATGGTGGCATAACGGGTTTTCCATACTTTGAAACCCGTATCACCGGGATTAAAATAAAATTTTTCTTCATATCCAGGACCGTCCGGAATATGAGTTTTCCGGTAGACACCGAGAATCGAGCCATCTGCATCAATAATGGCAACAGAATTAAACCGGGCCTGGTTTGTTTTTTCAAAAAAACTGATGGGCAGGACCACGTTGAGTTCTTTGGCAAGTTTTGAAAAACAGCTGACAGCCTGGTTTTTCCCCAATTCCATTGCCAGCCTGAAATGCTCGGCTTTTTCCTCCTGGCAGAAGTAAAGGGTTTCAAAAAGTTCCTGAAGCAGAATGATCTTGGCGCCCATGGAGGCAGCTTCTCTTACAAGCTTTTGGGCTGTTTCGATATTGCAGGATTTATCGTGTGTGCATGCCATCTGTATGGCAGCAACTTTAATATGTTCCATTGTATTCCTATTTTCAAAAGGCTCCCAAATTTAAACGCTTTTTTTTATACATGCTATCCCCCGAAAATGGGTTGAAAAATTCTGATTTTTGCGCCGTCTTTCAGCTGTGTCTCCTTTGCGGCCGGTCTGCCGTTCATAAACATCATCCCGATTCCCTGGGGCTCAAGATTCAGATGAACCAGTAGATCATGAAGACTTGTCCTGTCCGGAAGGGTAACCTCAAGACCGTTCGTATGATCATAGGTATCCATAGAGCGGCTCAAGGTCCCGTATAATTTGACATTTAATTTCAACTCTGGCGCGTTCCTTTAAAAATTAAAGGTTGTATCCATCTCCTCGTCAGAGATAACCACCACCTTGTTATGAGGGGGCAAAGGTTCAGTATAAAACATTTTTGGCAGACGATCCTGTTCTTTTGTAAACCCGGCATTTCTATTGAATTCAAGCTCGGTCTGAATGATTTTTTTCCCTGTGGCATTCCAGTCTTCAGTTGAAAACGGGTTCCCGGATTTGGCCTGTATCATTTTGCAGACATTTTCAAGCCCGTCAGGTGCACCGAATCCGGTCTGGGCAAAATCGCAGATGCCAACGGTATCCACGGCCGCCATGTGAAGTTGTACGTTTCTTGAATTTTCCACCTGACCATCAGCAGAGAATTGATCCAGAGTGCCGCCAAAGGCTTCAAGATTTGAGTCTACCACCCATCCGGCAGTGTGATCCCCGCCCATGGGACTTGTGGAATAGGTGACGGCCATCCCCTGGATAGCCCTTGGATCATAGGCGGCAATACTCTGACCTTTGACCACAGGGACCCTGGAGTGATTAAAATGCTGCCCCACCCGGGCCGGCCCGTGACCGATGATTTTTCCGAACTCAGTGCCTTTGGCCACTTCTTCAACCATTTCTATGGCAGCTTTTGCATCGCCGAATTCTTTGTATCCTGCATCCATGGCAACAGCAATGGCCACGCCTGTACTCATGGTATCCAGGCCGATATCATCACAGAGAAAATCAAGTCTTGCAATGGCATCCAGATCATCATTCCCGATCATGCCGCCCATGGACCAGATGGTCTCATACTCCAGAGAGGAAGTCATATATTTTCCCTCTTTATCCACATACTCGTTGGAGCAGTTGATAATGCACTGGGAGCACCCTTTATGATTGGGTTTTCCGCCACGGCTTTTGATAATCTGGGCCATGGTTTCGCCGCTGATTTTATCAGCACCTTCAAATTGGCCTTGCCTGGCATTTCTTGTGGGGAAGGCACCGGCGGCATTGATGGGTTCCACCAGGACTGCAGAGCCTAAGCTTGGCAGTATTTCTGCTGAAAATTCATTTTCCATGACCGCCTTGGCAAAAATTTTGGCGCCGGCTTTAAAGGATTCCGGATCTTGGATTAGCGCTGTTTTTCCTTTGGTTTTTTCAACGATAAGCGCTTTTAATCCCTTGGATCCCATGACGGCGCCAAGTCCGCCCCTTCCTGCTGCCCGGCAGGGCCGTCCGTCCATGTCTGTAGATTGTATGGATGCAGCCGATAATTGAAATTCACCGGCAGGACCGATGCAGGTGATACTGTGATTTTCCCCATGGGTATCCTTAAGGCATTTAACAAGGTCATAGGTCCGTTTGCCCCATAATCCGTCGGCACTCAGAAGCACAGCCTTGCCCTCTTTGTCAATTTTCAGGAGATAGGAGTGTTTTTTTTCAGGCGCTCCTTCAACAATAATGGCTGAAATGCCGATGCGGGCCAGATCTGATGCAACGGTTCCCCCCACATTGCTTTCTTTGATCCCACCGGTTAAAGGGCTTTTTGCACCAATGGAAAACCTGGATGAGTTTACAAGGGAAGACCCGCTTAAATATCCGGGTGCAAAAATTAATTTGTTTTCAGGCCCCAGGGGATCACAGCCGGCAGGGACTTCCTTGTTGATGAAAAACGAGGTCAGCCCCCGTCCGCCCATTCCGGTAAAGGCTGGAACGATCTCTTCAGTGGTAATTTTTTTGGCAGCCATATCGACCCTTATGATTTTCATACCCCACTCCTTATATTAGCATGGTTTGTCTTTCGGGCCGGCAAAGAGCCCGGATCCTATTCGGATTATTCTTTAAACTGTTCCGTTACTTCAACCAGGGTTTCATCCAATCGCTTAAGGATAATATCAATGGTTTCATAGGAGATAATTCCCGGTGGTTCGATGCGGTTTACCCTGGCATTGTTCAGTGTGCCGCCGGTCATGATGTGCCGTTTAAAAAGACCTTTGGAAACTGCCCAGCCAATTTTGCGTGTCTTGTATTCAAGTCCGATCAGAAACCCTTTTCCCCTGACATCCACAAGGATGGAATGTTTTTCTTTGAGTTTTAATAATCGATCCATGAAATAGTTGCCCTTTTCCTTTATCTGGCCCGGCAGATCGGTTTTAATGGTATAATTGATCGCTGCAATGGCAGCGGCACAGGCAAGGGGATTGCCGCCAAAAGTCGGAGACCCCAGAATCCACGGATTTTCCTTTAGCTCTTCCGTCCACAGGTGCGGTCTTGCAATGATGCCGGTAATGGGCATTATTCCACCGCCAAAGGCCTTTCCAAACGTCAGGATATCCGGAACCACATCATACGCTTCGCAGGCCCACATGGAACCGGTCCGTCCCATGCCGGTCTGAATTTCATCAAAAATAAGGATCACCTTATATTTATCGCAAATGGCTCGAAGTTCCTTTAAATATCCGTCCGGCGGTAAAATAATGCCTGCTTCCCCCTGGATCGGTTCCACGATCATTCCTGCCACGGTTTCTCCCACGGCAATCAGATTTTTAATGGCGGTTTCAGCAGCGCCTGCATTACCGAATTCCACATGCTGAACCCCCTGGATCATGGGCAGATAGGGTTTTCTGTACATTCCTTTCCCTGTGGCAGATACCGCCCCCATTGACTTGCCGTGAAATCCGTTGACCGTTGAGATATAATATTGCTTTCCCGAGGCTAGTCTTGCCAGTTTTAATGCCATTTCAACGGCCTCAGCTCCGCCATTGCAGAAAAACGCATATTGAAGGTCTCCCGGGGTGCACATGGCCACAAGCTTGGCCAGGTATCCCCTTAACGGGTCAACCAGTTCCTGGCTGTGAAGGGCATATCGGTTCAACTGTGCCTGCACAACTTCCACGATTTCAGGATTTCTGTGACCGGCTGTATAAACCCCGAATCCGCCAAGACAGTCAATAAATTCATTACCATAAGTATCTGAAAAAGTCTCCTGGGAATCTTCCCATTCAACAAAAGTGGCATCTGTAGAGACTGATTTTCTGTATTTCAACCATCCGGGATTGACATGATTGTTAAAATTGTCGATTGAATCTGTCGTGATTCGATCTTTATCTTCGTCCGTCAACTTGTCCTTTAAAATATAATCCAGTACTTGAGAAGATTCCTTTAAAACCGAATCTTTGTAATCCTTCATTTTGTTCTCCCTTTTTTTATGGTTGGGTCAAAAATATCAATCCTGGATAAAAAAATAGAATACTCGAAATTATTTGTCAATAAAATATTTGACAAATTAATCTGAAAGTGTAAATAGTGATTTTAAATAATGCGAATTTCATTTAATTTTATATAAAAAATGAAAGAATAAGATGATTACAAAGAAAATGAAGAAAAACAAAATAAAAATCGATGCGGTTGATTCCCAGATGATCGTATTGCTCCAGAATGACGGGAGAATCTCAAATACCGCTATTGCCAAAAAACTGGGCATAGCTGAATCTACGGTTCGGACAAGACTCAAGCGTCTTATCGACAATAAAATCGTCCAAATTGTGGCGGTGAGCAGCCCTTTTGATTTAGGATTCCAGGTGGCAGGCAACTTTAAGATCAGCATTGATCTTAAGAAAAAAGATTCGATCATGCAGGAGCTTGTGGCCATCAAGGAACTCTGGTATGTCGTACTTACAACCGGCGGCACAGATGTGGATGCCGATTTTATTGCGCCCTCATTTGAAGACCTTCAAACCTTGATTTTTGAAAAAATCAATAAGATTGATGGGATCAACAAGATTGAAACATCATTGATCATGCAATACGGAAAGCATAAATTTGATTGGGGAACTGCCATCCCTTAAATTTGTGGCTGCAATTATCCGGCAATCACAAAAAAACAGGTACCGGCAGTTATATATATTGACTATAACAATGGAGGTTTTATGAGAGTTTTACTGGTGGGAGCAGGTGGCGTAGGTGAAGCCATTGTATCAATTGCAACGAAAAACGATCCCAATGCCGAATGGTTGACATGCATGGTTGTCTGTGATTATGACTTCACCCGGGCAAAAAAGGTTGTTTCAACAATAAATGACAAACGGCTCACGGCAGAAATAATTGATGCCAGTGACAAAGCCCAGATCATTGCTCTTGCCAAACAATACAAAGTGGATTTTATAATGAATGCATGCGATCCCATATTTAATATGCCTATTTTTGAAGCAGCCCTTGAAATCGGCGTCAGATATATGGATATGGCCATGAGCATTTCCCACAGGGACAAGCAGGACCCTTATGGAAAAGTAGGCGTCAAACTGGGCGACGTTCAATATGATCAGCATGATCTATGGGTGGAAAAAAACAACCTGGCCCTTTGCGGATCAGGTGTAGAGCCAGGTATGGTTAATGTCTTTGCCCGGTATGCCTGCGATTATCTGTTTGATGAAATACATGAACTCAATGTCAGGGATGCCGACAATATGGAAGTAGAAGGCATTGATATTGCCTTTGGATTCTCCATCTGGACAACCATTGAAGAGTGTCTTAACCCGCCCATTATCTGGGAAAAAGATCGAGGATGGTATGTAACCGAATCTTTTTCAGAGCCTGAAATATTCAGGTTCCCTGAACCTGTGGGTGACCAGGAAGTTATTAACATCGAGCACGAGGAAGTGCTGATGTTTCCCAGATATTTTAAAGATAAAGGGCTCAAACGGGTTACGTTCAAGTTTGGTGTGACAAGGGATATGAGGCGGGTGCTTAAAATTCTGGAAGCACTGGGTCTGACCAGTACTGAAAAAGTATCCATCAAAGGTGTTGAAGTATCGCCTCGGGACGTGGTGGCAGTCTGCTCCCCCAACCCTGCAGCAATCGGTGATAAAATGGTGGGTCAACTGTCTGCCGGATTGTGGGTAAAAGGACTCAAGGATGGAAAAGAAAGAAGTGTGTATATCTATCAGCTGGTTGATAATGAAGACTGTATGAAAAAATACGGCAGCCAGGCAGTTGTCGCCCAGACCGCAGTCGGTCCGGTCATCATGATGGAATTGATGTCAAAGGGTATTTGGGATGGGAAAGGGGTTTTAGGTCCTGAAAATTTTCCGCCGGAGCCGTTTATGCAAAGACTGCCTTCCTATGGCTTTCCTTCCAAGATGATGGAACTGGAATCTGAATATAAAAAAGCAGAAGATGAAAAAGCTTTTAAACAAGGCTTTTGAAAGGGATGCAATATAAAAATATTCAGAGGGTCTGTTTAAGTGTTAACAACAATTGAACAAAAAGGAACACGATATCAGATATGAAGGGTCTAAACCTTAAGGGAATCAATAAAACCTATGGCAAAATTAAAGCAGTGGAAGATGTATCCCAGGAAATTCATTCCGGGGAATTTTTTACATTGCTGGGTCCATCCGGATGCGGTAAAACAACCTTGCTCCGCATGATTGCCGGGCTTGAACTGCAGGATTCCGGGCAGATCATTCTCGAAGGAGAAGATATCACGGGTCTCCCTGCAATCAAGCGCCAGATCAATACTGTTTTTCAAAGTTACGCCCTGTTTCCCCATCTGAATATTTTTGAAAATGTGGCCTTTGGACTTCGTTCCCGAAAGGTTCCGGGAGCTGAAGTGGACAAGCGGGTGAAAAAAACACTTGAAATGCTGGAACTTGGCCAGATGACCAAGCGATTCCCCCACCAGCTTTCCGGGGGACAGAATCAGCGGGTGGCTCTTGCCCGGGCCCTTGTCAATGAACCCAAAATTCTTCTTCTGGATGAACCCATGTCTGCTCTGGATGCAAAACTTCGGGCCCAGGTCCAGGTGGAACTCAGGCGGTTACAGCAAAAGCTCGGCCAGACCTTCATCCTGGTCACCCATGACCAGGATGAAGCCCTGGTGGTGTCCGACAGGATTGCTGTAATGAAGGAAGGGAAAATTGTCCAGTTCGGTACTCCCATGGAAGTGTATGAATTTCCTAAAAACAAATTTGTTGCAGAATTTTTAGGAACGGCAAATCTGATTGAAGGAACCTACCGCGACGGGCTGTTTCACACCGATCTTGGAACATTTGAATTGGAAAAACCGCCGGCATGGGAAAAAGGCCTGATTGCCATAAGGCCTGAATGGATCAGGATTTCCGATACAAAACCGGATAAAAATGGGATCAGGGCAACGGTAACTGAAATGATCTATCGCGGGACCAACCTGGATATCTGGCTGAACCCGGGGCCCATCAGACTTCGAACCAGTACCTATAAAAATATTAAGATCGGAGACGAACTCTGGCTGGATATGGCGCCCAAAGAAATGGCGGTGCTCAATGAGTAAGTTAATGATCTGGTACGGGGAACTGATTACCCAAAAAAAACTGATTAAGCGGGGTCTTTTTTTCCTGACCCCTGGAATGCTGTGGCTGATTCTTTTTCTGGTTTTACCGGGCCTTATCCTGATTCTGGTCAGTTTTGCCAGCAGGGGTTCATATGGTGAGCTGGTATGGGAATTCAGCCTGGATAATTATAAACGGCTCATTGGATTCGGTATTTTCGGATGGACACCGGATTATATTTATATCCTGTGGCGGTCGATATGGGTGGCCATTGTCACCACAGCGTTATCTGTTTTTCTTTCATACCCCCTTTGCTTTTTTATTGCAAGAAAACCTGAAAGAACCCGGTACTTGTGGCTTACCATTGTCATTATCCCTTTCTGGACCAATATGGTCATCCGCACATATGCATGGTTTTTAATTTTAGCCCCTGACATGCCCCTGGCAAAGCTTGCGGCTTTTTTCAAGTTGATAACACCGGGGATGCCCCTGTATCCCAGTGCGTTTGCCGTATATCTCGGGATGATTTCCATGTTTCTTCCCTTTGTTGCCCTGCCGCTTTTTTCCAGTGTTGAACGCCTGGACTGGACGCTTGTGGAGGCAGCCCAGGATTTATACGCGTCCAACTTTCGAATTTTCATGCATGCCATTTTGCCCCAGACACTGCCGGGTCTGTCCGTGGGGATCATTCTGACGCTGGTACCGGCTATGGGCATGTTTGTTGTTCCCGATCTTCTTGGCGGGGCAAAATACATGCTCGTGGGAAACCTGATTCAGCAGCAGTTCGGAGCAAGCCGTGACTGGGCTTTTGGTGCGGCCATCAGTATGGGACTTATGGTATTGACGATGTTCAGTCTTTATCTGTATAAGAGAAGAAATAAGGATATTGATTTAATATGAGAAAGATAAATCTATTTGTCAGTATTTCGGCCATCGCCACCATGGGGTTTTTATATCTTCCCCTTATGGCGGTTGCATTTTTTTCAGTCAATGATACCAAATACGGGTTGGTGTGGAAAGGGTTTACCCTGGACTGGTATCTGAAACTGTTTCAAAATGAATTCATTCTCCATGCCGCATGGAACACACTGGTTCTGGCAATTGTATCAACCCTTGTGTCCACTATTTTAGGGACAATTCTTGCCATCGGCATGGACCGGTTTCCATGGCCCGGGAAAATGAATACAACACTTGATCTGATCCTGCACCTGCCGGTCATTATACCGGATATTATTTTTGCGGCTGCCATGGTGGTTGCATTTGGTTTTCTTCGTGCTTTATCCTCTGCCTTTGAACCGGGCCTCGTAAACATGATTATTGCCCACATTACGTTTCAGACGGCATTTGTGGCGCTTGTGGTTCGAAGCCGTCTGATCAGTATCGGCAAGGATGTGGAAGAGGCGGCAAGAGATCTCTATGCAGATACCACCTATCTGTTGTTAAAGATTACATTGCCGTTGCTCATGCCCGGTATTGTTGCCGGTGCCATGCTGGCGTTTACCCTTTCCCTTGATGATTTTGTCATCAGTTTTTTTACTGCAGGCCCTGATTCCGTGACACTTCCTTTGTATATCTATGCTGCGGTCAGAAGAGTTGTAACCCCGCAGATACATGCACTTTCAACCCTTATCCTGCTGGTGACCATTATCATGGTCATCTTGATGGAAAGGTTTACAAGAAAAGTAAATATAAAATAAAAAAGGGGTATCAGATAGTTATTGTTAACTAAAATCAAGGAGAAACAAAGATGAAAAAATTAATGTTAATGGTCTTATCATTTCTGGTCCTTTTGTCAGGATCAGCATGGAGTGGCGGGGGTGAGTTGAAAATTTTCACATGGTCTGAATACATGGATGAAGAAAACATGCCCAAAGATTTTGAAGCAGCAACAGGTATCAAGGTCCAGCTGGACATGTACGAATCCAATGAAGAAATGATGGCAAAGCTTCAAGCCGGTGGTCTGGGACAATATGATATTATCATTCCTTCCGATTACATCATGCCCAGCCTTATCAACTTAAAACTTTTAACCCCCCTTGATCCATCAAAAATACCCAATATGAAAAATCTGGGGCATAAATTTACCCAGGCCTCTTTTGATCCGGGCAACAAATATTCTGTGGGCTGGCAGTGGGGAACAGTGGGTCTGATGTACAATAAAGCCAAATTAAAAGACAGTGATGTGACCTCCTGGGCGATTCTTTTTGATCCTGCTAAAAACCCGGGTTCCTTTTACCTGATTGATTCCGTCAGAGAGATGCTCGGCATTGCACTTGTCTATCTGGGATATGATTTTAATTCCGCTGTTCCCAAAGAGCTCAAAGCCGCTTCTGATCTTTTGATTGAGACTAAAAAACGTAAAAACTGTCTTGGGTTCAAGGGCGGCGTTGGCGGGAAAAACGATGTCATTTCTGGTGTTGCAGATGCTGCCATTGTCTATAACGGTGATGCCATCCAGACGGTTTCCAAGGAACCTGAAAAATATGGATTTATTGTTCCCAGGGAGGGCAGTGAGATCTGGATAGATTCCATGTGCATCCCGGCAAAGGCACCAAACATAGATGCAGCACACAAATGGATCAACTGGGTGCTTGAACCTGAAGTGGGGGCATCTCTTTCCAATTACAACCAGTATGCAACCCCCAATGATGCCGCTGTTCCGTTTTTGACACCGGAAGATCTGAAAAATTCAGGCATCTGGCCGACACCGGAAATTATCAAGACCCTTCATTTTGTGAAAGATCTTGGAAAAGACAACAATATGATAGACCAGGCATGGACACGGGTTAAATCCCACTAGTTTTTTTTATCAGAAAAATTAAGGTGACAGGCAAGCATCATACCATCAATCCTAACGGTTTGCCTGTCACCTCAATATGCAAAATTTAAATAAAAGTGATCACATGACCCGGATTTATACTACAACGCCGTGTCAGGACGGTTTCAGGATGCCGGGTGAATTTGAAAGACACACCCGATGCTGGATGCTCTGGCCGGAACGAAATGACAATTGGCGCCTTGACGCCACACCTGCCCAAAAGGCGTTTGCCAGTGTTGCACAGGCCATATCTGAATTTGAACCTGTATCCATTGGTGTTTCAAAAAAACAGTTTGATAAGGCCATGCGGCTGCTGCCCTCAAACATCACTATTGTTGAAATGGAGTCTGATGATGCCTGGATGAGGGATGTCGGACCCACCTTTGTAAAGGACAACAAGGGAAATGTCCGGGGAATTGACTGGGGCTTTAATGCCTGGGGCGGCCTTGACGGCGGTCTGTATTTCCCCTGGGACAAAGATGAAAAGGTGGCGTCGGCTGTTATGGAAAACCAGAAGATAGACGGCTACAAGGCTCCTTTTATCCTGGAGGGCGGTGCCATTCATACCGATGGTGAGGGGACGCTTATCACAACAGAACAATGCCTTTTAAACCCCAACAGGAATCCTGATTTATCAAAAGATCAGATTGAAACACTGTTAAAAGACTATCTTTGTGTTGACACCATCATCTGGCTTGACCAGGGGGTTTATATGGATGAAACCGACGGTCATGTCGATAATATCTGCTGTTTTATTAAACCGGGAGAAGTTTTGCTTCACTGGACCGACGACCGATCTGATCCCCAGTACGACATTTCCCACGATGCCCTTGAAAGGCTTTCTTGGGCCAAAGATGCCATGGGACGAACCCTTCTTATCCACAAAATTCATCAACCCGGACCGTTGACCATCAGTTGCCAAGAAAGCAAGGGGGTTAAAAAAAGCACCCAGGCTGCCCCCCGGGAGAAGGGAAGCCGCCTGGCAGGCTCATACGTGAATTTTTATATTGCAAATAACGGTATTGTCATGCCGGTCTTTAATGATCCGCAAGATGCAGAGGCGGTTGCAAAGATTCAATCCCTTTTCCCGAAAAGAAAGGTTATCCGTATGCCGGCAAGGGAAATCCTTCTGGGGGGCGGCAATATTCACTGTATTACGCAGCAGCAGCCTTGAAACTAAAAAAAACAGTGGTGATTCGGCTGCCGGCAACCGTGTTTTTTTAAACTCATGCATCTTTAATTAATTTTTCTGCGAAATACGGCAACACAAAAGAAGCTTCATGGACTTTGGCTGTATAATATTTTAACTGGTCCTGAACATTTTTGGGAATTTGCCTTGAAGGCTTTTTTAATTCCAATCCATTTGAGCCCAGACATATGCCGATATGACCTCCGGTAA
>Ga0180009_10002674_pt1 | contig 20845 bp, 17 predicted proteins | sample OS_PC_MetaG_FD_123537 | JGI IMG/M metagenome (GOLD analysis project Ga0180009, IMG submission 123537) | Groundwater microbial communities from the Aspo Hard Rock Laboratory (HRL) deep subsurface site, Sweden - OS_PC_MetaG | ecosystem: Environmental > Aquatic > Deep subsurface > Groundwater...
GAACATCCCTGAGCGCCTCTTTACGATCTACGGCGACCAGCGCAAGCAGATGCTGGAGCTCAAGGACAAGTTCGGCGACATCGTCTCCATCGAGCAGCTCAAGGAGCTGAACGCCTCCAAGTAGGCTAACCGCCCTATTCCGCAGCACACAGTAAGGCCCCGGCCGGATTCGGCCGGGGCCTTTTTCCAATTGACCACCGCAGATATCCAACGTAGTGTATGATATATTTTGTAACTATCGAGGATCGCAGTGAAAAATAAAAAACTTTTGATAGACTTTCGGGAGATTTCTGAATACCACCGTGGCGAAGGTTTAGAAGCATTAACGCGAGAACTAGGTAAGCGACTGGGGCTCAATCCCGCGTGGTCAGGTAGAGGACCTGACGATGGGAAAGATCTTTTATTTACTGAAATAATTAATGGGCAATTGGCTAATGTAAAAATCAGATGGTTAGTGAGTTGCAAAGACTTCTCGGAGTCTGGTAGGGCTGTAAATGAAACGGACGCAGGCTCAATACTAGATAAAGTTAAACAGCACAATGCAAATGGTTTTTTACTTGTTACAACGACAACCGTTACAAGCGGATTAAAAAAAGTTCTTGATGGATTAAACAAGGGAGAAATAGATCGTATAAGAACCCACGTTTGGGATGGGTACTCACTACAATTGAGATTATTGGATAGCTCGAATATTGACTTGCTTAAAATATTTTTTCCAAACAGTTATAAAAGAATAAAAACAATTAGCACCCCAAACCTTGTAGAACTTATTGACGCCCTCGCCGATAAAATTGGAATAGAGTCAATCGTTGTGCTAGCTCAACTCAAAAATTATATTAGTAATTTATCTTTACTTTCTGGCTATAATATATGGCCATACGATGAACAGACTGCCGGTGCGATAGAAGATACCCTTGATATTCTAAGAAAAAAAGTTGGTTTCGAAGAGTTGGCCAATTTAGTAAATAAGATTGAATTCGATGCATTTATTGTTTTCTTGGATAAATTGTTTGATGCAGATACGGACATTTGTTTTACATATATTGAACAAATAATCACCGAAGCAACTGATTCTTCCGTCAAACTAAACGCATACCAATTTTTTTATGATCATTATGAGCCTAGTCTAGAAGATCAGGTTAAACTAGCTTCCTACCTTGACGGAGAAAGTATTGAATATGTACTTGCCGACAATATTATAATCCCAGGCATTCAAGACGCAATATTGTTAAATTATGCGGAGTATGACCTGTGGAGTGACTTGGATTGTTTATCATCACATACATATATTGATGAAGTGCATATTGAAATAATAGAATTTGAAGGTAATTTAAATGGAAGTGTGAATTTTAGCGGAAATTGGTCATTAGGTGTAATCTTAACATATGACAAAGATGAACATGGAACAGATATGTCATTTCCAGGTTGTTTTTCAGGGTATTGTGACGAGGACGGGGTAGTAATTGATTCTGCAACTGTAGATACGTCGAAATTTTACGAGTGACAATTTGGGGATAACTATGCCTTCTTGTGCCGGACCCAACAACTGCATCACCGACGTGTCCGGCCTCAAGGTCGGCTCCTACACCGACCGCGAGGCCATGTGCGGCTGCACCGTGGTGCTGTGCCCCGGGGGCGCGGTGGCCGGGGTGGACGTGCGCGGCGCGGCCCCGGGCACCCGGGAGACCGACCTGCTGGACCCGGTTAACCTGGTGGAGACGGCGCACGCGGTGAGCCTCAGCGGCGGCTCGGTGTACGGCCTGGCCTGCGCCGACGGCGCGGTGCGTTGGCTCGGTGAGCAAGGCATCGGCTTCCCCCTGGACGACGCGGGCCACGTGGCCCCCATCGTGCCCGGCGCGGTGCTCTACGACCTGGGGCGCGGCGCGGAGTTTATTCCTCCGGTGGGGCCGGATTGGGGCCGCGCCGCTTGCGATGCGGCCAGCGAAAAACCGGTGACTCTGGGCTGCCTGGGCGCGGGCGCCGGCGCGGTGGCCGGGGGCATGAAGGGCGGCCTGGGCGCGGCCAGCGAAGTGCTGGAAAGCGGGGTCACCGTGGGGGCCCTGGTTGCGGTAAACTCCCTGGGCTCGCTTTTGAACCCGGCCACGGGCCAGTTTTGGGAGCTGGGCCAGGAACTGGACCATGAGTTCGGCGTGGCCGCGGCCCAGGCCAAGGTTTTGCCGCCCTGGCCTCCCCAGGCCGAAGCGGCCAAGAACACCACCATCGGGGTGGTGGCCACCGACGCCACCTTGACCAAGGCCCAGTGCAAGAAGGTGGCCCAGATGGCCCAGGACGGCCTGGCCCGGGCCATACGCCCGGCCCACACCATGTTCGACGGCGACACCATCTTCGCCCTGGCCACCGGCGGGCGCGCCCTGCCCTCCTCGCCCGGCTTTTTCGGCCCGCCCGAGGCCACGGCGGTGAGCGAGATAGGACGGGCCGCGGCCGATTGCCTGAGCCGGGCCATAATCCGGGCCGTGCTGGCCGCCGAAAGTCTTGGCGGCTGGCCCGCGTTCAAGGACTTGCCGCCTCGCTAAACATGCCTACAACCAGAATTGGACATAACATGAAACGACCGATATTCGCGGCTTTTGCAATCTTTTTGGCCATGGCCCTGGCCGCTTGCGCTGGCATGGAAAGCAAACAGGAAACCAAGCAGACCGATTACGTGCTCATCTCCGCCGGTTTCGACGCCATAGAAGCCAACACCCCGGCCCGCATGGCCCACCTAAAATCCATGCCCCAGCAGCGCATTCTGCACCTAGTGCGCGGCGGCAAGGACTACTACCTTTGGGCCGACGCCACCGACTGCCAATGCCTTTGGGTGGGCACCTACCAGGATTACCAGAGGTTTAAGAAGTTGGCCTGGGATCTGTACAACCAAGGCGGCCAGAACCGTCTCAATTACATGGATGGTTGGAGTTCAGGTCCGGTGAACTGGGACATGTGGGGCCCCTGGTAGCCTCTGCTCGACCCGACATCCTCCGTACAGCGTTCCACCAACTCTCGGGTTGATATCCCTGGACCACGCTGGGCAATGAAGGTATTATTGAAATATACAATGCAACTTAAGTAAAAGGATTGGTTATGCAAATACTTATAGTCCTGTCCAGCCCGGACCCGGAGATCAAGTGGAACACGGTTAGGCTTGGCAATTTCCTGCTAAATCAGGACGAGGAAGTGACCATTTTCCTTAACGGCGCGGCCACCGACCTTTATCGGGGCGACAGCGAAAGCTTCCCCATCGCAGAGCAAGCCAAGCTCTTCGCCCTCAGCGAGGGGTTGCTGGCCGCCTGAGGCAAGTGCATGGTCATCCACGGTGTGGATGAAGATCAGTACATGAAATTGTCCAACATGAAATTCTTGTACGAGCAAATTCAAAAGGCCGACAAAATTCTAAATTTCTAGCCCGAGGCGATCCTGACCGCCTTTAAGCGGAACAATGCCTTGGCGGGGCCTATTGCGGGGCAGCCAGCGTCCCTCCCTGGGCCCCTCTCTAATGGGCTTATTCCCATCCTATCGCTTGACAAGCACCCAACACCCTGCTATCAAAGTATCTTTCCCAATGGGTCGCCTCTGCTTGTCACCTAACCGGCTGTGAGAAACGCAAAAGAAAGCCTCATGGAATCCGCCAGCGCAAACCATCCCCGCCTGGTTTTCGACAACCGGGACATTGCCCGAGGCATTGAAGGCATCGCCCAAGGACTGTTGCGCCGCCATGCCGACCCCAGCGGCCTGGGGTTGGTGGGCATCCACACCGGCGGCGACCTGCTGCTGCGCCGCCTGGAGGCGGCCATGGCCCAGGCTCTGGGACGGCCGCGGCTGAATCTGGACAAGGGCTTAGTGGATATCGCCTTTTACCGCGACGACTGGACCCGCCTGCGCCAGGTGCCCAAGCTCAACGACACGGTGATACATTTTCCGGTGGAAGGCCGCCGATTGGTGCTCATCGACGACGTGATCTTCACCGGCCGCACGGTGCGCTCGGCCCTGGAGGCCATCTTCTCCCTGGGCCGCCCGGCCTCGGTGGACTTGGCCGTGCTGGTGGACCGGGGCCATCGCGAGTTGCCCATCCAGCCCGACTTCACCGGCCTTAGCCTCGCCACCCAGCGCAGCGAGTCGGTAAACGTGTTTCTTTATCCCGAGCCCCCCAAGGACCACGTGCTCCTGGAGCCGGGCAAGTACCGCGAATAAATCCCCTCAACGCCCCCGCAGATATCTCCCCAGAAATTCCCGCACCATCTTCTGGCTGTCGCTGGTGGCCACGGGGTCGTACTCCAGGCGATGCCCCTGGTAATAGCGGGGGGGCCGGTCGCGGTCCCAGGCATGGGTCGCCTGGGGATACACTTTGATGGTCACCGGAGGCCCCGCCCGGGTTGCCAGGGCTTGCGCCAATGCTTGGCAGTGCGCCGCCGGGGTCCAGTCGTCCCGGGCTCCGGCCAGGATGAGCAACGGGGCCCGCAGCCCGGTCATGTGCAGCCAGCACCCCGGATACAGGGCTATGTAGGCTTGAAATGAATCGCCGGTGCGCAGCGTGGCCGGGTCGGCCGCCCACAAAGCGGCGATCCCTCCATGGGACCAGCCCATCAGCCCGATGCTGTCGGCCCGCACATAGGGCAACCCCGCCAGATAGGCCTTGGCGTCATAGGCGTCCACGGAGCGGGCCCTGGCCGACAGGGCCCGCTTGTTGCAGACCGAGCCCAAGCCCCGTGGCCCCAAGCTGTCCAGCACGTAGGCCACGTAACCCCATTCCGAGAGCAGGCGCGCCCATTGACGATAGTTTTCCTTGATGCCCGAGCATCCGTGCAGCAGCACCACCGCCGGGAAGGGGCCGGGGCCAACCGGCCGGTACAGTTCTCCCCGCAGACGCACCGATTGGCCCCCATATTGACTGGAGGCGGTAAAGGAGGTTACGGCGGCGCAGCCCGCCAAGACCCCCAAGGCAACGATCAGCAGGGCGGCGCCCAGGCTGCGTTTCAGGCCAGGCATTTTTTAATCTTCCCGTCCAGATTGGCGTAGCGACGGATGGGCTGGGCGTGCTCCACCGCCCGCTTGAGGGCGGCGCGCTGGCCCACGATGACCACCAAGCCTTTTCCTCTTGTAACCGCCGTGTAAAGCAGTGGGCGGTTGAGCATGATGTAGTGCTCCTGGGCCAGGGCGATGACCACCGCCGGGTATTCGCTGCCCTGGCTCTTATGCACGGTGATGGCGTAGGCCAGGGTCAGGTCCTCCAGGTCGGCCGGGGCGTAGCTCACCGGGCCCTGCTCCATCTCCACCACCAGGCCCTCGTCGTCCTCGCGCAGGGCCAGGCCCAGGTCGCCGTTGAAAACCTCCAGATCGTAGTTGTTGCGCACCTGCATCACCCGGTCGCCGGGGGCCAGACCCACCCGCCCGGCGGCCCGGGGGTTGAGCGCCTGGCGCAAAAGGGCGTTGAGGTTGGCGCACCCCAGGTTGCCCTTGTGCATGGGGGCCAACACCTGGATGTCGCGCTCCGGGTCCAGGCCGAAGCGCCGGGGCAGGCGTTGGGTGACAAGCTCGCGGATCACCTCGGCCGCCCGGGATGGATCTTTCTGCTCGATGAAGAAAAAATCGCCCTCCCCTTCCCGCTCGGGCAGGCGGGGCATCTGGCCGTGCAGGATGCGGTGGGCGTTGGCCACGATGAGCCCGCGCTCGTCCTGGCGGAAGATCTCGGTGAGTTGGGCCACCTTGGCCGCGCCGCTGTCCATGATCTGGCGGAAGAACAGGCCCGCCCCCACCGGGGGGAGTTGGTTCGCGTCGCCCACCAAGAGCAGGCGGCTGTTGGCCCCCACCGCCGCGGCCAGGTGGGCCCCCAGCCATTGGTCGATCATGGAGGATTCATCCACCACGATGAGCCCGTGCTCCAGGGGCTTGGAGGGCCCGCGCAAGAAGCGGTTCTCCTTGGGGCTGTACTCCAGCAGGCGGTGCAGGGTAAGGGCCTCCTGGCCGCTGGCCTGGGCTAGGCGCTTGGCCGCCCGTCCGGTGGGCGCGGCCAGGGCCACGGCGTGCCCCATGCGCCGGGCGATGGTGATGATGGCCTTCACCAGGGTGGTCTTGCCGGTGCCCGGTCCCCCGGTGAGCACCCCCAGCCCCGCCTCCAGCAGTCCGGTGAGCGCCTGGGCTTGGCTTTGCGACGGCTTGACCGCCAGTTGTTGCGAGGCCCAGTCCACGGCCTTGGCCGCCCGCTCCGGGGTGAGCAGCCCTTCCTGGCGGGAGATGCGGGCCAGCTCCTTGGCGGCCAGCATCTCCATGGCGTGCTGGCCGGTGAGGTAAACTACCCTCTGGCCCGAAGGCAGGTCCTCGGCCACGATCTCCTGCTCGCCGTGCAGGCGGGCGAAGGCCGGACCAAAGAGGGGGCGCTCCACCCGCAGCTCGGCGGCGGTGCGCTCCAGCAACTCTTCGTAGGGCAGGTAAACGTGCCCCTCGTCCCGGGCGGTGCTCAAAATCCACAGCAGCCCGGCCTGGAGGCGCTCGGGATGATCGGCGGCGATGCCCAGTCGGGCGGCGATGGCGTCGGCGGTGGCGAAGCCGATGCCCCGCACGTCCGAAGCCAGGCGGTGGGGCTTGTTCTGCACCACTCCCAAGGCCCCGGCCCCGTAGCGGCGATAGATGCGTAGCGCCGTGGTGGCCGCCACCCCGTGGGATTGCAAAAAGACCATGAGGTCGCGCAGGGCCCCGTGGGCGACCACCGCCTCGGCGATTATCTGGGCCCGCTTGGGCCCCACCCCGGGAACCTCGGCCAGGCGCTTGGGCTGCTCCAGGATCACCTCCAGGGCGCAGGTGCCCAGGGTCTCAACGATGCGCCCGGCCAGCACCGGGCCTACGCCCTTGATGAGGCCCGAGGCCAGATAGCGCTCCACCCCCTCGGCGTCCGAGGGCTGCCGGGTGCGGCACTCCTCCACCTCGATCTGGGGGCCGAACTTGGGGTGGTCCGACTCCTTGCCGCTTACCTCCACCTCCTGGCCCTCGGTGAGCCCAGGCATGCGCCCCACCAGGGTGGTCAGGCCCAGGCGGCCGGAAATTTCCACCTTGGCCACGGTGTAGCCGTTTTCCGGGTTGGCAAAGGTGATGCGCTTGACCCGGCCCTTGAGTTGCACCTGGCGGGGCTCCTTCATGGTCCGCCCTCCAGGCCGCAAAGCGCGGCCACGGGGCAATGGGACGGGTCGCAGCCCGGCCCGGACGGCAAGGTGGCGGGATCGGGCTGGGGCCCCAGGGCCGCGATGCCCTGGGCGGCGGCGCGCACCCGTCGATCCATTTCCTCCAGATCGGCGGCGGTGAACTCCAGCCAGCTTAATTTGGCCCCTTGGGGTGACAGAAACACCAGGCAGCAGCGGGGCGCGGGCCCTTGACCTCCCTCTCCCTTGTACAGGGCCAGGGCGTAGAGGGCCATCTGGTCGCGGTAAGGCATGGGGTCGGCCTTGGCGGTGACCTTGTAGTCAGCCACCAGCCAGCCGGTGTCCAGGCGCGCGGCCAGATCGATCTCGCCGATCATCTCCAAGGCCGGGCCGCCGCCCAGGCCGGGCAGGTGCAAACAGAAAGGCAGCTCCCGCTCCAACTTCCGGGTCGGGTCCAGCAGACCGGGCAGCTCGGTGTCCCAAAGGCGTGTGGCCAGGGACAGGGCCTGGTCCGCCAAATCAGGGTCGTGCTCCAGGGAGGCCAGTGCCCTTTCCAGGCCCGCCGGGCCTTGGGCAAAATCAGTGACCTCCATGAACCGATGCACCAGGCTGCCCAGCTCCACCGCCCGAGGCGAACCGCCGCCGCCCGCCTGGCCAGGCCGTGGCAAAAAGGCGGTGTCCAGGCCCAGGCACTGGGTGAGCACATAGAGCCGGGGGCAGGCCAGGTAGTTCTCCAGGCCGCTCACCGATTCGCGCACCAGGGACAGCCGCGCGGCGGGACGATCTATGCGCGCCAAAAGGGCCGCCGCCTCTTCTTTGGCCGCCCCGGCATCACCCGGCAAATCACCCGGCCAGGCATCGGCCAGGGCGCTCGGATCCACTAGGCCATGCAGGGGCAGTTTCGCGGCGTCGTTGAGGCGCGCCGCCGGGTCGGTGGCCACCAGCTCCCGGGCCCAGTAGTCCCAACCCTTGCTCTTGGTGCCTCCGGGGCTGGTGATCAAGACCAGGCGCTCCTCGGCCCGGGTGCAGGCCACGTAGAACTTGCGGGCATCCTCGGCTTCCTGGCGGGCCTTGTCTCTGTTTTGCAGACGATCATAGAGGGGCGGCTTGGCCGGGGCTCCGCTGTCCGGATGGGGCGGGGCCATGACCAACTCGCCGCCTGGACCCAGATCCGGCCCCCGGCTATTGCCGCCGTCCTTGCCGGCCAGGTCGGGCAGCACCACCACCGGGAACTCCAGGCCCTTGGCCTGATGCACGCTCATGATGCGCACCACCCTGGCTTCCTCGCCCAAAAGCGGGGCCTGGGCATCCTTGGGCGGATCGGCCACCAAGCCGGCCAGGCCCCGGGCAAAGGCCTCCATGCCTCCGGCCAACACCCCGCCGGGCTGGCGGGCGCTCTCCAGGAGCTTGCGCAGATTGGCCACCTTTTGCTCCCCCGCGCCGGTGCCCATGAGCACCGGCAAAAGGTCGCTGTCTTCCAAAAGCAGGGTTAGCAATTCCGCAGGATGGAGCCTGCGGGCCAAGGGGCCCAGGGTGTCCAGGGCGCGCCTCGCCTTGTCCAGACAAGCCGACTGCCCGTCCTCGCACCAGTCCGGCAAAGGCGAGCCGCTCATTAGCCCGGCGTGGAGACCTTCGCGCCGGGGCGGCCGGGGATGGGCCAGGGTCAAGAGGCTTTCGTCGCTGAGACCCACCAGGGGCGAACGCAACCAGGCGGCCAGGGCGATTTCATCCTGGGGGTCCAGGATGGCCCTGAGGGCGTGGGCCAGGTCGCTTATCTCCTGGCGCTCGAAAAAACCCCGGCCGCCCACGGTATAGAAATCCACCCCTGCCCGGCGAAGGGCTTCTTCGTACACCCCCACCTGGGTGAGCTTGCGCAAAAGCACCGCCACCTGGCCGGGATGGTAGAGGCTCTGGTCGAAAAGTCCGCGCAAATACGCCGCCAGAGCCCGGGCCTCCACTGCCCGCTGGGCGTCGGCGCTGGGTTTGTCCTCCGTGAGCAAACTCTTGCAATCCACCAACTCCACCACCACATCGCCAAGGTCGCCCGGCTTTTTGCCGGAAGGCTCCTGGCGGTCATGGGGGCCGTACTCCACGTAGGCTTGGGGAGCGTGCTCCTGCCCGGGGCCAGGGGTGAGCACCTGGGCGAACAGGCGGTTGAAAAATTCCACCAGCGCCGGATGGGAGCGCCAATTCTGGCCAAGGGGCTCCACCCGCCCCGCGCCCTTCTCCAGGCGTTCGGCCAGGTTGACCAACTCGGCCACCTCGGCCCCCCGGAAGGCATAGATGGATTGCTTGCGGTCGCCCACCACCAAAAGGGCCGGTGGTTCGGCCTGGGGCGCGGGGTCGTGGCCCAGCCCGGCCAGCAGCTCCACCAATTGGTTCTGCACCGGGTTCACGTCCTGGTATTCGTCCACCAACAGGGCCCGCCAGCGTTGGCGGCACTGAACCAGCACCTCTGGGTGATCGCGCAGCAGGTCCCGGGCCAGGAGTAGCAAGGCGTCGAAACCCAGGGCGGCCCGCCGGGTCAGCTCGCGGCTCAAGCCGGCTTCCAGCTTGGCGGCCAACTCCAGCAGATCGGCCGCGGCCTTGGCGGCGGCGGGTATGGCCGCCAGGGCCTCGTACCGCTCCAGGGCGGCCACCAACTCCTGGCGTATGGCGTTGGCCGCATACCAGTTGCCCGCGCAGAGTTCGCGCGTCCGGCCCCAGGCCCAGGCCTTGGGCGGGTTCTGGGACATGCCCGCGCGCAAACCCTCCCACTCGGTGAGCAAGGCAATTATCTTCTGACCATAGGCCTTGTCGGCCTTCACCTTCTTCTGCGCGACCAGGTCGCTAAGTCCGGGTAGGAGCTGGTCCATGTCCGACAGCAAGTCGTGGCCCGAAGCCTGGTCAGCGGCGTGGGCCATGGCCGTGGCCTGGGCCGCCTGCTCCGGGCTGATGCCCATGGTGGCCAGTTGCCCGTGCAGCCCGCCCAGGCGTTCCCGCAGCCCCCCCTTGCCCGACAGGTTGAAGTGGGCCAGCAAGCGCCCCAGGGCGGGGTCGCGCTCCTTTAGCCCCTGGCGCAGCGCCTCGGCTATGGTTTCCTGCAACAGGCGGCCGAACTCATCCGCGTCCAGCACCCGGAACTCGGGGTCCAGGCCCAGGGCCAGGCCGTATTCCCTAAGCAGGGAGGCGCAAAAGCCGTGGATGGTGTTGATGGGAGCCCAGGCCAACTTGGCGGCCAACTCGGGGTCCACTTTTTGGCCGATGCGCTGGCGCATCTCGCCGGCCGCCTTTTCGGTGAAGGTGATGGCCACGATCTGGGCGGGCTCCAGGCCGCGCTCCAGCAGTCCCTGGTAGTGCTCCACCAGGCGGTAAGTCTTGCCCGCTCCGGCCCCGGCCACCAGGCACAGCCTGTCCGGCCGGGTCATGACTGCTCTCCCTCAAGAGCGGCGGCGGGGCTTACCCGGGCCCGGCACACCCCGCTCATAGGGCAGTATTCACAAGCTTTCTTTTGGGGCAGCGGCATGAAGTTCCCATCCTGGAGGCGGCTCCACAGATCGGCGATGCCGTTGAACAGGTTGGGCTGGCCGACGGCTGCCAGTTCCCGGCGGGTGGCCGTGTCAACGGCCAGGAAGGGGTCGCCCGGCTGGAATTCCCCCTGGAGCGGCTTTTGCTCTATCTTGCGGGTGGGGGCCACCCGGGCGCTCATGGCGTCATCGGCCTTGCCCCACAGCTCCCGGGCCGCGGCCAGATACACCGGCATCTGAAAGGCGCTGACTCCCAAATCTTCTTTTTTCAACGGGCCGGTCACTTTGCCAGGCTGGCTGACGTGTTTGTAGTCCACCACCCTGAGCATGCCCGGGGCTTGATCCAGGCGATCCAGGCGGCCATGCAGAAACAACGGATCTCCCTGCTCCATATCCACCCGCAGTCCCGGATCGTCCTTACCGAACTCGGCCTCTACCCGGCTTGGCCGCAGAGCAGCCATGTCCGCCATCTCCCGGGCCACCACCTGGCCCAGGGTGCGGGCCAGCACTTGGTGACGGGACTCTTGCACCTGGCCGTGCCCCGCCCTGCCCTGCCCGGCCAGATCCTCGCGGGCCTGGTTCAGGCAGCGCCCCAGGCGTTCGGTCTGCGCGGCCTGGTCCCAGGTGGGATCAAACTCCGAAGGCGCGAAAAACCTGGCCAGGGTTTCATGCACCCAGGAGCCCTCTTCCGAGCGCTCCAAGTCCCAGCCCGGCTCGCGCGGTTCGCTCAAGCCCAGCATCCTTGCCAGGAACCACCGCATGGGGCAGGCCACGTAGGTTTCCAGGGTGGTGGGGGAGAACTTGCGGCAAGACGGCTCGGCCAACAGCTCGGCCAGAAACTCCCGGGCCGCGCCTTCCTGGAGCAAGCCGTCGTAGGCGCCGCCTCGGGCCTGACGGTCCTCGGGAGGCATGGCCTCCAGACGCAGGCGATGCTCCTCCACCCGGGCCCGAGCGGCCAAGGAGCGCCAGCTATCAGCCACGGCGGGGTCGCGGGCCAGGGCGTGCAGCGCGGCCTGGGCCAGGCCGTCTTGGGGCGCGGCCGCCAGCCGGGGCCGCAGCAGGTCACGGGCCAGGGCGCTCCACAGGCTGCGCCGGTCGCGGCACTTGGCCACCGCCGGGGTGTCGCCGAACACGCTGCCCGCCGGCGCCTTGAGTTCATCTTCCCGGCCCAAACGCCGGGCAATCTGCTCCAGCAGCAAGCTGGGTGAACGGGGCGAGCCGTCCAGGTCCGCCGCGCAGCAGGAGAGCACGGCGCCCTTTTGCGCCGAGCCCAACAACAACAGCAGGCGCAACACCTGGCCGCCGTATTCCTCTTCCTCGGTTCGCCACACTGAAAGACCGGCTTTGCGGCCCAGGGCCAGGCGCTCTTGGTTGTCCAGCAGGCGCAGGTCCGATGGGCGGGCCGGAAACTCCTCCATGTTCAGGCCGCCGGCCAGCACATAGGCGGGGCGCAAACCCTGGGCGTCTTCCAGGCGAAGCACCCGCACGCCCCCCCTGGCCCCCACTCCCGGCCCGGCATCCTGTTGCTCCAAGGCCTGTTTGAGCAGGGCCAGGTTGCGCCCGGGGCTGTTGGCATGGTTCGCGCCCACCTGCCCGGCCGCCTGCTCCAGGCTGCTCACCGCCCGCCGGAGTCCCTCCCAAGCCCCAAGGTCCCGGGCCAGGGCCAGGGCGGGCCAGCGGCCCGAACCTAGGCCGGTCATGAGCTCCGATGACGGCTCCAGTCCTTGCAGCAGGCGCTGCACGCGAGCGCAATATTCCGCCAGGCTTTGGGCTTGGTCCAGGGGGGCCAACCAGGCAGTAAGCGCTCCGCAGTCTTGGGCCAACTCCTGCCAGGCCAGGGCCTTGCTCCCCTCCACCCGCTTGGCCGCGTTGTTCAACCACTCGCGCACCGGGGTTTCCCGGGCGTCCACGTAAAAAGCCTGGGCCAACAGGCGGGCCGCGTCATGGGGCAAAGGCACCTGTAGATGCCGGGCCAGGGCTTGACCCAGGTAAGGCGAGTCCCACACCCGGGACAACTCCACCCGGGAGTAGCCCATCTGGGGCAGGGACAGCAGTTCCAAGAACGCCTGCGCCAAGGGGGTGCCAGCCAGGGGTTCGCTGCGGCGGAAGGACAAGGGCAGGCCCAGGCGGGCGGCCACGTCCACGGCCATCTGGCCGTAGAGGCCAAGCTCGGGGAAAACCATAAGCAGCTCGTGGGGCGGCACGCCGCTGTCCACCAGATGCCGGGCCCGCGCCACCAGGGCCTCAACCTCGGCATAGCGCCCCGGGGCGCGCAGCAGCTCTAGGGATTGGCCGCTGGCCGGCGATGCCTCCTCGCCCTCCCAAGCGCCCAAAGCCAGGGAGGCCAGCGGGCCGCCCTCTTGTTCAAGGTCGGCCCACTCCACCTCGAGGTTGCCGCCATGGGCTTCCAAGGCCCGGGCCGTGGACTCCAGCAGGTGGAACACCTCCTGACCAGCGCCCACCGGGGGGGTGAGCGCGAAGGACATCCGCACCGGCACCAGCCGCGACAGGGCGAAAAGCAAGCGCAGCTCCGCCGGGCGCAGCCAAAGGGCCTCCCGCACCTCCAGGGCGTCCCAGGTTTGCAACAGGGGGAAGGCTCCGCCGCCCAGCAGGTGGGCCTCCACCGCGGCCAACTGGTCAGCCTCGTCGGCCAGGCTCCGCTGGGTCAGTTCCGCCGTATAAGCGGCCAACAGGCCGGCCAGGGCCTTGCGCCGGGAAGCGCCGTGCCCGGGCAGGCCAGTGACTTCCTCGGGGCCCAGACGCGCCGCCTTGAGCCCCACCAACAGCCGCCACAAGCGATGGGGAAAGCGGCGGCCCCGGGAAATACCGCCCAGGACCGCCTGCTCCTGGCCCAGGGACTCCAGCAACTTTTGCACCAGCACCGGCCCGGCCAGCTCGGCCAGGGGTTGGGATCGGCGGGATTGGGGCGGCAACTGGGACCACAGCAGGGGCAGCAGGGCGTTCTTGCCCTGGAAGGTGTAGTGCCCTCCCCCGCCCAGGAGCAGCCCTCCCGGGGCCAACATGGCGCTTTGGCTGAGGGCCTGTTCCAAGGCCTGGCCGTTTGGCCAAACCCGGGCCAGGCCCTGGCTCACCGGAGCCTCCCGGCCAGGGCCAACACCGTCTTGGCGTAAGGCTTGGAGTTGTTGTAGGTAAGCACCACCTTGAGTTGGGCCTTGAGGCTCAGGCCGGGCCGCCAGCCGTGGGCCCTGAGGTAGTTGGCCACGCTGTGGATGGCGTCCTCGGCGTGGGCCAATTCCAGCACCCCGTCGGCGTCTCCGTCCTTGCCCCAATTTAGCACCGAGCTGGGCATGAACTGGGCCATACCCAGGGCGCCGGCCAGGGAGCCCTTGTACTCCAGGGGCGAGCGCCCCTCTTTCCCAGCCAGGCGCATCAGCGAGCCCATCTCCCGGCGGGCCCAAGCGGCACGGCGCTTAAGGCGCTTCTGGGTCTTGGCGCTGTCCAACTCGGCCCTTTGTTTGGCGGGCCAGGCCTGGGCCAAAAGCTTCTGGGCCTGGGGAGTGTCCAGCACCGCCTGGGAAGCGAGCACGTTGAAAACCGACCAGCGTCCTGTGTAGACCCCCAGGCGGCTTTCCACGCTGAGGATGGCCACCACCACCGTGGGGTCCACGCCGCTGTCTTTTTGAGCCCGGGCCAAGACCGCGGCGTGCTCGCGAATGAACTCCTTGCCCGCCTTCACCGTTTTGGGACCCAAAAACTGGCCGTAGTTGAGGCTGCGCTCCGAGGGCGCCAGCAGCACTGCCATCAACCGGCTCTCGAAGCGCACGCTTTTGTCCCCCAAGAGGGCGTCCACCTTGGCCGGGTCCACGCCCTGGCGGATCATTTCGGCCCTGAGTGGCGCAAAAACCGATTGATCTGTCGCCGCCGCCGGCGAGGTGGAGGGCAAAAGCGCCAGAAGGAGAAAGAACGCCAGGCTCAGGGCGAGCACTTCCCTGCTCCAGCGCCATCTGCTAATCTTGAAGCTCGTCATGGAGGTGAAACTTCCTTTGGCCAAAGGTTACAGCGTGGACCGTGTGATACCCTTCCCCGGCGGCGCGGGCCGCGAACACGTGATAACCGACCAGCCCATGCGCCTGCGTTGGGGGCCCTGGCGCACCGGGCGGATCATCCAGGTGCATGTGGGCTCCGCAGCGATATACGAGGACTACCGCGAGGACTGCCTGCAAAAAGGCCTGGACCCCTCGGGCCAGATGCCTCCGCACTTCGTTCTGGAGGGCGGCCTGCAAGACACCGCCCTGGGTCTTTTGCGCCACCGCGAAGACGCCGGCAAGCAAGAACAGGTTTGCTACCTGGCCTGCCTGCTGGAGGCCCTGATCAACGCCCCTTCGGCTATCCTGCGCACCGACCTTATCCGGCGGGTGTACCAGGAGGTGAGCCGGCTTTCCCAAACCCTGGGGTTCCGCTGGCGGGGCGGCGAGGGCCGTTTCATCCCGCCGGTGAACCAAGACGCCGGCGATCCCCATCACTTCGCCCGCATGGTGTCGCCTCTGAGCAATCTTCAGGAGTTTTACGCCGCCCTGCGCGGCTACGCCGCCGACCGATACCTCATCCTGTCCCGCGAGTACGTAATTTATTACCCCGGCCGCCTGCGCCCCTTGCTGGGCCGGCCCTAAAAGCCGCGCCAGACGGGCCGCCGCCACAGCAAGGGGTCTCGGCGCGGATCGCCCGGCGTGGCCAAAAGCCAATCCCGCGCCCCCACCGCTATTTCCCCCAACTCCCCGGCCAGGCCCATGGAGCGGGCCGCCCGCTTGGTGGACGCCTCGAACACCGCCTCCGGGCTCACGCCCGCTTCCAACCAGGCGGCAATCTCCCGAAACAGCGCATCGCCATGGGGTAGATTGTATGAACCCGCGTCGCTGCCCATCACCAGGTTCACCCCCAGCTCTTCGCCCCGCTTGATCTGGGCCGCCTGGCGGCGGACGATCTCCGCCAATGCCTCCAGGGTGGCCTGGTCGTGGCGTCCCTCGGGGTCTTCCAAATGGGCCTGAACCGCGGCCAGGGTGGGGGTCCACCACACGCCTTTTTGAGCCATGCTCATCAGGCACCTGGGCCCCAGGAAATAGCCGTGTTCGATTCCATCCACCCCCTGGGCCAGGGCTTGGCTGACCGCCGTTTCGCCGTTGGCGTGCACCGTTACCGGCAGACCGGCGGCGTGGGCTTCTTGCACCGCCGCGCCCACCTCTTCGGCGCTGAGGGCCCGGGGATAAAAAACTTCCCCCGGGTGCCTAAAGTCCAACAGGCCCGTGGCGAAGAGCTTGATGACCGAAGCCCCCCGGCGGGCCTGCTCCCGGGCGGCCTGGGCAAAGGCCTGGGCGCCGCTGAGGGGGGCGGCCAGCCAATAAGCGGCCTCGCCCTGGGCGCCTAAACCCACGCAGGCGGTGCGCAGCAGCGGGGGTCCGCCGCCGTCCCGGGGCGTGGCGTGGTGGGGCTTGTGCCCCAGGTCGCGCACCGCCGCCACCCCGGCCCTGCGCCAAGCCTCCATGGCGTGCTCCGGCCCTGGCCCCAAATACAGATGCACGTGAGCGTCCAAGGGGGCCGGCGACAGCCACAGGCCGGGCATCTCCCGGCGCTGGCCGCCCTTGGCCAAAGCCTCCTCGCCCAAAGCGGCCACGCGCCCCTGGCGGATAAGCACCGCCGGCGGTCCCTGGTAAGGCTCCGCCCCGGCAAGTCCCTGGGGCAGCAGGCAGAGCCCCTCTTGTTTGGCGGGCAATCTCTACGCGGCCAGCCGCTTGACCAAGGCGGCGAATTGGGTCCCGTAGGCCGCGCACTCATCATTCACCCGCTGGTCCGGTTCGCCGATGGCCAGGGGACCGAAGTGGCCTCCCTTGCGCAGGCCCTGCACCACCATGCCATGGATCAAAAGGCCGTGGAGCATGGACAGGATGGTAAGCTCGCCGCCGCCGCCGATGCCGCCGGTGGAAGCAAAGGCCCCCGCCGCCTTGCCCACCAACTCGCCCTTGCCGAAAAGTTGGATGGACTCGTCTATGAACTGTTTGATGGGAGCGGCCATGTCGCCAAAGTAGCAGGGGGAGCCCAGGAGCAGCCCGTCCGCGGCCCTCAGGTCGTCCAGGGTGGCCTCGTTAACTTTTTTCAGGGTCACCTGGCAGCCGCCTTCTTGCACGCTGGCGGAAAGAGCCTCGGCCATCTTGCGGGTGTTGCCGCCATGGGAAAAATACACGATCAAAACATTGGGCATGACGATCCCCTTTGCATGAAACTAAACCTGGGTCCTCAGGCGGAGTGGTCGCCCTCGGCCCGCCAGGCCGGATGACAAACACATAAAAACACCAAGTCTTCATGGCCGGTGTTTTCCAGCCACTGCCGTGCGCCGGAGGGAAGATATACGCAGCTCTCGGGGCCCACCTCTTGGGACTCCCCGTCCTGGTGCATCAATCCCCTGCCTTGCAACACGTAGTAAATCTCCAAAAAATCCAAGCGGTGGGGCTTGGTGGCCCCCCCAGGAGGCAGCCAGGCCCGGGACAGACTCACTTCCGGGCTGGTGCCGTCGTTGGCCGGGTGGATCACCTCGGCCAGGCGGCAGCCGTCGCTGGCCTCGAAAACCTTCAGTTGGCCGGCATTTTTGTGCAGCACGGCCTAGTCCTCGCCCCCCGGCAGGGCCTTTTGCCCGCCATTGTCCAAGGCGGCGGTTTGTGCCCGAGCCGCCATGAGCAGGTCGTCCTTCTGGGTCACGTTGACTTGGCCGTCGACCACCCCGCCCAATTCGATGGACAAATCGCGGCAGGTCAGGGTGCCCTGCACCCAGCCGGTTCCCTTGATGACAACCTTGTTGGCCACCACGTTGCCCTGCACGCCGCCCTCCACCACCAGGAGGTCCTGGCTGAACAGGTCGCCGCGCACGATGGTGCCGGCAGCTAGTATTGTCAGTTGATTGGCGGACAAGGTTATCGCTCCCGGCCTCAGCGGTCGGATTTCTTGGGGTCCACCGCCTCGCGCATAAAAAGGGCCAACTCGCCCTGACTGTCATAGACCAGAAACTCGATAGCCTCTACTTCCTTGTCCACCAAGGCGAAACGGGCCCGCAAACGGCGGTGGCGCTGCACCGAAAAAGAGGCTCCCTTTTTGGGATTTTCCGGACTGCCCAAGGGGGTGAGACGGGCGGGGGGCCAGGCCTCCACCCAAGGAGCCCCCTGGCGCTGGCTGCGCAAAAGCACGGTGACGTAGCCGGCTGCCGGATGTTTGGAGTCCTTTTTATTGACCATGTCAAAATAGACCAGAAGCTCCCGGCCCGACTTTTTACGTTTCACGTTGCGCACATCCACCCAGTCGGAGGTGGTCGGCCAGGGCTCCAAGGCCTGGGCCGCCGGCGAGGTGGTGGCCGAGTCGTTTTCCTTGTCCGAAACCTCGCTGGCGGCCGGCTTTTCCGGTGCCGCAGGGGGCTTGGGGGCCGGCGGCGTTTGCGCCCGGGGCGGCGAAGGCGGTGGGGCGCTCTCACTGGGCATGTTGGTCAAGAAAGCCCGGTCCTGGAGGTCGCGCACTATGGTTTCCAGGTTTTGGGCCGCCAGCCTGAGCCGGCGGTTGTCTTTGACTATCTCGTTCAGGGCCAGGTTTTGCTGGTAAAGCAGATAACCGCCCCCGGCCAGGGCGGCCAGGGTCAGGATCATCAGGAGCATGAAGAAATACAGCAGCCAGGGACCTAAACGCATGGTCTGCACCGGGGCGTCCTTGCGCACCAGCAATATGTCGATTTTTCGGCTGGACAACGCAATGCCTTTTTCCTGCCGGCGGGGCCCGAGCCCCGGTTAATAATCATCTCCGGTCACGCCCGTGCGAGCTACCGGCTAGCGCCTTTGAGGGCCAAGACGAAACCACGGCCGGCGATATTGCCCAAAAATCATCCGCCCGCCCTTCCCCTGGACCTGATCTTAACATTATTCGCCTTCACGGTGGTTTTCTCGCACCTGTTGTTCATATGAGACTCGAACGCCTGCGATGCCCGGCGCACGGCCCTGCCGGCGCCGCGCCGATGAAGGCTCCATTTGACCTTTGGGGAAGGTGTCCGAGGGGCAGGATTCGGCCAAGCACGGCAACCGCCGATTGCTACCCAAGCAGAGCAGAGTTGGGAAGGCGGCCCTAACGCCTGTGACCCGATTTCCTATTCGGTGCGTCAAAAATGCCTCGGCCAACCAGGGCAAGCAATGTTTCCAACATCTCGACGTTGCTGATAATCGTGGAGGTTAGCATACCGCAGCTATGTTTGCAATGCACCAGAACCACAGACAAAATGTGGTATTGTCCTATTCACGGGCAAATTCCGCTTTTTTAATCTATCCGGTAAAAAGTATTTGACAGGTCAAAAGGCGCCGTGCTAGTTTTTAGCATACTGAATGACAACTCATTCACTTTAGACCCTACGGGGTATCGGACCAGAGGTCGCGCTTATTAATTTTGAATGACACTTCATTCACCACCGCGCCAGCAGCGGGCAAGGCGGGCCCGGCTAAGGAGGTTAGCTTTATGTCCCTGAAGATCAAAAAGGTGGGCGTCATCGGCGCCGGGGTGATGGGGGCCACCATTGCCGCCCACATGGCCAACGTGGGACTACCCACGGTACTTTTGGACATCGTCCCCCCCAAGATGCCCGATCCATTGGCCAAAAAAGGGGTTAGCGAGGACTCGCCGCTTTTCCGCGACTATTTCGCCCAAAATGGCCTGCAAGGCGCCCTCAAGTCCCGGCCGGCATCTTTTTACGTGCCGGAAAACGCCGCGCTGATCACCACCGGCAACCTGGAGGACGACTTCGGCCTCCTGGCCGAGTGCGACTGGATCATCGAGGTCGTGGTTGAGTTGCTGGACATCAAAAAGGACCTGTTGGCCCGCATCGACAAGGTGCGCGCTCCCGGGGCCGTGGTGACCACCAACACCTCGGGCATCTCCGTGGCCGCCATGAGCGAGCACCTGAGCCCGGAGTTCCAGGAGCACTTCCTGGGCACCCACTTCTTCAATCCGCCCCGCTACATGAAGCTCTTCGAGATCATCCCGGGCCCCAAGACCAAACCCGAGGTGATCGACGGCATGGCCCAGTTCGCCGAAAAGGTGCTGGGCAAGGGCGTGGTGTTCGCCAAGGACACCCCCAACTTCATCGCCAACCGCATCGGCGTGTTCGGCATGTGCTACCTCAATCAGCTCATCGACGAGATGGGCCTGACCATAGAGGAAGCCGACGCCCTTACCGGCACGGTGTTGGGCCGTCCCAAGATGGCCTCCTACCGTCTGGCCGACCTGGTGGGCCTGGACACCCTGGGTCACGTAGCCGCCAACGTGTTTGACGGCTGCCCGGACGACGAAAACCGCGAGACGTTCCAGCCGACGGCATGGTTCAAGCAGATGATCGCCAACGGCTGGCTGGGCAACAAGACCAAGGGCGGTTTCTACAAAAAGTCCAAGACTCCCGAAGGCAAAAAGGTGATGTTGGTCCTGGACCGGGAGAAAATGGAATACCGGCCCAAGCAGAAGTTCAAATTCGCCTCCCTGGAGGCGGCCCAGCAGGCGCCCGGAGCCAAGGGCAAACTCAAGGCCATGTACTACGCCAAGGACAAGGCCGGCGAGTTCACCTTCCGCCACATCAGCGCCGCCATCATCTACGCGGCCAACCGCATCCCCGAGATCGCCGACGACATCGTCAACATCGACAACGCCATGAAGTGGGGCTTCAACTGGAAGATGGGGCCCTTTGAGGCCTGGGACGCCCTGGGCCTGGTCAAGTCGGTGGAGGCAATGAAGGCGGCCGGCTACGCCATTCCCGCCTGGGTCGAGGACATGCTGGCCGCAGGCAACGAATCCTTCTATAAGAAGGAAAACGGCGAGCAGTACTACTACGACATCCCCAGCAAAGGCTACAAGCTGGTGGAGGTCTCGCCGGAGATTATCCTCCTGCCCTCCCTGAAGGACCGCAACAAGACGGTCATGGAAAACAAGGGCGCTTCCCTCATCGACCTTGGCGACGGCGTGTTGTGCCTGGAGTTCCACAGCAAGATGAACTCCCTGGGCCAGGACATCATAAGTATGTGCGAGAAGGCGGCCGACAAGGTGGAGGACGAGGGCTGGGAAGGCCTGGTGGTGGCCAACCACGGCACCAACTTCTCGGTGGGCGCCAACCTCATGCTGGTGCTGTTCACCGCCCAGGAAGAGGAATGGGACGAGCTTGACTGGATGATCAAGAAGTTCCAGGAC
>Ga0180009_10002675_pt1 | contig 20839 bp, 18 predicted proteins | sample OS_PC_MetaG_FD_123537 | JGI IMG/M metagenome (GOLD analysis project Ga0180009, IMG submission 123537) | Groundwater microbial communities from the Aspo Hard Rock Laboratory (HRL) deep subsurface site, Sweden - OS_PC_MetaG | ecosystem: Environmental > Aquatic > Deep subsurface > Groundwater...
AACTCTGGACTCTCGACTGTCGACGCGAGGCGACGACGACGACGGGCTACGATGAAACGCCGCGCCACGATGACATGCTGGACTGTGATAAAACTCGTCGGTCTGAGGCGGCGCCTCGTTAGATCTTGATCTCGTCGAGGCGACCCTTCAGCAAATAAAGCCAGCTCCCGGATGTGTACCACTGGCCGAGCTGGATCTTCGTGCCCGACTCGTGGATCGTCGACGGAGCCGGCGCGGTGGACTTGTCCAGCTTGCCATCGATGTAGAGCCGCATGGTCGAGCCATCGGAGACCGCCGCCATGTGGGTCCAGCTGTTTGTCAACACGGGGGTGCTCGACTTGACCCAGAACTGCTTGATGCCATCCGAGCTGAGCCCGAACTGGAGCAAGCCATGGTCCACGTCCAGCTCGAACGAGCGATTGGCGGTCTTGCCGTACAGCCAGCGCGACGCGATGCAGTACCGACTGTCTGGTTTCACCGCGACCCAGCCCGATATCGTTGTTGTAGACCCAGACGTTCTTGGACTTGATGGCATAGACGACGTCGTGTGGCCAGTGACCGTCGACAGAAGGCAACGCATGGGAACGGACTCCCGGGTCGGCGCGAGCTGCTTCGTCGTTTCAGAACGGAACGGGCCCGAGACGATCGCACGGCAACTCCGGAGTTCACAGATCGCCGCCATTCTGCCACGATGAGGGCCTCTCACAGGAGGCAATTCATGGTGCGGTTGATCGTTGGATCCGTCCTGCTGCTCGCCCTGCTCGCGCCGCCGGTCCAGGCGAAACCGCCGGCCTCGGTCAAGCGGGTCGCCACGCAGTTCTTCACCGATCTGATCGCCGGCAACAAGGCGGCGTGCGAGAAGGTGGTGCTGACCCACGCCGAGCTCACGACGCTGAGCACCAAGCGCGTCGACAAGCGCGTCGACAAGAAGGAGTACGAGGCCGAGGTGCAGCAGTTCCTCACCAAGCGGATCGCCGAGTTCACCGAGGGGAAGAAGCGCCTCGGCGACATGGCGCTGGCCCGCGTGCGGATCGTCGACGTCAAGATCCTGACGCCCGACAGCTCCAAGCTGAAGCGCACGGCGGTCCACGTCACCGTGGTGCCGATGATCAAGATCAAGAAGTCCAGGAAGCCCGAGCGCGGCGGGATGCCGTTCTACTTCGTGCAGCAGGGCGATCACTGGAAGTTCATGTGGAAGATGTAGCGGCGGTCTACGGCGTGCAGAGCCCGGTCTCGGCCGAGCAGGTACCGCTGTCGCAGCCGCCGTGGGTTCCGTATGGCCTGCAGTCCATCACGCAGGCCGTCAGCGCCGGGTCGCAGACCGTCGCGACCGGGCAGGTCTTGGGGCAGCGGTCCGGCACGCAGCTGCCAGCGGCCTTGTCGCACTTCAGCCCGGTGGGGCAGGCCTCCCCCCCGTTGCCGCACCACAGCGACTCGCAGGTACCGGGGCAGGCCATGGCCGTCGACGTCTGGGCGCCGACCTTGAACTGGCTGGCGAACGGCTGGTTGCCCGCCAGCATCGGCACCTGGTCCAGGGGACGGCCCGAGGTGTCCAGCGCGCCCTGGGACACGCGCACGCCGTAGCTCCCCTCCTCCAGCGCGGCGGTGAAGACGTAGCTCGCCGTGGTCGGGCCGCCGGAGCTGAGCTCGCCCAGCACGATCTCCCTGGCCGGCACCGGCGTCTCCTGGCTGCCCTCGACCCGCAGCACGCGGATCACGCCGGTATTGACCAGCGAGTCCGGGCTCATCGCCTTGGAGAAGACCAGCAGCACGTTGCCCACCAGGTGCGCCTGCTGCGTCTCGCCGTCCTCGGGGTAGACGGAGGTCACGCGCGGCGGCAGGTAGAGCGCGCGGAGGTTGAAGGGCACGTTGACCGACACCACCTCGCCCTCGCTGAAGTAGTAGCCCTCGGCGCCGCCCGCCGCCAGCTTCACCTGCTCGCCGGTCTTGTCGTCGGCGCCGATGCCGTCGATGGCGAAGTCCAGCGGCAGCTTCGACGCGGCACCCTGCTCGACGCGGATCAGCGGCAGATGACCCAGATCCGTCATGTCGACCGGGGTCTCTAGCCTGTCTTGCCCGTCGCTGATCGCCACCTGCAGCGACGCGAGCTTGGCCACCAGCGTTGTCTCGGCGTTGATGTTGGGGTCGGCCACCAGGGTCAGATCGAGGGCGGTGACCGGGCTGCAGCTCGCCAGCAGGCCGAGCGCGAGGAGGACCGGGAGGCGTGTCAGGTGGGGATCCATCGATAGATCGATGCTACCACGCCGCTACGGCGTGGGCATGTCGTCCGTGCAGATCCCGGTGCCCGCCGAGGAGGGCAGGCAGGAGGCGCTCTGGGGCGTCGGACAGGCCATGGCGGGGCAGGCGATCTCCAGCTTGTCGCAGCTCAGCGCCAGCCACTTCTGCTCGAGGTCAGCCATCTCCTGCACCGCCGCCGCGTTGAACGGGCTGATGAAGGTGGGGCAGACGGGACAGAACAGCGCGTTCTTCACCTGCTTGCTGCACTGCTCCACCGGCATCATCGAGTAGGGGTTGCAGGCCTTGGCCTTCTTCACCGCGTTGATGAAGGCGGCGTTGAGGCTCCAGCAGTCGTTGGGCTGCGGCATCTCGCAGCTGTAGCCCACGACGCAGCCGCTGGCGTCCTTCTGGTACACGATCTTGCCGCCGGTGCAGAAGCCGGGCGGCGGCGGCGCGATGGTGGGGCAGGGAGGAGGGACAACCGTCTTGGGCTTGCATGTGCCAGCCGGATCGCAGGGCAGGCAGCCGCCCTTGCCGTCGTCGATGCAGACGGCGGCGCAGGCCAGGGGCTCCCACTCGCAGTCGGGCCGGGCCTGGCATTGCGTCGCGTCGAGAAGCGACTGACAGATGGGGGGCGCCTTGGTGCGGCAGCTGTAGGGGCAGGGCAGGCAGCCGCCCTTGCCGTCGTCGGCGCACATCATTGGGCAGGGACCCTGGGCCCACTCGCAGTCGGTGCGGGTCACGCACTGCTGCTCGCCCGTGAGCTCCTCGCACAGCAGCGGGAGCTTGGGGATGCACTGGTACTTGCACGTCTCCGTCGTCGTGGTGCTGCTGCCGTCGGACGACACTGTGCCCGTGCCCTCGCACCACAGGACCTTGAGCCGGCAGTTGGGGTTGAGCTTGCAGGTCTTCTCGCTCAGCTTCTGGCAGGGCACCGCGGGCGGCACCGTGCAGTCCGGCGTGTCGCACACGATCCAGTCGGGTGGGACCTCGTCCTTCGAGGGGAAGGTCTGCACCTCGCCGGTCAGCAGGTTGCGGGCCTGGACGCTCGGGTCGTCCCCGCCGCAGCCCGCCAGCATCAGCACCAGCGCCAGCACAACACCCGCTCCGAGTCCGATCTTCAGCTCCGTCAGTCTAGCCATGGGGTTCCTCCATCTCGTGTCTGCTTGGAGGGAGATGCAGCTTCCGGACCATTCAGACCCAATCGGCCAAGGGTCCGGGATCTCGGGCGGACCGCCTGGCCGCGGCGCCGGCGTGGCGCGAGCTGTCAAGCTCGCATGACAGATCGGGCCACGAGGGTGTCGCGCCGGTTTGACAGGAGGAGGTGGCTCAGGGGGGCCAGGGAATCGTGATGTATGGCTTCGGGTCGCTCGAGCGAGTGGCGAGCACAGTGGCGGTGACGGTGCCGGCGACCACCACGCCGGCCAGGGTCCAGACCCACCAGCGACCGTACCAGGGCCGCGACGGGGAAGGCGGACGCGGCGCGAACCCGGCCACCATACGCTCCACGGCCTTTCCCTCCTGCGCGGCGCCAGCCCCCTGCTTCAGCACCTCCTGCCAGCTGCCCTGCCGGACACCGCGGGCCAGGTCATGGACCGTCAACCGGATCACCGTGGTGTCGGCCAGCCGCCCGACGCGCAGCAGCAGCAGGCGGTCGCCCTTCAGCCGACGGCGCAGCTGCCGCAGGCACGAGCCCTCTCGCGGCTCGCAGGGCAGCCGGTCGAGCGCGGGGCCCACGGCGAGGCCGTGGGTGGCCTGGACCACCCGCAGCAGCACGCGCCGAAAACGCTCTGCCTCCGTGGGGGAGAGGTTGACCTGCTCCATCGGCCCGATCGAGACGCGCAGCTGCTCGGCCCGCGCCGCCACGGGCGCGAGCAAGACCAAAACGACAAGAGCTGCACGGCAGCCGAGCACGATCGGGCCATCGTAGCAGAAACGCCGCATCCGGGTGTATCTGCTCCTGCCGGTGCAATATTTCTACATCCAGCCGCGGATTGACTATGATCAGCTCGGAGGTGCGTCGTGTCGACAGTGCATCATTACTCCCGCCGGGCAGGTCTGGTCGCTCTGATCGGTCTGGTCTGCTGTGGTCGCCCGGGACAGCTGCCGCGCGTGGCGTCGGGTCCCATCTCCGGCGGCGGCTCTCTGGAGGTCGCGGCGATCCGGGACCTGGGGTCGGTCCAGCTCACGCCGGGCGAGCCGGTGCCGGGCGACGGCGGCGACGGGATCGCCGTGGTGGGGGAGCTGGTGCTGGTCTCGGGGAGCGGCTTCGGCCGACGCCCCAAGGTCACAGTCAGCGGCATGGTGGCCGCGCAGGTGGCGCGCACCGAGGACGGCGGGGTCGTGATCCGCGTGCCGTGGGGCGTCCGGACCGGCGCCGTGCGCTTTCAGGTCGAGAGCTCCGACGGCAAAAGCTCGAAGACCTTCCCGGTGCGCCGCTACGCGCTGGCCAGCGTCCCCTCGCGCGACCGCATCTTCGCGCTGCAAGTCTCGCGGGAGCAGGTCCGCCTGAGCGGCAAGCCGCTGGAGCTCCCCAGCGCGGACCAGATCCGCTACTGCGCCGACGGGCAGACGGCCTATGTCACCGGCCGCTCCGACAAGCTCGGCCTGACGGTGACGGTGGTCGACATGACGGCTGCGGGAGGCCCGCGGCTGGGTCGGTCCCAGGCGATGCCCGGCGACCAGCTCGTGGCCCTGACCGCGGCGGAGCGCGTGCCCGTGGCCCTCGCCATCAGCGACAGCCACATGATGGTGCTGGACACCAGGCGGCCGCTGCGGCCGGCGCAGTACCGACCCCGACCGCTGCCCGACGAGCTCAGGGGGCACGTGGTGGCGGCGGAGATGAACCCCGAGGGGACCCTGCTGGCCGTGCTGCTGCGGCGCAAGAACGAGGTGCTGCTCTACGACGTCGGCGGACCCGAGGCCCGGATCCGGCTGCTGGCCCGCAGCGAGGTCATCCCCGCCACCAGGACGACCGCCCCGGTGCTACGGGACCTGCGCTTCTCCGCGGACTCCTCGACGCTATGGATCGTCTCCGGTGATACTCACGCCAGCCTGGCCCGGGGCCGCTTCCCCCTGCGGCTGACTGCGCTCAAGATCCAGCTGGAGCAGCGCGGGGCCACCCGTCGTTTCGGCATGCTGTCGGTCTGGCGCACCCTCGACGTCCCACACCGGGCGGCGCCGGTCTCGCTCGCCGTGGCTCGCGGCCAGCCCACCGTGCGCGGTACCACCGTGAGCATCCCGCCGGCCAAGGCGGCCGTCTTCATCGCGACCCACGACTCGCGGCTGCTCAAGCTCGCCCGGACGCGGTTCGACCGCCAGTGGGGCCTGCGGGAGGCGGTGCGCATCCTCAGGGGCGCCTCGCCGCTCGGCACCCTGGTCCGCACCGACATCGATGGCAAGGGCGGACCGATGTTCACGCTGGACGCGCTGCCGGGGGCGGTCGAGATCACCAGCGACTCGCAGGTGCTGCTGGTCGCGGGGGCGCGGGTCGAGACCCGGCGCAGACCGGCGGCGGTGCGCCTGGTCTACGGCGTGACCGCCTATCGCGTGTTCGGCAAGCACAAGCCCCAGTTCATCCAGCTGGCCGAGGTGGACCCCGAGGCGCTCAAGCGGCCATTCCTGCTGGGGGAGGTGCGGGTTCAGCCCTGAGCGCGAGACCGGCTCAGCGCTTGCGCCGGGCGGTGAGGATCTCCCGAACCACCCGTTTGGCCACCAGCACACGGGCCGCATCGAGGGTGGCGGAACGACGCTGCACGTCGGGGCGGACGCCGGTCACGCGCTGCAGCAGGCGCTCGTTGCGGGCCATCGCCTGGCCGGGGACCTTGCCGTCGACGATGGTCACACCGGTGCCGTCGCGGCGGCGCTCGGAGCGCAGCACGAAGCCGGCCCCGCTGCGGTTGGTACGCACCCGCCTGGGGGCGGGCCGCATGTTGCGCTCGTAGAGCCTGACCCCGAGCCCCTCCTTGCTGGCGCCGACCTTGGACCAGTCAAAGCGCACCACCATGTCGGCGGGCGTGCGCTGAGGCTGTACATAGGCGCGGTAGTCGGGCTTGCGCTCGCGAATCGAACGCTTCACCGCCTGCAGCGTGTGACCGCGCTCGCCCACGTCGCGCTTGATCTTCCAGGCCTGCTTCACGCGGGAGCTGGGGTCGAAGTAGACCGCCAGGTCGACGTTCTTGCGCAGCGCGGAAGTGGAGAAGGGGTGCAGGCCCTCGACCAGGATGATCGGCGCCGGCGTGAAACGCTCGGCCGGCGCGAGCGTGCCGCCCGTGTGGTCGTAGACCGGCTTCATGATCGAGAGGCCCTGGCGCAGCTGCTTCAGGTCGCGGGCCAGCCGGCCCAGATCGTTGGCCACCGGGTTGAGGGCGGTGACCCCGGCCCTCTGGCGCCCCGTGCGGTCGAGGCGGTGATAGTCGTCGACGCAGATCACCTTGACCCGGTCGGGCCCGAGCGTCTGCGTCAGGTTGCGGGCGAACGTCGACTTGCCCGAGCCGCTGTCACCGGCAATGCCGATGATGAACGGGCGACCCAGCTGGTTTAGCCAGCGGTCGAGCGGGGCGGGTCCGGCCCGACGGGCCTGCGCCCACGCCGGCGCCGCCGCCGCCAGCAGAAGCAGGGCGAGGACGCCCACGAAGACCCCGCGCGCGCATGTGCGCGAGCCACGCATCACGCGGTCGGCCCGGACCTCGGGCCTCACGCGCGCCGTATGTATTCGCATGCTCAGCTACTCCTGCTCCAACTCCGTGTCAGTTGCTCTGCGTCGGGGACCGCCGATCGGCATGGCCCCTCTACTCAGTCCAGCCGAGTTAACCTACCGCTCGTCGCTTGTCCCTTGCCCTTCGTTCAGTTGCCCCACTTCTGCAGCGCCTGGCTCAGCTCCAGGTGGTTCTTGGCGTAGTCCTTGAGCGAGACCCCGCTCATCCTGGCGTCCACCGCCTGGCGGATCGCCTTGGCCCCCGCCACGGTGCCGCAGGGGTGGCCGTGGCAGCCGCCGCCGAACTGCGCCACGATGTTGGTGCCCATGCGGTCGACCAGCTTGTCCACCTGCCCCGGATGCAGCCCGCCCGAGGCGATCGGCAGCGTGGGCTTCATCTTGCCCCAGTCCTGGCCGAGGTAGATGCTGTTGCCCTTCAGCCTCTGCGACGAGATCGCCTGCTGGATGCGCTGTACCTCGTCGACGCCGCCGTGCATCTTGCCCACACCTGCCGTGCCCACGTGGAGCTGGTCGATGCCCACCACGCGGGAGAGCTTGGCCAGCGCCAGCATGCTGATGCCATGGGTCTTGTCGCGGGTCAGCGCCGCGTGCCCGGCCCGGTGGCCGTGGATCACCAGGCCCAGGTTGGCCTTGCGCAGGGTCTCGATGCCGCTCCAGCCCGCGGTGAGGATGTCCACCATCACGGTGGTCCCGCCCAGCTTCTTGACCATCTTGGCCCGCTTGATCATCTCCCCGGTCTCGGCGGTGACGTTGGGCACGTAGATCTTCTTCTGGCCGGTGAGCTTCTCGGCCTTCTTCACCGCCTTGAAGGTCTCCTTCATCCGCGCCTTGAACTGGTTGAACGGCTGGGAGGTGAGGTTCTCATCGTCCTTGACCAGGTCCAGCCCGCCGACCCAGGCGTCGTAGGCCACCCTGGCGTGCTCTCTGGGCGACAGCCCCACCTTGGGCTTGACGATCGTCCCCACCATCGGGCGTCCCTTGACGCCGGCCTTGCTGCGTACGCCCTCGATACCGAACGCCGGCCCCGGCAGCTTCTGCAGCATGCCCTCGGAGAACGTCATGTCCACCAGCCGCAGGCGCTTGACCTCCTTCATGCCGAAGATGTTGCCGGCCACCGAGGACAGGATCTGCGGCACGCTGCCGCGCTCGAACAGCTCCTCGGGGTAGGCGATCTTGACGTAGTGGGCCCGCTTGCCCTGCTTCGCGATGGAGTAGACACGGGGCCGCAGCCGGTTGGCCGCCGCGGGGTTCACCGTGGAGATGTCGGTCCAGGTGCCGATCGACGACTCGGCCGCCAGGTGCTCGGCCACCTTCTTGATCGGCGTCCGACCGGCGGGCTCGACGCGGTAAACCACCACCATGTCGCGCTTCGTGGGGCGGTAGCCAAGGTCGAGGTAGCCCCGCGTGATGTTGTTGCCAGCGGCCACGGCGGGCGACGTCTTTGGAGCGACCACGGGCCGGGGCTTGCCGACCCGGGTCCGCAGGGCTGCCGAGACCCGGCCCGCGAGCGCTCTGGGCGACCAGCGGGCCTCGGCCGCGCCTCCGCCGGCCAGCATGCAGACGAGGAGAACTGGAATGATATGCGGTCGACGCACCGGTGCCATTGCTGGATTCCTTGCTTGATGAGGGTGTGTTGCGAGGTAGAAGGCAGTGCAACGGACACGCCAGGTGCGGATCCGAAACTCAACCAATCAGAATCAAAGGAATTCGTCTTCAGGAGGGGTCTGGCTGACCTCTCCAGGTCGACATCGGGTCAGCCGCGGATCGTCCACAAATCGGAGGGGGCTCAGAACTCCAGGATCTCCTTCTCCTTCGCCTCCACCTCCTGCTCCACCTTCTTGACGAACTCGTCGGTGATCTCCTGCACCTTTGTCAGACCGCGGTGCATCTCGTCCTCCGAGATGTCCTTGCCCTTCTCGGCCTCCTTGAGCATCTCGTTGGCGTCGCGTCGCTGGTTGCGCAGGGCGACCTTGGCGTCCTCGCCCACCCGGCGCACGTCCTTGACCAGGTCCTTGCGACGCTCCTCGGACAGCGGAGGGATCGGGATCCGTATCAGCTCGCCATCCGACGACGGCGTGAGCCCTATCGAGGACTGCTGGATCGCCTTCTCGATCACGGGGACCAGGCTCTTTTCCCAGGGCTTGATCGTGATCAGCCGAGGGTCGGGCACCTGCAGCGAGGCCACCTGGTTCAGCGGGGACTTGGTGCCGTAGTACTCGACCCGGATCCCGTCCAGGATCGCCACGTTGGCCCTGCCGGTGCGCCGCTTGGCCAGGTCACGCTTGAGGGAGTCCATGGTGCTGTCCATGCCAGACTTGAGGTCGGAGACGATGTCGTTGACCATTGAGAACCTCGCTTGCCGTTGAAATCGGGTTCTAGGCTTCCGCCTCGATACGGCTGCCCACCGGCTCGCCCAGCACCACCCGCCGTATGTTACCTTCCTGCCGCAAATTGAACACCATCAAAGGGAGGCCGTTCTCCCGGCAGAGGGTGACGGCGGTCAGATCCATCACCCGCAGGCGTCGGTCCAGCACCTCCTGGTAGGTCAGGGAATCGAAGCGCACCGCGTCGGGGTGCACCGCGGGGTCCTTGTCGTAGACGCCGTCGACCTTGGTCGCCTTGAGCAGCACGTCGGCGCCCACCTCCAGCGCCCGCAGCGCGGCCGCCGTGTCGGTGGTGAAGTAGGGATTGCCGGTGCCGCCGCCCAGGATCACGACCTCGCCCCGCTCCAGCCCCGCGAGCGCCCGCCGGCGCGAGAAGTGCTCGGCGAAACCACCGAGCGGCACGGCGGACAGCACGGCCGCCGGCTGGTCCATGCGATGGAGCGCATCCTGCAGCGCCAGCGCGTTGATCAGGGTGGCGAGCATGCCCATGGCGTCTGCCACGCTGCGGTTCATGCCGCCCGCGGCGCCGGAGAGGCCTCGGAACAGATTACCTCCCCCCAGCACCACGGCGGTCTGCACGCCGAGGCCGCAGATCTCCTTGATCTGGCGGGCCACATCCTCGAGGGTCTTGGCATCGATGCCGCTCGGCTGCTGGCCCTCAAGCGCCTCGCCGCTGAGCTTGAGCAGCACGCGCCGGTAGACGGGACGTGTCACGCCTCTCCTCCTGCGCTGGCCCTTAACGGGCGGTGAGCTCCCTGATCTCCTCGGCGAAGTCCTTCTTCGTCGACTCGATGCCCTCTCCCACCTCCCAGCGGACGAAGCGCCGGACCTTGCAGTTCTCACCCACGGCGGCCACCAGCTCGGTCAGCAGCGTCTTGATGTCCTTCTTCGCCTCCTTGACGAAGGGCTGCTCCATCAGACACACCTCGGTGTACCACTTCTTGAGCTGACCCTCGACGATCTTGGGGATCACCTTCTCCGGCTTGCCGGTCTCCGCGGCCTGGGCCGCGCGGATCTCCCGCTCCTTCTCCAGCGCCGCGGCGGGCACATCCTCCGGCACGAGCCACCCGGGGTTCATCGCGGCGATCTGAAGCCCCATGTCGTGGACGAACTCGATGAACTGCTCCGTCTTGGCCACGAAGTCGGTCTCGCAGTTGACCTCGACCAGCACGCCGATCTTGCCGCCCATGTGGATGTAGGAGTGGATCACGCCGGCGGCCGCCACACGTCCGGCCTTCTTCTGCGCCGTGACGAGCCCCTTCTTGCGCAGGTACTCGGATGCCTTGTCCATGTCCCCGTCGCACTCGACGAGGGCCTTCTTGCAGTCGGTGAAACCGGCCAGGGTGCGGTCCCGCAGCTCCTTGACCATCTTTGCGCTGATTTCCATGACGTCTCTCCGGATGGTTCGAACAGCTCGCGCTTGTGAGGGAGCAGTGAGATGATCAGTCGTTGCCGTCGGGCGTGGCGGCAGCCTCGGGCTTGGGCCGCGGCGCACTGCGACGGGAGACAACCTCCACCTTGGGCCCGTCTCCGCCCGAGTGGACGCGGATCGGCTCGGGGACCGCGTCGATCTCGTTTCGCTCGCGATCGCGGGCGGCCACGGCGGCCCGCTCCTGCCCCACCTTGCGGCCGAACACACAGGCATCGGCGATGCGCGCAGTGAACAGACGGATGGCCCGGATCGCGTCGTCGTTGCCCGGGACCACGTAGTCCACAACGTCGGGGTCGCAGTTGGTGTCAGTCACCGCCACCACGGGAATCTCGAGCTTGTTGGCCTCCGCCACCGCGATGCGCTCCTTGCGCGGGTCGACGACGAACACCACGCCCGGCAGGCCGCCCATGTTCTTGATGCCACCGAGGTTGCGCTCGAGCTTGGCCTTGTGTCGCTGGTGCGACAGCACCTCCTTCTTGCCCAGCTTGTCGAAGGTGCCGTCCTCGGCCATCTGCTCGATCTCGCGCAGCTTGTCGATGCTGGTTCGCACCGTGCGCCAGTTGGTCAGCGTCCCGCCCAGCCAGCGGTTGGTGACGTAGAACATGTTGGCCCGGGACGCCTCCTCGCGGATCACGTCCTGCGCCTGCTTCTTGGTCCCGACGAACAGCACGTTGTGTCCGGCGGCGACGGTGGAGAGCACGAACTGGTAGGCGTTGAGGAACATCGGCAGCGTCTGCTGCAGGTCCACGATGTGGATGCCGTTGCGCGCGCCGTAGATGTAGGGGCGCATCTTCGGGTTCCACCGCGTGGTCTGGTGGCCGAAGTGGACGCCCGCCTCCAGCAGCGCGCGGATCGTCATCACGGCCTCGCCCTCCTCCATGGTGGTGGACGGCGGCGCTGGCGCCGCTGGCGCCACGGCGGTCTCGGCGGTCTCGGCGGTCTCGGCGGTCTCGGCGGTTTCGGCGGTCTGCTCTTCGGGGATCTCGGGATTCTGCGGCGTGTCCATCGTTGCTCCTGGCGTTTGTCCTCCGTCTGAGCCCACCGCCAACCCCACATGGGGCACGCCTGGTGGGGGCGTGATTCAGACGTGTGTCGTTGTCGCCGGGGACCTGGACAACCCGGGATCCCGGCGGTTGGATCGATTAGCACGGCGCAGGGGTTGACGCAAGGGGGGCCTGGACCCTGCGTCAGCGGGGATAGACCCCGTCCAGCGTCTGCCACAGCCCGCCCTTGACGGCCCAGGTGACGCTGACCCCGTGCTCGGCCAGGATGCGCTGCTCCATGGGCCAGGGCCAAAGCGGCACGCAGGTCAGCTTCGCGCCCTCGTAGTGATAGAGGACCTCGGCGCCGATCGGGCCGCCGGTGCTGCCCGCGCTCTCCAGGTTGGAGGGGGCGACCAGATAGGCACCGGGGCCGAGGGTCGCCGTGTCGTAGGTCGGCTCGATCGTGTCGACCATCTCGGTGGGAGAGGCGGACGTCCCGTTGCCGTAGGGCGTGGTCACCTTGGACAGCACGTTGTGACTGTGGGTGAAGGTGGGCAGGATCCCCGCCTCCTCGGCCAGGGAGAAGCCGGTCTCGCCGCCGAGGAAGACGGAGTCGGTCAGCTCGCCGTGGATCGCGAAGTTGGAGTCGTAGGTCACCAGCGACGCGGCCCTGAGGCTGTGGCAGGTATGGGAGGTGCCCACGGCGGTGTGGCGCTCGACGACCAGATCGGCGTCGGCGCGCTGGAACAGGCCATAGCCGGAGTTGATCGAGACGTTGTTCAAGAACCGGTTGCCCTCGGTGCGGACTCCGGCGCTGGCGAGGGTGAACGACCAGCGTCCGAGGAAGTCGAGGGTCACGTTGCCCAGCAGCTGGTTGTTGCTGGACGGCTCGGTGCCGCCGCCATGAACCGGAAACGCCGACGCATCATAGCTCGGCGCGCCGGCTCCCGGCAGGACGACCACGCAGTTCTCGACGAGACAGTCGCTGCTTCGCGAGAGCGCGACGCCGCTGCCGTACCCGCCAGCCGGGCTGGACGCCGGCATCTCGGCCCAGCACCGCCGAAAGGTCACGCGCTGCGAGCCGTACGAGACGAACACGCCGTCGCTCGCGCCCCACGCCACGCAGTCCTCGACCAGCACGTTGGTCGAGCGGTAGACATGGACCAGCGGGCAGCTGCCGTTGGATTCCTGCACCGTGACCCGCCGGACCGTGATGTCGCTGGCCTCGCCCACGAACAGCAGCCCGGTGTTGACGGCGGCTGCCCGGTGGTTGCGGCAGTGGATGCCCTGCACCTCGAGGTGGGAGATCTTGACGAACCGGCAGGCCTGCCGGGCGAGCTCGCCGTCGATGATCGCCTTGCCGTCGTTCTGCGCGCGGATGGTGATCGGCGCGCCCGCGGTCCCGGAGACCGTCGGCGCCAGCTGGGTCCTGAAGGTGCCATCCAGCAGGATCAGGGTGTCGCCGGGCTGCATCACGCTCCAGGCATGGGCGAAGCTGGCCCATGGCTTGGCCGGCTCGGTCCCGGGGCTGGCGTCGTCACCGCCCGTGGCCGCGATGTAGTAGCAGGCGCCGCTGGCGCAGGCGTCGGGCTCGGCCGCGGGCTTGCAGGTCCGTAGACACCGGCCGCTGGCGTCCGCGCCCACCCCGGGCGGCGCACAGGGGTCGTCCCGGCACCTGCCCGAGACGCAGATGCAGGCCGCCTGGCAGTCGGCATCCTCGCCAGGATCGCACTTCTCCCCGGCGGAGGCCCGGGATGCGCAGGCGCCGGCGATGCAGGCCCCGGCGCACTCGCTGTTGGCGCTGCACGGCAGCCCCACGTCGGAGACGCACGTGTCATTGTGGCAGCGATGACCGGGCGGACAATCCTCGTCCGTGCGGCACACGTCCAGAAACCCCGCCCTGACGCAGGACGCCGTGACGAGGACTGCGAAGCAGACAGCGACGACTCTGGTCATTTGTTGATCTCGATCTTGCCACAGGCCCGCTGCGCTGTCCTCAATGGGCTATCATGGTCTCGAAGGGGACCCATGCTCCACCGACTGCCGCTGCTGCTGTGCCTCGCCGCCAGCGCCTGCGCCGGGCGGGCGCTTCCCGTGGATCAGTACGCCCTGACGGACGGCTCTGCGGCCCCGGAGCCGCGACCGCTCGACCTGCGCCGTCCGGAGCCGACCGTGGACCTTGCGACGGACCTGGCGCGGCCACCGTTCGGCACGATCTGCCACACCGACGCCGACTGCAGCCAGGGCCGGCTGTGCCTGCTGCTGCCCTGGGGGCCGATCAGCGTCTGCACCGAGACCTGCGAGCTCTACCCCTCGATGCCGGGTCTCGAGTGCCCGGGCCATCCGGCCGTCGACTGCGCCGGGGATCTGCTCGACGGCAAGCTGGACGGCCGCGGCTACTGCTTCCGCCGCTGCACGCCGAGGCTGGGGGGCAACGACTGCCCGGCCCCGCTGGCCTGCCGCCCCGAGTCCGGCGCGAAGCTCGGCGCCCCCGACGAGTCGTTCTGCGCCATGCCGGCCTGCACGGCCGACGCCGACTGCCCAATGCGCACGGCCAAGCCCTGCGACACTCAGGCCCTCTCGATCCTGGCCTGCCCCGCTGGCCAGATTTGCGCCCCGTTCGACGAGCACACGACCGGGGGCCGCTGCGCCAAGGCCAGCGTCTGCGACCATGCCAGCGGGCTGTGCGGCCCGCACCAGGGCACCGCCGCCGCCCAGGTCGGCGACCCGTGCCAGGCCGACAGCGACTGCGCCCCCACCATGCGCTGCCTGATGGAGCGGGACACCAAGGGGCTGTACAAGGGGGCCGGCCTGCCCTGCAGCGACGACGGCGAATGCTGCAGCCGCCGCTGTCAGGACGGTTCCTGCAGCAGCGGACCCTGCCTGGTGCACTACCGTAACGGCTACTGCTCGGTGGTGGGATGCGCCAGCGGCACAGACTGGAAGTGTCCGGCCGGCTCGGTCTGCAACATGCTCTACCCCGGCGGCCAGTGCCAGAGAACCTGCGCCCCGTCGCAGGCTGCGGGCTGCCGGGGCAACGTCGGCGACCTGCTGGGCGACTACGAGTGCCGGGCCTGGCACAACCTCTCGCTGGCCGCCACCGGCTTGCCTGTCGCTCCCGAGCCGGTCTGCGACCTCGGCCCGGTGCTGCCCTGCGACCCCAGCCTCGACTGCTCGGACCTGGGCCTGCCGGGCAACCCGACCCAGATGAGCTGCCGCGATCTGCAGGGGAAGGTGCTGGCCGACAAGCACGACCCGATGGGGCTGTGCCTCGACAACACGGCCAGCGGCGCCGAGACCCGTTAGAGCAGATGTGTCGAGCTCGGAACTGAGGCCGATTGGCTGAAGGCTGCTGGAGATACGTCACACCGGCGCGACACTCCGCCTCGAAGACCGGCTTGACCCCGGAGTTACGTCACACCGGCGTGACACTCCGCCTCGAAACCGGCCCGACGTCGGAGCTACGTCACACCGGCGTGACACTCTGCCTCGAAAACCGGCTTGACCTCGGAGTTACGTCACACCGGCGTGACACTCCAGCTTTCTTGAGCTCCCTGGATGTGTAGGCGAGTTCGGATCAGCTATTTGGCTCACTGCACCGCGGCCTCGCCCAGGCCCACGACCCCGCTCACGAGCACTGGAGCGGTCACGCCGTGGTTGTACCAGTTGAGGCGGATCCGTCCCACTCCCCCGCCGCCGCCGCCCGCCGCCGCCTCGACAGAGAAGGACTCTCCGACCTTGGCGGGCGCGGCGGCCCAGCCGCCATCGCCGCCGTCGCCGCAGGTCGCGCCGAGAGCAGCGCCGCCCTTGGCCGGCGCCAGCTTCGCCGACCCATCCTCTCCGCCGCCGCCCTGGCCGCAGGTGTTGCGGGTGCCCGCCGCGCCGCCCCCGCCGTTGACCGCCAGCAGGCCCTTGCCGGACAGGCTTGTCGCCTCGAGCAGGATCGCGCCACCGGAACCGCCGGCGCCTCCGCCCGCGCCGCCCGCCGTGAGGGGGCCGGCCAGCCCGCCCCCCCCGCCAACCGTGATACCGCCGTCGACAATGATGGTCCCCTGGCAGGAGATCTGGATCGCCCCGCCGCCGCCGCCGCCCGAGCCGGCGAGTATGCCGGCCGTCGCCTGCCCGCCGCTTGCGCCTCCGCTGCCTCCCGCCAGCGGCATCAGGCCCACGTCGCCGTAGGTCGAGCCGCCGGTGGAGGGCTCGCAGGGTGTGGACTCTGTCCCTCCGTTGGCGCCGGTCATGCCGAAGCCGCCGCCACCGCCGCCGCAGTCGTCGCCGGTGGTCGTCGAGCACTGGCACACCTTCCCGCCACCCGGCCCGCTGCCCGCCGCGCCTGGCCCGCCTGCGACGGCGAGCCCTCCCTTGCCGCCGCCCGGCCCCGGCGTCCCTCCCTTTCCGCCCGCGTCGAGCACGCCGAAAATCTTCGTGTCCTTCAGCACCAGCAGCGCCAGCGGATGGTCACCGGCGGCAGACAACGTGACCCCCGACGTGATGGTCAGGGCGCTGAGCCCGATGACACAGGCCTTGCCGCCCGCGCTACCGGTCTGGATGCTGCCCGTCACGGTCATCGCGCCCACCGTGACCTTGCAGGTGGTGGTGTCGACCGTCACGTCGGAGGCGATGGGAGGGATCGAGGAGTAGGTGGAGAGCGCGAAGCCGCCCGAGGGGACCAGGGCGCGGCAATCCACGGTGCCGGGCTTGCACCCCAGCGGACAGGTGCACGGCGGCAGGCCATCCTGCAGGTCGAGCCCGGGGCCGTCGGTCGGGCCGTCGGCGCTCGTGTCTAGACCCGCCTCGAGCTGAAGGTCCACTCCGCCGTCGGGACCGGCGCAGGGCCCCTGCTCGGGGTTGGGTCGGTCCTGGCAGTTGTCGATGCTGTCGGGCACGCCGTCGCCGTCCTGGTCGGGCAGGGTGCCGGCCTGCACCACCACCATGACGCTGACCTGCTCGCCGCTCTCGAGCGCCACCTGCCCCGCTCCCTCGCCCGCCACGACACTCTTGGCCAGGCCGCGCGCCAGCAGGCGCAGGGTGCCGCTGGACTGCTCCGGGAACAGCGCCACGTCATCGGGCAGCGACGGCGCGGCGCACTCGCCGCCTTTGCAGGGCGGCAGCCGCTCGTCCTTCACCTCTCGCCCCTGGTCCGAGAACACGGTCAACCGCAGCTCGTCAAGATCCCCGAGCCCTGGGCCCGCCTCCACCCGCAGCAGGACGCTGGTGGGGATCTGCTTGCAGCCCTGTCCCGTCAGCAGACACAGGCACAGCAGCGACACGGTCACGCGACGGATCACTGTTCGGATCATAACACGAAGCCACAAGCCCCGCGTGTCGCCCGCGGGCGGACCTGCCCCCAGCTAGGTCTGGCGGAAAGGCGGCGTATATAGTCCAGTGGGTGGGTGGAAAGCACCATGGAGTCGCCGGAGCAGACAAAATAGTGTTTGGCGATGAGGCGGCGGGTCAGGCAAGATGGGACCTCCACTCACTCTGATGTAGATGCAGATTCTACAAGCTGGAGCTCGGCAAAAGGAGGATCATCATGTGGCTCGTGACTGTTGCAATGCTGGTCGCCGGGGGCATCCTGGCCTCGGCCAGCCTGATCGTGGCCAAGAAGCCCAACGCCAAGGAGCTGATCGACAAGCTGACGCCCTACCAGGGCTGGATCGGCATCGTCCTGTTCTTCTGGGGCATCTACGACACCATCAATCTGATCCGCATCATCGGCGTGCTGTTCAAGGGATCGGTGCTGCTGGCGATCTTCGTCATCGTGGCGGTGCCCACCGAGCTGCTGGTCGGCTTCCTGCTGGGCTTCGGCCTGATCACCAAGTACGCGCTGAGCAAGAACCAGACCGCGATGGAGAAGGGCCAGGCCATGCGGGCCAAGCTGGCCCCGGTCCAGGGCATCCTCGGACTGATCGCGATCGTCGTGGGCATCGTGTACGCCCTGCTCTACATCATCCTGTAGTCGGTTTGCAGCTCACAGCAGCTGGTCAGCCTTGATCCGCAGGTAGGTGTTGATCAGGTCCGGCGTGGTGTTGAGCGGGTCGATGTCCAGCACCAGCACCCCCATCTTCTGCAGATCGCCCGCCAGCCGCTCGCGCCAGCTCGCCAGCTCCGCGGCCGCCCCCCGGGCGAAGAAGCCCTGCACGTTTTCGGGCGGATCGTCGGCCAGCTCGAACAGGTCGGCGTCGCGCATCAGCAGCACCAGCGACAGGTGCCGGCGGGTGAGGATGCGCAGGTGGGGCCGCAGCAGCTCGAAGCTCGCGGCGTCCATCACGTTGGTCAGCAGCACCACCAGGCTGCGCTGGCGCACGCGGCGGTTGAGGGTGAGGAAGGCCTGCTCGTAGTCGGCCTCCGCCGGGCTCTCGTGCACGTCGTACAGCGCGTGGAGCACGGAGGTCTTGGAGCGCATCCCGCTCGAGAGCGGCAGCAGGCTGCGCACCTTCTCGTCGAAGGCCATCAGCCCGACGTTGTCGCCCAGGTCGAGCGCCAGGTAGCTCATCATCAGCGTGGCGTTGAGGGCGTGGTCCAGGTTCGACAGCCCGCCCGACTCCGCCGCCATCAGGCGGCTGCAGTCCACCATGAAGAAGATGTTCTGGTTGCGGCTGACCTCGTACTCCCGCGTGATCAGCTTGCGGTGACGCGCCGAGGCGAAGGGGTCGATGCGCCGGTAGTCGTCGTCCGGCTGGTAGTCGCGCAGGCGGTCGAACTCCACGTCGGAGCCGCGGCCGCGGGTCTTGCGAAAGCCCATCAGGTCGATGCGGTTGCGCCGGGCCAGCAGGGCGTAGGTGTTGAGCACCTTGACGTCCGGGAACACCTTCACCGGGTGGGAGATCTGCAGCTTGAGCTGGCGGCGCCACAGGCCGAGCAGGCTGTTGACCCTGATGTAGGTCCGCCCGACGTCGAACGCCCCGCGCCGGCGGGGCAGCACCGTGTAGCGCAGCGCCCGGCGGCCGCGCGGGCGGATCCAGCAGCGCGCCGGCAGCCCCTGGACCTCCATCGAGCTGGGGAAGCTCTCGGTCACGCTGACGTGGATCGGGCGGCGCAGGCGGCTCTCAAGCACCAGCCGGAAGTGGTTGGTGGTGCCGACGCTGAGGATCGAGGGGCCCTGGCGCTCGACCCGCAGCCGCCGCCGCCGGGAGAGGGTCAGCGCATCCAGCAGCACGACGCCGACCACCACCGCGTCGGCCAGCAGGACCCAGATCTTGACGAACGGGTAGATCGGGACCATCAACCCCATCAGGGCCGGCCCCAGCAGCAACAGCAGCAGCTTTCCGGTCGGGCTCACCTGAGGTCCGGCACTTCCACCGAGGCCAGGATCTGCGACACGACCTCGTCGGCGGTCAGCCCCTCGATCTCGGCGTCGGGGTTGAGGATGATGCGGTGGCGCAGCGTCCACGGCGCCAGTCGCCGCACATCATCCGGGTTGACGTAGTCGCGCCCGCTCATCGCCGCGCTGATGCGGCCGGCCAGCAGCAGCGCCACGCTGGCGCGCGGGCTGGCGCCGAGGTACAGGCTGCCCCAGTTGCGCGTCTGCCCCACGACGGAGGTGATGTAGTCCACCACGCGCTCGTCGATCCGCACCGCCGCCGCGAGCTGCTGCAGCTGCAGGATCGTCCCGGCGTCACAGACCGGCTCGACCCCGGCGGTGTTGAGGTCCGCGGCGTTGAAGCCCCTGGCGTAGTTGCTCAGGATGCGGTTCTCCTCCGCCTTGGCCGGATAGGTCATGTTCAGCTTGAACATGAAGCGGTCGAGCTGGGCCTCGGGCAGCGGGTAGGTCCCCTGGCTCTCCACCGGGTTCTGCGTCGCCATCGTGATGAACGGCTTGGGCAGGGCGTAGGCCTGGCCGTCGACGGTGACCTGGTGCTCCTGCATCGACTCCAGCAGCGCGCTCTGGGTCTTGGCCGGCGCGCGGTTGATCTCGTCGGCCAGCAGCAGCTGCGTGAACACCGGTCCGGGGCGGAACACGAGCTCGTTGTGCTTGGCGTCGAACACCTTGTTGCCGGTGACATCCGAGGGCATCAGGTCCGGTGTGAACTGGATGCGCTTGAAGCCCAGGGACAGCACGCGACCCAGCGCACGCACCAGCAGGGTCTTGCCCAGCCCCGGCACGCCCTCGATCAGCACGTGCCCCTGGGCCACGAGGGCGATCAACACGCCCTCCACGATCTCCTCCTGGCCCACCAGCACCTTGCCCACCTCACGGCGGATGGTCTCGATCACCTCAGCGAATCTTTGAACGTCCACGTTTGACTCCACTTGCGCGTTGGGCTGCGCCCGGTGTGTGCTGCAGCGCTGCCAGTGCCTGACTCAGTCGATAGTGCCGCTGGACCTCCCTGGCGTCGCCGGGCCCTGCCGAGCCGATGGTGTACTCGATCTGGGCCAGCAGGCTCTCGACGCTGGCCGGGTCGCGGCCGGTGCGCGTGGAGATCAGGGCGGCGATGGCGCCGCGGTTGCCCCGCAGCTGGCGGCGGCGCGCGCCCGACGCCGCCCCGCCCATCGCGACGATGGCCAGGTCGGGCCGCCCCAGCAGCCAGTCCAGGAAGCGGTCGTACTGCTGCCTCAGCGCGTGGGCCGATGCCCTGCGGTGCTGGTACAGGTGCCCCAGGGCCCGCGCATGCTGCGAGAACTCCCGCCGGGTCTCGGCGAAGACCGGCGTAGGATCGCCGAAGCGGGGCGACTTGCTCCAGTAGAGCAGCAGCAGGAAGACCAGCGCGTGCAGCAGGAAGACGCTCAGACCCGCCTTGTTCAGCATCGAGACCACGCCCATCCCGCCCCCGGATCCCCCGGCGCGCTCCTCGAGGAACACCACCCGGCCACGGGCCGGCGCGTTGTCGGAGAGCCAGCGCCGCACCAGCACCACCAGGTCGTCACGGTTCAGGTTGAGGTTGACCAGCAGGTCCTCGTGGGCCAGCACCAGCAGCTTCCCCTGACCGGCGGGGACCTCCATCGCCATCGCCGCATCCGCCGTGCCTGCCAGCAGCTTGCCGCCGTCGGGGACCTTCATCAGGCAGGCGGAGGCGCGAAGCTCGAGGTCGCCGTGCCGCGTCTTCTTGGCCTTTCCCTCGGAGGTCAGGCCACGCTTGATCGA
>Ga0180009_10002676_pt1 | contig 20837 bp, 13 predicted proteins | sample OS_PC_MetaG_FD_123537 | JGI IMG/M metagenome (GOLD analysis project Ga0180009, IMG submission 123537) | Groundwater microbial communities from the Aspo Hard Rock Laboratory (HRL) deep subsurface site, Sweden - OS_PC_MetaG | ecosystem: Environmental > Aquatic > Deep subsurface > Groundwater...
TACAAAATGCCATCCCCGCTCGAGAGCTTTCATCCAGTATCCTGCCAAGATTCCCCTTCAACATTTCCAGATGACAATGTGAATCGACCCAGGGAAAAGCATTTCTGTCCATATTGGTTTCGATTTTCTTCCTTGAAAAAGGCGGGACCTAGAACTGATCATACACTTATTATAGTTTAGCCCCCTATAATTGAGCAAGCGGAAAAGGGGTGATACGACGCCTGCCTTCAGTATCAGTAAGAGGAAAAAGGAGTTGATTGAAATGGACCTGAAGGGGGTTTGCGAACCTGAATTCAGGCCACTAACAGCTCCTCGGACAATGCCATAGCTGTCCAGGAATTGAATCCCCAGACAACCCATTCATTGTCCAGGGTTCCAGTCAGATCCCGTTCATCGGAAAGTGAGACATGAATGGCGGAATCGGCGTTTTTCAGGTATCGTAAAAAAGGGATATATCCTTCTCGAGCAAAACCAGCATTTGTCAAGAGTATCACTGTGAGATGATCGCGGTTTGCCTGGTTGATCATTTTTCCGACGGCCTCTATATCACACGCAAAAAGAATCTGGTGCTGTTTAATCAGCGCCTGCGAATCTAGCAGTTGCTTTGCAACCGGCCCCCAGTGTTCGTCAGCATTGATACCGTTTTGTTCCCGATTGGATAACTCCAGGAGGAAAAACTGACGATATCCCTCCCGCAGCGGGGCCTTCCGCTGCATATGGATCGTTCGTCGGTGCAAGGCAGCCGTTTTTTCGACATCCACCTGCAGTGCATCTGCTTCGGTGGGCTGTCCTGGATATTCGCTTAAAAACCGTTGCAGACGCTTTTCTGTCGCTTTGTTTACGCCGTTATCTTCTGCTTGTGCCAGTTGTGCCTCGTCCAGGGCCTTTTTCAATTCGAGTTGAAACGCCAGGCTTTTCATAAGGCTGAAAGAGCTGATAAACAAATCGATACCGGCAAACAAGCCCCGTTGAATGATGCGGGATGGATTGTCTGACTGGCTGATAGCCGACATTTCAATACAATCACTGATCACCAGTCCCTCAAAACCCATTTCCCCCCGTAAAAGCTCAGTCACGATTTTCCGTGAGAATACGGCTGGATTTTCCGGATCCAATGCCGGATAGGTCAGATGTGCCGACATCACCGCAGGTATCCCATAGGCAACCAGTTCCCTGAAAGGAAGCAGGTCTTCTGCCCACAAGGTCGTTTTATCTGCACGAACCTCTCCTGCAGCCTGGTGGGAATCCGTCTCTGACCTGCCATGCCCCGGAAAGTGTTTGGCTGTTGTCCCTACCCGAAGATTCCGATGGGCATCGACACAGATCTTGCCATATCGGGAGATTTCTTCAGGGTTATCCGAAAAGGCTCTTGTACCGATAGCCGGATTTCTCAAACCGGTTGCCAAATCCAGAACAGGGGCAAAGTTCAGATTAATTCCCAGATATGCCAAAACTTGAGCCTGCATCCGGCAGGCATCGAACATCAGTGATGGATCGCTTGATCGATTTAAACCCATGGGGGATGGTGGAGACGGGCAGCCGGCTGGAAACCGGTTGACCACGCCCCCTTCATGATCGATTGCCACCAGTATTTGCCCCAGCAGCTCCCGAATCCTGCGAATCAGATTTTTTGTCTGAACCAGAGAAACAATATTTCGCTTAAACAATACAATCCCGGCGGGATTGATCTTTAGCAAATGCTGCTGTAGCTTACTATTCAGATCTATTCCTTCGAATCCGATCAGCAATGGTGTTGGGCTGTTCAATCTCATGTTTCTACCGGATAAATTGGCAAATGGACGAATATCAGCGAATCGCAAGCAAAAAAGAACGACTGATTCTGGGAATAATGTCTGGAACCTCTCTGGACGGTATCGATCTGGCATTGGTTCGACTGGCGGGCACCGGACTTGAGATGCAAATCGAACTTGTCAAATTCGTCACCGAAGCCATGCCTGACAAATGGCGCGCCAGAATTCGCAATGCCTTTGACACCCATACAGGGGAAATCTGCACCATTAACTTTGACCTGGGTTACTTTCTCAGCGACAAAATTCTTCATTTTTGCAGGGAGGCAGATCTACCTCTTGAAAACCTCGATGCCATCGGATGCCACGGTCAGACACTGTATCATGTCAATAACCACAGTACATTACAAACAGGTGAAGCGGATGTGATTGCGTACCAGACCCGAACCCTGGTCATTTCGGATTTCCGTACAGCGGACATCGCTGCTGGAGGCTCCGGGGCGCCTCTTGTGCCCTACCTTGACCAGATTCTATTCCGGAACCGAACCGGTCCTATCGCCCTACAGAATATTGGTGGTATTGGAAATGTTACCTATCTCCCAGCGGATCCTGAGCGAAACATCATCGCCTTTGACACGGGACCCGGAAATGCAATCCTGAACGAATTGGTGGAAAACATCACGAATAGTGAGCATAGTTTTGATCGCGATGGGTTTCTATCCGTTCAGGGGCAATGCAACCCTTTTATCTTGTCCAGGCTGCTAAAACACCCCTATTTCAGTATAGAGCCACCAAAATCTACTGGACGGGAAGCTTTCGGCGCCGGTTACATCAAACAGCTCCTGTCAGAGATTTCAGGTGAGCCGGTCTCCCAGATCGACCTTCTCAGAACTCTCGTTTCACTAGTAACACATAGCATTGCAGATGCCTACCATCGCAATTTTCCGCTTCCGGACAGCATCTTTCTCAGCGGGGGAGGGGCTCATCATCCAATTATTTTAAAGGAGTTGCGGGAATTGCTGGGAGAAGAGAGGGTATCGGTTTTTCAATCAGAAAACGGTATTTCAGCCGATGCCAAAGAAGCAGTTGCTTTCGCGGTCCTGGCTCATGAACGAATTAACAATACCCCTTCCAATCTTCCCAGTGTGACCGGTGCAAAAAAACGGGTGACACTGGGAAAAATCTCCATCCCATACCTGGATTAAACGAGGGGGTTTTAAATATCAGGATAAGTCCCTAACCGCCTGATGGATCAGTGAAACCAACTCATCGAGATCCTCTTCTTCAATACAGCTGAATGCAATTCTGAGATCGGAATCCCCGAGGGAGATGGTGCCAATCTGGTATTGATCCAGTAAGTGTTTGCGCAGCACTTCCGCATTGACACGATGTAATTTCAGACACATGAAATATCCTGAATTGAATGGGTAAAAGCCCCAATCCGGGTCAAACTTGCTGTCAGACAGAATTCTTTTCAGTTTTAAAGCACGCTTTTTCAAGATCTGAAACTTCTCATTGATCCCATTTTCATAGTCCGGATCTTTGAGAATATTTTCGATGATATGCTGGGAGGCATGATTACTACTTGAAATCGTACTGCGCAATAATCCCTTTAGCTTCATTTCCAGAGCCTGATAAAGCAGCTCGGGGTTTTGGGTAACTGTTCCAAATGTGATAAAACCGGTTCGAAAACCCCAGACAAAGTGTTCTTTTGTCGCAGCATCAAGCTTTACCGCCAGGACATTTTCGTGCAGATCACAAAAACCGCTGAACAGGGATTCTTTCATTGAGTCCTCATAAAAAAGACCAAAATAAGCATCATCGGAAAGCATGACAATTTGAGACCCCTGGTTTGCCTGTGCCAAGACAACCTCATAGATCGATTGGCACTCAGCAACCGACGGCGTATACCCTGTGGGATTGTTGGGAGTATTCAACAGGATTGTCAGCTTTGCCTGGGTTTTGGTTTCTTTTTTCATCACATCGGCCATGCCTGTGACATTGAATCCTCCTGCCGCGTTAAACATGGGGAAGGTAGAAATCCGCCCCCCTCTTCGAGTAGAAAAAATCAGATTGTATACGCCCCACAATTTATCCGGTAAAATGATGACATCACCGGCATCAATAAAAAGGTCCGCTATCAAACTCAAACCGTGTGTCAATGCACTTGTCACAATTGGCAGACTGATCTGTTTTCCTGTCAGGGTTGGATTCCTGCGGACAATCTTGTCTTTCCAAAGCCTGCGCAAACCAGGCAGGCCTTCAGGCGGGGCATAGGTAAATATCTCATCAGACTTGAGATGGTTGAAGTAACGCATGGTTGCTTCCAGATGCATGGGCGCATGGTTCTCAAGGGCAATGCCAATCGTTGCATTAAACTTTTTTGCTTTTTGTTTTGCTTCTGCTGACTGGGTCAATATGCCAGCTGGGAAATAGATCTGCCTGCCGGTCTCGGACAGACAAGCATAAGCATTCTTTGAGGTTTTCCTGATCTGTTCGTTTAATTCAAACGCCAATGGATCTATCTGCATCGTATTGCCTGTTAATTAATGTTACAGACTGCGGCTATTCCTATGCGCAGTTTTTTTTGTATGCTTAAATCAGCAAGGCCGAGTCAACTCCGTATGCGATTCATATCAGTTATTGAGACCGTCTTTTACTTTATTAATAAAATCAATAAAACTCAATCTTATTTTTTCCAAAATTGTCAGTAAACTGAATTAGAACCTACCCACTGATGGTTGACAACAAATTAATCCGTATATGACTGATTCCATCATTCGACCGGAAATGTTCAATCTTCCCGGTTTAACAAAAGATGTCGTCCTTTTTTTTAACCTTCAGCATTTCTGGAATTTCCACCGGCGGGTAAACGGGACCAAAATAAAAAGTTACGGCCCTGCAAAGCGTTTCCAGTGGGAAAACGGGTCAAAAACAGCCACTGCACTGGGAGGTATGATCGGAGCAGCCCTTGCTGTCTTGATAGCTGAGCTGGCAGTTGCATCCGGCGCTGAAGTATTCTATTCGTTCGGCACTGCCGGATCCACAGGAGAAGAGACTCTCGAGATTGGGGAATTAGTCTTCCCCGTGACTGGATACGATGAAACAGGACTCTGTCGGGATTATAACATAACAAGCCCGAGCCTGGAGTTCTCACCGTATTTCCAGGTGCGGCCATGCAGAGCGATTTGCTCAGTTAACAGTTTCTTCAGGTTGACCCCATCCAAGGTTAACCAGTACAGGGAATCCAAAATACAGCTGATCGATATGGAAGCGTCACCCCTCAATTGCGTCATCACCGGTCTTGGAAAGAGATACCACCCGCTTTTTGTTGTCAGTGACAAGGTGACAGCAGATTTGAAATGGGTCAATGGCGGAGAAAAAACGAGATTCAATAAGGGCTTTGAGCTTGGCCTGGATCTTTTAGCTGACATTTGAAACGGGCATATCCGGTTTTTCTTAAACCGGGCTGAAACCCGACAGGAACATCGTTTATCCTGTCAACAGGTCGGCCGCAACGTCATCCGCCTTTTTCTGACCCGCCAGTTATCAGACAATCTTTAAGAAAAATCAAGTCCGGACCCTGACGGGCTTATATAATTATCGTCTTCAACCGCCCTTGATCCAATTTCAGACCGATTCCGCAAAGGCTCAGCCAAATCCGCACAACAAACAACTTTGTCAAGGCAATCGGTCACAATCCGGCGTGTTGGTTTAAATGAACTCCTCCGGGAAGCGGGCAACCCATTTATTCTCGATGCGTCCATTCTTGACCAGGACCGCTGTCGGGGTCCGATACACAAGGTATCGGAATGGTACAGGTTTTATTTTCTGAACCGGTATTGTCTCGTCCCAGATATCCATGTCACCGGAATCATCTGGAAATACAAGCACCGGCAGGGGCATGCCAGCACGTCCGAGCAGATTGGTAACATAGGGTTGCCAGCTTCGACACATCTGGCATCGATGCGCCATAAAGATATACAAATAGGCCACCGGATCACCGTTTAAATATTCAGGGGTCACCCATTGCGATTGCCATCTGCGTCCAACTTGAATCGGAGAGATATCGAACAAAGGCGAATTTGCCGACCGTCTGATTAAGAAATTACTCAGTATAATGATACCAACAACGACCCCGACCTTCCACATCAATACAGGGGGATCATTCTCCTGCAACCGCCAACTGACGATCAGTAACAATAAGTAAATAGCATTCAACCCCAGACTCTGTTTCAAAGACAAATTCAGCCATCCCCCGTAACATCCACAATCATCAACTCGTCCAGAAGCAACCCCCCAGGCAGACAGAATGGATAACCCCAGAATCAGACCAATCAGGATCGGAATAAGCTCTCCGGGAAACACATACAGTACCAACGCCCCGCCAATCGCACATTCAAGTTGAATAAAGAGCGAAGCCGCGGTTTCATTAAGAGAACGGGGCAGAATGCCCAGGTTCCTGATGTGCACAATAAAGGGCCTGGAATAAACCACCTTGGTCACACCCGCGAACAGAAATACACACCCGATGAGAAACAGAATGACAACCGTTGCCATAAAATCAGCCGATAAAAAGATCAACCTATGGGAACGCCGGCTTACCCTGAGGAATATTTGCGTTCCAGAGGGTTAACGACCCTTGTTTAAATGACTATCCCTGTTTATACTCTCCGAAAAGGCAGCTTTTGTATAACTCGCTGGCAAAGTCGTATCCAACAGGTCCCTATTCGCAGAGGGCAGAAGATCGTCATCATGCGCTGGAAGCGACATTCTAATTCATCCCTCTAAAAAAGCAAACAGCGCTATTTTTAACTGGAACACTCAAGCATGCCCAATAATCTTGTTTTTCTTGCAGGGGCAAAGGCCTATTCTTTCATCAAAGAAAAAGGACTGCATCCAGAGATGGTAAAGGTCATTGCGGGAGCGGCAGGCGGTCCGAAATGGCTGGTGCTCAGTCATCTTGACCAGTTTCTATTTTCAACCTGGTTTAAGAACCGATCTGAACCACTTTTCCTGATTGGTTCTTCCATCGGAGCCTGGCGATTTGCAGCTGTAGCCCGCCCGGCCCCCCAGCAAAGCATTGAAAGGTTTCTTGCCGCTTATTTAGGCCAGTCCTATTCGATCAGACCGACCCGCCAGGAAATCACCCGAGAAACAAGCCGGATCAGAGATACTTATCTTACTGAATCAGGAATCCAGGAAATTTTGGATCATCCCTATCTGCGTCTGAATTTTATGGCGGTCAGATGTAAATGGCCCAACTCCGCTGAAAATAAAATCCTTTTAGGGGCAGGACTGCTGGGAGCTGCAGTGTCAAATGCCCTTAACAGAAAACTTTTAAAGTTTTTCTTTGAACGCACCCTGTTTTATCATCCGGCAACACCGCCGCCATTCTTTGAGAAAAGTGAATTTACCCTGCAGAAAGTCCCCCTTGACAAGGATAACCTGGCTTCAGCTCTGCTGGCCTCAGGATCAATTCCCCTTGTCATGTCCGGCATCACCGGTATCAAAGGATCCAGAAATGGCGTTTATCGTGATGGCGGTATCATCGACTACCATATGGATATACCGTTTCTGAATAACACAGATGAAAAAATTGTCCTCTTTCCCCACTATTCAGAACGGATTATCCCGGGATGGCTTGATAAAAAACTGAAGTGGCGAACCCCCCAACCATCGAACATGGATCAGGTCCTTCTTGTAGCGCCTTCACAGTCCTTTGTGAATGCCCTTCCATTTAAAAAGATACCAGACCGTCATGATTTTTGGACATTCAGTCAAAAAGACGCGGAGAGAATCAACTACTGGAAAACCGTTATTTCACAAAGCGCCATCCTTGGACACGAATTCATCGATGCGGTCGAAAGTGGTAAAATCAAAGACCTGGTGAAACCGATGGTGTTTTAGCTAATTAACCTGACCCCATCCTATTTCAGGAATATAACGTGCTGATTTCAGAATTACTGTCTCCATTGACTTACAAACGGCACGCATCGCTGCACCGGATGCTTTTATGGATACTGGCAATACTTCTGACAACCAGCTGCACGGTTAAACACCCCAAACTCAATCGACCATTTCTGCCCCAGGGCTATGCCATCGACGCAACCATCTGGTCAGATATCATCGAAATCCCCCAGCCTCTTTATCTCATTGAACTGAATGATAGATATCAATTAAACCAACAGGTACTTTCTTTCTGGAAAAGGGGCCTTTTGAGTGAATTATTTCTGCGAGCTCAGCCCTTATCGACGGTCCATAGCGAGGACGTTGTCAACCTGGCATCCTTTCTCAATCACCAGTTCATCATTTACTTGGCGGCAATCGTTCCGAAAAAACCCTTTTCCCAGCAACAATTTCAACAGGCAATGCGTCGGCGGTATCATTGTGATCCATTGACGAACCTGGAAATTCGATTTCTGATGAATTCAGGAACTGACACCCCATTTTCCAGAAAACCGTTGACCATGTTGTTGATTACCAGCCATGAATTATCACTTCAGTCAGGCGCAAAGCCACTCTACCCGAAGGTTTTTTCACCCTATTTACGAACTAGGTATCAGCTACCGCCACTCAACCCATTAGAAGATATTAATCTGTTTGCCACAAAAAACGAGAATAGGGTATATTTATCTCCTATGAATGGATTCATAGTATGTAACAGACGTTACAAAAACAATCCGTCCAAATAAAAAGGTCCGCTATGATTTCTTTTTCAGGATACATTCATTTGGAAACAGTCTATGAGTTTCCAAATTCCATCGTATATCGGGCGCAAAGACAACTGGATAATCGGCCTGTTATTATCAAGTATTTTACGACTGAATTGACCCCTGCCCAGTTCATCGGAATAGAAAATCAGCTTGAATTTCAGCAGCAACAGGAACTCTCGGTTGTTCCGCCATCTATTGATCTGATTTTTCTAAAAAACAATGTCGCAATTGTCACAGAAGACTCGGGTGACATGTATTTATCCGTCATCCTGCTCAACATCCCCCTCAGCCTGGATCTCTTTCTTGAATATGCCGCCAATATCACACGTAACCTGAGCAACCTGCATCAACACCATCTGGTCCATAATGATATCCGCCCGCATAACATTTTGATTAACGAAAAAACAGGCGCTGTATTTTTTACCGGGCTCTGCGAACAGAAATCCAACCTGGGAGCGGATAGTATCAAGAACCCCATCAATCTCGATGGTGATCGGTTTGTCTATACGTCACCGGAGCAAACCGGCCGGATCAACTGGACTATTGACCAGCGGAGCGACTTGTACTCGCTGGGTGCTGTTTTTTATGAGATGTTGTCGGGAAAAGCGCCATTTTTATCTGATAACACGCTGAGTATGATTCATGCACACCTGGCATCAGAACCGAAAAGCCTTCTCATATCCAGAAAGGACCTCCCATATACCATCAATCAGCTTGTACTCAAGCTTCTCTCCAAGGGCGCGGAAGACCGTTATCAAAGTGCTTTGGGTCTTCTGAAAGATCTGGAGAACTGCCGTACCCAGTTCAGGACCGAGGGCTGGATAAAACCATTTGAACTGGGCCGCAAAGACAATATTGAACGGTTTTATCTGCCCTCGAAGCTTTACGGAGCAGAAAAAAATATTGTGACGCTGTTTGAGTCTTTCAATCGCGTCTGCACGGGCAGTGTAGAAATGATGATCGTAAAAGGTAAAGCAGGCATGGGAAAGACTTCTCTGGTTAGAGAGCTTGCCAAGGTTGTCCAGCAGAAAAAGGGCTTCCTGGCTTCAGGTAAGTGCGAAGAACAGTATCGTGATACGCCTTATTACCCACTGATCAGTGCTTTTCAAGCCATTGTGCAGCAGTTGCTCACAGAAGATGACGTCAGCCGCAACAACTGGAAAGAGAAGTTCCTGGAAAGCTTCGCCCGCAATGGACAATTGGTGATCGATTTTATTCCGGAAATGGAGGAGCTGATCGGTCCACAACCCAGGGTTCCCCTGCTCGATCCTGATGAGAGTCGCAACCGGTTGAACTATATCTTCAGACGTTTTTTCCAGGTCTTTACGCTTGAGAGCAATCCGCTGGTCATTTTTATCGATAGCTTTCATTGGGCAGATGCGGCAAGCATTCAGTTGATTCAAGCCTCGCTCAGCGACATCAACAGCCGCTATATTCTACTGATCATTGCATATCAGGAGGATCTGGTAATTCATTCTCACACACTGTCCATTACACTGGATGAGGTTCTGAAATCAGGAACACGCATACAGGAAATATCTGTCAACCCACTGAATATTGACGATATTTGTCTGCTGATCGAAGAAGCCCTCTATTTTAAACAGGAATTCCGAGAACTGGCACACCATATCCTTGAGCAGACGGAGGGAAATCCCTATTTTGCAAAACTGTTGCTGCAGACATATCACGAAAAGAAGCTCATCCGGTTCGATTCTCAAATAGGTCAATGGACTTGGGACATTGACCAGATCAATCAGGCAGAAATCTCAAATAATGTTGTTGACTTGTTGGCAGATAAAATCAGAAGTCTGCCCCATATGACAGGCCAGCTGCTTATTCTGGCTTCCTGCATCGGAAGACGGTTTGATTTAAATCTGTTGAGCGGCGCATCCAAGCAAGATGAAAAGACGGCACATGAACATCTGGAGGTTGCCATAAAGGCGGGATTAATAGAGCCGGTACCCCAAACTGCCCGGCAGTCAGGCACAAAGGCTCCGGAAGGATCGGATACTTATCAGTTTTCGCACAGCCGGGTACTTGACGCTGCTTATTCAATGCTGGCGGAACCGGATAAAAAAGCGACACATTTATTGCTGGGCAGAATTCTGCAAAATCGAACGTCCGAATGGAAGATTCACCAAAATCCCTATGAAATCATCAATCAGCTGAATGAAGGGAGTCCGCTGATCCTTGAAAAGGCAGAAAGACATCAACTCGCGCGGTTAAACTTGATTGCGGGGAAAAAATCAAAATCCGCTGCCGCATTTGAGACTGCCTGGCGCTATTTCAGAAAAGGATTCGACCTGCTGGCAGAAGATGCCTGGACAGATGATTATGGATTATCCAAAGATCTTTTGTTGAAACGAACCGAGTGCGAGTATTTCATCGGCAATACGGAAAAAGCCGAACCGGTTTTCAAAATCCTGTTGAAAAACATCAAAACAGTGCCGGAAAAAGTCGAAGTCATCAATATCAAACTAAACCTGTATTCAAAAAACAACCAGTATGAAAAAGCTGTCGACTTCGGTCTTGAATCATTAAAAGTTCTCTTCAAAGAACAAATCCCTCCCAATGAGCCTGAAATCAATATTATCTCTCAGATAAAAATGCAGGACATTCAGCTTGATATCAGCCAACAGGATATCAAGAACCTGCTTTACCTGCCTTTGATGACTGACATCAACCATAAGGCTAAAATTGACCTGCTCAGCAGTATCATCCCCGCAGCTTACAATATCCGGCGAAATCTCTGGATTCTGCTGACCCTGAAAATGGTCGAACTGAGTCTTCGACACGGCAACACTGAAAGCTCTGCCTTTGGTTATATGAACTACGCCGTCATTCTATGCTCCGGTCTTCAGGACTACAACAATGGCCATGCCATGGGCAGGCTGGCCCTGGACCTGAATAACAAGTTTAACAGTGTTCACCTCATCAGCCGGCTGAATTTCCTGTTCGGGAGTTATATCAGCCATTGGAAAGACAAAGCCCGGGAAAATCTGATTTACCTGAAGCGAGCCTATCAGGCAGGTATTGAGCATGGAGATTTTATCAGCGCCGGCAACAGTATCGATTTTTTGATGAAAACCCATATCATCGTCGGTTCGCCGCTGGAAGAGATTCAAAAAGAGGCTAAAAAACACCAGGATTTTGTTGACCAGCTCAACAGCCCTGAGTTGGAGCACATGCTGAGTATATCAAAACTGATTCTGTTGCTGCGGCACCAACAACCCGATACAAAGGAGTACCTTCCGAATCCTGAACGGTTCGACAGCATTCTGAGCTCACTCATTGACAGAAAAAACAATGCGCAATTGTACTGGTTTTACCTGATCAGTGCGAAAATCCACTACCATTTTTACGATCATCGTCGCGCACTCAAATTCATCCTGGAATCCGACAAACTTCTGACAAGATACTCACAGTTGGCGATTCCGGAACATTATTTTTATCATTCCCTCATTTTACTGGAAAACTACCCCGATTTTTCAGAGGAGGAGAAAAAACGGAACTGGGATATCATTAAGATAAACCACGAGAAACTCGCGTCGTTGGCAGAAAACTGTGCAATCAATTTTGAGGATAAAAGCTTGCTTATCTCTGCCATCATGGCCGGTATTTCAGGAAATTTTGTCAAATCAACCGAGCAGTTTGATAAAGCCATTCAATCCGCGCGGGATAACGGATTTGCCCAAAATGAAGCACTGGCAAACGAACTGACTGCAAAATACTATCTTTCAAAAGGTAAAAAAACCATCGCCACCGCATATTTGCGAGAAGCCTGCCTCGCATATATCCGCTGGGGTGCGACTCTGAAAACAAAACATCTGGAAGAGTTTTTTCCACAGCTATTGAAAAAAAGACACCGTCATGATGACAGTCTGACGATTGATGATACCAAGCAGCCGAACCATTCCTTCAGCCCGGAGTCCATTATTAAAGCCTCTCAAACGATCTCAAAGGAGATTGTAACGGAAAAGGTTGTTGAGAAACTACTGGAGTTGCTGTTGGAGAAAACCAACGCGCAAAAAAGCATCTTTTTGAACGATCAAGAGGGGCAATTGGTTATTATTGCAGAGGGTTTCAAGAACAGGACGCCACAAATTGTCTTGGAATCGACCCAAATAGATCAATACCCGGATATTGCCCAGAGCGTCATCTACTATGTGATTCGAACCAGAAAATTGATTTCATTGGACGATGCCAGCAAGGAAGGGATGTTCGCCTATAACGAATACATTAAAAACAAACAGCCAAAATCAATTCTGTGTGTCCCGGTTTTAAGTCATGATAAACTAACGGGAATTGTATACCTGGAAAACATGCTAACCGCCGGCGCCTTCCTGCCCAGGCAGATCGACCTGATAACACTTCTCATCTCCCAGGTCGCCATTTCCATTGAAAATTCACTACTCTATTCCAATCTCGCTGATATCACTGAAAAGCTGTCGACATCCAAAACAACACTGGAAAAAAGAATCAAGATCCTGGAACAGGAAATTGCGAGCAATTTCATCTAGGTTTTTGTATTGATAAACCCCGTGCAAGCTGTTATTGTCACACTGGAATCAATCGTTCCGGAAGGCATAAAATTTGATAGGCACAGGAATCAGACCTAATTTGGATCTCCAATCTGTAACCCCCGGTTTTGATCAAGCGAAAAGATGAGAATAGAAGAGAGGGTCGATAGCGGGATTGGAATCCTGTCCATTATCGGCAACCTGGCACTCGAAGAGACAACTGAATTAAAAAAGCTGATCAGACCGTACCTTGAAGAGCAGGGTTTCGCCGGTTTGATCTGGAACCTGGAAAACGTCAAATTCATAGATTCATCTGGCGTCGGGCTGATTGTTTCTGTTTTTAAATCTTTGAAACACCTGGATAAAAAATTCGCACTCGCGGGACTGAATCAAAGAAGCAGGGAGATTCTCAATATTTCAAAACTGGATCAGTTCCTGATTATCTCCCCGACCAATGAAACAGCGCTTAAAATTCTCAAAAACTAGTGGCCCAAAGCAGCCAGAGTTCTTAAAAACCTCAGGCAACCAGCTTGTTTATTGATTCCCCGGCCGCTTGTCCTTTTTCCCTATACAGGTCAAGAATATCCTCGCCGGTTTTCTGCCACTTTGTTCTTCCTTTGTCAATCAGTTGTGTCAGGCCTGACATATCCGCTCCCTGCACCCAGTTATGATAAGCCTCCAGAAGCTCCGGAAAAAGCGTTTTCCTCATATCCGAGAAATTTGCAAAATAAAAATGGATAGAAGACTGTTGATTGGTTTCCAACAGTGAAGGGAGTGTCATCAGACAATCTGCTGCAAGATCCTTGACAGCACGAGCAACAATTTCCGTTTTGGAGTATGCAAAATCTATCAGCATCTCTCCCCACTCCTCCCCGAGGGCTGCTTTGAGCTTACCCTCACCGACTTCGTGAAGAATCAGGGTCTTCAATTCGTTCTCAACCATCTGATTTAATGCCTGCTCTGGATTTGCGCTGAAATCATAAAAAGTAAAAGCCCGACCCATTGAGTTGTCCCGTTTTTTGAACTGCCATTCTTCATACCGGGACCATACCATATTCCGAAGTGCTTCTTTTCGAATAAAAATCGTTTTCTCCTGCAGCATGGCTGGAAAACCATAAAGACCTCTGGCAATTTCATCCGTTGAAATCACAACTTTGAATCCTTCAACCAGCTCAATTTTGTCCAGTTTTGCTAAAAAAAACATCGGGATTCCGCCATAACTGAGTCCGCCGCTGTATACCAGTTGCTTCGGATTTAAAATCTCATTGATCTCCCGAGTCCGAAACGGATCAAATGACTGTCCTTCCAGAAGCAAGTCACTGAAGGATTCCCCCTCTATGCTTTCCCAGTATTCCTCAACATCCCCGATCCAGGGAAGAATCTTCTCATTGGCCACATGCGCCGACAATGCCAAACTGTGCCACCAACGGTAATAGTCCCACATTCTTAAAAGATAGATGCAAAGCCCGAAGCTCTGCGCATTCTCTGCATCAACCCGATCACAGTTTCTCTGTACGGTCGTTTTTAAGGTCTCAAAATAATTCATATGTCACCATGTCTTCAGAAAATCCCCGACACAACAGGGAGTTGTTTTGCGACTGCAAACTTGAATGTATATTTTAACACGACCGCGCCAGAAAATCGAATGGCGGAGAAAACTATTTAAAATGACCCTTCACATAGGGCCGCCGGTAGCAGCCGGTATCAATCTCTTTTAGCCAGAAGCGGGTTGCAAAACCTGAAACAATCAACCTTGAAGATGATCTTCAGTCTCAATCTGCTGAAATCCTGAACTCGCTGCCCCTTATACAGGCAGGATTCGGGGCCCTCATTTTCAACAAAATCATATTCAAAAGCCCGGACTATAATTCATCCATAAAGTAAATATGAATGATGAAGATACTGAATAGATTTTTTCCAATCTGTAAAATTTTCTGACGGTTAACAAATTGAAAACAGATACTCCCATCCGGCTGAACTTATTTTTTTTTAATTACAATATCATACAGTTGGCCATAGTTTCGCCAAATAGGCCTTCAGGGAATGGTAATTGCTGGATTGCATGCCAGAGTATCAAACAGTTTTGTTGACATATTAGTCAGCAAACAAAAACGGCTACTTGTTAGACAGGTTTTGTTCATGAAATAGAAAATGGTCACCATTGCCGGCATTTGTGCGAAACAGAAAGCTTATATCAGTCGTCATCGGGTCTTATTCCTTAATATGATCACGGGATATCACTGTTCGCTGAAATCTGAAGGTCAATGGAAACGCTATTCTGGTCGTTTCAATTTATACTCTGCATTAAATGGAGGTATATTTCAACGGTCCTTCCCCTGAACAAAAATGATCAGCGGGTTTCTCTTTTAGATTGACTCATCGCGGTTCCGACAAGGAATTGCATAATCGTTTTATACAGGAATCATTTAATCATTCAAAGGAGAATGTGATTCATGGAAAATACAAAAAAAGAAGGCAAAGGCATTGATCGTCGAGTCTTTATAAAAGGAACCGCTGCCGGAGCAGTTGGGCTGGCAGCCGCAGGCTTGACTGTAAAACCATGGACAGCTGAGGCAGCAGAGATCCCTAAGAAATGGGATAGCACATATGACGTTGTCATTATCGGCAGTGGATTTGCGGGTCTCGCTGCTGCTTATGAAGCTAAAAAAGCAGGTGCATCCGTGGTGGTATTAGAAAAAATGCGTACCCTTGGTGGAAATTCCATTATCAACGGAGGCGTTGTCTCGGCGGCCGGGTCACCTAAAGAGGAGCAGGAAGGCATCAAGGATTCGCCAGAACTGTTGCTTAAAGATATGTTAGCAGCCGGTTTGCACCTGAACCACATGGAACTGGCCAAGATGGTTGCATACAAATCCAATGAAACGGTCCAATGGACCATTAACGAACTCGGCGTCAAGTACAAGAGCAGATTAACGCAAGAGGGGGGACATTCTGTGCCACGGATGTACAGCACTTTCAATTCCAGCGGTTCAGCCATCGTTCAGCAACAACTGCTTAAGCTTAAAGAGATCGGAGTAGTGCCGGAAAAACGGTGTCTTCTCACCCAGATCTATCGTGATAAAGACGGGCGTGTCAAAGGTGTGCAGATTCGTGAAAAATATGTTTTCCCAAACGCCAATAGTGGAAAAATCAAAACCATTAAAGCCCAAAAAGCCGTTGTTATCGCATCAGGTGGCTTTGGGAATGATGTCGCTTTCCGTATGATTCAAGACCCTCGCCTGACAGGTGATTACCAAAGCACCAATCAGCCCGGCGCCACAGCGGAGGCCCTGCGCGAAGCCTTTCGCATTGGCTGTACACCACTTCAGCTTTCCTGGATTCAGCTTGGCCCTTGGACAAGTCCGGATGAAAAAGGCATGGGAGTCGGCCCCAGTTTCGCCGGGGGCTGCACCATGTACGGACTTTGGATCGACACCAAAACAGGTAAACGGTTTGTCAACGAGTTGGCAGATCGAAAGATTCGCGCTGATGCTATCATCAATTCCGGAAACAAATGCATTTCCTTTACTGATGCCCATGGTTACGCAATCTTTCAACATTTTCTTGGGGAGGCAATGATGCTCAAGATGATAGAAAGAGGCGTTGTCAAGAAATATGACACTCTGGAACAGATGGCAACGGCAAATGATTGTCCACTCGAACCTCTCAAGGAGACAATCGATAAATTTAATAGAAGTGTCTTAGCGGGAAAAGACGAGGAGTGGGGCAGATATTTACAGAAAGACCAGAAACCACTCGGCGCCGGGCCATACTATGTGTCGAGGCTAAGCCCTAAAGTCCATCACACGATGGGTGGCGTGAACATTAACGCCAAAGCGCAGGCATTGGACGTCATGACAGACAAGCCTATCGCCGGACTTTACGCAGCAGGTGAAGTCACAGGCGGCGTGCACGGCGCAGTGCGCCTGGGCAGCTGCGCGACCATCGATTGCCTCATTTTTGGCCGCATTGCCGGTCAGAATGCGGCAATAGAGAAAAGCTGGAGTTAAATTCCAAAAATAACGGAAGAAAATGTTTATATAATCCGTGAAAAGCAAACAATGAACAGGAGGATTACAATGGATCAAAAGAAAAAAGAAACAAAACTGACAAGGCGGGATTTCATGAAAACCACAGCTGGTGCTACAGCTGTGGTCGGAATCGCTGCTTCCGGGCTTTTCCCTGCAGAATCCATGGCGGCCAATATTCCCAAGAAATGGGATTATAATCAGGATGTTATTGTTATCGGTAGCGGATTTGCAGGTCTCGCTGCGGCGATTGAGGCTAAAAACGGTGGCGCATCTGTAGTCGTCCTCGAAAAAATGCGGCTTGCAGGTGGGAACTCAATCATCAATGGAGGTGTCATTGCCGCAGCCGGGTCCCCCATGCAGGAACAAAAGGGGATCAAAGACTCTCCAGAGCTGATGCTCAAGGATATGATGAAAGCAGGTCTTGATCTGAATTATCCTGACCTCGCGCAGATGGTGGCTGAACAGTCAAAAGAGACGCTTCAATGGACGATTGACTACCTGGGAGTCAAATACGTTGCCTTACTTCATATGGGCGGGCATACCGTTTCCCGGAGTCATATGACATACAACAGCAGCGGGTCCGCCATTGTGAGCAAACAGCTGGCAAAGCTCAAAGAACTGGGGGTAAAGATTAAAACCCAAACCTATCTGGAATCGTTTATCCAGGATAAAAAAGGCAGGGTCATCGGACTGAAAATTCGTGAAGGATACAAATTCCCGAATGCGAGCAGCGGAAAGATCAAGTACATGAAAGCAAACAAGGGCGTTGTTCTGGCTACGGGTGGATTTTCCAGGGATGTTGCCTTCAGGATAACCCAAGACCCTAAACTGGTCGCAAAAGTGGACTCTACAAACCAACCAGGCGCTACGGCGGATGCCTTTAAGGAGGCTTTACGGATCGGAGCAACACCTGTTCAACAGTCCTGGATCCAACTCGGTCCCTGGGCCAGCCCGGATGAAAAGGGATTTGGGCTGGGGCCCCATTTCGCCAGCGGAGCGGTCTTCACCTATGGCATTATGGTGGATCCAAAAACAGGCAAGCGATTTGTGAGCGAGTTGGCAGACCGTAAGGTTCGGGCAGATGCGATTATTAAAACGGGCAACATCTGTATCGGTATTGCAGATGATGTGGCAGCACAAAACTGTGGTGGTCCCCCAAAACTTCTGGAAAAAGTTCTGGAACGGGGTGTTGTCAAGAAATACAACACCCTGCAGGAACTATGTGCAGCCTATGACATGCCTTATCAAGACGTTAAGGAAAGCGTGGACAATTACAACACCTACCTCAAGGACGGCGAAGACAAGGAGTTTGGCAGATTCCTTCAGAAAGATGCCAAACCCATTGAGAAAGCACCCTTTTATGCTATGCGACTCTGGCCCAAGGTTCACCATACCATGGGTGGACTTCAGATTAACAAGAAAGCCGAAGTCATCGGCCTCGACCAGAAACCCATCAAGGGGCTCTATGCGGCCGGAGAAGCGGCAGGTGGGGTCCATGGCGCTGTTCGTCTTGGAAGCTGCGCCGTAACAGACTGCCTGGTTTTCGGACGTATCGCAGGCAAAAGTGTTGCAGCGGGTTAAACCGGAGCTTGGGAAGATATGACACAAACGGCCGGATCCAGGAACCGGCCGTTTGTGCAGCCTGCGGAAGGTCGAACAATATTCTTCAATATACATCAGTATGCGTATACACGCTATTCGCATACTGCCACGAACCACCGTATCTTATCAGACACGCTTCACTAATTTCTTACTTCTTTCGCTGCGTTCTCTGTGACTCTGTGGTGAGTGTTTTTCATATTAAGGTACATTCAACTTCCACTCATGACATTCCGAGCAAAAATTTTCAGACTCCTTGTGCTGACGATGGCAGAGTTCACAATCCTGTTCTTTGCCGTAATGAGGGGAGTTGTGGGGATCGGGATCCATACCCGCCGTTTTGGCTGCGACATCGTCGAAACTCCCATGACAGGAAAGGCATTTTTCCGTAGTTAGAGCCTGTGGATCCCCTTCTGAGTCGTGACAGTCCAGACAGGCAATGCCATTCTTTAGATGATGATGAACCAGTGGCAGCTTGTCCTTGGGCTTCCGACCTTTCTTGTTCGAATTGTGACACTCCGAACAATCCATTCCCATAATGCGGGCCTTATCCAGTATTGGGTTTGTTCCTTCGGCCTCTTTTGCCTTATGACACTGGGTACAATTGTTCCGGGTGTCATGGCAACCAGAACATTCCTGATGCCTCTCTTTTTTTGTCTGAACTGGCAGCGGCTGGACTTTATCCCTGGAGTGGCAGCTGACACAGCTTCTGTTTTGATGGCAATCGCCACAACTCACCTTGGGCAAATCATGGCGATGATGGCTGAAAGTAACGGATTTACCCAGCAGGCATCGGGTGTTATACACTTTTTTATCGGGCTTGGCGATTCTCCATGCCACAGGGTTGTCTGTGCTCACTGTTCCGCTTCCAATCGGCACCACGGCTGAGCCATTGACTGCATGACAATGGGTACAGGAGTCATTATTATCCCAGAGAGAGTGGCAATCCATGCATTGTCTATGATAGGCGCCTTTCAGATCTGGTTTGTGCAGATCAGTCCGCTGTCTTTCCGCTTCATGGCATTTTTTACATGAAGAGACTTCACCGGTCGGTTCATGATGGTGACACATTTCGCAACCACCTGACATTCCTGCCATATTGGCATGTGCCAGGTGTGGAAAAACCACCGCAGAATAGATGTCTTCCTCTTCTTTAAAATTATCCATTGTTATCTGACTCGGTCCGGAAGTGGACAGTTTTTCAGACATCGCGATTCTGTTACGAGGGCAGTTGCTGAGGCATGGATTCTTTATCGAAGGCGCCTGACAGGCATGACAGAGCGAACAGTCCGCCTGGGCTTTATGATGGTCCGTTTGCCCAAAAACAGGAACCGCCAGAAAGATGAAAATGATGATTAGTTTTCTCATAACCGTTGTCCAATCATAGAATATTCTGTGTATCATCTCCGGAATCATAAAGGCTGGCTGATAACGGGAAAGTGTTTCACAATCAGTCGATACAAAAGAACTTCCATACTGATAAATCCCAGTGTGACTAAAATCTCACCGATTGATGGAAAGTACGTTGTCGAAGAATAGGGAGGATTATATCCGACAAGAAACACATTAATGCGGTTTATCACAATACCGACAATCACCAACAATGACGCTATAAACTGCCCGCACGGCGCTTTCCTGAATTTTTTCACGGATAATAAAACCAGAGGAATCGCCACACCAAGGATCACCTCTGTCGAGAACATAACGCTTTCAAGCGTTAAATGGGTCAGGTGGACGAATGTACCGCGTATCATCATGTCGATCAGTTTAACGGACAGATATAATCCCAGGAGCGGAACGACGATCGCAGCCAGTTTTGACAAAACACCTGTTTCGGGCTTTAATCCAAATGAACGGGACGCAGTCAAGGATTCAAGCATGACCATCGGAAAACCGACTGTAATTGCCGAAAGAAGAAACATCATGGGCAACACCGGCGTTTGCCAGAAAGGATGAATTTTCGGACCGGCAATAATGGCCAATGTGCCCAGGGACGATTGATGTAGACACGAAAGAACAACGCCCATAATAATAAACACAAACATCATTCGATCCAGTCCCTTGTTCAAGAATCTCAAAATATTGTCGATCGGTGTATTCAGACTTGCCAGAAACCCTTTCAGATTAACGTTTCCAATAAACTTTTCCGTGATAATCCTGAAAATCGGATAAAGCGTACACTTTAAACAAAAAATACAACACTGATATCCTGTTGTTGCTGAA
>Ga0180009_10002677_pt1 | contig 20835 bp, 15 predicted proteins | sample OS_PC_MetaG_FD_123537 | JGI IMG/M metagenome (GOLD analysis project Ga0180009, IMG submission 123537) | Groundwater microbial communities from the Aspo Hard Rock Laboratory (HRL) deep subsurface site, Sweden - OS_PC_MetaG | ecosystem: Environmental > Aquatic > Deep subsurface > Groundwater...
ATGATAAACCATTCGATAACACGCGTTTTTATGCAATTCCGTCAATCGCTGAATAGCAGAAAAATGCCTATTTTTAACTTGATTTTAAACAGAGTATCTACATGGACGTATTCACGGCGTCCTGTCAAGCGAGTCACCAAACCGCCACAAAGCCTACTACTTGTGTAAGTTACTTTGTGCATATTCCTTACTCTTCAACAATCTGCACTCGCTGGGTAATACCGCAAACCAGTGTGTAAGGGATGGTTCCCGACCAAGACGCCACCTCTTCGATCGGCAATTCGCCTCCCCATAGCGTCACTGGATCACCCGGCTTGGCATCGTCTTGTTCGCTCAAATCGACCGTGATCATATCCATCGATACCCTACCGATCATCGGGACGCGCTTGCCGTTAACAAGAACCGGCGTGCCGGATCGAGCATGACGAGGATAACCGTCCCCGTAGCCTATTGCGACAACCCCCATCATAATTGGCCTATCGCACACCCAAGCACCGCCGTAACCCACCGCGTCGCCTTGCCGAACGGATTTAACGGCAATCAACCGGGAATGCAAAGCCATGACCGGCTTTAAATCGAAATCACCTCCAGTCGTTTCGGGGAACGGAGAAATCCCATACAACATAATTCCGGGTCTTACCCAGTCGGTCAACGCTTCCCGCCAACCTAAAATCCCGGCTGAATTCGCGATACTACGCGGCCCTGCAAAACCCGACAATGTCCTGTTAAATAAGTCGATTTGTTTCAAAGTCATTGGATCGGATCTCAGGTCGGCATTTGCCAAATGGGTTATAAAACCAACCGGCTGCTTGATTAACGAACTCGATCTCAAACGCTGATGAACTTTTTCGACCTCGTCAGCCGAAAACCCCAAACGGTTCATGCCGGTATCGATTTTCAACCAAGCATTGATCCCGATAGAGCCGAATTTTCGATCAATGATATCCAACTGCCCGAACGAGTGAATTAAGGGATCTAAACCGAAATCGATCAAATCGTCCAATTCTTCAGAACACGTAAAACCTTCCATGACCGCGATGCGATGCAAAATACCGGCTTGGCGTAAGCGGATCCCCTCGTCGACGCGGGCCACGGCAAAGCCGTCCGCTTCGGTTAATCGTTCTGCGACGCGCAACAAACCGTGCCCGTAAGCATTGGCTTTAATCACCGCCATGACTTTCGAGTCTGGCGCGTAGCGTCTAACCACATGCAAATTATGACGTAACGCATCCAAGTTCAATTTGACATAAGCGGCCGGCCTCATTCGTAATCGTCTCCGCCGTAAGGATTTCCGGCAAAGTTTTCAAACCGAGTGTATTGTCCGAGGAAAGTCAACCTGACTGTGCCTATCGGACCGTTACGTTGCTTACCGATGATAATTTCAGCAACGCCTTTCTCCGGACTATCCGGATTGTAAACCTCATCCCGATAAACAAATACGATCACGTCGGCATCCTGTTCGATACCGCCCGACTCACGCAAATCGGACATCACCGGGCGTTTGTTGGGTCGCTGTTCCAAGTTCCGATTAAGCTGCGAGAGCGCGATAACCGGCACGTTCAGCTCCTTGGCCAAGGCTTTCAAGCCCCTCGAGATATCCGAAATCTGTTGAACCCGATTATCGCCGCTGGCCGGCGACTGCATCAATTGCAGATAATCCAATACGATCAAACCCAACTGGCCATGTTCGCGCATCAATCGTCGCGCTCTCGAACGAACTTCGGTCGGCGTCAAGGCCGGCGTATCGTCGATGAACAATTTCGTTTCAGCCAATAAATTAATCGCCGAAGTCAGACGCGGCCATTCGTCGTCGTCAAGCTTGCCGGTTCTAATTTTATGTTGATCGATACGCCCCAAAGAGGACATCATCCGCATCGCCAAAGAATCACCGGGCATTTCCATACTGAACACCGCTACCGGTTTATCGCCTTTAATCGCAACATTCTCCGCCATGTTCATCGCGATCGTGGTTTTACCCATCGACGGCCTACCCGCGACGATGATCAAATCGGACGGCTGCAGGCCCGAGGTCATTTCGTCGAAATCATTGAATCCGGTGCTGGCGCCGGTGATATTGCCTTCCTGCTCATAAAGCATTTCGATCTTATCGACCGCCTGCGCCAACAACGACTTGATCGACGTGAAACCGCCCTGCCCGCGTTGGCGCTGTTCGGCGATTTGAAATACCTGGCGCTCGGCATTTTCGAGCAATTCGGAGGTATCGCGCCCTTCAGGACTAAAAGCCGAATCGGATATATCGGTTCCGACATGGATCAACTGCCTTAAAACGGACTTATCGCGAACAATAGTCGCATAAGCGACAATGTTCGCAGCACTCGGGGTATCCTTTGCCAAGGTACCTAAATAGGCCAGACCGCCGACCTCATTCAATTGTCCGGCGGAAGCCAGTGCCTCGGATAAAGTAATGACGTCGAAAGGATCTTGTTTTTCGGCCAATTTTTCGATAGCCCGAAAAATCATTCGATGATCCTTGCGATAAAAATCGCCTTCAACAACTTTATCGGCGATCGAATCCCAGGTTTGGTTATCCAGCATCAAACCGCCGAGCACGGATTGCTCGGCTTGTATTGAATGCGGCGATACTTTTAAAGCTTCGGTTGCGTAATCGCGGTCGAATACATATTCTTCAGACATATTTTCGGTCAAGGGAGATACTGCTTAAATTAAAGTTGATCGGAAAATCAGTACGGATTTCTGAACGTTAACTCCTAAACAGGAAAATCGCGGCGATCCCGGTAGTTGGAAACACCTTTACTCCGTTCGTACTAAAAAAGTGCGGATTTATTTACCGAGCGAATCCATCAGCGAAATAGAATAAGGAAAGTCGGAGATTAAACCCGCAGACGATGACCTTTACTTCGCGCGGTCATGTTTACGGCTTTTATGGCAAGGCGCTAAAACAGGCGTCAAGCTAAGCAATGTAACTGTTTTCGCCATTCATATACCGCACAAAGAGCGCGTGAGCTTACCAGCAAATTTGGCCATGCGAAGTATAAGTGGCGCCTTAAGAATTCAGGAACCCAATTATACTATACCTATCGCACATCAAATTTCGGCGCTTCAATGCCTTCTCCCTCCGGGAGAAGGCTAGGATGAGGGGATAAAAAAACCGAAATTTGATGTGCGAACACTATAGTCGGATTAAATTAGAACTGTGTTTTTTAAGACTTTCCCAACTAACAGACCTTTCCTCGGTAAAACCATTAAACACCAATACGAGAAATCCCAACCGCCTCTCGCAATTGTTTCATAAATGGCACACTAATCTCGCGAGCCTTTTTAGCGCCTTCCTGTAATTCGTTTTCAATATGCTCAGGCGCCTCTATTAAGGCTTCATAACGCTCTCGGGCCGGGGCAATATGGTCGTTGATATATTCGAACAACAACTTTTTCATTTCGCCCCAAGCAATACCCTCCGCATAAAGTTTTCGAACCTCATCGACTTCCGAAGGCCGGGCAAAAGCCTGATAAATTCCAAACAAGGTACAGCCATCGGGATCTTTCGGTTCGCCCGGTTCCAAAGAATTGGTCTTGATCTTGTTTATCAGTTTTCTGAGTTTTTTCTCGGGTTCGAATAACGGAATCGTATTGTTGTAACTCTTACTCATTTTCCGCCCGTCCAAACCAGCCAGCGTCGCGGCATTTTCGGTCACGACCGCATCCGGGATGACAAAATGTTCGCCATAAATATGATTGAAACGTCCGGCGATATCACGCGCCATTTCGATATGCTGAATCTGATCCTTACCCACAGGAACCTTGTGTGCATTGAATATCAAAATGTCGGCCGCCATCAGAATCGGATAACTGAACAAGCCCATCGTAATGCCTTTGTCGGGATCGTTTTCGCCGCCTTGTTCATTTTCGGCAACCGCTGCCTTGTAAGCATGCGCCCTATTCATGAGCCCCTTTGCCGTTACACACGTCAACATCCAAGCCAACTCGGTGATCTCCGGTACATCAGATTGCCGGTAAAACACCGCATTCGACGTATCCAAGCCGAGCGCCAACCAAGTCGCCGCGATTTCAAGGCTCGATTGTCTAACTTTTTCCGGATCCTGACATTTGATCAAGGCATGGTAATCGGCCAAAAAATAAAATGGACTCACGTTTGCATCCTTACTGGCTGCAATAGCAGGCCTGATCGCGCCTACATAATTTCCCAAATGAGGAGTTCCGGTGGTTGTGATACCGGTTAAAACGGTCGCTTTTGTCATTATAAATAAATCCCCAAAACCCTGACGGGGTTCACATCGTTAAAATCTGCAAAATATTACATAATTTACAACCAATAGCCATAGTCTATGCGAAAACTTTTCCGCACTAGTCCCTTTATATAATCATCGCAGATCAAAATTCGGCGCCGGGGTGTCCGTCAAAGGACGCCATGAATACGTCCCTGTAGGCTCTATGCCAGCTCCATGCTGGCAAAGCCTTTGCCACACACCCCGGCGCCTCCTCAGGCACCGCCGAAATTTGAAGTCCGAAAGTTATACTCAAAAAATGGTTAACTTTATGAAGGTATGGAGGTGTAGCTAGCGCGCAACGATGCCAAAATAGAATCCTATAATATGAAGTTACTCAACTTTCAAGGTGATTTTCATGAACAAGCATTTTATTTATAGTAAACTTCGCGCAAACAGTCTGAAAGCAAACACGGGCACTGCCATTCACGGAAAAACAATTTATCCAATTATAAAGAAGAGAGTTGACATGCTGGAATACGACGAAAAACGTAATTACATCCGAATGAGCGTCGATTGCGAACTTACCTACAAGTTAGCCGATGCAAGCGAAAGTCATTCAGGAATTTGCACATCAATTAGCGGTTCTGGTGTCTCCTTCATTGCCGATCAATCCTTCGATCCCGGAAGCGCAATGGAGGTCAATATTACACCCAAAAACACAATTACTCCGCCCATGACCGCCTATATAGAAGTCGTCAGAACGACAAAACAGGATAATGGCCGCTACGAAATTGCCGCCGCAATTAAGAGCATCAAAGGTCATTAACTTACATTATTCCAACTCGGCCGAGATTGCTAACTCATGTATACGATTACTAAGGAAGTCTATTTTTGCTATGGACATAGACTGATGAACCACCCCGGCAAGTGCCGTCATCTTCACGGACACAGCGTTAAGGCTGCTATCACGATTAAACAAGAACATCTTAACGAGCAAGGCATGGTTTGTGACTTTTCGGACATAAAAGCGTGTGTCGAAGACTATATCAACGAACATTTGGATCATAATTTTCTATTGCATAAAAACGACCCGATCATTCCGTACTTAACAGAAACCCAAGAGCGATTTATAGCTCTGGACCAGCATCCGACCGCGGAAGTACTGAGTCAAATGATTTATCAACATATTAAAGAACAAGGTTTCAATGTCGACCAAGTAACCTTATGGGAAACCGCAAGCGCTCATGCCTGTTATAGGGAAGACTGATCTATCATGAGCAGGATTCATCCGCAAAACAAAGCGGCGTGCTTGGAAACCATCTGTGCCTCTAATTACCAAAAGTTGTTAAGCTTAATTCCTAACATCAGAAACCTTGCCCAATCGGCTGTCGGAAAAGCGTCGAAAAAGCCCGACTTGCAGCTTGAGGTGCTCGAACGCTCGGCACACACACTTACTGTAAAACTCAGCCATCGATTTGATCAATTACCCAACGATTTATGGGTGCCGGATGTCACAGTCCGTATCTATCTGGACGCGGAACTCGCCGAAGTTTTGCGTGATCATGCCAGATCAGACGTCTCTCGCGTCTACAAAGACCCCGGCAAGATCTCTGAAATCTTAAATTATAAATGGCAATTAAATTATTTTTTGCTGAAATGGCTGGATCACTGCCTAAGCATTAATTATCAATTCACTGATCGAAAAGTCACTGAAGTTATAGCCTGATTGCCCCCACAGCCTCTATCAACCCATACACCCTTAGCGAGTCAAATTGCGGGATAAGAAAATTCTGTTTAATCCAGTCACGAATCTCCATAAAGCACGCTGTTTCGGGCATTACTGTGAAAGTAAGCGAACCGAAGCGGGTGCGGTTGCTCGACTGACAGGCGTCGGCGGCAGGGAGCCGCCGCCGAGCCTACATGGACGTATTTTCGGCGTCCTGTCGGGCGAGTGACCGCACCCAGCCATCCCTCGCACTTTCATTTGCCGGGGCGATGGCTAGACCTTCATGAACGTTACGGTCAAAGTTCGTAGATCAAAACACTTGGGCCAGTCGCTCAGGTTCCTGCGTCACTGAACAAGACTGAAATTTGTCTAATGAATAATTTAAATGTATATTTGAAATTCGCTTTTGAATATCTAACCCGCGATGCCCGAACCTACAGCCAAACCGTTAAAAACTCGAACCCGCTTAATTATCGCGGCCAGCCGAATTTTTGCCGAAAAAGGCTTTCAGGAAGCAACGATTGCCGAAATCTGCGAACAAGCCCAAACTAATATCGCTTCGGTCAATTATCATTTTCGAGATAAGGAAAGTCTTTATCTCGAAGCCTGGCGCCATGCGTTTCTCAAGGACCTTGAAATTTATCCGTCGGATGGCGGCGTTGCGCCCAGTGCTTCCCCCGAAAAACGCCTAGCGGGTCGCATTCGCTCTTTGATCGCCCGCATCGCCGACGACGATTCGCATTTTTTCGCGATCATCAACAAAGAAATGGCGCAACCGACCTCGTTGCTGCCGGAAATTCTCGAAAAAGAAATCAATCCGCAGCGCCAAGCCATGCTTGAACTCATTGCCGAATGCTTGGGACCTAGTGCGGATGAACGAACGATTCATTTTTGTCATGCCAGCATCATCGGCCAATGCTTTCATCTCCTGAAAGTCAAACACATGCAAAGCCACTTTCCGACACGAAAACACACTCCGGAATTGGAGAACCCGGCAGCCTTTGCCGATCATGTCGTGCATTTTTCATTAGCCGGAATTAAAGCACTGCGCGATCGTCTCGAACCAAGCCGTGGAGACGAGACATGCGAGTCATAAATCCTTCGATTTTATACATCTTCTTTTTTCTCAGCGCATGCAGTATTGATATCAAAGAATTCAACCCGCCGATTCCAGTACCGGAAACGTTCTCGATTACCGGCGGAGAATCCCTTCAAGACCGCTGGTGGCTTAACTTTAACGATCCTGCGTTGAATACTCTGATCGATACGGCGCTTCAGCAAAATCTCGATCTAACCGCGGCATTCGAAAGGCTCAAACAAGCCGAAGCGGAAGCTCGTAAGGCCGGGTCCGAATTGATTCCCGCCGTTAATGCTACGACTAACGCAAATCGCCTCATTGAGGATAACACCAATACAGGTTCGCTGACTTTCGACAACTTTTCGCTGGGCTTGATCGCCAGTTATGAAGTCGACCTATGGGGCCGAATCCGCGCCGGTACTTATGCGGCCGAACAGGAAATCAAGGCCGCCGAACAAGATATCCATACCGCCGCGATTGCCTTGTCGGCCGAGATAGCGCGCATTTGGTATCTATTGACCGAACAAAAACTACAGCTCGACTTATTGAACGAACAAATCGAAGTCAATAAGCAATATGCGGACTTAGTCGAAGTCCGATTCAGAGGCGGCCAAGCAACCGCTGCCGACGTATTCCAACAGCGGCAATTACTTGAAGGCGTGGTCGGCGACCGCTATACAGTGCTCGCGAATATCGAGGTATTAAAAAATCAATTGGCGGTCTTAACCGGACAAGCCCCCGGAACATTGGACATTGTTGCCGGCGATCGTTTTCCCGAGCTCGCAGGCCTACCCGAAACCGGCTTGACCTCGGATTTGATACAACGACGCCCGGATGTCAAGAAGGCCTATTATCGCCTGCAAGCCGCCGATCTTCGTATTGCCGCGGCCGTGGCCGACCGCTTTCCGAAACTCGGCTTATCGGCCAGCCTCGATACCTCGGCTCCGGACTTACAAGCCTTCTTCAATAATTGGATGGCAACGCTAGCCGGCAATCTGGTGCTGCCCTTGATCGACGGCGGACGCCGGGTGGCGGAAGTCCGGCGCACCGAGGCGGCAACAGAAGAAGCGCTGAATCTCTACGGTCAGAGCGTCTTGCAATCGTTGCAGGAAGTCGAAAACGCATTGGCACAAGAAACGCGCCAGCACGAGCGGCTAAACAGCCTCAAAGATCAATTGCGCTATCTGAACGAAGCCAATGACAACATTCGCATCCGGTCCGCCTATGGGATTTTCGATTTTTTGCGGGTGCTGTCGACATTGAACAGCTTGCAAGCCATGCAGCGAACACTCATCCGCGCCGAACGTGAATTGATCGATTACAGAATTCAACTCTACCGGTCGCTTGCGGGCGGCTGGCCGCTTACCGAACCGATTTCGAACAGGAACGATACCCATGACTAATCCCTTCAAGAAATTCGCCACACTGCTGATTTCGCTGGCGATCGTCGCATTTGCCGGGGCATTGTCTTTTTATTGGCTAAGCAATAAGCCCCGCGCGGTCCGCGCCCCCGTTACGGCCGTGGCGCCATTGGTCGAAATCATCACGCCGCAAGCCATCGATTATCAAACCACCGTTTTTGCGCTCGGCAATGTCATCCCGGCGCAAAGCGTCAACCTTAATTCGCGTGTCGACGGCATGGTCGTCTCGGTCAGCGATCAGTTCATCGAAGGCGGCTTGTTGAAAAAAGACGAAGAAATCGTCCGTCTCGACCCGACCGACTACGAATTACGCGTACGCAGAGCGCAAAGCGATCTCACCCAAGCCCGTTTCAACCTAAAAATGGAATTGGGCCAACAAGCCATCGCGCAACGCGAATATCAATTGCTCGGCCAGGAATTGGACGAACTGGCTCAAGAGCTGGTTCAACGAAAACCCCATCTGGAAGCCGCCAAGGCATCGTTAAATGCCGCCGAAGCGGCGCTGGAACAAGCCAAGCTGGATCTCGAACGCACCCGTACGATCGCGCCGTTCAACGCCGTCGTCACGGCCCGCAACGCCAATGTCGGCTCCTGGGTGTCGACTTTCTCGACCGGCACTCCGCTCGTGCAGTTGGTGGCAACCGATTATTATTGGATCGACGTATCGCTGCCGCTCGACAAATTACGTTGGATAACGATTCCCGGTTTCAACGGCGACCAGGGCTCGCAGGTCACGATCAGCTACGAAAGGGCTTGGGGGCCCGATGCATTTAGAATCGGCGCCGTGAAACGCCTGAAAGCGGAAGTCGAAGCCGAAGGCCGCATGGCTAAATTATTGGTTGAAGTGGAAGATCCGCTCAGCCTAAAGCCGGCTAACCAAAATTCACCTCGCATGATGCTAGGCACATTGGTTCGGGCGGCAATTACCGGCAAAACCCTCGTCGACGTACTTCCTGTGCCGGAAACCGCATTGCATGACGGCAACCGGCTCTGGCTAATGGGCGAACAAGACACATTGAACATCGTCAAAATAACCCCCGCCTGGACCGAACAAGGCGTCGTTTACTTGCATGCCTCGGAACTACCCGATCAGCCGCGCATCATCGTCAGCGATCTTTCCACACCGGTTCAAGACATGCGTATTCGCACCACCGAAACCGACCGTTCTTCATCCGCTAGGTAAGCATCATGCAGTCACATCAAGACCCAAGCCACACCGGTCCCATTGCATGGATGGCAGGTCATTCGGTCGCGGCCAATCTCGCAATGGTCGTGTGCATCATCGGAGGACTGCTGTTTTTAAACAATATCCGCCAAGAAGTATTCCCCGACTTTGAAATCGACAGCGTCAGTATCAGTGTCGCTTATCCCGGCGCCAGCCCGGAAGAGGTCGAACGAGGCATTGTCCTCGCCATCGAAGACGCGGTGGGCGGCTTGGACGGCATCAAACAAATCACTTCATCGGCAAAAGAAAACGCCGGCACGATTACCGTCGAAGCACTCCGCGGTACTGACATGCAAAAGTTTACACAAGACATTCAAAAAGAAGTCGACCGCATTACGACTTTTCCAATCGATGCCGAAAAACCGCAAATAACCTTGATCGCCAGCAAGCGCCGAGTAATCTCAGTTGCGTTATATGGAGACGCGGAAGATACCGTTTTACACGAATTGGCCGAACAACTCCGCGATCAACTCCTGCAAGACCCGGGCATCACCCAAATCGATCTCGAAGGGGTCAAACCGCTCGAAATCGCGGTCGAAATTCCGCAGGATATGCTGAGGCGCTACCGTTTGTCGTTAGGCGACATCGCTCAACGAATCGCTTCGGCCAGCATCGACCTTCCCGCTGGCAGCGTCAAAACCGACAGCGGCGAAATTTTGATTCGCATCAAAGAACGCCGCGATTACGGGCGCCAATTTAGTCAACTGCCTATTATTACCACCGCAGACGGTAGCCAGATTAAACTCGGCGACATCGCACGAATAACAGATGGTTTCGATGAAAGCGATTATTACGCGACCTTCAACGACAAGCCGGCCGTGATGCTGCAAGTCTATAGCGTCGGAGAGCAAACGCCGATACAAGTGTCTGAAACGGTCCGTAACCATCTCGATAAAATTGCTCCCGAACTACCCGAAGGCATCTTCACCGACGTCCGACGCGATGCCTCGGAAGACTACGCACAAAGGATAGACCTCTTGTTGCGAAACAGCGCCATGGGTTTGTCGCTGGTATTTATCTTGCTGGCGTTGTTTCTTGAGTTACGCCTGGCATTTTGGGTCATGATGGGTATTCCTATTGCGTTTCTCGGGTCGTTTTTGTTCCTACCCAGTATCGGCGTAACGCTGAACATGATTTCATTATTCGCATTTATCATCGCGATCGGTATCGTTGTCGACGATGCGATCATCATCGGCGAAAATATTTATCACCATCGACAAGAAGGCCTGTCTCCGCTGCAGGCGGCCATTCAAGGCGCCCGTGAAATGGCGATGCCGGTTACATTCAGCATCCTGACTAACATCGCAACCTTCATGCCGCTGTTGTTCATTCCCGGATTTACCGGCAAAATCTTTTTTATGATTCCGTTAGTCGTGATCACGGTTTTCTTGCTGTCTCTCGCCGAGAGCTTATTCATTTTGCCGAATCATCTCGGACACCTAAAACCATTGAAAAGCCAAGGTATTCAGGCCAAAATTCATCATTATCAACAACGTTTCAGCGATGGCTTTCGGCGCTGGACACTGCATCGATATGGCCCATTTCTCGAAAGCGTACTCGAGCATCGCTATCTGACCGTCACATTGGCATTCTCATTATTGATTGCGGCATTGGCCTATGCCGCTAGCGGACGTATGGGCATGACCTTATTTCCGAAGGTCGAATCCGATTATGCACAAGTCACTTTAACGATGCCGTTTGGAACGCCGTTCGAAAAAACCGAGGCCATCGCCCGACACTTGTCGGAAGCGGCGCGTCGCGTTGTATCAAACGTTCCGAACGGCGACCTATTATTGAAAGGGCAATTTACCGAATTCGGCACAATCGACAGACAACAGACGCTCGGCAGCCACTTGGCTACCGTACGCACCTATCTGGCGCCTCCTGAAGTTCGCGACGACATTCTTAGTACCGAACAGTTTACCCGGCGCTGGCGCATCGAGGCCGGCGAGATTGCCGGCATCGAAGCGATTTTATTCGAATCGGACGCCGGCGGTCCCAGCCGGGGCCCGGCAATCACCGTCGAACTTAATCACCGTGACATACAAGTCCTGGAAAAAGCAAGCAAACGCCTTGCGCAAATGCTTAGCGCCTACCCTATCGTTAATGACGTCGACAGCGGCTTGACCAGCGGCAAGGAACAATTGGATTTTACGCTGTTACCCGAAGGGAGAAGCTTGGGCCTAACGGCACAAGATGTTGCGCGGCAAGTCAGAAATGCGTTTTTCGGCGCCGAAGTGCTTCGTCAGCAACGCGGTCGCAATGAAATCAAAATCATGGTCAGGCTGCCCGAAAACGAGCGCATGTCGCTAAAAAACGTCGAAAACCTAATGCTGCGTACGCCGGCAGGAATCGAAATTCCTCTTACCGAAGCCGTGCAAATCGAACGCGGCCGCGCCTACACCGAAATCAACCGCCGTAACGGCCGACGCAATATCCAAGTCAAATCGGGGGTCACGCCACGCAGCCGCGCGGGAGAAATCATTAACGACCTCAAAGCCACCGAACTGCCGCGCCTGCAAGAAGAATTCCCGGGATTGCAATATAGCTTTCAAGGGAGTCAAGCCGAAATGGCCGATAATCTCAGCAGTCTCAAAATCAGTTTTGTCTTTGCACTGCTGGCGATCTACGCAATGTTAGCGATTCCATTCCGCAGCTACATTCTGCCGCTGATCGTCATCGTCAGCATTCCGTTCGGCATCATCGGGGCTATATTAGGGCATTTGTTGATGGGTTACGACCTGAGTATCCTTAGCATGCTGGGTATCGTCGCCCTATCCGGCATCGTCGTCAACGATTCGCTGGTATTGATCAATTATGCGAACGAACATCGCATCGGCAGTGCCAAAACACCGTTACAAGTCATCAAAGCCGCCGGAATTCAGCGCTTCAGGCCAATACTGCTAACCACGCTAACCACTTTTTTCGGCTTAATGCCAATGATTTTGGAAACATCTAGACAAGCGCGAATGTTGATCCCGATGGCGATTTCAATCGGTTTCGGCATTTTGTTTGCGACCTTGATTACACTCGTACTGATTCCGTCGTTATATCTGGTTGCCGAAGACGTTAGGGTCTTGGTTCACAAGTTGAAAATAGCTTTTTCCGCCAAGGATTAGCGGGCTATAAAATGACCCAAACCCTCTTAGCCAATGAGGCCTCGATACCATTTTTTGTCACTTGACACACTCGGCTATCCCTCGCCTAACGCTAGGCGATCCGCGTAGGGTACGCTGTGCGTACCATGGTAACCCCGCAATGTTCATGTGCCAACCGAACCGCCAGGGCACGGTTTTGGTACGCGCAGCGTACCCTACAATTTATGTATAACGATGAGAGCTGGCTTGGGTAACAGCAATGACTAAAAATATCAGAACAATGCCTGCACTTCAGCGGCAATAATCATGGCATAGGCTGTTAATGGTTAGTCACTCATCTAAATTGAAAATGCTGTTACTTCAAGTCCTTCATGCTCTTCATGGTAAAAAATAAATGACATTTTTTGGAATCAGCACCCACAACAATGTTACCAAGCTCGGCTTATGCAACTAATAACACCGGACAACCGAGCCGATCGGCAAACAACGACGCGGCACTTTGTGAAGACTCAGGGTCGGATCTATCGGCGCGTAGCACGACGATACTGCAACCGCGCTCTAAGACATATTGCATGATCGAGTCGTAACTTCGACTTGATTGAATAAAGAAATGAGAAGCGAGATTGCTACCCGCAAGCAAAACTTTAGCTCGTTGCTCCATTTCTGCAATGCCGTTATCGGATTGCCTCTGTAAAATAATGTTGAGCCCCGATTTTTGCGATATGGCAATATCGATAGCCAATTTAAGTGCTCGTTCCGATCCTTCCGCACCATCATAAATTGCCCAAACCGGAGGACTAAACTTTTTAACGGAAATCTTTTTAATCGCCAACGCCCGATTACCGCGCGGTCTATCCAAAAGCAATAAATCCATGGTAGCGGCTGCCGCCATCGCCTCGGCCAGATAATGACCGCGAACGACTGTCAATGATATCGTCAACTCAGATTGTTTCGCCAACTCCTCGAGCTGTTGACGAATTCGCTGGATCCGGCGGGCCGATGCCGAACCGACTCGGTCGGCATCGAACTTGAGCTCCGCACTGGTCACTCTATCCACTTCGGTCGCAAAAGGAAGACCCGCCAAATGAAACAAATTAATGTCTTCGATAAACAAAGCTGTTAGTTGTGCCCCTTGCGACCTCGCCAGGCTTGCCGCCAACTCCAACAAGGCAGAGTCTTGCAGAGCATCGACAGCGATCAACATTTTTTTTGGGGTAACGTTAAGGTCAATCATGGCCGTTATTTTTCGACAAAAAGGCCTGACTGATTTCGGTAAACCGAGCTAATTGCGCATCGGCCTTACCGTTCACCGTATCCCGCGGAAACACGCCGTTTTCGTCAGGGTCGCCCGCTACCATTCCGGTCAATAACTCCAAGGCTTCATCGACATTTTTCACCGCATAGATATGAAACTGCCCGGATTGAGCGGCATGCACGACATCCCAGCGCAGCATCAAATGCTTGATATTTGCAGAAGGTATGATCACACCTTGAGTGCCGGTCAATCCCTGCTTTCTACAGATATCGAAAAAGCCTTCAACTTTTTCATTGACGCCCCCTATCGCCTGCACACGTCCTAACTGATTGACCGAACCGGTCATCGCCAAATCCTGACGTAACGGGATTTGGGTCAGCGATGATAGAATCGCGCACAATTCGGCAAGCGAGGCGCTATCGCCGTCGACACCTCCATAGGACTGCTCGAACACCAACGTCGCCGACATCGAAAACGGCTTGCTTCGGGCGTATCGGGAGGTGATGAAACCGGCCAAAATCAACACGCCTTTCGAGTGAATCGCGCCGCCCAATTCGGTTTCCCGTTCGATATCGATCAATTTGCCGTTACCGAGGCGCGTCGTCGCGGTAATCCGGGAGGGCTGACCGAAACTGAATTCGCCGATCTGCAACACCGACAAGCCATTGATCTGACCTGACACGCTGCCTTGCGTATCGATCAACACCGTACCGCGCTGAATATGCTCGTAGAGTCTTTCCCTAATCCGATCCAAACGATAGACCTTCTGATCGATCGCCTGCTGTACATCACTGGCATTAATGCAATCGTGTCCGTTTTGTCCGGCCCAATAATCAGCCTCTATCAGTAAATCTTTGATGCTGCGCAAATGCGTCGAGAGCTTTTCGGCATCGCCGGTCATCCTAGCGCTATGCTCGATCACTCGCGCGACGGCATCCCGGCTCAAGGACTGCAATTTTTCCTGCCTTGCAATCGTTGCCAAAACTTTTGCGTATTCGATCGCCGAGTCTTCTCGGCCCACTGTATCGTCGAAATCGGCAGCAACTTTAAATAAGTCCTGAAACTCGGGATCGTAATAATTCAACAAATAATAAATCAGCCGATCGCCCAACAGAATCAATTTCAATTCGAGCGGAATCGGCTCCGGTTCAAGCGCCGATGTGCTAATTAGACTAAGGCTTCGCTCCAGCGATTCGATGCGAATTTCGCCGGATTGCAGTGTCCGCTTCAAGCTTTCCCAGGCATAAGGCTGCATCAATAATTTGCGCGCATCGAGTATCAAATAGCCGCCGTTCGCTTTGTGCAATGCGCCCGGCTTGATCATCGTGAAATCGGTAACCAACGAGCCCATGACGGCTTCATGATCGCAGCGCCCCATCAAATTAGCGTAATTCGGATGATCTTCATAGACGACCGGCGCGGTTTTGTTATCGCTCAAGTCGACCATTAAATTCACTTGATAACGCTTGAAAGGATCGGATTGCTGCTGCATCTCCAAAAACGGCAACGCCGATTCGCGGTGTGGAATGAAGTCGCGTACATGGCCGATAATATCACGTTCGATCTCGTCAAGATAATCGAGAACGGTTTGTTGATCGCCGTAAGTCTCCTTGAGTTCATGGATCGAATGGCCGACTGCAAATTCGGCCACTTCGCGGTTCAGATCTTTGATTTTACGCTTCGTTTCCTTACGCCAGGCAGGAAACTTCTTGAGCAGTTTTTGCAGACGTTGCTGTAATTCAATGATCGATTGCTGAATTCGCTGCTGCTCTTCCTTGGAGAGTTGATTGAAGCGTTCGGCATCGATCACTACATCTTTTTCATCGACCGGCGCGAACGCATAGCCGGTCGGGGTTTCGGTTAGGATGATATGGGCGTTCGCGGCTTCTTCACGCAATCGGTTAATTTCTCGAAACTCGCGATGCCGCGACTCCTCCTCGATTTCCTCGACTCGCGAGCGGTATTCGTCGCCTTCGAACGACGCCGGTAAGGCGATTCTCAGTTCATCGATCAATTGCTCCATATCTTTTTGGAACAATTTGCCTTTTCCTGCGGGCAAGGACAAAAGCCGAGGCTTGGCCGGTTGATCGAAGTTGAACACATAACACCAATCCGAAGGAATTTTTTTATGTGCGGCTTCCTGCTCGACCAACTGCATAACGGTCGTCATCTTGCCGGTTCCCGAGGGTGCCAATGCAAAAATGTTATAACCGGCTTTATCGACTCGAATCCCGAACCGAATCGACGCAATAGCCCGCTCCTGCCCGACGATGATTTCGACATCCTTGAGTTCGTCGGTGGTTTGAAAGTTTAAGTCGCCAACGCTACAAGGTTTATAAAGTAATGCTGTCTCCAGAGGTACAATTTTCATTTTATCCCTGCCTTTTTATATAACCAACAGCATTAGAACATATACTTATCGAAGCCACAATTGAGAGCTATCAGATGTCGCTCCGGTCTAATGGCTTACTAAAATAATATCCCTGAAAACCATCGCAACCGCATCTGTACAAATGCTCTAGCTGCTCCCGCGTTTCAACGCCTTCGGCAATCAAATCAAGCTTCAAATGTTTCGACATGCCGATAATTGTCTCGACGATCACCGCATCGTTATCGTTGATTCCCAAGTTAACTACAAAAGTCTTATCGATTTTCAATTGATCGATCGGCAATCGGGTCAAGTAAGATAACGAAGAATAGCCGGTACCGAAGTCGTCGATTGAAAAGCGTAAACCTAATTCTTTTAGCGCATGCATCTTTTCGATAATGCCCTTGACATTCTGAACGATCAATCCTTCGGTAATTTCTAAAATAATATGCCGGGGATCGACTCCCGTCGATCTGACGATATCGTTAACCAAATCGATAAAGCCAGAAGCGCTAAATTGTTTTGGACTGATATTGACTGAAATATGAGGAACTTCCTTCCCTGCCCTGCGCCAAGCCACCCATTGCTCGCATGCCTTGGTCAGTACTTGACTACCGATTTCGACAATTAAACCGGTCTCTTCGGCTAGTGGAATAAAATCCTGCGGCGAAATGACGCCTTGCTCGGGATGCTGCCATCTAACCAATGCTTCGTAACCAAGTAATTTTTTATGATAATTAAATTGAGGCTGATAAACTAATCCCAGGTGATCGTGAACCAATGCATTTCTAAGCTCCTTCTCCAGTTGCAGTCTTTGATTGACTTTATCTTGCATATCGGGATGAAAGAAACAATAGGTGTTCTTTCCGCTGTTTTTCGCGGCATACATTGCCGTATCGGCTTGTTTCAACAAATGATCGAAGGTATCCCCGTTATTCGGAAACAAGGTAATGCCGATACTCACCGAAACACGCAGCTCATGCCCCTCCAGTAAATAAGGCATTAATAATAGATCGAGAATTTTCTCGGCGACAACTTTAAGTTGGTTTGATGCAATTGTTTTATCATAAGAAAGATTGGACAAGACGATAACAAATTCGTCGCCGCCCAAACGGGAAATCATATCCTCATCTCTAAGATCCCTTCTAAGGCGATCGGCAACTTGCCTAAGCAACAAATCCCCGACTTTATGTCCCAAAGAATCATTGATGGTTTTGAAATTATCCAAATCCAAAAAAAACAATGCACCGTAAATCTTGAAACGGATCGTGGTAGCCAACTCTTGCTTTATTCTCTCCTCGAGCAAACTGCGGTTGGCGAGTCCGGTTAGCGAGTCGTAATGCGCCAAGGTCCACAAATCGGCCTGTGATTTCTTGATTTGAGAAATATCGCTGAAGACTGATATATAGTGAGCTGGCTTGCCTTCTTCGCCGATCACATTGATCGTTTGCCAGGCAGGAAAGACATCTCCGGATTTCTTTTTGTTCCAAATTTCGCCCTGCCAACGCTTATTGGTCGTAATACTTCGCCACATTCGGCGGTAAAAATGGATATCTTGTTTACCTGAAGAAAGAATCTTGGGGGTTTTACCCAGAACATCCTGTTCGGTATAACCGGTAATATTTGTGAATGCTGGGTTTACATAAAGAATACGCGTCGATTCGTCTGCAATCATCATCGCGTCGGAAGTCGCTTCGAACAAGGTTTTGTAGATTTCCAGCTTGATTTCAATCGACTCGGCATCCACGCTCGATAGGCTTTTGTTGTCTCCTGAGCGTCTATTCGCCGGAAATCGATGTTCTTGTTTTTGCATGCAGCCCTCTTAAACTACCAGCAATTCGCAGGCGCTTAAATCCAACAAAAAACGGATCTATACACTGAAAACATCGACACACCCTTAGCGAGTACATCAAAACTTTCAGAACAAACAACCATTAAAAAGGAAATCTACACAATGCTGTAATCCGACTGTCTAACGCCTCTGAAAAGCGTTACTTGGCGGCACGGGGGCTGGGGGCCGCATCAGGGGTAACTATTCAGTCCCCCGGAAATTATCGTTCCCACGCTCTGCGTGGGAACGCCTGAGTACCGCTCCAGCGGTACGAGAGACGCTAGAGCGTCTCGGTTTCCATTCCCACGCCGGAGCGTGGGAACGATAGGGGGGAGTGAATAATTACCATCAGGGTGGCAATAGTAAATGAATTTGCCCGTTAGTAAAACAGATTTGTTCCCTATCTCACAAGTATATTTATTTTAAAAGCATTAATTGATTCAAATAACTGAGCGACACACTTGGTTATAATTTGAACATTGTTTTGTTTAAAAGTCGGTTCGCAGCCGTATTGAATACCTGGAAAACCTATGACCGATTTTAATTATTTTGCCGCGTCAGGATTCTATTTTCCGAGCATCTCGCTGAGCAATTTTTTCGAAGCCGGGCACTTAACGATGCTGATCGCGGCCTTATCTATCTGGGGCGTTGTACGTTATCACCGAAAATACCGCAATCTTCTCGTTGAGCATCATGACCAACAGCAAAAACTTAAACATCTACAGCTTGCAACAAACAGTGTATTTTACGAATGGAATCTCAAAACCGGAAAAATCGAAGGTTGCGAAGATTTCGTCAAACTATTCGGCTTTTCCGAACTCGAAAATGCTGTAAACCATGACCTTTTTCTGACAAAGCTTCATCCTGACGATCAAAACCGCATAAAACGTGTTTTCGAAGACGCCTTAATCCATCTTGATACATTTTCCGTTCAATATCGCTTACAAACTCCGAAACACGAAGTCATTCCTATTTGTCAATACGGCAAGATCACCAGGGGCCCGAGCGGTAAGCCGTTAAAAATACACAACGCAATTCAAAAAGGCGATAAGTTTGCCGATAAAGCGTCGAGCGAAGATAAGCAACTACACAATATTGTTACAACATCGGGATTAATCGGGGTTATAACAATTTCTCCGGAAAGCCGGATTTTATCGGCTAACGAATATATCTATCGCCTCTCAGGCCATGATCAAACTACGTTAAAGAACGCCCCGTTGAGAACTTTACTTAGTTTTCCGAATTTGAACGAGCACTTTTTTTTCGCCCCAAACATCGAACATAGCCGTATCATTAAGGGTCAATTGATCCACAAAAACGGCAGAATCAGCAGCGTTAAACTGTCCGTCAACTCCGTTAGCAACGATTCCGATTCGATCGATTATTTTGTCATATTACTAGCCGATATTTGCGAGCATATTGAGGAAGATCGTAGGCTACTGGAGCGAGAACAACGGCATAAAAACACCCTAATCCGAGAAGTGCATCACCGAATCAAGAACAACTTACAAGGCATTTTCGGCTTATTGCAAAACAACGCATTGGAACACCCCGAAGCCAAGGCGATTCTCGAACAAAGCATGCTGCAGATTAACTCACTGGCAATTACTTACGGCTTACAAAGTAAAACAGAAAATGGGGAAATTTATCTATGCGACATTGTCCATTCCTCGACAGAATTTTGTCAGCGTTTATTTTTCAGCACCAATGAAACCATCGAACTGCAAATTCCCATCGACCATCCGATACGCGTCGATCGGGACAATGCCGTTTCGTTATCGTTAATCGTTAACGAACTATTACTCAATGCCATTAAACACAGCCACGGGGAAAACAAAAAACTCTCGGTTTCTCTGGATTTTGATAAGCATCATGCGATCTTTACCGTCAAGAACGAACCGGCTTCGCTACCCCAAGGTTTCGATTTCGAACAATCGATAAAAATCGGCACCGGACTTTCGCTAGTTAAAACATTGATGCCGGAACAATCGCAATTGTGTATTTACCAGACGAACCACTCAGTCAGCGCACAATTAACGATGATGCCGCCATTAATTTTTCATAAAAGCCAAAGCAATCCGTTTTATAGCTTAAGCAGCAGATAAGCCTATGATTATAAAATGCCGGTCCAATTCTTTACTTCCAGATGCTTTTCAATTAGATTACCAAATTAAATACAAACCCCAGCCCCCGCTTTGTATTCTCTTTATCGAATTATTGGTGCATCATAATCGAGCCAATTATGTTCGTCTAAAAGTAGTTAAACTTCAAACTTTTATATTCAGATTCGGACCTACCTTTTTTTCAACTTCGCTACGCCGCCAAGACCCTAGCCTGATTCCGCTATTGCGCGGATATGACTTTAAAATAATGTAGGAATAAGTTCGCTATATTAAATGCATGATTCACCGTAAATATTCACATCTCCTATCGTTACCACACTCCAGCGTGGCAATAAAGTCTAAGAGGCGGGAGCGGTACTCAGGCATTCCCATGTAGAGCGACACTGCCATTAAGTTAAGCCGTTCGTGGTGAGCCTGTCGAACCATGGACGGCTTAACTTATCGACCCAGGATTTTTCCATTCACCCTTCGACAGGCTCAGGGCGAACGGAAAAATCCTTAA
>Ga0180009_10002678_pt1 | contig 20832 bp, 18 predicted proteins | sample OS_PC_MetaG_FD_123537 | JGI IMG/M metagenome (GOLD analysis project Ga0180009, IMG submission 123537) | Groundwater microbial communities from the Aspo Hard Rock Laboratory (HRL) deep subsurface site, Sweden - OS_PC_MetaG | ecosystem: Environmental > Aquatic > Deep subsurface > Groundwater...
CCGAACAGGTTCCGCGGGCAGATGCCGCTTTCCCGGGCCAGCACTTCGATCACGTCGTTGCCCGGCGCCTGTTCGATATCCTCGGACGTGATGACGGTCACGTTTTTCGGCAGGCTCCGGGCGCTTTCCTCGATCCGGCTGCCGGTGACCACGATAGCCTCGAGTTCGAAACGAGGTGCGTCGGCTTCGGGGGTATCCCGGTTGGAAACGGGTGAGAGCGCTTCGGCCCGGCAGAGGGAAGGTTTGAAGATGACGGCCGCCAGAAGGCAGGACAGGCCGATAGCGAGAGTCGCGTACAGCGGGATGCGCTTGATGGACAATGAAAAACCTCCGTCTTCAAACCGCGGGGGGTTGAAGTTGGAGGCTTCGAGCCAAGCCGGATCATACCGACTCGTTATTCGGGCGTTTGTGGAGTCCTTGGCCCAAGCCTCGAAGCCTTGATCTCCGATTGCCCCTGGAGCAGGTTTACCGGCTTGGGGATCATCCTACTCGCCGCGCCTTCCCGCCAAGCCTCGCGGCTGGGCAGTGGCATGAATGCGGTTTTCGTTCCCCCTTACGGTTGCGGGTCAGCGCCGGAATTGCACCGGCTTCCCTTTTTCAGCCTCGGTTTCCGAGGCGCACCGGGGTGTGTGAAAAAAGATGCAAACGCAGTATATGAAGACCCGAAAAGTGAGTCAAGCATTTTTCAAGAAATTCGAAGGGGGCACGGGCGGGAGACCCGCCGGGTCATAGGTTGGCGGAACCCGGGTGATCCGGGGCCGTCCCCGGACGGGCTCGCGGTCCACCAGGACCCTGACCCCGTATACGGACGAGATCAGGTCGCTCCGGACCACCTCCGGAGGCGGACCCGAGGCTACGGGACGGCCTCGGGCGAGCAGCAGCAGCCGGTCGCAGTACAAGGAGGCCAGGTTGATATCGTGGCTGACCAGGCAGACGGCCAGGCCGTGTTCAAGGCAGGAGCGTTCCAGGAGGGCCATTACGCGGAGCTGGTGATCCAGGTCCAGCGCGCTGGTGGGTTCGTCCAGGAGCAGGACGCCCGGTTCACCTGCCAGGGCCCGGGCCAGGGCCAGGCGCTGGCGCTCGCCGCCGGAAAGTGCTCCGGCCGGCCGGTTGGCCAGGTCGGTCAGACCGGTACGGTCCAGGGCTTTCCGGGCCGCGGCCAGGTCCCCGGCGTTTTCAAACATGCGTCCTCCCATCAAGGCGAATCGTCCGGCCAGGACGGTTTCCAGGACCGTGAAACCGGCGGCCAGTTCGGGGGATTGGGGCACCAGGCCCATGGTCCGGGCCGCTTCGGCCCGATCGAGAGCGGCCAGGTCCCGGCCGTCGAGCAGGACCCGGCCGTCGTCGGGTCGGAGCAGACCGGAGAGAAGGCCGAGGAGGGTGGACTTGCCGCTGCCGTTGGGGCCGATGATGCCGACCATATCGCCGGCCGACAGGTCGAAATCGAGGTCCTGGAGGGTGAAGTCGCGACCATGGCGATAGCCCAGTCCCCGGGCGGTCAGGCGCGGCGGTTTGTCATGGGCTACCACCATTGGCTGCCTCGTTTGGCCAGCAGCAAAAGGAAGAAGGGTGCGCCCAGAAAGGCGGTCACCACGCCGACCGGGAGTTGCGAGGGACTGATGGCCGTCCGGGCGGCGGTATCGCAAAGGACCATGAAGGCGGCGCCGAAAAGGCCGGAGGCCGGCAGGAGCATCCGGTGGTCGTGCCCCAGGGCCATGCGGGTCAGATGAGGCACGATGAGTCCGACGAACCCGATCAGACCGCTGATGCTGACCGTGACCCCGCACCACAGGCCCACGGCAAGGGAGAGAACCAGTTTGACCCGTTCCACCCGGACGCCGGAGGCGGCGGCTGCCCGGTCGCCGGCCACGATCAAGTTGAGGTGCCTGGCGTATCCGGTCAGCGTCAGGCCGACGATCGCGGTCACGGGCAGCAGAATCCAGACCTGTTTCAGGCTGGAACCGCCCAGGTCGCCGTAAAGCCAGAACATGATGGCCTGAAGCTTCTGGTCCGTGGTCGTGGAGATGACGAACATGATGACCGAAGTGAAAAAGGCGTTGACCATGACGCCGGTCAGGACCAGGGTCACGGTCTCCATGCGTCCCCGACGACGGGCCACGCCCAGGACCAGGAAGATCGAGGCGGCTGCTCCCAGAAAGGCCAGTCCGGCCAGCGCGGCGGTGTCGGTCCAGCCGAAAAACATGGCGGTCACTGCCCCGGCGGCCGCGCCGCCGGAGACGCCCAGGATGAATGGATCGGCCAGAGGGTTGCGGAGCAGGCCCTGGAAGACCGATCCGGACATGCTCAGGCATAACCCGACCAGGGCGGCCGTGATCAGGCGGGGCAGGCGAAGCCGGCCCAGGATGACCCGGACGCCCGGGTCCACGTTATGCCCGGCCAACCATTCCAGGACCTGGCTCATGGATATGCCGGCCGTGCCCAGCCCCAGGCAGAGCAGGAAGGCGGCGGCCAGGAACAGGCCCGCTCCCAGACAGACCAGGCCGACTCGGACCGGTGTGGCCCTCATGGGTTTTGGCTCCCCGAGGGAAAGCGGTCCGGATGCAGGATGCCGGCCAGCGTCTCGATGCCCAGACCCAGTCGAGGGCCGGGCCGGGTGATCAGGTCCGCGTCGATGGCTTCGATTCTCGGGCGAAGCGGGCCGTCCAGCCCCGGGGCCTCCCGCCAGAACCGGAGCAGGTTTTCCCGCGCGGCCCCCTGTTCCATGGTCGCCACGACGATGACCTCCGGTCGGGCCTGGATCACGTATTCCAGGCTGAGTTTGGGCCAATGGCCGGGGGCGTTTTGGGCCAGGTTGTCCGCGCGGAGCATGACCAGCAGTTTTCCGTGAAGGGTTTCCGGGCCGGCGCAGATCAAGGGCCGATTGCCCATGACCATCAGGGCTCGGACCGGCGGGGTTTCGGTCAGGCGGGCAGTCGCCGCGTGGATGCGGCTCCGCAGTTCTTCGGCCAGGACCCGACCGCGTTCGGCCCGGCCGCAGACCATCCCCACGCGGGCGATCTGTTCGGGCAGCCGGACCGGGTCGTCCGAGCGGGTAACGAAGACCGGCAGGCCGGCCTGTTCCAGGCGCTCGACCACCCGGGGCGGGTTGCCTTCCCGGTCGGCCAGGACCAGGTCGGGATTCAGGACCACGATCCGTTCCACGTTCGGACTGATGTACGAACCGACTCGGGGCAGTCGTGCGGCCTGGGGGGGATGGTCGGCCCAGGTCGTGGCCCCGACGATCCGGCCGTCCAGGTCCAGGTCGAACAGGATTTCGGTCAGGGCCGGCGTCAGTCCGATGATGCGGCCGGGGCGATCGGGCAGGACCAGTTTGCGACCGAGTTCGTCCGTTATCTCAGCGGCCGAGACCGGAGAAATGGTGAGTAGGGCGGCGAGGAGATATCCCGCCATGAGGAGGGCGACCCGAAAGGGACGGGGGGGCATGGCATACTCCAAAGAAACTAACATTTTGCGTATCGGGGCAGTTCCGGAAAAGAACAAATTGTTTAACCTAGATACAAAGCAGGGGCAGGTTGGGTTAGCGAAGCGTAACCCAACATTCCCTTTCATGCATCTTACCGGTCCTGCCGGATTGGCCGACCCGTTTCTAAGCCTATAACCTTTTGGCTTGCAAAAAGGGCGGGTCCCTCCAAACAAAAAAGCCCAGGCCGATGTCGGCTCTGGGCGACTGCACCCGTTTTAACCCGAATGTTACAGCGGTCGGCTGCTGGGACATCGCACGAGGCTGTAAAATCCGGGTCTGAAATCACCCGAAAGGTCCGTCCCTTTGGGACCGGTCTTCCCGGTCAAGCATACCGTTTCCACGCCGGCGGGATGGGACCCTGTTTTCGTCGGCAGGTCTTCTGGCTCCCGGATCATCCTATCAGCCGCGCCTTCCCGTTCGATTCGAACAGTGGCCTGAACCCGGTTTTGTATCAGGTTGCAGCGGCGTTCGTACCCGGTCACAGCGGCGGGACCGCGGCGGATTTTCACCGCCTTCCCTTTTAAGCCCCTATGGGTACCGACGCTCTGGACTGTAACCAAAGGGGACCCGGGTGTCAACCGGGTTCTGCTCGGAGGTATTGGCCGAGGGTTACGGACCGGGGGGAAGGTCGGTTCCGATCTTTTTCGCCCTCCCCATCAGCAGAAGCGGCACGACGGCCGAAGCGGCCAGGGCGGCGCCGGCGATGAAGGCGGTCGCCGCGCCCAGGAAGTGCCACAGCAGACCGAAGATCAGGCTGGCCGGCAGGGCGGCCAGGCCGATCGCGCCGTGGTAGTAGCCGAAGGCCGTACCCCGGACCGAAGCGGGAACCAGATCGACCACCCAGGCCTTTTCGCTGGGCTCGGTCAATCCGAAATACAGACCGTAAAGAAGAAACACGGTGATGAGGCCTCCCCGGCCGTCGACCAGGGCGAAGGCCAGATAGACCGCCGCATACACGGACCAGCCGCCAAGGATCATGGTCCGCCGGCCCATACGGTCCGAGAGGCGGCCGCCGACATACGTGGACAGGGTTTTGACCACGTGGTGCAAGGACCACAGCAAGGCCACGCTGGCGGCGGGTACGCCCGCCTCGGACAACCGGAGCAGCAGAAAGGCGTCGGTCGAGTTGCCCAGGGTGAACAGAACGAGCGCGAGAAGAAACAGTCTGAAGTCCCGGCCCAGTTCGCGTCGCCCGGCCGAAGGTTCGGATTCCGACGCCGGCGGGCCGGGCCGGGCCGGTAGTTCCTTGACACCGAAAACAAGGACCAGGATGACGGCCGCGGCCGGAATGGCGGCCATGAGGAAGACCCCGCGCATGGTGAATCCCTCGATGGTCAGCAGGGCGGCGGCGACAAGCGGTCCGGCCACGGCTCCGGCATGGTCCATGGCCCGATGCAGGCCGTAGGCGCGACCCCGTTGTTCCGGGGCGACCACGTCGGCGATGAGGGCGTCCCGCGGGGATGTGCGAACGCCTTTGCCCAAGCGGTCGGTGAATCGTATGGCAGCCACCGTGGTCCAATGCCCGGCCAGGCCGATCAGGGGACGGACCAGGCCGGCCAGCCCGTATCCGGCGAGCAGGAACGGTTTCCGTCGCCGGGTCCGATCGGTCCAGATGCCGGAGATCAGTTTGAACAGGGCCGCCGTGGATTCGGCCAGCCCCTCGATCACCCCCAGGGCCAGGGCCCCACCGCCCAGAACCGTGGACAGGAACACGGGCAGCAGCGGATAGATCATTTCGCTGGACAGGTCGGTCAGAAAACTGACGAGTCCCAGGGCGATCACGGTGGCGGGCAGTCGTTTCATGGTCCGGACAGGCTACCAAAAACGGCGCCGGACCGCCAGTATCCGGTGACGAATCGGCTTGACACACGGAAGTAAAAGATTACCTTTTACACAGACAGGGAGGACAAGGTCATGACCAAGGAATATACGCATGAACTCAACGAGGAAGTCCGGTCCGTATCCGGCGGTTACACGCTGGATACCGAGAGCACCCTTGACGTGGACGGGCGGGAGGTCCTTTACGTTCTGGGCAGCGCCGTTGTGGATTCGTCTTGCTGCGGCATGGGCGGTTGCCGTTACGCCCTGGTGCCGGGGTTCATCAGCAAATTGAAAGATCGCCGCAATCAGGCCGGCCTGTGGGTTTCGGACGTCGAACCGGTAGTGGACGAAGCGGCCCGGAAAAGGATCACCCGGCTCATCGAGCAGCGGGAAACCGTGCAGCAGATTCAGTTCTGGGGTTAGCGGCCCCGCTTCGGCCGGTTCCGCTTCAGATAATACATGAGCTGGATTCTACCTTTCTACCTGCTGGCCTCGTTTCTTTTAGGCGCGGTGCCCTTCGGGCTGATCGTCGCCAGGCTCGGAACCGGGGTGGACGTCCGGACCACGGGGAGCGGCAATATCGGCGCGACCAACGTGGCCCGGAGCGCGGGCCTGGGACCGGGCATTCTGACCCTGGTTCTGGACGCCGCCAAGGGCCTGGCGCCGGTCCTGGTTGCCGAGGCCGTGTGCGACGGGGGGGGACTCGCCCCCGGCCTGGCCGGGCTGGCCGCATTCCTGGGTCACCTGTATTCACCTTTTCTCGGCTTCAAGGGCGGCAAGGGAGTGGCCACGGCCCTGGGCGTTCTGCTCGGTCTGACGCCTTGGGCGGTTCCGCCGAGTCTGTTGATTTTCGTAGCCATTGTGGCCAGGTGGGGCTATGTTTCGGCCGGGTCCATGGCCGCGGCCCTGATTGCGCCCCTGACGGCGATGCTGTTGGGCTATTCCCATGTGGACTGGGGGCTGACCGTGGTGATCGCCGGCTTTATCGTCCTGAGGCACCGGGAGAACCTGGGGCGTCTGGCGAGAGGCGAGGAAAACAAGTGGCGGTCTCGGAAAGAGGAATGAAAACCAATGAACGTTGATCGGCTGAAGGACCTGCTCGAACGGGTCGGCCGGGGCCAGTCCTCGGTGGAACAGGCCCTGGGCGAACTGAAGACTTTGCCTTTCGAGGGCCTGGAATGGGCCACGGTGGACCACCATCGCGGCTTGAGGCACGGCTATCCCGAGGTCATTTTCGGCCAGGGCAAGACGCCCGAGGACATCCTGGCCATCATGGAACGGATGGTCGCGGCCGGGGACAACGTCCTGGTCACGCGTTTGATGGCGGAGGCGGTTCCGATCCTCATGGAGCGCTTCCCCCAGGCCGTCCACTACGAGCGGGCCCGGTGTCTGACCCTGGAACAGCAGCCGCTGCGGGTTTCGGGTCGGGGCAAGATCATGGTCATTTCCGCCGGCACCAGCGATCGGCCCGTGGCCGAGGAGGCCATCGTCACGGCCCGGTTTCTGGGAAACGAGGTCGACCACCTGGCGGACGTGGGCGTGGCCGGCCTGCACCGCCTGCTCAACCAGTTCGACCGGCTCAACGGCGCGGCGGTCTTCATCGTGGTCGCGGGCATGGAAGGCGCTCTGCCCAGCGTGGTCGGCGGCCTGGTGGACAAGCCGGTTCTGGCCGTGCCGACCAGCGTGGGGTATGGCGCCAGCTTCGGAGGCGTGACCGCCCTGTTGGGCATGCTCAACTCCTGCGCTTCGGGGGTGTCCGTGGTCAACATCGACAACGGTTTCGGGGCCGCGTACTCGGCCGCCCTGATCAACCGCCTTTGATCCCGGGCGGACCCGGTCCGTGATGATCCTGGCCGCCGACAATCTGCAGACCATGAATCCCCGGGTGGCGGAAGCCGTCAAGGCCCTGGACCCGGGGCCGATCCAGGACATCGCACGCCGGGCCGAACGGGCCGGGGCCGACCTGCTGGACCTCAATCCGGGCTACCTGCCTCCGGGCCGGGAAGACCGGATGGCCTTCATGGTCGAGGCCGTCGAGGAGGTCAGTTCCCTGCGGCTCATCCTGGACAGCCCTCAGTCCGGAGTACTGGCCAGGGGGCTGGCCGCTGCCAGACGAACCCCCATCCTCAACGCGGTCTCCCTCGAGGAACACAAGCTCAAGGACATCCTGCCCCTGGCCGCCGAGCACGGGACCGACCTGGTCCTCCTGCTCATGGACGAACGGTCCTTCACCCCGCCGGGTCTGGACGAAAAGCTGGCCCTGGCCCTGGAACTGCGGGAACGGGCCCTGGAGGCCGGCCTGAGCCAGGAACGCCTGATCTTCGATCCGGTCCTGCCCAGTCTGAGCTGGCCCGACGCCTGGTTTCGGGTGGCCGAAGCGGTCCGGACGATCCGCCTGCTGGCCAGCGGGGCCGTGTTCCAGGACAGCGTCCGGACCATGGCCGGCCTGTCGAATCTGCGGAGCGGCCAGCGGCGCATCTATCCGGCGCGCCTGGAAGAGACCTGCCTGGCCCTGCTGGCCGGCGCGGGCCTGGACTGCGCCCTGGTGGACCTGCTTCGGCCCGGGGCGGCGGATGCCGCCCGGGAGATAAACGGCATGCTTCGGACCGCGGACGGCATGTGAATACTGATTATTTGTCAAAGGTGCAAAAAACGTCATTGCGAGTGACGGTCCTTCGGGAAGCCCGAAGATTATGGGGTTTAGAAACGGGTCCCGCTGATGGGGCCGCCCTCTTTGGGTATCGCTTCTGCCTGACCGCCTTCGGCGGGGTGGAGCATATGGGGCTTTTCGGGAGCTCCCCCCCTCACCCCTCCAGAGGCGGGCAAGTCGGGTGCGCCCAGGAACTTTCGGTTTTGCCGTCAATAACTCTGACCGGTTTCTTTAATAATTTGGACGGGGAGCTATAGCCGGCCTATTCCCGATGGCCCGTTTCAAGGCCCTGGCATGCAATGCGGATTGGTTTGAAAACGGAACCTATACAAGGGAGCGCCCATGAGCGATCAAACGGATTTTACAGGCTTTCCGGAGGGCTGTCTGGACTTTTTCAAGGACCTGGCCCGGGACAATTCCAAGACCTGGTTCGACGTCCATCGCCGGGACTATGAAGAACTCGTGCTGGAACCGGCCCGACGGTTCGTCGTGGCCATGGGCCGGCGGCTCAAGACGATCTCACCCGGCGTCCACGCCGACCCCCGGGCCAACCAGTCGTTGTTCCGGATCAACCGGGACACCCGATTCAGCAAGGACAAGACGCCGTACAAGACGAACGTGGCCGTCTGGTTCTGGGAAGGGTCCGGCCCGCGCATGGACTGTTCGGGCTATTACATGCATGCCGAACCATCCCGGATCTTCCTGGGCGCGGGCATCCACTGCTTTTCAAAAAATCGACTCCAGACCTACCGCGAGGCGGTGGTCGACGCCAAACAGGGGCCGGCCCTGGTCCGGGCCTTGAAACGGGTCGAAAAGGCCGGTCCGTACACCGTGGGCAACCGGCGGTACAAAAAAGTCCCCCGGGGGTTCGACCCCGAACACAAGAACGCGGGGCTGCTGCTCCACGACGGCCTGTCCGTCGGCCTGGAGACTGAAGTGCCCGATGTTTTCCACCAACCGGAGTTCGTGGACTACTGTTTTACGCACTACCAGGCCTTTCAGCCGCTCCACGACTGGCTGCTGGACATGACCGAGCGGGAAGCCTGACCGGTCCCGGGACGGCGGTCAGGCGGCCGGTCCGCCGGTACGCCAGGGACCCAGGTCCTTGATCCGTCTGTTGAAGTCGATGCAGGTCTGGGCGAACTGGGGGCCCATGGCCGCCGAGTTATAGTACATTTCCAACCGGCCCTCGCCGAGTCCGATTTCTTCCAGTGTTTTTTTCAGGGCCGCCACCCGTTTGGCGCACTTGTAGTTGCCGGTGAGGTAATGGCAGTCGCCGGGCAGGCAGCCCGATATGAACACCCCGTCCGCTCCGCTCTGGAAGGCGCCGAGCACGTGCAGGGCGTCGACCCGGCCGGTGCAGGGCACCTGGACGATGCGGATGGTCGAAGGATATTGGAGTCTCATGCTGCCGGCCAGGTCGGCTGCGGCGTACGAGCACCACCTGCAGCAGAAGGCGATGATCGTAGGCTTGAATTCGGTGTTCTCGACGGACGATTGACCCGTCTGGTTCATGGTCTCACCTCTTGTTTTTCCGTGCCGGCGATCTCCAGCAGGGCCCCGATCCGGGTCTGAAGGCGGCCCAGGTCCCCTTCGGAGTAGTCGGTTTCGATCTTCAGGAATGGCAGGGCGTGCCGGGCGGCCACGTGGGTCTTGACGAGATGGGACTCGACGTTGTAGGCGTGGCAGCCGGACAGGATGACGTCGATGACCGCGTCGGGCCGGTAGACCTCGATCAGACGGTCGATGTATTCCAGGCGCCGGGTGTTGGGGGTCATGCAGGAGCAGGGCAGTTCGAAGTAGCGCCGGGCGATGGCCGCCAGGGGGTCGCCCGTCTCTTCCTCGACGTCCGTCCACAGCGGTTTGAGTCCGCTGCACGCTTCCTGGGCCACGACCGCTCCGCCGCACTCTTCGATGACCTGGAAGACCTTTTCAGCGTCCCCGCCGATGGGGCAGCCGGTGACCATGACCCTCGGTGCTCCCGCCATCCGGTCGACCGGACCGTTCCGGCGCCGCTTTTCCAGGCGGACCAGGGCGCGCCGGAGCAGGTCGATTACATCATGGCCGTGGAATATGCCGGCCAGGGCGGTAATCTCCTTCAGCTCATCCCAGCCGATCAAGGGCGGGTCGAATCGGGCGTAAGCGGCGATTTCCCGGATCAGACTTCGCCGCCGGTTGGCCAGGCGGAGGGTCTCTTCCAGGACCTGGTCGGTGACCTGGCGATCGAAAGCGCTTTCCAGAAAGCGCTTCATGCGCCGGACGCTTTCCAGCCAGCGCTCGAAAGAGGCCGGTTCGTCAGGCGTCTGCGGGAGTTCGAGGACCAGAGTCGGTTTGCGGTCCGCGATCAGCTCGAACATCTTTTTCTTGCCGTCGCAAGTGGTTTCGGCCACGACCACGTCGCTTATCCGGTAGAAGGGACAGGTTTCGGTCATAATGAAACCGAAACTGGATTTGATCAGGGGGCAGAGGCCGGCCGGGAGAACGGTTTCGGCGGCGGTGATGGGATAGCGCGAGGTGGCGCACAGTCCCACCGGCACGCAGCCGGCTGCCCAGATCAGTTCGAGGGGAGCATAGCAGCAATAGATGCCCACGGTCGGCCTCCCGAAGGTGCGTTCCTCCTGCAGGTGGGCCAGGATGCGCCTGGCCGGGGCCCGGACGTATTCATCATCGATAAGGGGGGACATGGACATGGGCGACTTCCGATCTCCCGTTACAGTGCGTTAAGGCTGGTTCCCAAGCTCCAGCTTCCCTCTTTTTCCGTCATGGCGTTGGTTTTCGCCATAGTCGCGCCATGCGAAATAAGGAGTTGAAGCTGAGCTTCAAGGCGAAATAGCGTTCCCAAGCCGGAGCTTGGGAACGAGCGAATCCGGGTCTACAGTGCGTTGATCATGGCCATGATCTGGGACTCCTCGAAGCCCCGGAGCCTGGCTGCGCCCGAACGGCAGGACGAACTGCACGACCCGCAGCCCTTGCACAGAACGGGGTTGATTTCCGCCTTGCCCTGGAGCGGACCTTCCTGGACCAGCGAGGGCGCGCTGTAGGGGCAGACCTCGACGCAGACGCCGCAGCCGGTGCACCGGGCCTGATCGACGTGGGCCACGGTCCCGCTGGTGTTGATGGTCTTCCTGGACAGCAGGGTCACGGCCCGCGAGGCCGCGGCCTGGGCCTGGGCGACGGACTCGTCGATGGGCTTGGGATAATGGGCCATGCCGCAGAGAAAGACGCCGTCGCTGGCAAACTCGGACGGTCCAAGCTTGACGTGGGCTTCGGCAAAGAAGCCGTCCTCGTTCATGGGCACTTTGAAGAACCGGGCCAGCGCCTCGTCCTTATGGGCAACGATGGACGAGGCCAGGACCAGCAGGTCGGCCTTGAGGGCCACGGGGACCCCCAGGACGTGGTCCGTGATGGTCACTTCCAGGCTTTCCGGACCGGCGTCGATCCGGGGCTTGCGCTCCAGGTCGTAGCGAATGAAGACAACCCCTTTCCGCCGGGCGGAAAGGTAGAGGGCCTCCCGCTCGCCATAGGTGCGCATGTCGCGGTAGAGGACGTAGACGTTCATGTCCGGGTTGAGTTCCTTGAGGTGCAGGGCGGCGGCCACGGAATGGGTGCAGCAGAGCCGGGAGCAGTAGGGCCGCTCCGGTTCCCTGGAGCCGACGCACTGGATGAAGACGGTGTTCCCGGCATCCTTCAGGGACGGGTCCCCGTCGTTGAGGCGGCGGTCCAGTTCCAGGCCGGTGATGACCCTCGGGTCCCGGCCGAAGAGATACTCTTCCGGTTGGTGCTCCCGGGCGCCGGTGGCGATGATGGTCACGCCGTGTTCGATGGTCGTCTTTTTCCCGTCCAGGGAAATGGTCGAGCGGAAGCTGCCCACGAAGCCGTCCACGGCCGTCAGTTCCGAGCCCAGGTGCCGGGTGATCAGCGGGTCCGACTCGACGGAATCCACCAGGGCCGCGAGTTCCTTCTGTACGCTGTTTCCCCGGGCCGTGGCGTGGAGAAAATTGGCGTTCCCTCCGAGCTTCCCGGTTCGTTCCAGGAGGTGCACTTCATAGCCCTGACCGGACAGGGCCTTGGCCGCGGCCATTCCGGAGATGCCGCCGCCGATCACCAGTCCGCGCTGGTCGATGTTGAGCTGTTCTTCCTTCAGAGGGGTCTGGAGGGCCACCCGGGCCACGGCCATCCGGATCAGGTCCCTGGCCTTGTCGGTGGCCTCCTCGGGCCAGTCCTTGTGGACCCAGGAGTCCTGGTTGCGGATGTTGACCATCTCGAATAGATATTTGTTCAGGCCGGCATTGAGCAGGGTCTCCTGGAACAGGGGTTCGTGGGTCCTGGGGGTGCAGGCGGCGACCACGATCCGGTTCAGGCCTTTTTCCCGGATGATCCGGGACATGGCGTCCTGGGTGTCCTGGCTGCACGAATACAGGTTGTCGTCCGCGTACTCGACAAAGGGCAGGCCGGCCGCGTAGTCCCGGAGGCCGGGCACGTCGACCACGCCGCTGATGTTGATGCCGCAATGGCAGACGAAAACGCCGATGCGGGGGCGGTCGCCCACCACGCTGACCTCGGAATGGACCGGCTGGGCCTCGGTCATGGTGTCGCGGACGTCGGCCAGGTCGGCCCCGGCCCGGAGGGCCGCCGCGCCGGCCTCGATGACGGTCTGGGGGATGTCCTTGGGACCGGCGAAGGCCCCGCAGAAATAGACCCCCGGCCGGGTCGAGGCCGCCGGATCGAAGGTGGGCGCCAGACCGAAATGGCCCGGGGTCAGATTCACGCCCAGGTCCAGGGCCAGGTCGCGGGCCTCAGGCGTGGTCTCCATGCCCACGGACAGGACGACCAGGTCGAAGCTCTCCTCTTCGAGCCGGCCGTCTTCCGTGGCGTAGGAAACAAGCCGGCGGCCATCCGAGGAAGGGATGATGCTGTGTACCCGGCTGCGGACGAACCGGACCCCGTGCCGTTCCCGGGCCTCGTTGTAGCACTGCTCGAAGCCCTTGCCATGGGTCCGCATGTCCATGAAGAATATGGCGCAGTCCAGGTCGTAGGGCGCGTGTTCCTTGGCGATGATGGCCTGTTTGATGGCGTACATGCAGCAGACCGACGAGCAGTGGGGATTGCTGTCCGCATGCAGGTCCCGAGAGCCCACGCATTGCAGCCAGGCGATCTTTCGGGGCTCCTGGTGGTCCGACATGCGGAGCAGATGGCCCCGGGTGGGGCCCGAAGCGGAAAGGATGCGTTCGAACTCCAGGGAGGTCATGACGTCCGGGCTCTGGTCATACCCGAAATACTTGACCCCGGACGGATCATAGGCCCGGTATCCGGCCGCCAGGATGATCGAGCCGGCCTCGAGAGTGAAGTCCCGGTCCTGGTCGTCGAAACGGACCGCGCCGGCCGGGCAGAACTTTTCGCAGGCCCGGCATTTGCCCTTGAGGAAGAAGAGGCAGTTGTCCTTGTCGATGGCATATTTCAAGGGCACGGCCTGGGGATACTGGACGTAGGCCGCCTTGCGTTTGATCAGGCGGCCGTTGAAGACGTCGTCCACCCGTTTCGGGCATTTCTCGGCGCACTGGCCGCAGGCGATGCACTTGTCCACGTCGATGTACCGGGCCCGCTGGTGGACGTCGATCTCGAAGCGGCCCGGGTCGCCCCGGACCGCGCCGACCTCGGCCATGGTGATCAGCTCGATATTCCGGTGCCGGCCCACCTCGACCAGCTTGGGCGACATGATGCACATCGAACAATCGTTGGTGGGAAAGGTCTTGTCCAACTGGGCCATGACCCCGCCGATGGACGGATTCTTTTCGATCAGGTAAACCCGGTAGCCCGAGTCGGCCAGGTCCAGGGAGGCCTGAATGGCTCCGATGCCACCGCCGACGACCGCAACCGCGCCGATCCTTTGTCTGGCCATGTTCGTTCTCCGACCGCGAGGCGGTCGAGACCTAGAGGCCGAACTCGGCCAGGTCAGGGCCGAGATAGGTCCGTTCGTTTTCACCGAGGATGCCCAGGGACAGGCAGATGATGGTCCACAGGTGGACCACGTGCCAGCCGCCCTCGTAGAACTCGCTCAGCTCGTGAATCTGGGCGTGACAGTTGTGGCAGGGCACGGCCACGTAACCGGCGCCGGTAGCCTTGATCTGATCGGCCTTCTTACGACCGTAAGCCAGGCGTTCTTCCTTGTACGGCGCCTGGAGCGTTCCGCCGCCGCCGCCGCAGCAGAAGTTGTTGGTCCGGTTGGGATACAACTCGACAAAGTTTTCAGGTCCGACCACGCTCTTGACCACGAAGCGAAGGTCGTCGGCAAAGTAGTTCCCCAGTGACTTGCGAACCGGGTTGCAGGGGTCCTGGACGGTGAACTTGATTTTGAGGTCCTTGTTCCATTCCGAGTTGACCGGGAGCCTGCCTTCGCGAATCCACTGGGCATACAGGTTGACGATGCTGACCAGTTCGAACTTGTGGGGGATGTTGAAACGCTGGAGCCCGGCCCACAAGGCATAGAAGGAATGGCCGCATTCGGTGTTGACCAGATAGCGGCAGCCCAGCTTGTCCACATGCTCGGCCTGGGCCCGGATGATCTCCTCCCAGGCCTTGTCGTCGGCCAGGAACATGCAGTAGTTTTCACCGGCCCACATCTCCGAGTAATAGGTCCAGTCCGCGCCGACCGTATGCAGGATTTTCCACAGGGGCAGCAGCTCGTCCGGCTCGGTCACGGGCTCCCGGGAGTTCTGGTTCAAAGCGAACATGGCCCCTTCCTTGTCGATGGGCGCCGCCAGGTTCTCGAAGCCCGGCTGTTCCCGCACCTCTTCGCTCAGGTCCTCGACCACGAACTTGAAGTCGTCCAGGGAGACGCCCATGGCCCCGCCCCGGGAGCGGACATGGTGGTCGCAGGAGTTCAGGATGCCCTTGGGCCGCTCCTCCCTCGGCCACTGGGAACGCAGGTAATAGACGAGTTGGGGGATGTTGATGTTCATGGGGCAGGCGTCCTGGCAACGCTTGCACATCGTGCAGACCCAGACCCAGGGATGTTTGAGCAGTTCATCGTCCAGACCCAGGACGGCCATGCGGATGAGTTTGCGAGGGTCCAGGTCCATCAGGCCAGTGGCCGGACAGCCGCTGGCGCAGGTGCCGCAGGTCAGGCAGAGTCCCAGGTTGCCGTCCGGAACCAACTGTTCCACCACTTGGCGCAGTTCCCTCTTTTTATCTCCCAGTTTCAAGACATCGGTCATGTCATACCTCCCGGTGCAAGGCCATCAGGCCTGGATTCGGATGCGTTGTCGCGTTCCAATCGGCCCGGCGACCCGGAGACGGGTGGGCCCGAGCAGACTTTCGCCCGGATCAGGTATCAGACCGTACTAAGCATGGATCAAAAAAGGATTCCAGGAATCGAAGTCAGACTCGATCGTTCGGCTCCCGGGCGCACCGTCCTACCTGACACGGGTAGTGTGGCGTTGTGCCTCAGGTAAAGCCGAAATACCAGTTCATGCGGCTGGTTCGGCGGTGCCGGCCCGCGGGGCCGGACTTGGGGGTTATGCGGCTATTCAGGTTCATATCTCTATTCGCGGCCGATTCCGGCCGATTCCAGGGCGAGGCTAACATAGAAAACGCTAATAGGTCAAATAGTTTTTTCTTATGGACCGGGCCGAACTTTTCCCCCATCCGGCCGGATTGGGGAATAAGAAAACGGCCCGGTCCCGGACCGGTTCAGGCGCGACGAGCGGGCTTCAGCCTTTTTTCGAGGTGATGGTCCGGAACCCGGTGACGACCTGTTTGACGTTTTTCTTCTGGTTGCATTTGGGGCATTTGTATTTTTTCTTGTCGTGATCCGAGATCGACATGACCAGACTGAAGCCGTGCTTGCATTTTTCGCAGACAAATTCATAGGTGGGCATGGTGTACCTCCCGGGAAGGCGTTGGGTTGAATCTGATAAGCATTTAATATTATATTGCTTTAGGCCGTTTTGTCAATAAGGGGCGTCAGGAAGGGCCGTCCCGGATCGAGTCCGCCCGTTGTTTTCAGACCCGTACGCACCCGGGGCGCGGCTTTCGGCCGCGCCCCGGGGCTTGGATTCCTGAGCGTCTCGGCGGCTCGATGTGCGTCAGTCGGCTTTGACTTCGATCCGCTTCGGATCGGTCGCCTCCAGCCGGGGCAGGGTGATCGTCAGAATTCCATGGTCCATTTTGGCCTCGATCCGTCCGCCGTCCACGGTTTCGGGCAGGGTCAGGGTCCGGACCAGGGTCCCGCTGACGCGTTCACGCAGGTGATAGTTTTCCGTTTTTTCTTCTTTTTGCTCGTTGTGTTCGGCCTTGAGATGCAGTCGTCCGTCCTTGACCTCGATATGGACCTCCTCCTTGGAGAATCCGGGCAGCTCGGCGGTCACGGTGTACCCGCCCTCGCCTTCCGCGATGTCCATCCGGGCGGCCAGCGGTCGTTCTTCCTTTTCCAGGCCCCCTAGAATCGAGGGGCCGAACAGATGCGAAAAGAAACGTCTTCGGGGCGCGAAAGCCCTGATCGGTTCGTATGGCATGAGGTTCAACATAATCCCACCTCCTTGGGTTCGAACTATTTACAATCATAAGATAAGTCCGGTGCGGACCCTGTCAAGGCCGGTCCCGCGATTCGGTGGACCGCGGGAGCGGTCAAAGGCATGCCAACCGCCGCTGTACGGAACGAGTGCCGGGGGGGGGAAGATTGACAGTCCCGGGGGTTTGGTCTATCCTGAAGTCATGAATGACAAGGGGTCCAAAGCCGAGATGGAAAACGAGGCGGGGTCCGGTTCCGAGGATTCGAAAACGGCCGGCTATCTTCCCGAAGTCTCAACGGGTTCGGGGCAGGCGCCCGTCGAGTACGATCCGCTGAAGCGATATTTGTGGGAGATCGGCCAGCACGCCTTGTTGACCAGGGAGGAGGAATACGACCTGGCGGTTCGACTCAGGGAGTCGGACGACCAGGACGCGGCCCTGCGGCTCATCACCTCCAACCTGCGGCTGGTGGTCAAGATCGCCATGCAGTTTCAGCACTTCTGGATGAGAAATCTCCAGGACCTGATCCAGGAGGGCAACGTCGGCCTGATGCAGGCCTTGCGGAAGTTCGATCCCTACCGGGGGGTCAAGTTTTCCTATTACGCCTCGTTCTGGATCAAGGCGTACATTCTCAAGTTTATCATGGACAACTGGCACCTGGTCCGCGTGGGCACGACCCAGGCCCAGCGCAAGTTGTTTTACAATCTGAAGAAGGAAAAGGCGCGACTTCTGAACCTGGGCATCGATACCGGCCCCAAGCTGCTGGCCGACCAGCTGCAGGTGACCGAAAAGGACGTCATAGAAATGGACCAGCGCCTGAGCTCCTGGGAGGTCTCCCTGGACGCGCCTTTGAGGGATGATACGGAGGACTCGCACATCAGTTTTCTGTCCGGTAATGAGCAGCCGGTCGATGACCGTCTGGCGGACACGGAGATTCGGGACCTGCTGCACGAGAAGCTGAGTGACTTCCGGAGAACGCTCAATGACCGGGAACTGAAGATACTGGACCGCCGTATTCTGGCCGAGGCCCCGGAAACCTTGCAGGACATGGGCGCCGAATTCGGGATCAGCCGGGAACGGGTCCGCCAGATCGAGGAACGGATCAAGGCGAAAATCCGGGACTACCTGCTGGCCGAACTGCCGGACCTGTCCGACGGGGACTACCTCTCCACACTGGATTTTCAGGACTGACCATGCGTTACCAGGGTACGGTTTACCGCCCGCCCAGCGAGGCCGGCAGTCTTCTGATTCAGGCCACCTTGGGCTGTCCTCACAACCAGTGCCGGTTCTGCTCCATGTACAAAGGCGTGCCCTTCAGAATCCGGCTTCTCAAAGACATCCTCGAGGACCTGGACCTGGCCCTGGACCGTTACGGACCCCGGGTCCGCACGTTGTTCCTGCCCGACGGCAATACCATCGTCATGAAAACCTCGAGCCTGGTTCCCATTCTGGAACACGCCCGCCGCAACTTCCCCGGGCTGGAACGGGTCACCGTGTACGGGTCGGCCCGTTTCATCAATCGGAAGGATGCGGCCGAACTGAAGGACCTGGCCGAGGCCGGTCTGGGCCGGGTGCATATGGGCCTTGAATCGGGAGACGACCCCACTCTGGCCTTGATGAAAAAAGGCGCCACGGCCGCGGAAAGTATCGCCGCCGGCCAAAAAATCAGGGCGGCCGGTCTGGAGCTGTCGGCATATTACCTGGTCGGTCTCGGCGGCCGGACCCGATTCCGGGAACACGCCCGGGCCAGCGCCCGGGCCTTGAACGAGATGGCGCCCGAGTTCATCCGTTTGAGGACCTACTACCCCACCGAGGGGGCGCCCCTTTTCGAGGACATGTCCGCGGGCCGCTTTGAAATCCCGGGGCCTTACGAGGCCCTGGAAGAACTGCGGCTGCTCGTTTCTGGGCTGCGGGCCGAGACCATGGTCCTCAGCGATCACATTTCGAATTACTTGAACATATCGGGCCGGATACCACGGGACCGGGAGGACATGCTGGCTGAAATCGACGCGGCCATGAACATGGAAGCCGAACGGTTTGAACGCACCCTCTACCATTTATAGCCCTCGCCGCGGTCGGAGGTCGGCGGTCCGAGGCCTTTTCGGCCGGCGCCAGCGGGGAGAGAAAGGGTCGATCCCTTGTCTTGTCTGAAGCAAATATCGGGTTTTGTGCTGGGACTCATGTTTCTGACCCTGACCGCCTGCGCCACCATGCCGGCGGGCCCGGCCCAGGCGCCGCCTCAGGCCGGGAAGCGGGCCAGCCTGGAAGCCATGGCCAGCGCCTACGACCACTACATGCGCTCGCAACTCTACCTGTCCGAACAGCAGGACGATCTGGCCATCGAGCATCTGAAGGCGGCCATCGAAGCCGACCCGGGCTCCGCCTTTCTGGAGATCGAACTGTCCCGATTCCATCTGTTGCACAACCAGTTCGAAGACGCCCTGGCCCATGCCCGCGAGGCGGTGGCCAAAGACCCGGAGAGCACCGAGGCCAGGAGCATCGTCGCCAGCCTGCTGCGGGCCACGAAGCGTTACAAGGAGGCGGTCGTCGAGTACGAGGCCCTGCTGAAACAGAAGCCGGACAGTGAAGACGCCCTCCTGATTCTGGGGACCATGTACGCCGACCTCAAACAGTTGGACAAGTCCCGGGAGCATTTCGAACGCCTGATCAAGCTCCAGCCCGATTCATTCCTGGGCTACTACTATCTGGGACGGCTGGCCCTGGACCAGGGGGCGGACCAGGAAGCGGAAAAACATTTTAAAAAGGCCGTCGAGATCAAGCCCGATTTTTCGGTGGCTCTCAGCGAACTCGCGGCCTTGTACGAACGGGAGAAGCGCTACGATCAGGCCCTGGAGACCTACCGCCAGTTGTACGAGGTCGGACGAGGCAGCGGCACGGCGCTGGCCCGGATGGGGCGGTTGTATCTCATGACCAAGCAGGATGCCAAGGCCGATCAGGTGTTCAAGGAGATGGTGGACAGTGCCGTCGAGCCGGACCGGGCCTGGCTTCAGATCGGTCTGATCTATTTCGATCAGGAACGATACGACCAGGCCGTGGAGGCCTTCCGCAACGTCTTGCAGGAAGTTCCGGATGACGATCGGGCCCGCTACTATCTGGCGGCGGCTTATGAAGGCAAGGATGATCTGGAAACGGCCGTCAAGGAATTCACCCGGATCAAGCCGGGTTCCGAAGTGTACGCCGATTCGCGCATCCACCTGGCCTACCTGCTGGCCGAACTCAAACGGCACGACGAGGCCGTGGTCCTGCTCAAGAAGGCTATTGAAACCGAACCGGAGAAGGGCCGCCTGTTTCTCAGTCTGGGCTCCCTGTACGAGATGGACCAGAAGTACGAGCCGGCCCGGGACGCCCTGCTCAAGGGCATCGAACTGGACCCGAACAACCCGGACCTTCACTTTCGCCTCGGTGTGGTCCTGGACAAGATGGGCGACAAACAGGGCACCATCCGCGAAATGAACCGGGTCATCGAACTGGACCCCAATGACGCGGACGCCAACAACTATCTGGCCTACACCTGGGCCGAACTGGGCCAGCGGCTGGACAAGGCCCTGGAACTGGCCCAGCGGGCCAACCGTCTCAAGCCGGACAACGGGTACATCACCGATACCGTGGCCTGGGTCCATTTCAAAAAAGGCGACTTTGCCCAGGCGGTCAAATTTCTGGAACGGGCCGTGGAACTGGTCCGGGACGATCCCATCATCACCGAGCATCTCGGGGACGCCTACGCCCGGGTCGGCCTGCATCGCAAGGCCCTCGACGCCTATCTGAAGTCCCTGAAGATCGGTCCGGAAGACAAGGCACGTCTTGAAAAGAAGATTGAAGCGCTCAAGAAGCTTCTCGATTGACCTGGCCGCGGCCGTCCTGGCCTTTTCGATCCTGGCCGGGGCCTGCGCCTCCCTGCCGCCCGGTTCGGGGGCGCCCCTGCCCGGGGCCGCCGCGCTGGTCGAGCACCTGCGCGAGGAGCAGGGCCGTTTTACGGGGTTCGCCGGCCAGGGACGCATCGATCTGAAAGACGATCGTTCCCAGTATCACTTCAAGGCCATGGTCGCGGCCGTCCGCCCGGATCGCCTGCGGATTCAGGCCATCGACGTGATGGGCCGGCCGGTGCTGACCCTGACCGTCCATGGCGACACGCTCCAGTTTCTCGATTATCGAGAGGAAAAAATGTACCAGGGAAAGGCCACGAGGCGGAACCTGAACCGGTTTCTGCCCCTGGGCCTCGATACGGCGGACGTCATCACCCTGCTTTCCGGCGGCCAGCCGCTTCGTTCGCACGACCGGGCCATCGTGGAGCGGGATAGCGGCCCCGGGCCGGCCTACTGGATTCTGAACCTGGTCCAGGGCGAAGGCC
>Ga0180009_10002679_pt1 | contig 20829 bp, 21 predicted proteins | sample OS_PC_MetaG_FD_123537 | JGI IMG/M metagenome (GOLD analysis project Ga0180009, IMG submission 123537) | Groundwater microbial communities from the Aspo Hard Rock Laboratory (HRL) deep subsurface site, Sweden - OS_PC_MetaG | ecosystem: Environmental > Aquatic > Deep subsurface > Groundwater...
CCAGCCCGACCCGCGGTCGGGGATGCGGTAGGCGATCATCGACAGCCAGAACGGCACCACCAGCAGCAGGAAGAACGGGTTGCGGACCAGGCGGTAGCCCAGCCGGGTCAGGCGCGGCGCCTTCAGGTATTCCTCCACCGTCATGGTCCAGACGTCCCCGGTGCCCCGGTTGTCGAGATCACCCGCGGTCGCGTGGTGGATGTTGTGGCTCCGCTTCCAGGCGTCGAAGGGCGTGAAGGTGAGGATACCCGTGATGTACCCCACGATGCGGTTGGCCCGGCGCGAGGTGAAATACGAATCGTGGCAACAGTCATGGAAGAAGATGAAGATGCGGATCGACAGGGCCGCCGCCACCGGAGCCATGGCCAGGGTCGCCGCGTAGGGCCATCCCTCGACCCGGCTGATGACCATCAGGGCGAGCACCGCCAGGTAAGGGATGATGGTGTTGAGCAGCTGCGCAACGGCCTTGCGGGTATCCGACCGGCTGAACGGGGCGATGGCCCGGTTCCAGTCGGGGCGACCCCCCGGCCTCCCGGGCGTCCTGGACTCTGTGGTCATGCATCCTCCCAGGGATGATCTTCGGCTGGGGGCGGCTCCCCTCGATCGAGGAGGGCATCTCTCTCAAGGTAACAGCAGACGCCCCCTGCGGACACCCCCCGGGGGGGGAATCGGCATGCGATCGGCCTCCGACCGGGAAAGATGCTCACCGTACCGGAGGGATGGTGTCCCTGACCGCTCGGGAGAAGTCGGGGGAGTCGCCGGCCGCCCGCGCCCGGTCGTTGATCCGCCACAGCCTGCGGGCGCTCTCCAGATCCCGTTCGCCCCGCAGGCGGCCCAGGCCGATCATCAGCTCGTCGGTGTAGCCCGGGAAGACGACCTTCCAGGTGGGAGGCACCATCCCCGGGGCCACGGCGTTGACGTGGTCCCTCAGCCGGGACGTGCAGTTGTCGGTCAGGGTGTTGTACCAGGCGGGTTCGCGCCCCAGGCGGTCCGCCTCCACCAGCAAGCTCACGAAGAGGTCGCGGATTCCGGAGACCGGCGCATCCACCGGGAACAGGTAGACGTCGTCGGGCCGCGAGACGGCGCGGTCCAGCAGCAGATCCCGCTCGTCGCCGACGATGTAGATCAGCTCGAAGGTGCGCAGCAGCCCGCGGTAGATGCCGTACTTCTCGCCCTTCTCCTTGCGGGCCTCGACGCTCACCGCCACGTAGGATCCGTCGTCGAAGCCGAAGCTGAAGAAGCCGTGGGCGGGACCGCGCCAGCCGTCCGGGTGGAAGATCGAGAGGCCATACCACAAGGAGTCCAGGCGGCCGAGGTCGTAGGTTCGCGTCTCGAAGGTCCCGGCCGGGTCGCCTCCCGGGGGGAACCGGAAATCCCGGACGCCTTCGACCACCACCGTGTCCCCGGCGAAGGTGACCCTGGGCGTGACGGTGTGCTCGGGGATCCAGTCCCGGTCCAGAGAGGCGGGCCACAGGGCGAAGACCAGCCAGGCGAGAACCAGGGCAGACAGTAACCCGAAGAGAATGATGCGTTTCTTCACGGGCCCGTCACTCCTCCATTCCGGACGATCCAACTTCCACGGTGAAGGCCTGGGAATCGTGATCGGGATTCGCATCGCCGAAGGAATGGCCGCAGGGACCGTGCATGGGATCCAGTGTAACACCCGGGATCCAGACCTTCAATTCCCGCCGGACCGGTCAATATTTCCCCGATTCTTCCCTAGATTTGATACAATGATTTCAGCTCTTCACATGACTTCCCAAAGGAGGAACCGGATGAAAATTGCTATCGCCACTCTTCTCGTCCTGATCATGGGATCCTCGACCTTCGCAAGTCCGGTCGATCCCTGGGACGCCATGGTCCTTTCCTTCGGCACCGACTATTACGAGCGCACGGCCTTCGCCCCGATGTTGACCCACCTGCCGGTGTACATCATCTACACCTGGCCGGAGGAACCCGCAGTATGGGGTTTCGAGTGCTCCGTGGAGGTCATGGGCGCGAGCAACAGCTTGCTGTCGACCACCTCGTTTCCCATGCCTTCGATCGACGTGGGAGACAAGAATCCGGTCTCCCATGTGTACAACTTCATCGTGGGGTACAGCGAGCCCATGGTGACCCAGGGCCTCACCGTGCTGGCGACCTTGGACCTGTTCTACCTCGACACAGCCCCCCTGGCGCTCATGCTGGGCGAATCGAATCCCTCGTCCCTTGACGAGGGTTATCCGGCGATCCTTCTGCCCGACGGCAGCGAACGGTCGGTCTGGATCGAGAACTGCGCCTGTGTGAATCAGGACTGCTGCGGCATCGAGACCGAGGAGACGTCCTTCGGAACAGTCAAGAGCCTGTTCAGGTAGGAACCGTCATTCCATCGTGAAGAGGAAGACCCGCCCCTGCGGGTCTTCCCCGTTCACGGGCAAGGAACCCCGTCGAGATCTCACCGCACCAGCGTGATCCTCCTGGTCCGCATCGTACCCTCCGCTTCCAGCCGCACCAGGTAGACGCCGCTGGACTGGGGTCGCCCGGAATGGTCCGATCCATCCCAGATCACAGCGTAACGGCCTTCTCCTCTTGCTCCTTCCGCCAGGACCCTCACCAGGCGGCCGGCCGGATCGAAAACGGCCAGCCGTACGGAAGCCGCGCGAGGCAACTCGAACGCGATCTCGGTGAGCGGATTGAACGGGTTCGGGCGCGCTGGATGCAACTGCACGTCGGCCACTGCCGCCGGCACGTCCGGCGAACCGGTCACCGGTTCGAGCAACGGCCGTTCATACGACCCGTTGCCGTGGCTGGCGATGCGCAGTGTCCGGTCGCTCGGCGAAATCGCCAGGTCCATGACCATGATGGCTCCGGGCAATCCCTCGCTGAAGGCGAACCACGACTGCCCGGAATTCACGGTCGCAAAGACCCCCAGGTCGGTTCCCACGTAGACGTTCTGCGAATCGAGAGGATCGACGATGACCGCCTGGGTCGGCACGTCGGGCAGGCCGGCGCCGATGTCCTGCCAGGTCGCACCCCAATCCTCCGTCCTGAACACGTGGCTCGTTCCGAATCCCGAGAACGTGATCCAGACCACGGCATCGTCCGCCGGATCGATGGCCAGGCCCACCGGGTACCGGTCGGGAAGGTCCCGCGTCACGTTGGTCCAGGTCGCTCCGCCGTCGAGGGTGCGGAACACGCCCGCCCGGGCTGTCACCGGGGCGGTGGTGACGTAGGCCGTCAGGCTGTTCGCCTGCGAGACTTCCAGGGCGAGAGCCGGATTGCCGTCGAGGGCGTAGCCCCCGTTGGTCACCGCCCAGGTGTCTCCCTGGTCGAGGCTCTTGAGGACGAGGCTGCCGCCGGCGTAGATCACTCCGGGTTCGGCGGGCCCGCCCAGGGCGTACGGCGCGATGAACCCCGCGCTGCCGGCTCCCGGCATCGCGAGTTCGACCCAGTTCGCGCCCGCATCCCGCGAGCGCAGCATGCCCAGGTACTGGTAGGATCCGAACAGCGTCGCATCGTCGGTCGGATCGATGGCCGCGCAGGACCCGTCTCCTCCGATCACCCGCGTCCAGGCCACGCTGCCGGTGTAGATGGCCGTGGCGTTGTCCTGCATGCCGCCGATGGCCAGGTCCGGATCGGTCGGCGAACAGGCGAATCCGGGATAGAACTGCTGGGTCTGGTAGCCGCCGTTGCAGCCGGCGAACGTCAATCCCCCGTTCAGCGAGCGGAAGATGCCCCCGTCGTTGGCGAAGTAGACGATGTCCGGATTTGTCGGATGCCACACCACGTCGTGGTGGTCGGCGTGGGAATAGTTGGGCGGACCTTCCGGTCCTCCGGGAGGGACCTGACCGAAGATCCAGGCCCGCCAGTCCGACCGCTTGGCCAGGCTCGCCCCGCCGTTCACGCTGCGCCAGATGTCGATGCCCACGGCCATCAGCAGGAAGGGGTCGGTCGGGCTCACCGCGACGTCGTGGGAGAACCAGCCCTGCCACTGGCTGTAATCGGAGGTGGACTTCACGACCCATGTCGATCCGGCGTCCTGGGACCGTCCCAGCCAGGTGCCGGAGGACCCCAGGCCCCCGTTGCCGATGCTGACGTACATGACGTCGGGCTGGCCCGTGCAGACCGCCAGCTGGGCCTTTCCCAGGTAGCTGGACGGTCCGATGTTCTGGGCGACGCGGGTCCAGTTCAGTCCCCCGTCGATCGTGCGGTAGATCCCCGCCTGGGCGCTGCCCAGGTTGCCCGCCGCGATGACCACCGTGTCCGGGTGGGCGGTGTGGATCACCAGGTCGGTGACCATGGGGATGGAGTTCATCCGGATCCAGCTGGATCCTCCGTCGGTGGTCTTGTAGACCCCCTCGGTGGTTCCGGCCCAGACCGTCTTGCGGTCGATGGGATCGACCCGCACCACCTGGACCCCCCTCTGCTGGTCGTAGGACCAGTCCAGGGACTTGTGCCAGGTGGCGCCCCCGTTGGTCGACCTGAGCACGCCGATGCCGAAGCTGCCCCTGGTCAGCCTCACCGAGAGCCCGCCCTGGGTGTCGTCGTACGAATAGACCTCTCCGGTGCCGATGTAGATGGTCAGCGAATCGCCCGGCGCGAAAGCGATGGACCCCACGCCCAGCACCGGGTGCCCGGTCTCGACCCTTTCCCAGGCGGCCGCGCCCACGCCCCCGGTGTAGCTGCGCCACAGGCCGCCGCTGGCCGATCCGGCCCAGACCGTCGTGGGATTCTGGGGATTGAAGGCGATGCACAGGGTGCGTCCGCCGATGTTGTGCGGACCGATGGCCTGCCAGGTGGATCCGCCGGTCTTGGCCGCCGGAGCGCGCTGCATCTTGTCGCGGACGAAAGTGAAGGCCTCGGCGTAGCCGGAACGGGGCAGATCCCGCCCGGGATAGGCCCGCTGGCGGGCGAGGAATTCCATGGCCTGGCCGGCGCCAGAAAGGGTCGGAGCCCTGCCCGTCCCCCGGGGGGCCGGATCATCCAGGCTGAACAGCAGACCCAGGCTGACGGCGACCGCCACAGCAGCCACAAGACCGGGAACAGGAACTCGCTTCATGAATCGCGCCTTCCGCGGCGCCGGGGGATACGCCCAGGGGGTCGTCCATCAGGATACGACATTCGCGCCCGCTGCAACAGTCCGCCGGCGCCTTGCGTCTTGACAGAGCCCTCTCATGAGCCTGTCATTGACTCGCCCCGAACAGTCCCCAGCCTGGAGGCCGCCATGCGTTTCCACGTCGCCGCCATTCTGCTTGTGGGCCTCACCGCCGCCGCCTTCGCGGACGAGCCGACCCCGCCCCGGACCATGATGGACTTCTACCGGCTGGCCGCCGTGGCAGAGCGCCAAGGGGAGACGGGCGCTGCCCGCGACCATTACCGTGCCGGACTCGCAGTCGTTCCCCAGAGCCCCCACCTGTGGCTGGGCGTGGCCCGCACCAGCGCGGTCCTGCAGGACGAGGCGGCGTGCCTCGAGGCGCTGCAACGTCTGGCCGCCCTCGGCGCGGCTTTCGATCCGGCGGGCGACGCTGCCGTCGCCCCACTTCTCGGACAGCCGGAATTCGCGGCCGCCGCCGCCGCCATCGCCCGCAATGCGGCGCCACCGCCGCCCGCACCAGTCGTCGCGACCTTCGCCGACCCCGATCTGTGGAACGAGGGGATCGCCTGCGACCTTGCGACCGGCGATCTCTATGCCGGCAGCGTCAAGCTGAGCAAGCTGCTGAGGATCCGCGACGGGGTGGAATCCGTTCTGGGCGCCTCCTCCGAGGACGGTCTCATGGAGATCCTGGGCCTGGACGTGGACGAACAGCGCAGGCACCTGTGGGCTGTCACCGGCCGCGACTCGACCGCGACCGGGGCCCCCCACGACTTCGGCGAGGCGCCCAGAGCCAACGCGCTGGTCCGGTACGACCTGGAATCCGGGGCGCAACTGGCGGTCTACCCCATGGTCCACGACGGTCGCATCCACCTGTGGAACGACGTCTCGGTGGCGCCGGACGGGACCGCCTACTTCACCGACCTGGCCGCATCCGAGGTCTACCGTCTGCGGCCCGGCGGCGAACCCGAAGTGATCTATAACGGCACCGATTACCAGTACTTCAACGGCATCGTGGTCGACGACGCCGGAAGCCTGCTTTACGTCGCAGCCCTGGAGGGCGTGGTGGTCATCGACCTGGGCGAGCTGAGCGCCGCGCTGCTCGATTGTCCGCCCGACCTCTACTCCGGCCTGGGGGACGGCATGGCCATCGGCAAGGGGAGCCTCTTCATCGTGCAGAACAACGGGCTGCTCAACCAGGGGATCCTGCGTGTCCGGCTGGACGAGACCGGACGCAGGGCCCTTGCCGCCGAGACCTTGCCCTGCGGGCTGCCCGACGGGCTCATGCCCTACACCTGCGCCCTCGGGAACGGCGTTCTCTTCGTGAACGGAACACCCCCGTTCGCCGAATACGATGGGGAGGATTTCGCCAGGCCCTCGGTGATCGTGGCCCTGCCCATCGACTGAAGTTGTTAAATTTAAATACTTTAAGTTAACTGGAAATATACTTGTTGCAACAAATTTCCTTTACCCATACATTGTCCCTCCAGAAACCCCCAACAAGCGGAAGGACGCCGCCCTTGTCGACCCTGAAGCAGGAATTGAAACAGAAGCAGCCGTTCGCCGCGCCCCAGCAGGAGGTGTTCCTGAACGTGCAGCGCACGGCCGGAATCCTGAACGGCCCCCTGTTGAAGCTCCTGCGCGGCGAGGGATTGAGCCCGCCCCTCTACAACATCCTGCGGATTCTCCGGGGACAGAAGGGCGAAGGCCTGTCCTGCTCCAGCATCGGCGAGCGGATGGTCACCAGGGATCCCGACGTGACCCGGCTCATCGACCGCCTCGAGAAGGGCGGCCTGGTCGAGCGGGAGCGGTCTGCGGAGGACCGGCGCGTCGTACTGATCAGCATCACCGCCGCCGGAATGGCGCTGCTGGCGAAGCTGGACCGCCCCGTCCTGGATCTGCACCGGGACCTGCTGGGGCACCTGACCGTGAAGGAAATGGCCGAGCTGAACCGCCTGCTCGTGAAGGCGCGCCAGCCGCATGTAGCATAGACCGCATGAAACCGTGAACGAGTCCGCCCCCCGGGGCGCCGACATAATCAGGAGGTCCCGACATGAATACGAAACTGACCGCCCTCGCCCTGAGCACCGTGATGGCCGTCGCCGCCCTGCCTGCGGCCGCGGCCCCGTACGACATCGACACCGCCCACAGCTCGGTGGGATTCCAGATCAAGCACCTGGCCATCAGCAAGGTCAACGGCTCCTTCAACGAGTTCTCCGGGAACTTCGTGTTCGTCGAAGGGGATCCCTCGCAGTGGTCCGCCGAGGCCGTCATCCAGGCGGCCTCCATCGACACGGGCAACAAGGACCGTGACGACCACCTGCGTTCCGCCGACTTCTTCGACGTCGAGAACTTCCCGACCATCACCTTCAAGTCCACCGGGGTGATCATGACCGACGCCACCGAAGGCGTGATGAAGGGCGCACTGACCATGCACGGGGTGACGAAGGACGTCGAACTCGACCTGGAGTTCCTGGGAACGGTGACCGATCCCTGGGGCAACGAAAAGGCCGGCTTCTCCCTGTCCGGCAAGATCGACCGGCGGGATTTCGGCCTGACCTGGAACAAGGCCCTGGAGACCGGCGGCCTGGTCGTGGACCACACCGTGAAGATCATGCTGGAGATCGAGGGCAACAAGGCCAAGTAGCCCTGCCGGATCATTCGGCCTCGCCCGGGGGCCAGGCCGCTCAGGCCTGGCCCCGTCGTTTCCGTTGGCCCGCCGCCTGCCCCGGGATTACCTTTTCCCCCCGAAGGAGGACGCCATGTTCCTGATGGTCGGGATGCGGCCGTATCGCAAGGATCTCGGGCCGGTCGATTATCGCACCTGCACCCACTGCAACAACCACTCGCGGTGGCGGCGGTCCGAGCTGTCCAACCGCCTGACGGTGTTCTTCCTCCCCGTGCTGACCCTCAATCGCAGCACCTGGGACGTCTGCCCGGTCTGCGGACGGGGCTACGAGGTCGGTTGAAGTCCCGGCCTAGTCCATTTCATCCAGCGCCCGCTCGTACTCCTCCAGGTCCCCCGCCGAAAAGCAGACCAGCCGCACTTCCACGAGCTCCGGGAACTCCTGCAGGCCCTCCCGGACGGTCGCCAGAGCGATGCGGCAGGCCTCGGCGATGGGATAGCCGTAGATGCCCGTGCTGATGCTCGGAAAAGCGATGGTGGTGAACCCCTCCTCGACCGCCAGCTGCAGGCTCTCCCGGTAGCACGAGGCCAGCAGGTCGGCTTCGAGGTCCCCGGCGCCACCCCCGTAGATGGGTCCCGGAGTGTGGATCACCCGGCGGCAGGGAAGATCGTGGGCCCGGGTCATCACAGCCTCCCCGGTGGGACAGCCTCCGATCAGACGGCATTCCCGGGCCAGCCCCGGCCCCGCGGCCCGGTGGATGGCCCCGCAGACTCCTCCCCCCGGTTCCAGGTCTTCGTTGGCCGCGTTGACGATGACGTCGCAGGCCTCCTCCGTGATGTCCCCCTCGAGAATCAACACCTTCTGCTTCCAGTCCCCCATGACCACCCTTTCCGGTTGAGGCAGGGGACCACCCCCTGCAACCATGCCTCCGTCCTATCGTATCAAAAATCCGATATCAACCAAAGGAGCCTGTCTTGAAACGTGTGATCATCTCGACCGGTTTTCTGACGTTCGCCCTCATGCTGCCCACCCTGGCCGGCTCCGCGCAACCCGCCCACGTCGCCAATTCCGACCAGCCCCGCGACGGGAGACATGTCCTCGAGATGGCGACCGTCTGGCACCGTGGCCATGACGCCGACGACCTCATCTTCGGCTCCGTCAACAACGTGCAGGTCGGTCCCGACGGCGGCATCTACGTCCTGGACCAACAGCAGTCCCAGGTCTGCGTCTTCGACGATGGTGGCGAACTGCTGCGCACCCTCAGCCGCGAAGGCGAGGGCCCCGGCGAATCGCGCCAGCCCGAGGACATGGTCTTCCTGCCCGACGGCAGCCTGGGCCTGGCCCAGTACATCAACGGGCGCATCGTGAGGATCGACCTGAAGGGCACTCCCCTGAAGATGCTGATGCCCCCGGGCTACGATCCCCAGGGGGGCGGCGGCGGGCTGGTGAGCATCAGGCGCGCCCGTTGTCGGGGCGGCTCCTTCGTGATCAACGGCGTGAAGGTCTCTCCCCAGGACGACGGGGTGATCCGCACCCAGTACCTGGTCCGCTGCAACGAGCAGGCCGAACCGGTGGTCGAATACCTCTCGCGCTCCACCTCCTCGAACCTCCAGCGGGACGGGTGGATCGAGAAGAACCATTACTTCCCCTCGCACGAACGGTGGGACATCGACGCCCAGGGGCGGGTGCTCGCCGCCTGCGACCGCAACGAGTACCGCATCACCGTCTTCGAACCCGACGGGACCGCAGCCTTCACCTTCGGCCGCGACCACGAGCCCTGGCGGCGCACGGGGCAGGAGAAACAGGAGATCAGGGATTCGCTGGTGGTCCTGGCGGACGGCGTGAGGGTGCAGATCGAGGTCCAGGTCGAGGACATGGCCCCGGTCATCGCCGCGGTCCACGCCATGTCCGACGGGGAAACCTGGGTCCTCACAACGCGCAACATGAAGAACCAGCCCGACGGAATCATGCAGACCTACGACGTCTTCGACTCCGGGGGGATCTTCGTCCGGCAGGAGGCCGTGGCCTGCGGCGGCGAGGCCGACGAGGACCGGCTGATCTTCCTGGACGAAGACCGGGCCGCCCTGGTGCGCGGCGCCGTCCAGGCCCGCCGCAACACCTTCGGCGGCAGCCGCACCGAGGAGGACCAGGAGGTCGCCGTCCACGACCTGATGATCCTGGCCTTCTGAGGCCCCTACATCGTCACCGACAGTCCGGCCAGGAAAGAGGGGGAATCGACCAGCTGGGTTCCCCGGACGTTCTGATGGACCGGCAGGCGCAGGCCCATCAGGAATTGCCAGGCGCGTGAACCGCTGGCCGCCACCTTCCAGGCCGCCTGCGGTTGGAGGTAGATCCAGTCTCCCCCCGAATCCTCCATCATGTTTCCGGTGTCGGTCTGCCGGTGGAGGTGGGTCACCAATCCCTGGAGGGACAGCTTCCGTGAAACGACATGACGTATCGAGGCCGTGGTCGTGAAGGTGGATCCCAGCCGGCGGCCGTCCTCGAAATCGCTCACGACGAGTCTCGCGCTGGAAAAGAGCCCGACGTCGATACCCGACCAGAGTCCGCCCGAAATTCCCAGGCCCAGGACCGGGTCGATGGTCCCCGACACGAACGTCGCCACCTCCGGCAATCCGGCGCCGTCCAGGTTGCTGACCGGCCAGTAGACGCCGGCTGAGGCGCCCAGAGTCCAGTGGCCCAAGTTCCGACTCAAGTGGACCCTGGTAAGCAGGTCTCCCGTCCCGGTTTTCTCCTCCTCCACCGCGCCGTCCCGCGCATTCAGCCAGGACACCGGAAGGCTTGCCTCGAATTCCAGTTCCGGGCCCATCGCTGCCCGAAGGCCCGTCATGAGGACCAGACTGGAGGCCTCGCGATCGGGGCCGTCCACCTGTTCCGATCCCGAATGCCACGTATCCCGTGACGTGGAATCAAGAGTCAGGGTCAGGCGCACCTGGCCGCGGTCGAGAATCTTGCCCTGCTCGCCTCCGACCTGGAGGTTGGGCAGACTTCAGCAAAGGGGTGCGGCCAGGCCCGACCTGGGGGAAACGACGGCGAACAGAATGGACAACAGCAGGAAAATCTTCATGGAGGGGCGACTCCCGGGGAAGGGGGTGATAAAATCATATAAAATCTATATGATTTCATCACCCCTGGCCACACCCGGGGGGCGGCAGTTCGGCGGCACGAGCTAACGGCTCCCTCCCCTGCCCCAGCCCCGGCCAGGGCCGAATCCGCGACCCCGCCCGCCGCCGGCGCCCAAACCCGCACCGCGGCCGAACCCCCGGCCCAGGCCCCTGCCGAACCCCCGACCCTGGCCCTGCCCATCCGGGGCGGGCGTCTCGTTCACCGGTTGATCGTCCCGCTGCGGCACCCCGCAGCGTCCCAGGCCCCGCCCCGTGCGGGGACCCTGGCCCAGCGGACCTCTTCCATTCTCTCCTGGCATCGTGTTCACCTTTCGGTTGGGGAGTCAGACTCGCCCGCCCCGCCGGCATCCCCGCCGCCCTCTGCGGCCGGGCTCGCTGCCGGATTCGCTCCCTTGGTCCTCCCGGTCGTCCGGTCCCACGGTTTCCACGTGGCCGCCCTCGACGCGGATGGCCCACCCGTGGACCAGCGCGGCCGCCGTCTTGCGCCGCGCCTCGGCGATGATCCGGCCGGCGGTGGCGCGGGAGACGTTCATCATCTCGCCAACCTGTTCCTGGCTCAGACCTTCGAGGTCGGCCAACCGCAGGGCCTCCAGCTCGTCGAGCCCCAGGGCGACCTCTTCCAGGTCGCGCATGGGGATCCCGGCGGGCTTGAAGTAGACCACCGAGGGATCGTGGCGGACGGAGCGCATCTTGGGTGGGCGGGGCAAGGTCATCCTCCTGTTTGCTTTTTCCTGTTTATGAGCATATACTCAAAACTGGAAATCGTCAAATCGCCTGGTGAACCGATCCCACGGAGGTCGCGATGAAGCTGGTCATCACAGCCCAGGGCCCGAACCCGGAAGACCCGGTGGACCCCCGCTTCGGCCGTGCAGCCTACCACATCCTCTTCGACGACAAGGCGGGAACCTTCACGACCCTGGAAAACCAGGGGAAGGACGCCGCCCAGGGCGCCGGGGTTCAGGCGGCCCAGACCATCGCCGCCAGCGGGGCCGAAATCCTGCTGACCGGCCACTGCGGGCCCAAAGCCTTCCAGGCCCTGAACGCCGCCGGCGTTTCGATCTTCTCCGGCGTCGAAGGAAGGGTCCTCGATGCGGTCCAGGCCTGGCGGGACGGCCGGCTGGAGGAACTCAACAGCCCCGACGGCACCCCCCGTCACTGAGAGGCCCCATGCGCATCGCGGTCGCCAGCGGCAAGGGAGGAACGGGCAAGACCACCGTCGCGGTCAACCTGGCCGTCACCGTGGCCCGATCCGGCCGTCAGGTCCATCTCTGCGATTGCGACGTCGAGGAACCCAACGCGGCCATCTACCTCGATCCGCAGCTGGGACCGGCGGTTCCCGTGTCCACCCCGATCCCCGTGGTCGACAACGATCTCTGCAACCACTGCGGGCAGTGCGCCGCCATCTGCGAGTTCAACGCCATCGCCTGCCTGCCCCGGCAAACCCTCGTTTTCCCCGACCTCTGCCACAGCTGTTCCGGGTGCTGGCTGGTCTGTCCCGAGCAGGCCATCACCCAGGCCGACCGGGTGCTCGGCGAGGTCTCGGTCGGTTCAGCCGGATCCATCGGCTTCACCCAGGGCGTGCTCCGCATCGGAGAGACAGTCGTTCCTCCCCTGATCCACACAGTCAAGGCGACTGTCCGCGGAGCACCCTGGGTGATCCTCGACGCCCCCCCCGGCACCACCTGCCCTGCCGTGGAAGCCCTGCGCGGGGCCGATTTCGCCCTTCTGGTCACCGAACCCACCCCGTTCGGACTGCACGACCTCGACCTGGCCGTCAAGCTGGCCCGGGGACTCGACATCCCCTGCGGGATCGTGGAGAACCGGGCGATTCCCGGCCGGGACATCGTGGACCGTTACTGCGCGGAAATGGATCTTCCCGTCCTGGCCCGCATCCCCTTCACCCGGGACCTGGCCGCCGTGGGTTCCGAAGGGGGACTTCTGGTCGACGCGGACGCCGACGTCGCCGCCGCATTCACCCAGCTGCTCGATGAACTGGTGGGACTGGAGGCGCGGGCATGAAGGAACTCGTGGTCCTCAGCGGCAAGGGCGGCACCGGCAAGACCAGCGTCACCGCGGCCCTGGCGGCCCTCGGGGCGGGCGAAGTCCTGGCCGACTGCGACGTGGACGCCGCCAACCTCCACCTGGTCCTCGGGACGCACGGCGAGGCGGCCCATCCCTTCGTGTCGGGACACACCGCCGTGATCCGGACCGACGATTGCTCCGACTGCGGCGAATGCGCCAGGCTTTGCCGTTTCGATGCCATCCTGGCTGAAACCGTCGCCGGCAGGATCCGGTTCCGGGTCGACCCCATCGCCTGCGAGGGCTGCGGCGTCTGCGTGCACTTCTGCCCGAGCGGAGCCATCGACTTCCCCTCGAGCACGTGCGGCTGGTGGGGCACCTCCCGGACCCGGTTCGGCGCCCTGATCCACGCCGCTCTCGACGTGGGCGCGGAGAACTCGGGCAAGCTGGTCACCCTGGTGAGGGAACAGGCCCGCAAGGCCGCAACCGCTGCGGGCGCGGACCTGGTCCTGGTGGACGGCCCCCCCGGGATCGGCTGCCCGGTGACCGCTTCGCTCACCGGTGCGGACCTGGTCCTGCTGGTGACCGAACCGAGCCTGCCCGCCCTGCACGACCTCGGGCGGATCCGCGAACTCGCCCGGCACTTCGCCGTGCCGGTGGTGGTCTGCATCAACAAGTGCGACCTCAACCCCCGCCTGTCCGATCGCATCGCGGAATTCTGCCGGGACCAGGGCATTCCCGTCGTCGGCCGCATCCCCTTCGATCCCCTGGCCGGGGACGCCCAGATCGCCGGGGTCAGCCTGGTGGAATTCGCTCCCGAATCCCCTGCCGCGGCGGCGCTCGCCGCCATGTGGGAAGACATCCGCGGCGCCCTCGCAACCGCTCCGCAACCGAAAGGATGATTCCATGCGCATCGCCGTTCCGGTCAACCAGGGCAAGCTCTCGGCCCACTTCGGTCACTGCGACCACTTCGCCCTGATCGACGTCGACACCCGCGAGAAGACCATCCTCGGGCAGGAAAGCGCCACCCCGCCTCCCCACGAACCCGGCGTGCTGCCGGCCTGGCTGGCCGACCTGGGCGTGGAGCTGGTGCTGGCCGGAGGCATGGGAGGACGGGCCCAGCAGGCCCTGAACGCCAGGAACGTCCAGGTCCTCGTCGGCGTGCCCGAACTGGATCCCGAAACCGTGGTCCGCGCCTGGCTCCAGGGGGAACTCCCCTCGGGCCTCAACTCCTGCGACCATTGACCGCCTGGAGGACGCCATGAAGAAGTTCGGCATCATCATCTGCCACCGGTACCACACCTGCGCCGGGGGCAAGTGCTTCCGTTCGTTGCGGGAACGCGAAGGGGCCTTTGCGCGCTACGCCGGCGAGGAGGTCGAGCTGGTCGGCTACACCACCTGCGACGGGTGTCCCGGCGGCAACGTGGAATACGCTCCGGCCGAAATGAAGCGCAACGGGGCCGAGGTTGTCCATCTTGCCACCGGACTGGTGGTGGGTTATCCGCCCTGCCCCTACCTGGACTATTTCCGGGAGTACATTCCCCGCCAGTTCGGTCTCGAGGTCGTGGTCGGCACCCATCCCATCCCCGAGAAGTATCGGATCATCCACGACCAGCTGGGGACCTGGCAGGCGCCGTCATTCCCGGACGACCTGAAGGCCCTGCTCGCCGACGAGCCGACCCGGCTGGCCTACGACTGATCCCGGCGGATCAGAAGCCGATGCCGGCCATGATCGTGACCGCCTCGTTCTTGGCGTCGAGGTAGACCTCTTTCAGGCCCTTGTCGTAACGGACCTGGAACAGGTAGAGTCGGTCGTGCTTGAGGATCTCCACGCCGCCGCCGAAGACCAGACTGAAATCCGTGCTTTCGTCCGTTTCGAGGTCCTCGTCGACCTCCCCCCCATCCTGGAGCAGACCCGGGGGCAGATCGCCCTTCAACCTGGCGGACAGTTCGAATCCCACAGCCGGGCCTGCGAAGACCACCGGCCTGATGATCTCCCCCTGAAACAGGCTCACCGTCAGCAGGACGGGGACCTGGACGTAATCCACGTTGTAGAAGAAGTCGAATTCTCCATGGGACTCACCGTTTTCATCGGTGGCGATCTGCGTGGTCTTGGCTCCCTTGCGGGCATAGAGGATCTCGGCCCGGAACCCGATCGGAGTGTCGAATCCCGTCCCCAGGAAGGCCCCGGCCTGGAATCCGTTCTTGCCGTCGAAGAAGTCACCTTCGATGAATCCACCGGGAATCTCGTAATCCCAGTCCGTCATGCTCCAGCCCCCGATGACGCCCTTGACCAGTTCCGCCTCGGACAGCCCCGGTAGCACCGCAAGGGCCAGGGCGATCAGGATGCCCGTCAGGTTTTTCTTCTTCATGGGTCAGCCTCCAGTGTTGGATGGTCCTCCGCCATTCTATCACTGCGGCCGGTTCCCCGGAAACCCCGGGCTTGCCTGCCGCCGGGTTCATGCCCGATAGTCCCGAAAGACGAAAGGACCCCTCATGGCCGAGAACATCATCGTGCTCGGGGGCGGCCTGGTCGGCGGCCCCATGGCTCTCGACCTCGCCCGCGACGAACGATTCACCGTGACCGTCGCCGACATCGATCCCGGCGTCCTGGACGGCCTGGCCGCCCGCGGGCCGGTGACGGGCGAGATCTGCGATCTGTCGAACCCGGCCGCCGTGGCGGACCTGGTGCGGGACTTCGACCTGGTCGTGGGCGCGGTGCCCGGCCACCTGGGCTTCGCCACCCTCGAGGCGGTGATCTCCGCCGGCCGCGACATCGTGGACATCGCTTTCTTCCCCGAAGACCCCTTCCTGCTGGATGCTGCGGCCAGGGCCCGCGGCGTGACCGCCGTCGTGGACTGCGGAGTCTTTCCCGGCATGGGCAGCGCCCTGATCGGCCGCGCCGACCGCCAGTGCGAGCGGCTGGACCTGGTGCTTGTCTACGTGGGCGGCCTGCCGAAGATCCGGCGCCAGCCCTTCGAGTACCGGGCGGTGTTCTCGCCCATCGACGTGATCGAGGAATACACCCGGCCGGCCCGCTACCGCGAGAACGGCAAGCTCATCGAACGGCCCGCGCTGTCCGATGTGGAACTGATCGAGCTTTCCACCCTCGGCACCCTCGAGGCCTTCAACACCGACGGCCTGCGCACCCTGCTGGAGACCATCTCCGCCCCCGACATGAAGGAGAAGACCCTGCGCTACCCCGGGCACGCGGCCAAGATGGCCCTGCTGCGGGAATGCGGGTTCTTCAGCGAGGATGCCGTGGATGTGGGCGGACACCCCGTCCGGCCGGTGGACGTGACCGGTCGCCTGCTGTTTCCCATGTGGAAGCTGCAGCCCGGAGAGGGCGACGTCACGGTCATGCGCATCCTGGTCGAGGGGGTCCAGGCGGGACGACGGGTGCGCTGGACCTGGGATCTGTACGACGAGTTCGACCATGCCCTCGGCGTCTCGAGCATGGCCCGCACCACCGGCTACACAGCCACGATGGCGGTCCGGGCCATCGCCGACGGGGTGTACCGGGAGCAAGGCGTCTCGCCGCCCGAGTTCCTCGGCCGCGTCGACGGCTGCGTGGAGTATCTGCTCGCCGGACTCGAGCAGCGGGGCGTGGTCTACCAGGAACGGCTGGAATTCCCGGACTGAAACACCGGGTTACTCCCTGAACAGCGCCTTCACCGCTCCCCAGGTCGCCGCAGTCGCCGGCACCGGGCGGTCGGTGTAAGTTTCCAGGCGATAGACCTGGTCGAGGTCATCCTCGACGACGCCCACCCCCAGGGAGATCCAGCTGTCGACCAGCGCGGCATCCTTCGCCCCGACAACCCGGCCGCGAACATCGTAGCGCTCGTCGAACAGCGATTTCAGCGGACCTGAAGACGATTCCCGGAGCCCGAAACACGGAAAATCCCCCGCGGGGACCGTCCGGATGCCTTCCTCCTCCACCCTGTACCCGAAGGTCCAGGTCCCGTAGAAGGCCATGGTGGGGAGGATGTAGAAATCCACCTGCTGGGTCCATGTCTTGCCCAGCCAGAGCGGAGAATCCACCCAGGTGATCGGCGGATCGTAGAAGGCGCCCACGAAACCACGGGTCCAGCCGTGCAGCAGAACGCCTCCATCGGGTCCCGGGGTCCAGAAGTTCACCAGGTCCGAATTTTCGGGGCTGACGGGGTGGGCGATGGGATAGACCTGGCGGCCCTGGAAGTCGGTCATCTCTCCAACGATCCGTGTTTCGAGGTCGCCGTCGTCCAGGCGGTAGTTCCAGAAGTTCCCCGGCTGCAGGGGCAGGTACCCCTGCCCGAGACAGGGGAGGGCGGTCAAAAGGGCCATTGTGATGATCAGACAGGTTTTCATGATTCACCCCCGGACTCGGGTCATATTCTTGTTCCCGCTCCCTCGCCAAAATGATACCGCAAATCGAACCTCCCTTGGGGGCCAAAACGGGAAATAGGGTCGAATCCCCGTCAAGAGCCGCCGGAACCCGCCGATAGAATCCTCCAGATGTGCTCGATTCCCTTGGTTTCACGGGAGATCAGTTTGCCCTTTCGACCCTTCACCCGTTCCTCCTGGGGGGCGCTCCTGCTCGGTGCGGCGCTGGTCCTCGGCCCATGGTGGGGTGCCTTCGCTCACTCCGCGGAGGCCGAGGCGGGCCGGCTCTCCCCGATTCCCGACCGGCTGGTCTTCGGCGGCGGCGACACCTACCAACCCTATCACTTCACCGAGGGCGACTCGGCCGCCGGGTTCGACGCGGACCTGGCGAGGGCCATCGGCCGCACGCTGGGGATCCCCGTGGAGATCCGCCTCGGCGACTGGCAGACCGTACGCCGGGAACTGCAGGAGGGGAGGATCGACGTCCACATCGGCCTGACCTTCTCCGACCGGAGGGACCGGGACCATGCCTTCGCCACACCCAGCCTCCGCCAGCAATACAGGATCTTCATCCGCGAGGGTACACCCGGAATCCACACCCTGGCCGAGCTGGCCGGCAGGATGATCCTGACCCAGCGGTCCGGAGCCGTCGCCGACTACCTGACCCAGATCGGCTACGGGGGCTGCATCGTACCCGTCGACAACGCCGCCGAGGCGATGCTGCGGCTGGCCTCCGGCGAGGGCGACTGCGTTCTGATGTCCGAGTTCCGGGGCCTGCACGTGGTGGAGGTCCTGGGGCTGGATTCCATCGTCAGGTCGGGCGATCCCATCTTCCAGACCTTCTATGGGTTCGCCGTCCCCCTCGGCAGGGAGGACCTGATTCCCCTGCTGAATCAGGGGCTGGCCATCGTCAAGAAGAGCGGGGAATTCGACAGGATCTATGGTCGATGGTTCGGCGTCCCGGAACCGGCGGCCGATCCGGTCACGGAGGTCCTGCGGTACGCAGGGTGGGTGATCCTGCCGGTCATGGCCGGCGCCTTCTTCGCGGTGGTTTGGTCGTGGATCATGCACCGGCAGGTCCTGGACAGGACACGGGAGCTGAGGCGGGCCCGGGATCAGGCCGAGGCGGCCTCCGAGGCGAAGTCGCGCTTCCTGGCCAACATGAGCCACGAGATCCGCACCCCCCTGAACGGCATCCTCGGCCTGACCGAGATCCTGATGGGCTCGGACCTGAACGAGAAACAGCACGAGCTCGCCGCGGCGGTCCACGGCTCCTCCCGGCTCCTGAAAGGCATCCTGGGGGACATCCTCGACTATTCCCGGATCGAGGCCGGCGAGCGGACCCTCGTCCGCACCCCGTTCTCTCCCTCCGAACTGGCGGCCCGCGCCCTCGAATCGGTCCGGTCCGACGCCCGGAGCAAGGGCCTCGAACTGACGGTCGGCCTCGATTCCGGCCTCCCTCCCGCGGTCGTGGGCGACCCGGGCGCCCTCGAACAGGTCCTGGGGCAGTTGTTGAGCAACGCCGTCAAGTTCACCACGTGCGGCGGCATCCTCCTGAGAATGGCCTCCCGTTCCCTGGACAGCCGGCGTCTCGAGCTCGAGGTGGCCGTGGAGGATTCCGGCGAGGGAGTCTCGCCCGGGCGGCGGGACGCCATCTTCGAGGCCTTCACCCAGGGGGATTCGTCCTCCACCCGCCGCCACGGCGGGACAGGGCTGGGCCTGGCGATCTGCCGGGATCTGGTCCAGCTCATGGGCGGGGAGATCGGCCTCGAAACACGGCAGGGCGGAGGGTCGATATTCCGCTTCACCATGGTGGTGGATCCCGCGCCCCGGCTCCAACCCGTCTCCCCGGAGACGCCGGAACCGCTGCCGTCGACCGCCCCCGCATCCGAACCCACGTCCCGGGGCCCGTGGGATCCGTCCGGCCACCGCATCCTCATCGTCGAGGACAACGCCCTGAACCAGCGGGTCGTGGCCTTGCTTCTGAAGAAGTGGGGGTACGATTTCGACATCGCCGAGAACGGCCGCATCGCCGTCTCGGCCCACGCCCGGGAAGCCTTCAGCGCCATCCTGATGGACTGCCAGATGCCGGAGATGGACGGGTTCGCCGCCACGGCCGCCATCCGGAACCAGGAGCCCGCTGACCGGCGGATTCCCATCATCGCCCTGACCGCCGGCGCCTTCATGGCCGACCGCGAGAGTTGCCTGGATGCGGGCATGGACGACTACCTCACCAAGCCCGTCGACGCCCCCCTGCTGCAAAGGACCCTGCGCCGCTGGATCGAGGCGCCCTCCCGCCCGGCCGACGCCCCGGTTGCAGAACCGTTGATGTTGGCCTAGGCTCCCGCACCATGAACCCTTCATCGACCGGACCCGGCCGCATCGCGGGCGTCGACGCCCTGCGCGGTGCGACCATGGCCGCCATGATCGTCGTGAACAACCCGGGCTCGTGGAGCGCCATGTATCCCTGGCTGCAGCACGCCCCCTGGGGCGGTCCGGTCGCCCCCGCCGATCTCATCTTCCCCACGTTCCTGTTCCTGGTCGGGGTGGCCACCCCCCTGGCCATGGGTCGCGGTCTCGAGGCCGGCCTCCCCCGGGAGGTCCTGCTGCGCAAGGCCGCCCGCCGCTCGGCCGAGCTGTTTTTTATCGGCGTGTTCCTGAACCTCTATCCCGAGTTCTCGTTGGCCACCCTGAGGATCCCGGGCGTCCTGCAGCGCATCGCGGTGGTGTTCCTGGCGTGCGCCTGCGCCTTCCTGTTCCTGGACCGGCGCAGGATCGTCCTGCTGGCCGTGGCCTTGGCCGGCGGTTACACCCTGGCGCTGGCCCTGGTCCCGGTGCCCGGCGCCGGCGGGCCGGTCGTCACCGAATCGGCCAGCCTGCCGGTCTGGCTGGACGACCGGATCCTCGGCGCGCACACCTGGCGGGGGCCGGGCGACCCCGAAGGCATCCTGTCCACCCTGCCCGCGGTGGTCACCGGACTGATCGGCGTGCTGGCGGGATCGGCCCTGCGGCGCCGGCCACGGCCGGGATCCGCCTCCCTGGGGCTCGCCCTGGCGGGGGCGGCCCTGCTGGCGGGGGGCGCCCTGGTCTCGACCCTGCAGCCGCCCATCAAGGAACTGTGGAACGCACCTTACGTCCTGCTGACCGGAGGCTGGGCCCTGGTGGCGACGGGGGCCTGCCTGCAGGTCGTCGATGGCCTGGGATGGCGACGGGGGCTGGACCCGGTTCTCATCCTCGGCCGGCACGCCCTCAGCGCCTTCGTGGCCGCGCACCTGCTGTCCGATACCGCCATCTCGGTGATCCGCTGGTCCGACGGAGCGGGCGGGACGACCTCGCTGCATCACCTCTTCAGGAGTATCCTGTTCACCAGCTGGCTGCCGCCGGAGGCGGCCTCGCTGGCCCAGTCCGTGGCCATGCTCGCGGTGATCACGGCCGGATTGGCGGTCTTCCGCAATCTGTCGAAACGGAGGAAACCCGCATGAACGCCTACTTCATCCTGTTCATCTCCCTGGTCGTCCTGCTGGTCATCGGCGCGACGGTGATCTCCATCCTCATGTCCACGACCGGAGGCGCCGAGATGATGGAATCGGCCTGGAAGAAGGCGGGC
>Ga0180009_10002680_pt1 | contig 20828 bp, 20 predicted proteins | sample OS_PC_MetaG_FD_123537 | JGI IMG/M metagenome (GOLD analysis project Ga0180009, IMG submission 123537) | Groundwater microbial communities from the Aspo Hard Rock Laboratory (HRL) deep subsurface site, Sweden - OS_PC_MetaG | ecosystem: Environmental > Aquatic > Deep subsurface > Groundwater...
AGCCACAAGAAAATTCCTGTTGATGCCAGGAAATTGATCAGAGAGGAGCATTCCCTGGATAAAATTGAAAAAATGTATTTAGCCACGGCAAGTTAAATGCCAACCACTATTTGTGAACATAGGAATTAATGGATATATTTGCAGTTCTCCAAATGTATGTTAAATAATTCTATGAGTCTCAGTTTTAACATACAGAAAACCCGTTTCTAACCCATATGAATTCAAAAAACTCAGAAAATTAATCAGAATAGATTCAGAGCTGAATTCAAAAATTGAATCATTCATGGAATCCGCCCGGGATCCGGAAGTGGAGAACGTGATCGGTAAGAAAACAGTGGGCAGCTCCAGGCGAAAGGCGATGATGTATCTGTTCAATGCCTGCTTTGATCCTCGTGGATTTAAATCGCGGGGGCTTTTTGACGGTTCTCTGATCAAGCTCTCTGAAAATACGAATCAACTCAAATCCATGGGCCAGGAGCTGAATCGGATCGTGCACGCCATTAACGCCGGACAACCGCCAAAGGGAAACCGCCTGGCGGTTCTAAAGGAGATCCAAGGGCTTGTTTCTGAAAACCTGGAACAGTTAACCCAATTTTCAACCAGTTTTGAGATAGATGAATAGCCTGCCAGAAGAGCCTCAGATTCTGTTTATGCCTACCGGCATTTTGAATCCGCCGTGGAGCGTTATACGGATATCTTGAAATCCGGCAGTGAAGACCGTCTGTTCAGCTTTTCCAAAACCCTGGATCAGAAACTCGCCAACCAACCTGAACAAAAACTCGAGATTCAGAAAAAAGCTATTATTCCGGACGTTAAGCTTTAGTGTGATTGTGATACCTGCTTTTTCGGCACCATCATAATCATAAATTCAAAACTTCAGATCTTTCTGTTGACATTTATCATTTTAGTGATAAAATTATATCATTTAAATGATTTCAAACAGGAGAGATGATGACCACCATAATAAGACCCATATCTGATTTGCGAAATCGGGCGAATGAAATTTCAGAACTGTGTCACTCAGAAGACCAGCCGGTTTTTATTACCAGGAATGGGCTGGGAGATCTGGTTGTGATGAGCCAGTCAAGGTATGATCGCCTTCAGAACACCCTTGATTTATATCGGAAACTGGGTGACGCAGAAATACTTGACGCTGCAGGAGAAAGAGGAATCACTCATAAGCAGTTAATGAAAAAATTGAAGGCAAAAATCAGATGAGCGATTCTTATGAAATCCGATATCTGAAAACGGCTGAAGAAGATCTTGATGAGATTTTCGATTACATTCTAAACGATCGCCCAACCGCTGTGGTTTCAGTCCTTGAAAAATTTGATGAATCTATTTCCAGACTGGTTCAGAATCCGGAGATCGGTGTTGTGCCTAAGGATGAGCGACTGAAAAGCCTGGGTTATCGGATGCTGATTATTGACAAATACCTTGTATTCTATGTGATTAAAGGAAAAGTTGTACAAATTAGAAGAATCATCCATGGCGCCAGACAATACAATCACTTGATCTAAGTTGATAATATTGGATGGCGAACACTGGTTGAACAGCCAATGTAGTGAGATTTTCTGGTTAAAGCAGGAACTGTATACCATGAAAAAAATATCAGTTCCGCCCAGTTAATATAGTTCCTTCCAATCGTTATACTATCGCCGTTAACCTCGATCGCCATATCCAGCCGGCTCTTCCGCATCATTCGGATGTATTGCATGTAGATGATGTATTCATGGACAATATTGTCCCTAGTCAATTCCTTTTCAGGGCAACCTTGAGCCGATTTTCAGTAACGACAGCTTTGTTGTTGCTTGTCATGAAAATAGCTTTCTACCCCTGATCCTGCTGTCATTATGGGATAATTCTTATTGATTTAGTCTTATACCCAGTCCTGATGCCATATCTCCATTTTCTCGGGTCATCATTTAAGTCTGGCTCTGTTCATAATCCCCCGCCTTTAGATTGCGGTTATATATCTGCTTACTTTTCAACTCCTTATAGAATATATTTTTCTCTGTTGATCATTTCTGTTTTACTCGGTTCGTCACTTTCCTGTTGATTATCGCCTTAATTATTTCAGAATAAGATCAGCATTTGTTTTTTAGCCGATAAATCAAAATCTGATCAACAAGAAAATGGAACAGAAAGATAAATCGCCGTGGCTGACTCCGGAAGAGGCCGCCACCTATCTCCGCCTGTTTGATAAGGACGGGAATCCGAATGTCTCATATCTGTATAAACAAACATGTGCCCGATTGATTAAAACTTATAAACTTGGTAAGTTTAACCGGTATCGTCGAGAAGACCTGGATGCTCTATTAACCAAAGGAGCATGATGATAAAAAAAACAGGCGATACCTATACCGTGACTTATGCTACCAGGGATAAGTTTGGTAGGAAGATCAAGCGGTCACGGTCCAACATAACAAGTTTTGCTAGTGCGAAAAAGGCCGAGGCTGACTTGATCATTGAGCTACACGAAATAAAAAATGGCTTCGACTACGCCGGGTTAACCTTTATGGAGTTTGTCGAAGACCATTACTGGCCGTACTGCGAGGCAAATCAATTCTCAGACGCTGATAATTATATCAAGACCGTCCGGAAGTGGGGAAAACTCATTTCCAGGGTCAGAATTGCCGCTGTAACGCCAAATGATATCTCAAAGATATTGGATTCAGCCAAGGATGAGATCGTTTATTCGACCCTCACCAAACTGAAATCCTTTTTAAACAGAACCTTTGAACATGCATGTAAAGGAGGATTGAGTAAGAATCCATGTAATGGGGTCAGGGTTCCGAAATCGAAAGTCGCGTCTGAATGCAAGTTGCTTACCCGGAATGAGGCTAACTACCTGCTGAAAAGGAGTAAGGAATTACAGCCTATATGGCATAAGATATGGGCTTTCCACCTCCTGACAGGGGTACGATCAGGCGAGGGATATGCACTGAACAAGACCGATATCGATCTGGAACAGGGCAACATCATGGTCGACAAAGCATGGACAAGCAAGACCGGGATCAAATCGACCAAAACGGGTCAGTGGCGGGTAGTGCCGATATCCAAGACACTCATGCCATTGATTATTGAGTTGATGATAGATGATTCCACGGGTAGCCAGCTTCTACCGCATCCGAACCAATGGACTAAAGGTGAACAGGCGCGGGTTATCCGGGGATTTTGCTCTGGCATCGGTATCACAATGATCAGGTTCCATGATTTGAGAGCAACCTTTATCACGCAATTATTCAAAGACGGTGCCTCAATAGCTGAAGTCCAGGCTGTTGTCGGGCATACGGATTTGAAAACTACCCAAAGGTATCTGCGGCTGACTGGTGTGGTTGTTGAAGGCGTCACCGACAAGTTGAATATATCCATGCCGACTGATGTTGATAACGTTATTACTCTTCGAGACAGGATGGAGGCGTTCGGAAGCTGAACAAGGACGCGGGTTTGATTCCCCCGTTCGTGGAACCTATTGGAACCAGATCGGGCTGTAGCCCTTTAAATCCAATATATTCCACCACCTCCACCAAAAATTATCTATAATTTCAAAAATTTACAACATCTGAACAATCAAATATGGTTGATCAGTTCCCGCTGTTTTACGTCTTTTCTTTGTTCGATGTTTTCTTTTTAAAATCAATCACATCTGTTTTTTAAATTGCACCTTCTTGACAGCTGCTGTCACCATGCTGGATTCGCCAATCGTCGGCAGCGCTCAGGCCAAATCATCTGCCGGAATATTCCACAGCTGACAAGAGTACCTGTCGTTGGTTATTGATGGCGTCGTATCAGGCCCTGGCGGAATTGGTCAGGGTCACGCCGGCAATAACGATCAGTCCGCCGAGTAACTGCAGCGGTGACAGAACTTCGTCGAGCAAAAACCAGGCCCCCAGCACAGTGACGAGGGGAACGCCATTGAGAACGATGGCAGCCTTATTGACGTTGATTCTGGCGAGCGCATAGTTGTAGCAGAGAAACGCCCCGATAGTGGCAAACAGCACCAGTCCCAGCAGGGCCAGCAGCGCACGAACGGAAACCCCTTGCCAGCCCGTATCGGAAAAGGTCCAGATAAATTCCGGTGCAAAGAGAACCATACCATAGAACACCTGCATGGCAGTGATATCAACCGGTGAAAAGGCCGTTCCCAGATGGTTGACAATCAGGATATACACAGCTGCCGAGAGAACCGCCCCCAGTAGCAGAATATCCCCGGTATTCACAGAAGCCTGCCGCCAATTGAAATTAAAATCTCCGGATATCAGCAGAAAAACCCCCAGCATGGAACATACAATCCCCGTAATACTGACAAGGCGGATCTTTTGTCGCAGTATCAATATGGAAAGAATAAGAACCACCACCGGGATGTTTGCAATGATCAGCGATGCCTTCGATGCGGTTGTCATCTGGACGCCATATGTCTCGAAAATAAAGTAAGACCATGGCTGAAAGAGGGAGAGTATCAGAAGCTTCAGGTGGTCCCGCCGTGAAAAACTCGGAACCCCCCTTTTCAACATTATAGCACCGAAAAAAAGGGACGCCAGGCTGAATCTGAGAAAGACCAGTGCAAAAGCTGAAAAATCCGCAAGGGCGATCTTAGTACCGACAAAAGACATTCCCCAGAAGATGACGGCCAGGAACAAGGTAAAATAGGGAAGAAGAGGACGATTGCCAGATTGCATAAAGCCGTTGAAATCAAAATATTGGAAGGTTCTCTGAGTCACAGGAATAAGCAACCAACCGAATGGTTGAACGGACATCGTTTTTTCAAGGACCCATGTCCCGTATATCTTGTTTGGAAAAAAGGCCGTGTGTCAACCGGAGAATTACGATCAATCGTTGTTCAGGGACCAGGGTTTCGATGATCTACAAAAAAAGCGACACAGCCTGTTTGCGAAAACGACAGCAGTGCACATTATTTCATCTGATTGCCCTGTGCGGTTGTTCTTTATGCCTTGTCAACATGGATGAATTTTTACTGTCACCGGCAGAGGCAGCTTCAACATGAAGCTGCCAACCAGTTCGCCTTCAGGAGACTCATCAGCTGTGATGGCAAAATGAAGGAGATTTTCAAAAAAAAATCAGTAAAATAGCCTCAGGTTTCGGCCGTTGTTCTCATTGAAGGCGAGAGCGGCACCGGAAAAGAGCGCGTGGGCTGGAAAATAAACGACAGAAATAGCCGTTTGCAGCTGGGTGGTTCATTGAAAATGACGGTTTCGGTCATTAATTTTCAGATATTTACAGATGATTCCGTTGTATCTATTTCCAAATTAGAGTAAATTTCTGGGAAAAAAAAGGGTAATCGATCATTGTATCTTAATCCTGGGATGAGATTCGCAGCTGTTTTTTGGATGAAGAAAGGGATGCCCGGCCTTCTTTACAGACATAAGATGGCTTTGTCGCTCTATTGCAGACGCGGGAATATGGATAGAGCATTGTGGCTGGGGGAAAACACACCCTGTCTATAATGTGATTCGTGAACTGTGGAAATTGTTACGAGAATGCCAGATAATCGGATCCAGACAACGGAAGTTAAAAAGGTAAAATCACGAAGTAAACTTCTGTTCATCATCACCATCATTGCCTACCTGACAGCATTGTTGATTTATTCATATTGGAATTACATCTATTTCAACAATGAATTAATGGAAACGATTGACAGAGAATTGCTTATCAGCGCGGTTTCGCTGAAGTACATCTTACCGGACGATTTTCATGACAGGGCAATTGATGAGCAGTCTATTTCAATAGAAGAGGATAAATACAATGCGCTTAAATTGTCTAAACTGCTAAAAGAAACCGGTTTCAAATATATCTATACGGTAATCAAAAAGGAAAACAAGCTGTTCTTCATTACCTCCGATTTAACAGCAGACCCAAAATCCGAGAGGGGAACATGGTATTACTATCCATACGAGGAAGCCGATAAAAGCTTCTATGATGCGTTTACTCAGAACAAGCCGACCTATAAAAATGTATCAGATCAATGGGGTACTGTTCGGACAGTCATGGTGCCGGAAACGTCTCCAGGAGGCATCGTATATCTTGCCTGTGCCGATTATGATATCAGTTTTGTTAATGAAACCCTTCAGCGAAATTTGTTGCGCTCCATTGCCGGTATTCTTTTCTTTGTATTACTGGCTATTCCATTTTTCTTGATTTACAGAAGTATTCGCAGAAAACATCTGAATTCACTGCGGGAAAGTGAAGAGCAGCAGCGAACGCTGATCAATACGGTTCCCGATATTATTGTGAAGGTGAACACTGAAGGTATCATCACCTTCATTACTGAGAACACATTCAACCTTTTCCCCGGCATGGGTACTGAAGATATTCTCGGCAAGAATATGTTTTCATTTCTGGCCAGGGACGACCACCAGCGAGCGGCCGAAAATACCCTTTTGATGTTCGAGAGACAGCTCGGACCGGTTGAATACCGGATCGGACCTTCTGAAGACACGCTGAAAGATGTCGAAGTAAACGGCGATGTGATGCGTGATCTGAACGGAAATCCAACGGGTATGGTTTACACGATTCGAGACATCACTGACCGTAAGAAGTCGGAAGAAAAGTTGCAAAAGAGTGAGGAGAAATATCGCACCATCCTGGAGACCATGGAGGAAGGCTATTTTGAGGTCGACCTGGCCGGCACGTTCACCCTTGTGAATAATTCGCTGTCGAATATGCTGGGCTACTCAAAAGATGAACTGCTGGGAATGAATAACCGATCATACATGGACCCGGCTACCACCGCCAGTGCTTACAAGATTCATGGTGCCATTTATGAGACCGGCAGACCTCGAAAATATATCAACTATGACATTAATCGCAAAGACGGACAGAAAAGGACCTTCGAAGTGTCATCAGCGCTGCGGCTGAATAACGAAGGTCACCCCTGCGGTTTCTCAGGTGTTGCCCGCGATATCACCGAGCGGAAAAAGTCGAGGGAATTGATGGTACAGACTGAAAAAATGATGTCTATTGGTGGCCTTGCCGCGGGAATGGCCCATGAAATCAATAACCCACTGGGAGGCATGCTACAGGGGGTTCAGAATATTCAGCGCCGTCTCTCCCCGGACTTCAAAAGTAATCACAAAACAGCCCGGGAAACCGGCCTTGATCTGCAACAACTTCAGCCCTATCTTGAAAAAAGAGGCATTCTCAGCATGCTGAAAGGGATCCAGGATTCCGGGTTCAAAGCCGCGCAGATCGTCACCAATATGCTGCAGTTCAGCAGAAAAAGTGAATCCAGTTTCGCTCCCACAGATCTTGTCATCCTGATAGAAAGGGTAATCGAACTTGCCGGCAACGACTATAACCTCAAAAATAAATATGACTTTAGAAATATTACCATCCTAAGGGATTTCGACCCGGATTTGCCGTTGGTGCCGTGCATGGAAACTGAGATTGAGCAGGTCATTCTGAATCTGCTGATCAATGCAGCCAGTGCTATGACCTCCGAGAAATCGAATTTGCCACATCAAATCCGGTTAGTCATCAGAGTGGAACAGAAAACAGTTCGAATCGAAGTAGCGGACAATGGGCCCGGGATTGAAAAGGAAACCCTGAAACGGATCTTTGAACCGTTTTTTACCACGAAACCGGTCGGAGAAGGCACAGGATTGGGGCTTTCTGTTTCCTATATGATCATCCACAATAATCATGAAGGCACAATGGAAGTTGAATCAGAGCCTGGAAAAGGGACAAAATTTATCATCCGGCTGCCATTAGAAAAAAATTAAATCCCGAGAGAAGCACTCCGGTAAACAATAAAACCTGAAATCTGCTCCTGGTAAGGCAGCGTATGTCACCCTCATATCATCTCTTTGCGAATTCAAAAAACCGGAAGGTTCAATTTTTCCCACGGATTTTGGCTTCAAGGTATAGCGGCTGCCGACCCCCATCCCGGAGGCTCAATATCAATAACCACAAGGTAGTCTCAACTATCCGTCCCCATATCACTTCTCAGTGATCTTTTGAAAAAAAACAGACACGGGTTTGTCGCGAATGTCGCTGCACAGGTCGACGACGACTTTGGAAATTTGATGCGTTAATTTCTGAAAAAATGGTAAATTGGGAACAGGAGCTTATGTGTTGAAGGATTGCTTAAACGAAAGAGGCTTCATGGACGTGGGTTTTTAAAATACTTCGCAATGGATTCGCTACAGCCAAACAGAACCGTCAAAAATGAATCGGCCGGAAAAAAGGGGCCCTGTTGGGATTGATCCTCTCCTATCGTTTTCAGTAAGCCATACCACGGGCTGAAACAGGCCAGAGACACTCCACCCGGTTGTGACGAATTCCCACATACCAGTCATGGATATTGCAGGTCGGATCACAATGTCCCGGCACCAGGAGCAATCTGTCATTTAGTTTGAGATGGTTATGCGGGTCGGCGATTTCACCATGCTCATCAGAGCATTTGATATATTCAATGTCATCCCTGTTGAAGATATAGGGCAGCCCGCTGTCAACACTCTGCACCTTCAGTCCGGCGTCGCAGATCGCCTTGTCCCGCCTGGTTTTTGACATCACGGCGGTGAGCAGAAAAAGACTGTTTTCAAATTCGTGGATACAGTCCCCCTCTGCATCCTGTACACGCTGATAGTCGGCGTCCATAAATACATAGGACCCGCACTGCAGTTCATTGTATACACCGGATCCAGCCTCAAAATAGTATGATCCTGTGCCGGCGCCGCTGACAATATCGCATAATAGCCCAGATGCGTTCAGCAGCTGTATGGTGTCAGAAACCTGCCTGATTGCAGCTTTGACCGCAGTACCCCGTTCATCAAAGTTTCGAATATGTTGCGCCGCCCCCTGGTAGGCCTGTAAACCCTTAAAAACAAGACCCGGTGCCGAATTGATCCGTTCAGCCAGTTCGACAACCTGAAATCCAGACTGCACGCCGCAGCGTCCGGATCCACAGTCGATCTCGACCAGACACGCCAGTTCTGTTTGGTGCTTCACAGCGGCTTTGGACAGTTCCGCCACGTTGTCCCCATCATCGACACAAACTTGAAGCCTGGCTTTGTTTGCCAGCCGTGCCAACCGTTCGATCTTCCTGGGATCCACTATCTGGTTGGAAACCAGAACATCGTTGATACCCCCATTGATCATCACCTCCGCTTCCGATACTTTCTGGCAGCAGATGCCAACGGCACCACCGAGTTCCATCTGAATTCGGGCGATGTCAACGGATTTATGGGTTTTTGCATGGGCCCGATGCCGTATGCCGTTTTTTCGGGCAAATGCGCCCATCTGCCTGACATTATTTTCAAATGCATCCAGATCGATAATCAGCGCAGGTGTGTGAACATCATCAAGGGACATGCCGACTTCGGCTGGAATTGTCAGGCCAACTTCATATCGACGGGTTTCATATACCATATCTTTTTCGATTATTGTTATTCATTCCCGTACAGACCTCCGGGGAATGGTTGTTTTTTATTGGGTGTAACCCGAGGTGCTGAAAAAGTATAGATTATGCATCCTGGTTCCATTCGTTTTCAGCTGTCATTTTTGATCTGAATCGCTCTTCAAAGATCGTGTACAGCATCGGAATAAACAACAGGGTCAGGAACGTAGAAACGGACAACCTGCACGATATCGCCGAGTTTGATCAGCCGTCCATCCGAGTTCTGAACGGTCAGGTTCTTGATATCTTCCTGTTTGTTCCGGTAATCTTCGGATAGTCTCACCAGCATATTGTACTGATTGCCGGATGATGGATTGGTAAAAACAGAAGCAACAGAGCCGCTGATGCCCATGAATCCGGCTTTTTCCCGGTTAATCTGAATCAGCAGCTCGGGGCAGATTCAGTTCACGGCTGATCTGGACATCGGTCGCCCCATTCGTCGATTTAACAGCATCGGCGATCTGCTGAGTCCGGTGATCTGACCCGTGCCCGGTTCATCAAAATTCCTGTCAGCTTTAAAATCCGTTTTGAGTTCGGTTCAGTATGGCACACTCAAGGTGCTGAGTGGAAGAAGCAGAGCGCATCCAGAAGGACATCATTGATCTTTAGTACACTGTTACCGTATGGCTCGGTTGTATCGGATTAATTTGTTCTTTGGCTGTGAAATAATGAATTGCCAGTACCGCTCCGCCCTTCAATGCAGTTTCAACTTTCCAACGCCCCGCCTGGACGCCGGTCTGGATATAGCTGTAAGTCCGCCAGCCTTCCTTGCGACCGCCTACCATGGGCAGAGGAACGACTCCTCTGGCCAGCCATTTGTCCTTCTTCTCATCACGCAGCAACCAGTTCTGTTCCAGGTCAACCGTTATCCGCGTCGGGGCAAACACCGCACTCAGGTTATATATCTTTTCCCCTTCCTGGAAATGAATGACGTCATCACCAATCCCCAAGACCCGCCAGAAGGACTGCTTTTCAACCTGGCACGAATAGGTGCCGTCCTGACTGCTGAAATTTTTACAGATATAGCTTTCCTTCGATACCAGGGGTACCGGTGGAATAAGCCGGAACTGATAAAAAATGACCAGCAGGACAACCACACCCAGGGCAGGCAACAACTGTCGTAAATCTATCAGATACAGTCTTTTTTTCCCCGCACGTGACATGCGTTCGTGCTGCTTGGCGCTGGCAAAGCGATGAATAGCGAAGATCATGCCCAGGCTTATCAAGCAGCTCAGGTAAAACCAGGCAGCCCTGATGGAATGGACCACGTGAGGGATCAGGAAATTGAGATACATGGTGCCGCAAACCGCAAACAATGCCCAGTCCAATGTTCGGCTCGTGTATCTATCAGCGAGAAACTCGTTGGCAACCAATAGAATCACCAGGGAGATGACAACAAAAAAGGTGTAAAGCGAACCGGAACTCTTAAAATAAAAAACCACCAAAGCACTAAACAGGCCGCCGAAGAAGAATTGAACAAGAAAGTCGAACCAGTTTTTCCATTCGGGTTTTATCTCCCGCACCAGAAAGACCAGAATGAGGCCTGCCCCGAAATAATAGCTGGTGAGGACCAGCAGGTCAAAAAAGGACACCACCCGACCCATGCTTATGGAATCCCAGATAAAACCAGAAAAAAAAGCGATAGCTGGCAGGAAACGGCGAATAACAGTCAGTCGAGGCTCAAATCGTTTAAACATCATTTTAAAATCCATCTAGAAACTCCAAAGGTTGCAGGGCGACAAATGAGCCAACACCAGACGAATTTCGTTCACTGGACACCAGCTTTTTCTGGCAAGTCACAGTTGATTTTGAATGGTTTTGGGTATTTTGGTGGAGATGGCTGGAATCGACTATTCTTTAGTCTGGCATACAGATTTATAGGAGGTCTATGATCTTTCATCAAAAAATAAAGTAAAAATGTCAGTAACTTTTAAGCAACAACCGGTCATTTTTCGGTTGTTGTTTGAGAATTGAGGCGGGCTGTAGGCCCGTTGGAAATCTATTCAGCTGAATATCGCTAATAAGCCGAGACCTGTATGTAATTCAACTCATTCTCGGCAGGTGAGAAGCGAGGCTCGCAGCTTTGATCATGCCTGCCTCTGAGGGCGGTCATTCACATCGCCATCCTGGCGATACTTGACCACTCCCAATCCGTTCAATTACATACAGGTCACGATCCTATTAACTCGGAAAAAGTGCTGAATAATTACAAATGTCACATGGCATGGTCCGAAACCCAAACACGTATATACGGCAGATATAATCTAAAATTACACGCTTGGTTTTGAAAATGCAAGTTTTCTAAAAAAGAGGGTGCACCAAAAATGTGTGCGTACTTTTAAGCGGAAAGAGGTTGTTTGTTCAGAGAACCCTGGAAGCCAGGGATGGATTCCAGGAGCTCCAAGGATGGATTCATGCGTTTTTCTGAATAAATGACCTCTTGGAGCGAGTCTAATCACAACCCCACATGTTTTTGGTGCACCCAAAAAAAACACTTTGGTGAATTTTGAGAAATGGAGCTAAACAAGGGGAACGGGTCGGAGTGAGCGGACTGAAACAGTCGGGCAGGCTGACAAGAGGATACCTGTATTCGTTGAGATCGTATTTAAAGCCACTGAATGCACAGTGTATATCTCAATTTTTGCTTATTTCATCATTCCAGGGTAACAGGCGATCCGTTTCCTGCTTTACTACAGCATAACACTCACAGCACATCTTCTCCAATTTGCCCCGGTCCAGCACCGTGATATGTCCCCGGGCATATTTAATCACACCCAGCTTATCCAGTTTGCCGGCTGCACTGGTCACGCCCTCGCGACGCACACCGAGCATGTTGGCGATCAATTCCTGTGTCATGACCAATTGATTACCCTGTAAGCGATATATTAAAAAATACGCCTGTGATCAGTTTTGTCGTTTATTCCTTATCGTCCTGATTTTAAGCAAATAAAGTCACTATTCTCCAATTATTCTGAGTAAAAGCTGAGACCTGTGTGTGATTGAATTTGCGAGACTTGAAGCGAAGAATGCTCCCCCGTAAGGATAGCCGGATTATAACGTTTTGACCCTGAAGGACACTTAATTAAAAAAGCAAGGTTGCATCAATGTAGATAACAGGGACTTTATCACTATGTAAAAAAATCTGACATCCGGATTGCGTGATGGGAGATCCTTTCCAGGAAGACAACAGGCTATAATGACCGGGAGAACGGGAGAAACAAGCATTCCTGGGTATGGATAGGATGTAAATTCTCAGGGGCATACATTGTGCAGCTGACGAAATCTATCAAATGACTGATCTTATGAAGAATTATATCTGAATCGGCTGTCAGGCCATTGTCTCAGTTGCTGGATGAATGGTGTCGTTTATCAGCTGCCATGCTTAAGCTGTCCGAACCAATGGTATCGGGAACGTAATGTATCAACGAGGTAAATAATGAGTCAAATTCCGGTTTTTTTTCTCCATGGCCTTGCCTATGCCGGTTTGTTGTTTCTCGTTTCGGCAGGCCTGACACTGGTATTCGGCATGATGAATGTCTTGAATTTTGCCCATGCCGCCATGTACATGCTGGGTGCCTATTTTTCCTTTTCAATCCTGCAACGGTTCACAGGGCAGCTTTGGATTTCAATGATCATTTGTCCCATTCTCCTGTTCATCCTGGGGGCTCTGGTCGAACGATTTCTGCTGCGACGTGTCCATAAGTTCGGTCATGTCCAGGAACTGCTTTTGACCTTTGGTCTGGCCTATATCATCACCGAGCTGGTCAAGTGGTACTGGGGAAATTATCCACTGGCAGTTAATGTCACCGGTTTTTTGAATTCCACGATCCCCATCTTCGGGATCACCTATCCTGTCTACCGTATTTTTATTTTTCTTTGTGCCGTATGTGTCGGGTTAATCATGGCTTTCATACTATACAAAACCCGTCTCGGAATCATTCTCAGGGCAGCTGTCAATGACAGTGAAATGGCCAATACGCTGGGTGTCAATGTCCCGTTGGTTTTTATGGGTGTGTTTGCTTTTGGTGCGGCACTTTCAGGATTCTCCGGTGTGATCGCCGGACCATTACTTTCGACGTTTCCCGGTATGGCTCAGGAGATATTGATTGATGCTTTTGTCGTGATTGTCGTGGGTGGTTTCGGGAGTCTGGGAGGAGCCATTATTGCGTCACTGATCATTGGCGAATTGCAGTCGTTCGGCGTATTGCTGTTTCCCAATCTATCGATAGCCCTGGTATATCTTCTGATGGCTGTCGTTTTAATCATCAAACCTTCCGGGCTATTTGGCGAAACAGAATAATGAACCAGAAACATACTCCTTTTGTACCCATTATTGTCCTGGCATTTCTCATCGCAGGGGTTTTGCCTGCGTTTCTGAAGTTGTATTATTTGAATATGATGACAGAGATCATCATATTTTCGCTCTATGCAGTCAGTTATAATCTGCTTCTCGGATATGCAGGGCTTCTGTCTTTTGGGCATGCCATGTTTTTCGGGCTCGGTGCGTTTGCCACTGCCGTGGCGATCATCCGCATTCCGGAGCTTTCTCTCTGGAATGCTATTCTGATTGGCCTGGTGATGGCCGTAGTGGCGGGTTTTGTCCTCGGTTTTCTGATGCTCAGACACAAAGGGGCTTATTTCGCCTTGTTAACACTGGCCTTTAATGCGCTTTTTTATGCGGTTGCCACCAAGTGGCACTCGGTTACCGGTGGGGATGACGGTCTCAGTATTACCCGGCCTGCGCTCGACCTGGGAATCACATCATTTTCCCTGGCCAATCTGACCAGTTTTTACTATCTGACCCTGGTGGTCGTGGGGGCAGGGATGGTTTTCTGCTGGTATTTTACGCAGACAGCCATGGGCAAGACGGTTCTGCTCATGCGGGAAAATGAAGAGCGTATGAAGTTCCTGGGCTATAATACGCATGTTGCCCGATTGATTTTGTTCACCTTTAGCGGAGCGGTAGCCGGTCTTGCAGGCAGCTTTTATGCACTTCATTTTCAATTTGTGTCCATTTCAGCCATCAGTATTGACATGACCACCGCCGTTCTCCTGATGACATTTGTCGGGGGAACCCAGAAATTCTGGGGACCGATCCTGGGTGCGTTTGTCTATATCATTCTCCAGAACTATCTGAGTGATATCACCGATCGATGGCCCCTCTTCATGGGATTCATTTTCGTATTTATGGTCATGTTCATTCCCGGCGGTTTGTCTGAAGTCATTACCAAGATCCAGCAGCGGTTGTTCAGAAAAGGTAACGGCAATGATGATCAACCCGTTTCAGTGGAGGAAGCGATATCATGAACGAATACCTTCACGTAAACAATATCTACAAGGACTTTTCGGGATTGAAAGTCCTGACGGGGGTCGATTTCAAAGTCAGGGAAAAGGAACGACACGCGGTCATTGGACCGAACGGGGCGGGAAAAACAACCCTTTTTAACATCATCAGCGGTAATTTTAAACCATCTTCGGGATCAATTCTTTTCAAAGATCGAGAGATATCCAGGAAACCGCCCTATGTGTTGAATCGACTGGGGTTGTCCCGTTCGTTTCAGATTACAAATGTATTCAAAGAATTGAGTGTGCAGGAGAACATTCTTTCCGGTGTACGCTCCCGTTACGGGTTGCAGTTTCATTTTTTGAAGCGCCCCAATTCCGATCCCAACATTATGGAAAAGACGGAAGCCATAATGGCGGAAGTCGGGCTGACGGAAGTCCGGGATCGTCCGGCCAGTTCATTGTCCTACGGACAGCAGCGAGCCCTGGAAATCGGAATCACGCTTTCTACTGAACCAGAATTGATACTCCTGGATGAACCCACTGCCGGTATGACGCGGGGGGAAACCGAACAGGCCATCGGGATGATTGATCAAATAACAAAAGGGCGCACGCTGATTATCATCGAGCATGATATGGATGTGGTGTTTTCACTTGCCAATACTATTTCGGTACTCCACTACGGAACCATTCTGGTCTCTGGCGCACCAGAGGAGATCAGAAATGATCAGCGTGTCAAAGATGCCTATTTGGGGGAAGGCTAAGCATGTTGGAAATCAATGATATTCATAGCTATTATGACAAGAGCCATATTCTGCATGGCATCTCGTTGAACCTGAAGGAGGGGGAACTGGTCTGCCTCCTGGGCAGAAACGGGGTGGGGAAATCCACAACCCTGAAAAGCATTATGGGTGTTGTAAGGCCGAAGCGGGGCAGCATTCGCTACGGCGAGCAGGAATTAGTCGGGAAAGAACCCTATCAGATAGCCCGTCTGGGGGTTGGTTACGTTCCAGAGGATCGGCGGATATTCCGCAGCCTTACCGTGCATGAAAACCTCCTGATGGGAATCCAGAAGGGAGGTAAGGTAAACAGTGGAACGAACGCCTGGACGGTTGAACGGATTTATGACCTTTTTCCGCGTCTTAAGGAAAGAAGTACCAATAAGGGAGCGCATCTCTCAGGTGGCGAACAGCAGATGCTGACCGTGGTGAGAACGCTGATGGGTAATCCTCGACTGATTCTGATTGATGAGCCAACCGAAGGATTGGCGCCTCAGATTGTGAAAGATGTTCTGGACATGCTGGCCGCTATTCGCGAGTCCGGGGTCACTGTTTTGATGGTGGAGCAAAACTTTAATGCGGCCATTAAAGTTGCCGACCGGTTCTATATGATGAGCAAGGGGCAGATTGTTTTTGAAGGAGATTCAGCTGAAACGGTAGCAGCGGAAGATATTCGTAAGAACTACCTGGAAGTTTAGAAACTAAATATCCATTTAAAAAGGAGCAGCTTTATGAAAACGAAGTTTTTTAGTGGCTTGCTTGCCATTATGATGATGCTGGGACTGGCACTGCCTGGTTCCACCATGGCTGAAGACGTGATTAAACTGGGTGTCACCGAACCATTGTCGGGGACTTTTAAGGATATCGGTGAACGGTATCTGGATGGTGTTGTTTACGCGGCAAAGGTGATCAACCAGAATGGCGGGTTACTGGGCAAAAAAGTGGAAGTCATCCCCATTGACTCGGAACTGAAACCGGATGTGGCCACTCGCAAGGCACAGAACCTGATTTTGAGGGATGGTGTGCAGTTCTTCTGCGGTGGGACAGGCAGCTCCGTGGGCGCAGCCATGTCTCAGCTGGCGTATAAACAGAATGTGATCATGTTTACCTATGGTATGGATGCCGCCAGCATGACGTCTGCCAAATGCAACAAGAACTTTTTCCGGCCTGGCGGCAGCACCGACGGACGTTCCTTTGCTCTGGCACAACTGATTGTAAAAATGGGCTATAAAAAAGTGGGTATTATTGGCCAGGATTATTCATTCGGTCAGGAAGCCCTGGCTGCTTTTAAGAAGAAGGTCGCCGAGATCAGCCCGGATACAAAAATCGTGGCCGAACTCTACCATCCGGCAGGTACCAAGGATTACGGTCCTTACATCAGTCAGCTCATCTCAGCCAAACCAGATGTCGTCTTTACGCCCAACTGGGGAAATGATTTGACGCTGCTTCTCAAACAGGGACGGCCGATGGGGTTGAACCAGAAGATCTTCTCCTATTACATCAATGATGAAGTAACCATCGAAGCGCTGGGCGATGATAAACTGATGATTGGCAACATGGGGGCCGAAATTTACACCCTTTCCATCCCAACACAGAAGAATCAGGAATTTGTCGACCAGTTTTACAAGGATAAAGGGTATTATCCGACCTGGTTGCGTGGGAAAGCATACATAGCTACCATGTTCTGGGCTGAAGCGGTCAAAAAGGCGGGAACAACGGATGTGAATGCGGTTATCAAGGCGTGGGAAGGTCTGACATACGATGGACCCGCCGGTCTCTGGACCATGCGGGCTTGTGACCATCAGGCGCAGGTGCCATACTGGTTTACCGAAATTGTGAAGGAGAACAGATACTTCAAGCACGCATTCGAGATCCCGGCGGGTATGTCATCAGCTGAGTCAGTGGCAGTCCCCTGTGAACAGACCGGCTGCAAAATGGAGTAACCCGGCATATCAGTTATGTTATCTGAATATTGACATCCGGATTTCGTGTTTTCACGGCAGCACCATCATCCTGTGGCATTTGATGGCTGCTGCCAGCATATCAGTGGACTAAAATATGGATATCAGTTCAATCAAAACCGTATTGATTGTCGGTTCCGGCCTGATGGGCAGCGGAATTGCCCAGATATTTGGTGATCACGGCTATCAGGTTCTGGCATATGACGTGGACCCGGGGCAGGAAAAAAGGATGCGCCAGCGCATTCAATCCAATCTGGAAATAATGTTCGAAGGCCATTTGGATGTGTCAGAGCGAATTGAAAGGGTCCAGAAAAATATTGTTTTCACCTCGGATTTCGAATCCGCAGCGGAATCAGCGGACTTTGTGGTGGAATGTGTGTCAGAAAAACTGAACTTGAAGCAGGATGTTTTCATCCGTCTCGACCGAATATGTCGGCCGGAAGTGCCACTGGCTTCCAATACGTCGGTGATGAGTATCACTGAAATTGCGTCCAGATGCAGCAGGAAGGAGAGAATCATCGGAACCCATTTCTGGAATCCTCCTTTTCTGCTGCCGCTGGTGGAAACGGTCAGGACCGTGGATACCTCTGAAAAAATCATTGATATTACGATGCAACTGCTCCGGCGGGTGGGAAAACATCCCATTCTGGTCAGGAAGGACGTTCCCGGTTTCGTTGCCAACAGGCTGCAGCACGCGTTGTGGCGCGAAGCGGTTTCTATTGTGGAAAACGGAATTGCAGACGCCAGAACCGTGGATGAGGCAATAAAATTCAGCTTTGGACTCAGGTTGCCGGTTCTGGCCCCCCTGGAGAACGCAGACATGGTCGGTAACGACCTGGTTCTGGCCATTCATGAATATGTTTTTCCGCATCTTGAGAATTCCCCTCTTCCCTCAACCTATCTGAAAGACCTGGTTGAAAGGGGTCAATTGGGGTTCAAGACAGGGGCAGGTTTCATGAACTGGACCCCGGAAGAGCAGGAAGCACTGCAGCGAAAACTGATCCGGCATCTCGTAGCGTCAGTTGGGCAAAAGCATTGATGCAACCCGGACTACAGGATCTCTCACTGAAAAAGAGTTAGTCTTTAGTGACATCGGTTCGCTGCTCGATAAAATTTTTCAACAAACTGACCAGCGGAGACATGGTTCTGCCTCTGTTCCATGTGAGGTAGAAACTGCGTCTCATATCGACATCCGTGATTTTCAGGGCCTTGAGGCTGCCGTTTGTCAACCCTTCAGAGATGGCAATCGGTGAGATGACGGATACCCCGAGCCCGCTTCGGACACCGGAGATGACACCCGCCGTGTTACTGATTTCCGCAACAATATTCAATTCATCAGTATCGTAATCCACTTTTCTGAGGCTGTTGGCAAACGATTTCCAGGTGCCGGATGCGTTTTCGCGTCTGATAAACGGCTCTTTTCTGAGCGCTGCAAAGCTGATCCGGTCCCGTTTGGACCACCGGTGACGACCAGGTATGACGAGCATCATCTCATCGACAATGATCTCTTTCTGGTCGATCTGCTTGTGATCGCTTCTGGCGCCAACGATTGCCAGTTCAACCGACCCATCAAGCAGTTTTTCAATAACGGTACCCGTGTTGCTGATATCCAGGAAAAACCGGACATGGGGATAACACTCCCGAAATCGGCTTAACAGGTCCGGCAGTATAAAACTGCCGGGGATTGTACTGCCCCCGATGATAACATCTCCCTTCAAGTTTCCCTGAAATTCGTGAACAGCTGTTTCCGCCTCCGCCATCAGTGCCATTAGCTTCCTGGCATAATCGTAAAGGATTTTACCCACCCCGGTTGCCACGGCCTCTTTTCCGACTCTGTCTATCAGGATGCAGTCCAGGTGGGTTTCCAACTGTTTGATATGGCTACTGACGGTGGGCTGAGTCAGGTTACAGGCCTTCGCCGCCCCTGAAAAACTCCGGTGTTCAATGACTTTGATGAAAACGAACAGCTGCCAGAAACCCAAGAATCCCTCCTTTCTTACTTAAAGGCACTTTGACCAATTAAAATGATCGAACTTACCGCACCAAAGGGTTGATCTTTCAAGAAACGCACGCCTCCATTTATGGAGCTCCTGGAAGCCATTCATGGCTTCCAGGGTTCTTGAAACACCAACCCTTTGATGCTGACTGAGTTCCATTTAATCAAGGTGCCCTTAATACCTGCATAGGATCTGCAGTCTTTTATAAAGATGTGAATAAATTGTCTATATCGTTTTGAATTAGTATTTATTCTTTCTATCTGTCAAATAGATAATATCAATTTATCTTTGTGGCGGTTATTGCACCTCCGTGTAATCAGGTTGGAGACAGCGATGTATCTGGGTAAAACCGCGATGTCTTCAGCTGGGAAAAGGGCTTTCCTGCATGCAGTGCTTTCAGGAGGTGATGGGAGATGTTTGCATGCGTGGATGCTGTTATGGCGGGCAGAGTTGCCCTGTTTTTCGGCCAGAATTACCGACTCATTCTCGTTCTTCGCCATGCCCCAGCCTTGGGGCATGTTGGTTTATAAAAGATCCGCGGATTAGGATACTTGAGTTTTTTCAAACTTCTCGATAATAATTTCCGCTACTGTTCTCGCTCCAAAACCAGGGGCCAGGGGACATTTTTCGCGGACTCCAGCGGCATTATACTCCTCTCGATTCTCAGAACCGCTGAAAGGGTCATAGCTTTTTCCCAATATGCGTTCCTGGATCTTTGGACATAACAGGCTGCCCATTATTGTTTCAAATCGTTTTATGTAGTCCCTGCCGGCCATATAGGCGCTCGGATTTTCGAAGTTGGCTGGATCATCGTCCGAAAAGAAAAGACCGATAGAGACCAGACCCCCGGTAACAGGTCCACAAATGCCGCCTGTCATGCCAAGCCCGGGAAATGGGGTCAGGGCCTTTATGATTTCCATATTTCCCAGACCGAATTCTTCGAATAATGCCAGTGCCGACCCCTTTGCGCAATTCCTGGTCAGGTAGCAGTATTCTTCTGCCTTCGTCTGAACCTGATCCAGGAACTTCTCTTTGTCCCGTAGTATTGCTGCCTGATCGATCTGCTTTTTTGGGATGCCGTTTTTCTCCAGATTTCTAAACCGCTTTTCGATCGCCGGAAGATCCCATTTGCGGTGGGATAGCGCTTCCATTCGTCTATCCAGTGCATTCAAATGTGTCATATCAGAATCCATGTAAATGACAGGAATACCCATTCCTGTCTGTAAACATCAATATTGTGATGAAAAAATTCACTTTGCATAAATACTATTGGACTAAACTGCTATCGCAGTAGCTGCCTGCTAACAAAGATCCTTTCCAGCAATTCAGATCAGTGATGTATTCAGGTCATCCTCTTTAGCTGCCTTTCCCTGCTGCCAATAATTTCCAG
>Ga0180009_10002681_pt1 | contig 20826 bp, 14 predicted proteins | sample OS_PC_MetaG_FD_123537 | JGI IMG/M metagenome (GOLD analysis project Ga0180009, IMG submission 123537) | Groundwater microbial communities from the Aspo Hard Rock Laboratory (HRL) deep subsurface site, Sweden - OS_PC_MetaG | ecosystem: Environmental > Aquatic > Deep subsurface > Groundwater...
GTAGTTTTAGCTATCCCCATCTGTTGACAAAGGGAATTTATGGTAGGCCAGGCGATATACTTTTCTTTATGGCAGTAAGTAAGCAGTTCCTGATATAGTACGACAGGACCTACCCCTAATACCTTGACCCATTTCTTTAAGAAGTAGTTGGGGACAATGATATAACCTTCTTTTTCTACACCGCCTGGTTTGTTTTGGTTATTTGGTTTTTCTTTTTGCATTTATTTCCTCCTTCTTAGCAATTAACTTGTTCTTTGTAGGGGGCGGATTCATCCGCCCCGAAAAGACGGGCTCGATGCCTGCCTGTGCGTTCCCGCACGCAGACAGGAATCGAGCCCCTACAATTAGATAGACAGGCGAGACACCAATCTCGCTGTTCTTTCCCAAATCTTCTATCCAAATCTTATTTTGGACTATATACTCGATACTCGATACTCGATACTGTTTTCCTATTCACCAACGACTACTATAATTACAACATACCTAATTTCTCATGTAATAACTTTTCTGTTTATTTTCTGTTTATTTTCTGTTTATTATTTGTTTGTTTTTTGTTTATATTTTTTAAGGTTAAAAAAAATAAAAAAAATCCAGACAACACAATGGTTATCTGGATTTTGCTCAGTAAATAAATTACCATTTTTCCCAATATTTTAAACTAAATTCATCTGAATTGAGGGAAAAAATCAAAAAAATTAACTTATTTTCAATTTATTTTCTTCTAAATTTAACATTATCCCCCTTCAGGAAACTACTTTTAAAATATCTTTGACCCTTTTTTTATTCTTTTTATTATTACCGATAGTTTTTAGAATGGCTCTTCTTATTTTATACAGATGAGAAGTTATCTGAACATAGGTGCTATATTCGTTTTCTGTCCATAAAGTCTTTAAAAGATCGCTATAGGTTATTGTTTTTCCTCTGTTTTGAGATAGGAGATAGATTAAGGAAAATTCTTTGGCGGTCACCTCAACCTCTTTTTCTTCAAATATAATTCTTCCCGGGAGATATTTATCAATTTGTAGAACAGTTTTCAGTTCTTGGTTCTCGGTTTTCGATGGGGAGCTTGCTGATACGGGTTGCAAGTTATGTACCGCGGAAGTAGAACCCAGCTCACAGTTTTCACCTTCAACTATACATTTTTCTTTTAGCATTTTCTGATGATTTTTTTCTTCTTTCATTTTTTTCTGAATTCTTTGAACTAATCTTTTCGGAAGCAATTTACCCAACTCGTCCTCACTCGCACCCCTCAAAGAATTTTCATCCCTATAACCCGCCCCCACCAGCTTTCTGATATGGTATCGGCTTAAACCGGGTATATAGAGCAGGGCTAAATTTATTCCATCTTCCTGTACTCCTTCTACTAACCTGTTAGACAACATCTTTATTTTATCTAAATCCCCACTATGTTTTTTCTCCCAGCCTACACTTTCTGCTATCGCTGACAGACTATCGGCTAACCAGGAAAAACCTTCCCCCAATCTATAGATACAGCCCCGGTAAAGACCATATTCCTGTTCAATTGTCTTAACACTCTTTTTTCCCATTATCCAATCATATAATAAATGAGTCTTCATAAAGGTGATGTAATCTTCTAAAGAAGTGATTTCTTCTTTTTCCTTTATCATTAGAATCTTATCCCGAAAAAGTTTCTTTTCTTCATCATCCTGTTCGAAGATCAGATGCAAAAGTTTATCCCAGTAATTTTTTCTATAACCGTTTTGAAAAATTCCCTTTTTATAATCATCTCTAATAGCTTGAGAAAAGGGGATAGGCAATGCTTTACCATCCGGGCTTAAAGCCAGTAGAAAAAGAATCTCCAGAATACTAATATCTCCATTTTTACAATAACTCAACCAGGATTTAAAAAACAGAAAAGTTTCAACTTTAATTCTCTTGGCAGCTATTAAAATACCGCTGTCAGTGGGAGATAAAACACCATTTTCATTCACCCCGATCAATCTGTTTCCTTTTAAAATATTCAGGCAATTTTCTATTTTACTATCGATATTTTCCTTATTAAAAGCAAACTGCCAGTAACCGGAGGAAAGAAAATCTTTGCCATCGGATTTACTCTGACTTTTCAGGGAAACAAATTCCTCTTTTTTTAAATAATTCTTTAATTCTCCATGCTTAAATTTTATATTTACCATTAATCTTAAAAGATAAGTAATTAAATCATTATCTATATTTATTGACTGCTTATTTGCCTTATGATTGCAATTATTACCTTTTAAAAATTTGAAATAAAGATTCTGGTAAGCAGTCTGAAAGAGTAGGGAATGAGCCAAAAAGATGACCCTTCCAAACTCTAATATCCCGGCTCTTTCGCCCATATTTTCAATAGCGGCAAAGGTGAGGCTGGTTCGATAATTAGGAGGGTAATCTCCTTCATCATTATATATTTTATCCAGGGCGATAATCACATTATTAAAAGGAAGATTGATACCCATGGCCATGATGCTGGTAGCACAGATAACCTTTATTTCCCCCTCCCTTTGATAAGTCTCAATCAAATTCCTTTCTTCCCATGATAGGTCCGGATTATAATGGGCAATCCCTTTTCCAAATGTTTCCTTCAATTCATCACGGGATAAAGTTTCTTCCATTTCCTTCAGCTCTTTTAAGGCACAAGATGCAGCAGGGCTTTCTAATTGAGAAGCCAGCCATTTAGCCCACTTTTGCGTTTCAGCACAGGTTGCAAAAAATATCAAAACCGATTCTCCCTGTTTTACCAGACACCTGACTGTCTCTAACAAATAATCCTCAAAGCAATTTTCACGAACCGCTTCCGGCTTAAAAAATACTTCTTCCTTGCATTTTTCCTTCTTTTTGGAAGTAATATAATTAAAGATACCATCTCTTACGATGCCTTTACGCAATTCCACCGGACGTTGATGGGAAATAAGAGTTCGTCCGGGAAACCATCTTACAAGAGCATCTTGCCATTCAACAAAAGCAGAAAGGGCAATAATTTTAATGTCTCTATTATTTTTATCGATATGGTTTACCATACTTTCCAGCAGAGGACCCCATTTTGAGTCATCAATCAACTGCATTTCATCGATGATGACTAAAGAAACAATTTCTAAAAAACGAGGACACGTCAAATAAAAGTAATTAAATTTTTCATAGGCCATTACCGCAACATCATAATCTCCCGAGATGATATTATAGTCATCTTCACTACGGTCGCGGGTAGAGATGACCATATCTACCCCACAATGACTGTAGAGGTTTTTAAAATACCTATATTTTTCATCAGCCAGTGCTCTTAAGGGAACTAAATAGATGGTTTTTTTAAGATGAATGACCTGAACTATTGCAGCCATTTCTCCGATGAATGTTTTTCCTGAGGAGGTTGGGGCGATAACCAATAAATTATTATTTTCGTTCTTTCTTTCCCTCTCCCTTGAGGGGAGAGGGTAGGGTGAGGGTGAAATTTTGTCATTGCAAAGAGCCCCTATTTTGTCATTGCGTGGAACCCCTATTTTGTCGTTGCGAGGAGCGAAGCGACGTGGCAATCTCTCTCCGTCATTGCGAGCATTCTCTCGTTTGTCATTGCGAGGAGCGAAGCGACGCGGCAATCCCGTACTTCCATTGCAATTAAAAATTCCGTAATTCCTTACCGCATCTTCCTACAGCGGCAATAAATATTTCGGGTAATCTTTTTCCCAGATGTTTACAATATGAGAGGGGATACCATAATTTTTCAAATTTCTAATTTTCATTGATTCAGACATTTATTTCTTCCTTTCTTTTTATCTTATTTCAACTAAAACTAAAACGAATATTAAAATAACCTCTATTGCAAATCCAAGATGAAGAGTAAAAATAGAACGATATAATCACCTCCCTGGTTTTAGATGATGTTGAGTTAAATGAGCGGGTAATTGGATAAATGTAAGAAACTTCTGCAGAACATGCTTTTTGATTATACTATTTTAAAATATTATTTCAATATTCATCCGCCTCGTCCCATCCCTCTGTCATTACGAACCTTTCCCCTCTCCCCTGCTTCTTTCTCTGTCATTGCGAGGATCCTCCCTTTTTCTGTCATCGCGAGGAGCGAAGCGACGCGGCAATCTCTACTAACCACGTAGGACAGGCGTCTCGCCTGTCTATAAGGTTATTGCAGAGTGAAGTAAGCATATCCCTGCGAAAGCGGGAATCCATCCTCCTTCCTGTTATCGCTTTCGAAGAAAGCGCGGCAATCTCAAAGGTAGGGGTCTGATTCATCGGACCCGTCTTTCTTTTTCCGAAATCTGAAAACTTTTTATCCAAAAAAGAAGGACTTTTAACACTTAAGAATCAAGGGGGACATTCTTCTATAAGCTCTTTTCCCCTCGCCCCTGGAGGGAGAGGGCTAGGGTGAGGGGGAAATGTTTTCCGTCTAAATTATTTTCCCAAAAAAGAAGGACTTTTGAAATTAATGTCGAATATAGAAAAGAGTATTGTATAAATGGGGGTCATTCTTCTTTTGTATTCCCGCATTTATGCTTGGCGAAAAGTAAAGTGTGTCCCCCTGAATATTAACTAACAACGATTAAATCGAAAAGGGAACATTAAAAATGCACTATTTAAGAAGGAATACTAAATATAGTATTCTTGCATTTCTCGTCCTCATCCTTTTCATAACTATATCTATTTCCACCCTTGCCAAAACCGAAGTCTACTTCTCCCTATCCGACAATCCTCAAAAAGAAATCATTAAAAATATCAATCAAGCCGAAGCTTTTATTAACATAGCCATGTACATCTTTACCGATAGAGAAATCGCCCTCCCTCTTATAAAAGCCCGCGAGCGAGGCGTAAAGGTAAGGCTCTATCTGGATCAAGACCAGGTTGACTACCAATACAGCCAATCCCGCTTCCTGGTGCAAAGGGGAATCAAAACAAGAATCAGCACTAACAATTATATTATGCACAACAAATTTGCTATTATCGATAACCGTATACTACTTACGGGTTCCTATAACTGGACTTTCTCCGCTAACAACCGGAATGATGAAAATCTAATGGTAATAGACGACCCGGAAATCATTGCGATATTTCAGAATCAATTTGTAAACCTATGGACCAATAAATACAGTTTGGAAAGAACTCAACAATTATATAAAATAGCCAAAGTAGATTTCCTGCCCACTTCTCCCGCTCCCGCAGGAGCAGAAACTAAAGTCATAAACATCAACACCGCATCCCAGGAAGAACTTATCAGCATCTTGCAAATAAGCGAACCCCTCGCCCAGAAAATAATTGACTTCCCCTTTATGTCATTCCCGCGCACGCGGGAATCCATCATTTTAAGAGACGACCTGGGAGAATTCAAAGACCCACAAGACCTCTTCCAACTACCCGAACTTACCAACCTTGATTTACGAGAATGGGAGGAAGAGGGGATAATAATTACTATTCAGTAAACTGTAGTACATTGTACAAAATAAAACGTCATGATATTTTTTCTAAGTTTATTTAAATTCAATTATTTAATTTACTAAAAACAAGTATTATTTATTGCAAAATAAATCTCATTGTGATATATTAAAGTGGACAATAAAAGGGAGTATAATGGAATAAAATGAGAAGAACTGATTTATTAAATCTTTTAGCAAAAAAAGGAAATACCTTTACTTTTAACGATGCATTAAAAACAAGCAATCTATCTACAACAAGCCTGCAAAAAGTACTATATAGATTACAACAAAAAGGAGCAATTGAACGTATTGAAAAAGGAAAATATCTAATCATTCCGTTAGGAGCAGAAAAAGGGAAATATACTTTGCATGAATTTGTAATAGGCTCTTTGTTGATAGAACCATATAGCATTGCTTATTGGAGCGCTCTTAATTATTATGGTCTAACCGAGCAAATTTCCACGACTGTTTTTATCCAAACCATTACCCAAAAATTTAATACTAATCCTGAAGTTTTTGGAGTGCAGTATAAAATAGTTAAAATCAAAAAAGAGAAAGTGTTTGGAATCAGAAAAGAATGGATAGAAGAGACCCAAATAAATATTACCGACAAAGAAAAAACGATTATTGATTGTCTTGATAAACCACAATATTGTGGAGGAGTCATTGAAGTTGCCAAAGCTTTAAAAAATAATAAATTTGATCGGAAAAAACTCGAAAATTATGCTCAGCGTATCGGAAATTCCGGAGTATTAAGAAGATTGGGTTATCTGTGCGAACTATTAAATATAAAAATAAAACTTCCGAAATTAAATATTAGAAATTATCTTTTACTTGACCCTACTATGCCGGAAAAAGACACTAAAAATGCCAGATGGAGACTAATTATAAATCTTGATGATAAGATGTTAGGAGAACTTGAATGATTCGTTCTCAAGAGATAAAAGAAAAAGCAAGGGAATATGGTGTTCCTACATCTACTGTCGAAAGAGATTATGCACAAAACTGGTTATTAAAATATCTGTGTCATCCAAACATTATTTTAAAAGGAGGTACTGGCATAAAGAAAGTATATAATAAAAATTATCGCTTTTCTGATGACCTTGATTTTAGTTTAACTTATCCTTTTAAAAATAAAGATTTATTCACCCATATGACCGAAGCGGTTGATAAAGCAAAAGAAGAGGTTGGTATAAACTTCCAAATAAGTAGTAAACTTGATAAAACCAAAACTGGTTTTAAAGGGAAAATTTATTTCAATATAATTCAAAATGCTGCCGGAACGCCATTAAGTATTAAAGTTGATATTACGAATTATGATAATGAAATAATATTACTTCCTACAGAAAAGAAAAAAGTCTTTCATCCTTATTCAGATGAACTTAATGCTGAAATAGAAGTATATTCCCTTGAGGAAATATTTGCCGAAAAGATCCGGGCATTAATTCAAAGAACACGAGCAAGAGATTTATATGATACAGGAATGCTTTATGATTTAATTAACAAAAATAAAGTATTACAAATTCTTGATGAAAAATTTGGCTTCAAAGGAGTTTTTATGGATATATCTTCTTTAACAAAAAGAAAAGATGATTTCTCAAATGCGTGGGATGCATCTTTAAACCATCAATTAAAAGTAATACCTGATTTTGAAATATTTTTTAATAAAGCAATAACAATTATAAGTGAAATTAAAACATAAATCACAGTTTTTCTTAAATAAATTAAGAAAAATCAAACTTTTTCAAATTATTTTCCTGATTATTGCCATACAGTAGTCGTAGCCGTGTAGGATATAATTATAAAAATACTTTTTTATATTCTTTTTCCCTTGAAGAGAGAGGGTGGGGTGAAGGTGAATATATTTCTTAAGAAAAGAAGGATTTCCCTAACTTTTTGTCGTATTAATATTAAGTTATAAAAAAATTCAAAAGATTTGTTTTTATGCTCCCTAAATGAAATACAATATTACTTTAAAAAGGAAATAAACTATGGCATTGAAAAAATCTCAACTCTATAGTTCAATATGGCAAGCTTGCGATGAGCTTCGAGGAGGCATGGATGCTTCACAATATAAAGATTATGTTCTAGTTCTTCTCTTTATTCGTTATGTGACAGATAAATATGCAGATAAATCCGATTCGCTCGTTGATATTCCACCTGGTGGCAGTTTTTCAGATTTGGTAGCCCTGAAAGGGAAAACAGACATTGGTGAAGGCATTAATGGTGTTTTGGATGTTCTGGCTGAAGCTAATGGCTTAAGCGGAGTAATTAATTCGGTTGATTTTGATGACGAAGAGAAGCTTGGAAAAGGTAAAGAAAAACAGGATAGACTCTCAAAGCTGGTGGCAATTTTTGAGAATCCAGATCTTGACTTTAGTAAAAATAAAGCTGATGGCGATGATCTCTTGGGTGATGCGTATGAATATCTAATGAAACATTTTGCAGTTGAGTCAGGAAAAAGTAAGGGTCAGTTTTATACTCCGGCAGAAGTATCTCGGATAATTGCCAAAGTGATTGGCGCAAAAAACGCTAAAAATAGAACCCAAACGGTATATGACCCTGCTTGCGGTTCTGGTTCGTTATTATTAAAGGTAGCGGCTGAAGCCAAACCTGTTGATATCTCAATCTATGGTCAGGAAAAGGAAAATGCAACTGCCGCACTGGCGATTTTGAACATGTGGCTTCATGGTGAGCCTACCGCAGTTATTAAAAAAGGCCAAAGTACGCTGTCCAACCCACTGTTTACAGATAATGGTGCGCTTAAAACATTTGATTACGTAGTTGCCAATCCCCCTTTTTCTTATAAGGCATGGCGCAACGGGTTTACTCCAGAGGAAGATTCGTATGGACGTTTTGATGGCTTTGGTATTCCGCCTAATAAAAATGGTGATTATGCCTTTCTGCTTCATATCGTAAAGTCGCTTAAAAGTACCGGAAAGGGTGCATGCGTCTTACCTCATGGCGTGTTGTTTCGTGGAAACACAGAGGCGGCTATCCGCACAAACTTAGTTAAACGAGGCTATATCAAGGCCATTATTGGCTTGCCGGCTAACTTGTTCTATGGCACCGGCATTCCTGCTTGCATAGTGTTTATCGACAAAGAAGGCGCTAGTGAGCGTAAAGGTATTTTTATGATTGATGCCTCCAAGGGATTTGTTAAAGATGGCAATAAAAACCGCTTGCGCGAGCAGGATATTTGCAAGATTATTGATGTTTGGAGCGAACAAGCCGAACTGCAAAAATTCAGCCACTTTGCTACCAACGAAGAAATAGAAAAAAACGAATATAATCTTAATCTTCCCCGCTATATTGACACCAGCGAAGCGGAAGATATCCAGGATATCCAATCGCATCTAAAGGGCGGCATTCCGGAGTCTGACATTGATCTACTTAATAACTACTGGACGGTCTGCCCGACACTCAAGGCATCGCTGTTTAAAAATTCACCACGGCCAGGATACAGTGACGTGGCGATTCCGGCTGAAAAAATTCGCCCCGTCATTTTGGAGTATAATGAATTTTTGAAATTTAGAAAAAATGTCCAAGCCACATTTGATAGCTGGCGAAAAACACAGACCCCTGTCCTTAAGGGTTTAGGCAAAGACAATAATCCGAAAGCGGTGATTTCAAAGTCGTCCACCGATCTACTTGAAGCATTCAAAGAAACCAGGCTGATTGATAAATATGATATCTACCAGCATCTGATGACCTATTGGGAAGAAATCATGCAAGATGACACCTATATAGTTACAGCCGATGAGTGGTCAGCGGGCAATGAATTAATTCGGCTGCAAAAGAAAAACAGCAAAGGCACCAAAAAAGAGATAGCTGGACTCGCGAGTTTGGAGGGACGGCTGATCCCTGTATCACTGACCACTAAAACCTATTTATACCAAGAAAAAGAAAAATTTGACCAGCTTCAGTCAGAACTTGAACAGATTATAAGCTGTATGGAAGAGATCAAGCAGGAACATAGTGGAGAAGAAGGATTGATATGTGAGGTCACCAACGAAAAAGGAAATATCACCAGAGGAGATCTTAGTAAACGCATTAAAGAAATTAAGGCAATGACCAATGAAGGAAAGCAGGAACTTGAATTGCTGGAAAATTATAAGCAGCTCCTGGAAAAAGAATCAGATATTAAGGCAAAGATAAAAGAAGCGGAAAAAGATCTAGAGCAAAAGATCATCAAGAAATATCCAACGTTTACGATTGAAGAAATAAAAAAGTTGGTCGTTGATCTTAAATGGATGACGGAGCTGGAGAATCGAATTATGGGCGAAGTTGACCGATTAGCGCAGACTCTGGCCGGCAGAGTCAAAGAGCTGGCAGAGCGATATGGCGAGACTTTGCCGCAAATAGAGAAGGAAACGGAAACGCTAACCCGCAAAGTCGAGGAGCATTTAAAGAAAATGGGGTTTACATGGTAAATAGATTAAATATACAAAAGAAACCAGAAAGCATTTCAGGAAAAGATATTCGCAAGTTGATAGAACGTGCCTATCAGACGTTAATCGAGAAAGATGGTCATCTACTGAAAGTTAATGCCAATGAAAGAAGTATCACACATCGTCTGGCGATACACCTTGAATCAGAATTTCCGGGATACGATGTTGATTGCGAATACAATAGGGATGGATTTGGTTCCAAAAAACTTAAAGGCTATAAGAAAAAAATCGATTCTGACGATGAAAATGGGACAACTGTCTATCCAGATATCATTATCCATCATCGAGGAAGAGGAAAAAAATGTAATTTTATTGTGATTGAAGCGAAAAAGATTTCAAACAGAGATGATTCGGACAAAGAAAAATTGGCTATATATAAAAAAGAGTTATTATATGAACATGCATATTATGTGAAATTTCTTGTTGATGAGGATTTTAAAAAATACAAATGTTCGCCTTTTGAAAAATTTATTGAAGAAATGTGATGATAATGAAAAACCAAATAATGAAAAAAATTCCTGAAGGCTACAAACAAACCGAGATTGGCGTAATCCCAGAGGATTGGGAGGTGGTTCCAACAAGTAATTTAGGAAACTTTTCTAAAGGACAAGGAATTAGAAAAGACGAATCCTTGAGTGGCAATATCCCATGTATCCGTTATGGCGAAATATATACACATCACAATAATATTGTTAAAAATTACAATAGCTGGATTTCTCCTATAGTTGCGAAGACAAGTAGGAAACTTAAAAAAGGAGATATTTTATTTGCAGGGTCAGGGGAAACAAAAGAAGAAATTGGCAAGTGTGTTGCTTTTATTAGTGCGGAAGAAGCTTATGCAGGTGGGGATATTGTTATTCTTTCACCAAGGAAGGGAGATTCAAGTTTTTTTGGCTATCTTTTTAACTCACCAATTATCGTTTCTCAAAAATCAAGTAAAGGACAAGGGGACGCTGTTGTTCATATCAGCGCTTCAGCCCTATCTACGATAGATATTCCATTACCTCCAAAGCCTGAGCAAACTGCCATTGCCACAGTTCTCTCCAATACTGACGCGCTGATTGAAAGCCTGAAAAAGCTGATTGCCAAAAAGAAAGCCATCAAACAAGGCGCGATGCAGCAGCTCCTCATTGGCAAAAAACGCTTGCCGGGGTTTAACGGGGAGTGGGAAGTGAAGAAGTTGGGAGATTTATTATACTACGAGCAGCCAACAAAATATTTAGTCAAAGATACTGAATATAATGATAATAATGACATTCCAGTTTTAACAGCAGGTAAAACATTTATTCTTGGATATACGAATGAAGAGTTTGGAATCTTCGATAATATTCCAGTCATAATTTTTGATGATTTTACAACAGCAAATAAATTTGTAACCTTTCCTTTCAAGGCAAAATCATCAGCGATGAAGATCTTGATACCAACGGGGGAAGATGTAAATTTAAGGTTTGTATATGAAAAAATGCAACTTATAAATTTCCCGCTAGGAGATCATAAAAGATATTGGATTTCAGAGTACCAAAATTTGAAAATTGGAATTCCAAAACCTGAAGAACAAACTGCCATCGCCACCATCCTCTTCGATATGGATGCAGAGATTAAGAGCTTGGAGCAAAAGAAAGATAAATACACCATGCTCAAGCAGGGCATGATGCAACAACTTTTAACCGGGAGGATACGAATATATGCAAACAACTAATCAAAATATCGGTCAAATAGAAAGAGCTACACAAAATAGAATTGTGGCGTTGTTTCGCGATAGGCTTAAATATGAGTATCTGGGCAATTGGGAGGAGCGGGAGCAAAACAGTAATATTGAGGAAGACTTGCTTCGAACATATTTGAAAAGTACCAACAAATATAGCGACAAAATGATTGATAAAGCTATAACTGAGTTGCAAAAAATTGCCAGCAATCAGATACTCAGTTTGTTTGAAATAAATAAAGAGATTTATGGCCGTCTTCGTTACGGCATATCACTGCGTGAAGAGCTGGGAGAGCAGAGCCAGACAGTGCATTTTATTGATTGGGAGCATCCGGTGAACAACCGCTTTGTTATTGCTGAAGAAGTAACCATAAAGGGTAAAAGAACCAAACGGCCGGATATTGTGCTGTATGTCAATGGTATTGCTCTGGGAGTCATTGAACTCAAGCGAAGTACTGTGTCTGTGTCCGAGGGTATACGCCAAAATATCGGCAACCAAAACGATGCATTTATCCAGCCCTTTTTTGCCACCATGCAGCTGATGATAGCCGGCAACGATACCGAAGGCTTGCGCTATGGTACGACCGAAACGACAGAAGATTATTATCTGTCTTGGAATAGCAAGGATCCCGATTTTGCCGATGAACCCAACCGGCTGGATCGTCATCTCATGCAGGTATGTCAAAAGAATAAGTTTTTGGAGATAATTCACGACTTTATTCTTTTTGATAACGGCATAAAAAAGATCTGCCGCCACAACCAATATTTCGGGGTAAAAGCAGCACAAGAGCGAGTCAAAAACCATGAGGGCGGGATCATCTGGCACACCCAAGGATCGGGCAAAAGCCTGACCATGGTCTGGCTAGCCAAATGGATCAGGGAAAACATTATCGATGCCAGAGTAGTTTTACTGACTGATAGGGTTGAACTGGATGAGCAGATTGAGAGTGTGTTTAAAGGTGTGGATGAGGATATTCATCGCGCCAAAAATAGCAGTGATTTGCTGAAACAGCTAAATAAAAAGGATAACTGGTTAATCGGGTCACTCATCCATAAATTTGGGCAATTTGGAACAAGTGTGGATCAAAATGTTGAGGAATATATACATGAGCTGAGAGTCAGCTTAACTAAAGATTTTGAAGCTAAAGGGGATATATTTGTTTTTGTTGATGAGTGTCATCGCACGCACTGCGGTAAGATGCACGAGGCCATGAAGGAAATATTGCCTGAAGCTTGCTTTATCGGTTTTACCGGCACCCCTCTTTTGAAAATAGATAAAACCAACAGCATTGCGGTGTGGGGTAGATATATACATGAATACAAATATAATGAGGCCGTCATAGACAAGGTAGTTTTGGACCTGCGCTATGAAGCCAGACAGGTGCCTCAGCAAATAACCGATCAGGAAAAAATTGATGAGTTTTTTGACCGAAAAACCCGAGGGCTTACCGATTATGCCAAAGCCCAGCTGAAAAAGAAATGGGGCACTATGCAGGCACTTTTAAGCTCTGCCGACCGGATGAGGCGGATTGTGTTTGACATCATTGATGATTTTGAAGAAAAACCCAGACTGGCAAGCAGGCGGGGTAATGCCATGTTAGTGGCCAGCAGCATTTATGAAGCCTGCCAGTATTATGACATTTTTCAGGCGCATGGATTTAGCAAGTGTGCGGTGATCACTTCGTACGAACCCAACGCACTGGATACGGAGTCGCGAGAATATGCCATTTATCAAAAAATGCTCGATAAATACCGTCCCTTGGAGAAAAAATCAAACGAAAGCGAAACAGATGCTTTTGAAAGAATAATGAAAAAGAGATTTGTTAATCAACCGGGTCAATTGCACCTTTTGATTGTGGTGGATAAATTGCTGACCGGATTTGATGCCCCACCGGCAACATATCTGTATGTTGATAAAAATATGCAAGATCACGGATTATTTCAGGCCATTTGCCGGGTCAACCGGTTGCATGGTGAGGATAAGGATTACGGTTACATCATTGATTATCGCGATTTGTTTAAAAAACTGGAAAAAGCGGTTATCGATTATACATCTGAGGCATTTTCCGGCTTTGAGCAAAGCGATGTGTTGGGACTTTTAAAAGACAGATTTGAGGAAGGCAGAAAAGATCTTGATGAAGCCTTGGAAACAGTCAGGGCTCTTTGTGAACCGGTGCAGCCACCTAAAAAACAAGCAGATTACATCAGATATTTCTGTGGTGATACCGAAAACCCCTATTCGCTTAAAGAAAATGAGGTAAAACGGGTTGACTTGTACAAATCTGTAGGAAGACTTTTGAGGGTCTATGCTGATATTGCCGGTAGCATGAGTGAGGCCGGGTATAGCCGGGATCAGGCTGAGGTAATTTCTAAAGAAGTGACGCACTTCGAACAAGTCAGGACTGAGGTGCGTTTAGCAAGCGGTGACTATATTGATCTTAAGAAATACGAACCGGCCATGCGGGCACTAATGGATAGATATATCTCTGCCAGTGAGAGTAAAATTTTAACCTCATTTAATGATAAGTCTCTAATTGAACTGTTGGTAGATAAAGGCGCTGGTGCGCTTAATCATCTGCCTGAGGTAATTAAAAATAATCAGGAAGCAATTGCGGAAACAATAGAAAACAATGTGCGCAAATTAATTACCGACGAAATGCCAACTAACCCTCGCTATTACCAGCAAATGTCTGAGTTACTGAAAGAACTGATTCGACAAAGAAAACAAGCTGTTCTTGAATACCAAAAATATCTTGAAGAAATTATTGCGTTAGCTAAAAAAGTCAGGGATCCAAGCAAATCAGAGCAATATCCAAGCACCATAGACAGCCGAGGCAAACAAGCTTTATATGATAATTTAGGCAACGATGAGGAAAAAGCATTTAGAGTTCACGAGGCAGTCATGAGTTCAAGAAGCGATGATTTTCGAGGACATCTCTTGAAAGAAAGAAGAATAAAACTAGCTATTAAAAAGGCTTTATCTACTATTTCCGAAGAGGAGCTAAAAGAATTATTTGAAATTATCAAAAACCAACATGAATACTAACCGAAGTTTAATGAAAATCCGGAATGTCGAGGTATTGGTCCTGCGGAAAAAAATTAAGAATTTACACCTTAATGTATTACCACCCAACGGAACGGTACGTGTTTCCGCGCCTTTGGGTATGAGTGATGATGCTATCCATACTTTTTTGGCAACAAGACTCCCTTGGATAAAAAAACAACAAGTAAAGTTTAAAGGCCAGGAGCGGCAAACACCTAGAAAATACGTAGGTGGCGAATCGCATTATTTTCTGGGTAAAAGGTATAGACTTGAAGTTGTTTATATTAATGACAAACCCAAGGTTGAAATTAAAAACAAGAAAAAATTAGTGCTGAGTGTTAGACCTGGGAGTTATACTAAAAAGCGTGAACAGGTATTACAAAACTGGTATAGAAACGAACTAAGACAGGTACTTGATCCTTTGATTAAAAAATGGCAGGAAAAGAGCGGAATTCGAGTAGATTTCTGGAGAATAAAGCGAATGAAAACCAGGTGGGGTAGCTGCAATGAGAAAACTAAAAGAATTTGGCTTAACCTGGAACTGATAAAAAAACCGGAGAGTTGTATCGAATATGTGGTTGTACACGAATTAGTTCATATTTTAGAGAGAATACATAGCGATAAGTTTGTGCGATTAATGGACAAGCATCTCCCGAAATGGAGAGATGAAAAGGATGAACTTAATAGGTTAATTTTGGCTCATGAAGAATGGAAATATTAAATAAATTTTTGTCAAAAATTCTACAAAGAAAATGTTTCTATAATTAAAAAATAATATTCAAATATAGAATAATCTGATTAATCAGGATAGTCAATAATTTTCTTTATACCAGAACATAAACAACTGGTATTTGGATTATTTATTTCCTTATTGAATGTGTTTGAATTACAAATGAAACCAGTATAAGTTACTTTTTCTAATCAAGGATGATTTAAATGAAAATATTTGTTTGCAATAAAAAAACTGATTTAAAAGAATCCGATCAGCTTTTGAGAGAGTTGATGAAAGAGTCTGAAAATACAATCGCTATACTCAGAGAGATGGAACATTCTAATGATTGGAAAAAGAGAGTAGAAAAAAAGATTCAGGAAGTTGATTTTGTTCTCCTTATTGTTGGAAACGATACTTTTAATAGTGAAGCGCTTAAATGGGAGTATGCTAAATCTAAACAGCTTAATAAGCGAATTGTAGGTCTTAAGTTAAAAAGTGCAACAGAGGACAGTGTTCTTTTTTGTCAAGGCTTTCAGGTATTTGAAACACCAAACCAATGTTTCAGATATATAGATAAAATATTTGAAGATGATCGCCAGCTACTACTTGAGCAATACAAAATAATGGTTGGTTCAACCGAAAAAGTTACAGAGCAAAGATTATCAGTAAATAATTTATTTTTTACTATTACATCTTCAATACTCTCAATATCTCTTTTAATTGGAAAGGCATTTGAGTTTTCTTTGATTGGATCCATCGGAATGATTTTATTTGGCGGAATGGCTTTTTTAATATCTTTCCTTTGGGAAAAACTTATACGGTCATATGGAAAACTTAATACGGGTAAGTTTATTATAATCGATCAAATTGAAAAACAATTGCGTACAAATATGTTCGAGCACGAGTGGAAGATCTTAAAGGAAGAGGTTGGGTACGAATCAAATACGGATACAGAGGCTGTGGTGGTTAAACGGTTTCGGTGGTTTATTTTATTAGTATTATTTTTAGAAATTCTTTATTTTTCTTATAAAATATATTTTAGGCACTTTGTATAAAAAAATAGAAAGGAGATAAAAAATGGCTGGAAAACGAATATTTACAAGCTTTGCAATAGAAGATGAGAGAATGCGTGATCTATTTATAGGTCAGGCTCGAAATCAAAGAGTTCCTTATGAACTTATTGACATGTCAGTCAAAGAACCCTGGAATAATTTATGGAAAACACGTTGCAGAACAAAAATTAAAAGTTGTGACGGTGTTATTGTGTTGATTACAAAAAACCTCAAGAGAGCTGATGGTGCACTATGGGAAATTAATTGTGCTAAACAAGAGCTTGTTCCAATGCTTGGTGTATATATGTCAGGTTGTGGTGTGTTAGATGCTCCTCAAGAACTCATTAGGATAAAAAAAATCAACTGGACTTGGGATGGTATTGCAGATTTTGTAGGCAGCCTTTAAAAAAAAGAATAACCTAACAGAGTCCACAGTTGAAAGGACATGGAAATACGAAAATAGGGCTTCTTTGTTTGACAATATCAAACTAGAAATAATAGGAACAGATATATATAAAACAGACTAAAACAGGGGACGGTTGTACCAAGTCAATAATTCGGTAACTTTTAGAGGAAACCTGTAGGATCCGTGGAGTTTCTTAACCAGATGGTTAAGACTTTAGGTATTATTATAAATAAAATAGACGTCCTAAAGAAAGACTTTGTAAAATGAAAAGCTAAGCCATAGAAAAAATTGGAGTTGACTCCATTTTCCATAAAAAGATTTGAACAAAAAATAAAGTTAATCATGAAATAAAAGAGAATATGTAAAAGGTGAAAACGATTTTAAAAAATATGAATGTCAAATTTGAAGACCCAATCCCCATATACCCTTTAATTTTACTTGTAAGATTTGAATCGGTTTGCTTGTAAGTATTTAAATGTTTATATCGGAATAGGTTTTATTTAAATTAAAATGAATCAATTAAGCCAAGGAAAAAGAGAAGTCCAGATAGTCAAAAAATTTGCAGATATATGCCCCTATAAAATTGATGTAATATCTGTCAAAAAAGAAAATCCTCCTAAACCAGATATATATTGCAAGTTGAAAAATGGAACCGAATTATATTTTGAATTAGTAGAGTGTCTGGATAATTCCATTGCTGAAACCACTTCAAATCAAATTAAACTTAAAAAACTTTTAGATAATGAAGTTAATAGCTTGCTGCCCTCATATAAAATAATGAGTTTTAAACGGAAATATAATAATGCTTTAATTTATATTGCTTTCAATGAAAAACTTACATTGCCTAAAAGAAAAAGATCAATACCTCATTTAATTGATCTTCTTTTAAATTTTGATGAAAACCAAATAAAAAAAGACGAAATAGAAATTAGGGGATGCCCTGAAATAAAATGGTTTAATATTCACCGGGGAGTTTATGTTGGACCAATGTTTCGGGTTGAAGGCGTTACCTCTTTCGGTGTTTCTTTTCTAAAAGAAATTAAAGATAAATTTAATAAAAAGTATATAACTAAAAATAAAATTGATTTATTAGCTTACTATGCATTACAACCGGAAATTCCGGAAAATCATTGGCTTCAAGAAACAGCGGACTACATCAAAGACAATATTACCAACTCACCATTTAATAGGGTTTGGATATATTCCTATACAAACAATAAAGTATTATTTTTTTATCCAAACCTCTGAATTACTCTGAATTAAAAGGTTCTTATGGAGAAATAATAGGGGTCAATCTGCTGAGAACTGACCCTTCACTATTTCATAAATAATAAATGTTTAGCAAAATAACTAAATTAATAAATACATTATGGGTAATTAGGAGGAGAAATAGATGAATCTATCTGACTTGAAAGTAATTGACGATTTGCGACAGGTTCCATTCGAGAAATGTGAGTGTTTTTTACACAAAGAACACAGGTGGGTTTTACCTATTATTTTCTATAAACAACAAAAAAATATCCTTCCGCATCCCTGCACTCTTGTAATGTTTGATGCACATCATGATGCTAAGGATCCCTTTTGCAAAGATGATATACTCCAAATTATGAAAGCAGGGATTACTTTTAAGGGACTCATAGAATTATGTTTACAAAAATTGAGTAAGCTTAATGACGATTGGATAAAAACAGGGATGGAGCTTGGGCTTATTGATCATGCGGTAATTTTCGGAGTAGAAAGTGGAAAAGATACCGCAAACTTTAAACCAATTTATAAAGACCAGCAAGGAAATATTCATAAAATTAAACTACTTGAGCTTCCTGGTGCAGAGTTAGAATGTCAGAGCGACCTCAGTGACACGGCTAGATGGGAAAGTCTTTCGGAGCTATGGAAAATTCTTGGTTGGCAATATGACCCTCAATTTTCTTTTACACAAGATGAAAGAAAAATACTATTAGATTTCGACCTTGATTGCTTTGTTGTTCGATGGAAAGGTTGCTATCGTTTTCCTTGGCCAGACGAAGTTTTTAAAAAAGAGTTTCTGTTACAATCAAAATATCAGACTACTTTAGGATGGACAGGAAAAGATTTTTTAAATGGTCTATTGAATAAGGCAGCTCTCCTCACGATTGCAAAAGAACCGAAATTTTGTGGTGGAGACACAAAAGCAAATCAAGTTCTTAGTAAAGTCAATCATTTTCTGTTTGATGATAAGCTTTCAATCTAGAAAAAATACAGGCTAAAAAATAAGGAAAGACAAGGGGACGTTTCGTTTGTCATATTTTAATAAGTGGCGAAGATAGAATAAATAGGTGTCTATTATCCCATGATACCATATTGGAAAGCGGTATACGGGAAAACTGTATGTACCGATTGATTGAGCGGACAGAGGGAAGCGAAAGCCGACCTCTTCCGACTCTACACTCTATGAAATAGAGGAAGGGGCTGACAGAATACCTAGCCTGCAAAGGAAACATTTGCCGGGCAAGTAGGACTGGAGGAACAAATGCAAACCTCCCTGCAGGGAATAGCAAAGAAGAGCGATACTAATTTGTCTTTTACGGAAGCGAGTATTTCTGAAGAGCCCAGTGCGGTAGTTCCGCACGCTGGGATCTGTGCGGGGGCAGTCAGGTAACTGGCTGTCCTACCGTGACAACCTATAGGGTCTGAGGAGTTTCTTAACCGGATAGTTGAGGTATGGGTATTATTATAGATAGTCGTCCTAAAGGAAGACCTCGTAAAGGGGAAGCTAAGCCATAGAAAAATAGGATGTGTTTGCATTTTAATTAAATAAATTGAGGGGAAAGAGGAAAAGTGATATTGCAAGACCCTAAAATACTCTTGAGTTAGGAGGTTTTTTAATAAACATGAGATTGATGAAAAAAATTGCTTTTTGCCCTCATTGTGGAAATAAAACAACTCAACTATTATTATATACCCATGATTTTGAAGAGATTATTACTGCTTTTGATGAAGAGAATGGTATAGACCATGAAGGATCACTTCCAGTACAATGTTATTTAACCGTTTGTGAAACTTGTAAAAACCCACTTTTATATGGGAAATATCATTCTAGTACAGAAGAAGAAGATTTCCAAAAAAGTGGCTTGCTTTGGCCCAAACAAAAAAAGTTATCTGGAAAAGTTCCCCAAAGAATTAGAGAGTACTATGAAGAAGCGAAAAGAATTAAAAGAATCGCTCCTAGTTCTTTTGCTGGACAAATAAGGAAGTGTTTAGAGGCTTTATGTGATGCTAGGAAAATAAAAAAAGGAAAATTAGTTAAACGATTAGAAGGGCTAGCAAATAACGGAGAAATACCCAAACATTTTACTGAGATGGCAGATATTATAAAATATTTTGGAAATATTGGTGTTCATTCTACAGAAACAAATATACGCTCTTTACCCGTAGATACAATAGATGATTTTTTTACAGCAATTATTGAATATGTTTATGGTTTTCCAAGTAGAATAGAAGAAATGAAACAAAGTTATAAAGAGTATAAATAAAAAAATAATCTTGTCACGGAGACGATTATGCTAGCTCAACAATTTGGTAATTTTTTTTAACTTTTCGTAAGAGGTTTGATATATAACAGGTACCGGTTTTTGTTATTTTTTATTGCACCTTTGTCATATTTTAAAAAATTACTAAATTTTAATGTGAATACCTGATCCCATAACAGTATATTAGAAGTTCTATGCTATTTCAAAAATTAAACAGAAGGAAGTATTATGAGTATACAACCTATCAAGCGAAAAATTGAGGAAATATTTTCTGTAAGCCAACCATATTATATTGATTTTTATCAGAGGGACTATAAATGGACAAAAGAGCATATAGATAAATTGTTAGAAGATTTATTCTATAGGTTTGAATTAGGATATAAAGAAAATATAGATTCAACCCTAGAAAATATAAGTAAGTACGATTGGTACTATTTGAGTACCTATGTAACTAATATCTATAAAGGGAAAACGTTTATTGTTGATGGGCAACAAAGATTAGCTTCAATAACTCTTATTTTAATTAAATTATACCAC
>Ga0180009_10002682_pt1 | contig 20820 bp, 18 predicted proteins | sample OS_PC_MetaG_FD_123537 | JGI IMG/M metagenome (GOLD analysis project Ga0180009, IMG submission 123537) | Groundwater microbial communities from the Aspo Hard Rock Laboratory (HRL) deep subsurface site, Sweden - OS_PC_MetaG | ecosystem: Environmental > Aquatic > Deep subsurface > Groundwater...
GGATCATTATTGACACACAAGGCAATTCATCTTATACTGCATTCCCAAAAAGAGTCAGTTTTTAGATCATTAGTGGTGGGGTGGAGCGAAGCGGATCTAATTTGATAACCACAAGGAGGCGCACATGTTTGAGCTGAAAAAGGGTATAGATATTCTCAACCATATCGGCGGAGTAAAGAGCGCTGAAGAGGTGGAGAAAGTATTTAGGGATTCAATGGATGATGACACTTTTCAAAAGATCCAAAGGATCAAGAATGAAGAAGCACGGTTGAAAATAGCCAATGCCATAATAATGGGCCAGCCTGACGATGTATTTGTAAATACAGGCACACCTGAAGATAAACAGTTTATCATCGATCTTTCCCTTAAAAAAGGTGAGGAAGCAAAGCTTGCCATCAAAGACCATACCATCCACTACGACCTTGCTGATGAACAGGGGCGGATCATTGACCGCACGTATTACATTGCCAATGATGACGAACGCGTAAGTGCACTTGCACAAAGGATCAGCAGAGATGATGCATACAAATATGTAAAGGAATATATGACAGGTATCATGAGGGGTATGACCCTTGTTGTCGGATTTTACTCACGCGGTCCGGTTGGAGCTGAACCAACTATTCCAGCTATTGAAGCTACTACTTCAGCATATGTCTGCCATAGTGCAGAAATACTCTATAGAAACTGTTTCAATGATTTTGATGATGAGGTCGAAAGGGTCGGTCATTTCTTTACCAATGTTCATAGTGAAGGCCCGAACCGTCCTGAAGACCTGCCCAATGCCCGTGTTTTTATGGACAGGGCTCAACAGACTACCTACAGTACGTTCTGCACCTATGCCGGAAATACCCTTCTGATCAAGAAGGGAAACCATAGGTTTGCAGTTGACAGGGCAACCTATTACAGACGTGGGAAGGAAATTTCCGAACATATGTTCATCACGGGCGTGAAGGGGCCGGGCGGCCGGATTACCTTCTTCGGTGGTGCTGCTCCAAGCGGATGCGGAAAGACCACAACGGCGATGACGGGTGACGAGTTTGTCAGTGATGATCTGGCCCAGATTTGGATAGCTGAAGACGGTTCAATAAGGAGCGTCAACCCTGAAAACGGTATTTTCGGCATCATAAGAGACGTGAGCTGGGATGACGATCCGATGATGCTCAAGCTCTTTCGCAATGAAAAGGCAGAGATCATCTTTTCCAATCTCCTGATCGATGAAAATAAAAAACCCCACTGGGAAGGCAGCGGAGAAGGGTCACCGAAAAAGGGATACAACTTTCAAGGTCAATGGGAAGAAGGCAAGACAGACAAAAACAATAAACCTGTACCCATATCCCATCCGAATGCCCGTTTCACCGTCAGTTGCGACGTGCTTGACAACTACAGTGACAAAATAGAGGACCCGGCTGGTGTGGTTACAAAGGTATTTACATACAGCGGCCGAGACAGTGACACTATGCCTCCTGTATGGGTTGCAAAGAATCTCGATCACGGTGTGGTAATCGGCGCATCCCTCATATCACAGGCCACTGAAACAGAGGTGGGCGCTACCGGTGTCAAGCGTTCCCCCTGGGCTAATCAGCCTTTTATCCCTGGTGGCCTGGGGGATTATATGCATGCACAGTTTGATTTCTTCAACAGCGACAAGATCAAGGATGAATACCGTCCGATCCTGGCAGGGCTCAACTATTTCCTCACCCACGGTGCGCGCGGCGGAGAAGGAAACAAACTGCTTGGTGAAAAAAAGGATGTTCACGTGTGGATGGGCTGGCTTGAAAGGCGTGTACACAACGATGTCAGTGCGATCGCAACTCCGATTGGCCTGCTTCCAAAATATGAAGACCTTAAAGAATTGTTTAAGTCACTGATTGACAAAGAATACGCCAGAGAACTGTATAACAGGCAGTTTTCACTTTACATCGACAATATCATCAATCGGATCGACCTCCAGACCGATGCGTACAAAAAAGATGAAAATGTTCCTGACAAACTTTTTAAGATCTATGATGAGCAGAAAAAAGGGCTTCTTGCTCTAAAGGAGAAATACGGCAGTATCGTAACCCCTGAACAGCTTGAAGAAGCTACAGGTTAGCAGCTATTTAAGTATTAAGAAGAAGACCAAGCCGGAATTGACTATTGACTATTGACAATTGAATATTTGTGTCTCCGTCATTTTTATGATAGTTCTTTTATAATGGAAAGAATTCCTTAAATATTCAATATTCAATCGAAAATATTCAATTAGTTCAAGATAGTGAAAATAGCCCAATACAATTTATTGCCACAAAATGTACAGAAATAATTCCTAAGGTATTAAGTGTTGAGCCTTTGGTCCCAATCAAATTCTCGGGCCGTTACTGTATGTTCCATTCGCTGGATACGATGATCTAAATTATCATATCTCCGTTTCAGGCGGTTAGTTGCCCCTTTTCGTGAATAAACATAACTATCGTAAAACTCCTGTTGATCCTCAGTCTGGATGGGTATTACCGGCTCTGGTTTCATCAACAGTGCTGCAATGAAATACAGCGCCGCAATAGGCCAGAACCCACTGAAAAGAAAAAGTATGAATACGATGGTTCGCGCCCAGAAAACGGAGAAATCGAAATATTCTGCAACGCCTCTGCAGACACCCAGTATTATACCGTTGCGGGAACGATACAGTCCGCCATGAAGAATCTTTTCAAATCGTCTCATAATGTTTGGTCCTTTCTTTCACGGTCCAGAATAATGGTTTCCAGTGCTTCCACGCGTCCTTCCATTCGCGATAGCCCTTGATAAATTTCTTGAATCATCCTGGCTTCGTCAGTCTGAAGTTTTTGACCCTTTTGGGACAGGCCTCCCTTCAGAATTTTTATGGCCATCAGGATTGTGCTTCCGATAATAGCCAGCGCCAGGATGGAACCCCCGAAAATGATAGTCAGAATCAGAATCCCACTCATGGTTGAGTTATCTCCCCTCGCTTTCTATTTACTAAAGGACTGGTTCCCCCCAAGTCCTTAATAGATATATCAATGGCCAGTGGAAGTCTACACTGCTGAGCTTTTGTTATGTTCCTTTGTAAGTGAGGATTTCAGAGTTCGCAGTTCTTTTTCAATGTCCTCATCAACCAAAAGCATGTCAAATTCTCCTTCCAGCGTAGGCTTTCTTCCGAAATTGACCATATCAGCTTCGGCTTCCATCCTTTCAATCCTGTTTTCAAACTCCTCGAACCTCAGGATGGCCTCAGAGCTATCAACGCGACGGATTTCTTGCTGTGCGCGTTTTTTTCCGTTTGCATGAATGTGGCGTTGCACGAGTACACGTTGTTTTTCGCGAGCAGTACCGAGTTTATCCTCAAGTTGGCGAATGTCATCCTGATATTGCTCGATCAAAGCCTTGTATTCTATTAATTCTTTTTCAAAGGTATTCGCCCTATCGGAATATTTGCGCTTCTCCACGAGTGCTTCCCGTGCCAGATCATCTCTGCCCTTGTTGACTGCAAGCGCTGCCCTGTCTTTCCAATGTTTTTCCCGGGCCAGAACTTCATCAAGCTGACGTTGAACCTTCTTGCTGTTTGCCATCACGCCTGCGCACGATGCCTTGATTTCAACCAGGGTGTCTTCCATCTCGCGGATCATAAGTCTGATCAGTTTTTCCGGGTCTTCTGCCTTATCCAGCATGGCATTGATATTGGAGCTGATGATATCGCGAAATCGTGTAAAAATTCCCATAATGTGACCTCCATCCTTTATGTTTTGCCAATATGTAAGGCAGGAATTGTGCCAAAGGATGTTTTTTCGGGAAAAATGAAGGAATTCAAAAAGTTATTGGCTTGACATAGCCGATTCAATTGTGGTAAAGTACGCCAAAAATTGGTTATTTCAACCATTAGAAGGTATTATTTACTATGAAAAGACAAACGCCTGCCCTAAGACAAACTGACAGAACGGGACCTCCCGCACGCGTGGAAGAGGCGCTGGGGCAGTCCGAGGCTTTCCTGGGGTTTCAGGAGCGGTTATCACGTGTCGCTCAAATAAACCGGCCTGTGCTCTTGATTGGGGAACGGGGCACAGGAAAAGAACTGGCTGCAGCTAGACTCCACTTTCTTTCAAACCGATGGCAAGAGCCCCTGGTAGCCCTTAATTGCTCAGCCCTCACGCCTTCGCTTATGGAATCAGAACTATTTGGCCACGAAAAAGGAGCATTCACCGGGGCCGAACAGCGGCGGACCGGGAGATTCGAGGCAGCAGACAGGGGGACCCTTTTCCTTGACGAAATAGGCACCATCCCCATGGAAGTGCAGGAGAAGATATTGCGAGTCGTGGAATATGGTTCATTTGAACGGGTTGGGGGTACAGCGTGTATTGAGGTGGATGTCAGAATTATCGCGGCGACCAATGCCGACCTGTCGGCGTTGGTGATTGAGGGCCGCTTTAAGCAGGATTTATTGGATCGCCTCTCCTTTGAAGTGCTGCTTTTGCCGGCTCTCAGGGAGCGAGAAGGAGATATTCTTTTTTTGGCAAACCATTTTGCAGCGCGGATGGCCTTTGAACTTGGCCGGGAGGAAGTACCCCAATTCAGTGATGAAGCTATTGCTGCACTTGAAAACTATTCCTGGCCTGGAAACGTGCGTGAACTGAAAAACGTAGTGGAACGTGCGGTATATCGATCGGATTCATCGCTGATTACGGATATAGTCTTCGATCCCTTTTATTCTCCCTATGGTCAACATCGGCCAGGAAAAGAAGTGCCCAGGGTTGAAAAGGACAGATTTTCGACCGAGTATCTAATGAATAAACCCTTCAACGAGGCTATTCAGGAGCTGAAGATTCGTCTTTTGACGCAGGCACTCAGGCAATCAAAATACAATCAAAGAAAAGCAGCCCGGATTTTGGGCATGACTTACGATCAATTTCGCGGATTATACCGGAAGTCCTACGAGGATATCAAAACATAGTGGAAGGTGGTCGGCTACGAGAAACCCCTTTCGGGTGGGAACAATCCTGTCCTTTTTGATATTAAGGAATCCCGAGTTTTGCAGCCTGGAGAGCATATCGGCTGATTGCGAGTCAAGGTCGGTTTCTTTGATAGCAAAACCGTCTCTGGTTCTCAAACCGAGAGCAATTGATTCAAGTCTCATCTGATCATTAGTCAAATCTTCATATCCCTCAACCGGTGCCTTGTGATCCTCCAGGGCCTCACAATATCGTCTTATTGAGCGGAAATTCCACCAACGGGTCTTATTTTGAAACGAGTGAGCCGAGGGGCCGAGCCCCAGGTATGGGACATGGTGCCAGTATTTATAATTGTGACGGGAATAGTATATCTTTTTCCTGGCAAAATTTGAAACTTCGTAATGAATGTACCTTTTTTCTTCCAGAAATCTGGATGTGGTGAGGAAAAAAGAACGTTCCTCTTCTTCACCAATGGGCCTTATCACGCCCTTTGTCCTCATGCTCCAGAAAGGCGTTCGCCTTTCAAAGGTCAACTGATAACATGAAATATGTTCGGGCCGAAACGTAAGGGTTCGGTTGAGCGTATTGATCCATCCTTTTAAAGATTGCCCCTCGAATCCGTACATCAGGTCAACGCCCACATTGTCAAATCTGGAGGCCCTCAGTGTCTTGAGCGCGCTTTCGGCTTCCTCGCCAGTATGTCTCCTCCCCAGAAACAACAGCTCCTGGGCATTAAAGGACTGAACCCCCAGATTAACTCTGTTAAAGCCCATGGCCTTGAGTCCGTCGGCCTTTTCCGGGGTCAGATCCCCGGGATTAGCCTCTATGGTGAACTCGGTATTAGGGGCAAAGTCAAAGTGCGTGAAAAGGTGCTGCATTATCTTTTCGAGGTCCTTGGCGCTTAGCAGTGTGGGTGTTCCGCCACCCAGATACAGGCTGTCAAAACATTCGAACCGGTCCTTGTAGTGATTTACCTCTTTTTTCAAGGCCTCCAACCATCTGGAGATGAGAGAAGTAGAGGCAATGGAGTAAAATCCGCAGTAAGGGCATTTTGTCCTGCAGAAGGGTATGTGGATATAGAGACCGTGTTTTTGATAAGCGTTCATCAGTGAGAACTTAGCAGTACATTTTAAAAGGTTACATGCTGTGTTTTTGCTAATTATTATCAGCCTTAAACACGGCCACAAAAGCGCTCTGGGGAATAGCGACAGAGCCGATCATTTTCATGCGTTTTTTCCCCTTCTTCTGTTTTTCAAGAAGTTTGCGCTTTCTTGTTATGTCGCCTCCATAGCATTTGGCGGTCACATCTTTTCTGAAAGGCGAGATGGTAGACCTGGCGATAACGGTTCCGCCAATGGCCCCCTGAATAGGAATCTTAAACAGGTGCCTTGGGATTTCTTCTTTCAGCCTTTCACAGGCCTGAAGAGCCCTTGGCCTTGCCTTGTCGCGATGAACAATTTGAGAAAGGGCGTCAACTCTTTCCCCGTTCACAAGAATGTCCAGCTTTACAAGATCGTTCTCCCGGTAATCCAGAAGATCGTAATCAAATGAGCCGTAGCCCTGTGTCACTGTCTTGAGACGATCATAAAAGTCGTATATGACCTCGGCCAAAGGCATATCAAACTGTATTTCGATGCGGCCGGGCGTGGGGTAGCTGAACCTGGAGTTTACCCCTCTGCGCTCGAGGCAGAGATCCATGACTGCACCCATGTACCTCTCCGGAATAAAGATGCTTGTTCTTATGTAGGGCTCCTTAGACTTTTGTATGGTGGCAGGGTCAGGATAGTATAGGGGATTGTCCACCCTGATTGCTTCTCCGTTCGTGAGTGTAAAATGGTACTCAACAGTGGGGACAGTCATGATTAGAAACTGTCCGAATTCCCTTTCAAGCCGTTCCTGGACAATTTCCAGGTGCAAAAGGCCTAAAAAACCACAGCGAAACCCAAGGCCAAGTGCCGCGGAGGAGTCCTTCTGAAAGACCAGGGCCGCGTCATTCAGTTTATACTTATCAAGGGCCTCAGTCAGTCCTTGATAGTCCTCGGACGTGACAGGGTAGACAGATGAAAAGACCACGGGCTTGACCTCTTTAAAACCCGGTAAGGGACTGGAGGCTGGATCAGTATCCAGGGTAATCGTATCACCAACCTTCGTATCGCTGACTGTCTTGATGCCTGCAATGATGTAACCAACCTCGCCCGCAGACAGGGCATCTCTCGGTTCTCTCCCCAACCGGAAGATACCTGTCTCTTCGACCTTATGGGTGGCGCCGGTGGACATCATCCGGATCTTATCACCCGGACGCACACGGCCTGAAAAAACCCTCAAGTTGACAATAGTCCCACGAAAAGGATCATAATGCGCATCAAATACAAGAGCCCTCAGAGGATCTTCAATACTTCCGTCCGGGGGTGGAATGTGTACAGTTATAGCCTCGAGCACATCTTCGACGCCTGTCCCTTCCTTGGCCGAGCACAGAATAGCCATATCCGAGTCAAGGGCAAGATCCACTTCAATCTGTTCTTTCACCTGATCAATATCCGCAGAGGGCAGGTCAATTTTGTTGATGACCGGAATGATGACGAGATTGTGTTCCATTGCCGAATAAAGATTGGCCACGGTCTGGGCTTCCACGCCCTGGGAGGCATCCACCAGGAGAAGGACACCCTCGCACGACGCTAATGCGCGGGAGACTTCATATGAAAAGTCCACATGGCCGGGGGTATCAATCAGGTTTAGTTCAAACTCTTCGCCTTTCGAGTTGACATAAGGAAGGTTGACGGCCTGGCTTTTGATCGTGATTCCCCTTTCCCGTTCGATATCCATGTTGTCCAGGATCTGGTCACGAAAATTTCGGCTTTCCACAAGGCCCGTCCGCTGAATCATGCGATCAGCCAGCGTTGATTTTCCATGGTCAATATGGGCAATGATGCTGAAGTTTCGTATTTGAGGCATATATTGACGATAAGGCTATTTTGCGAGCCTGGCTATTGCGGATCGGAGCTCAGCTGACTCAGGGTTGCTGACACTGCGGCCCACGAAAATGTCCATCGGCTTTACTGGCTTGCCATAGTAAGTTTTGTTCCATTCATAGTTCGTGTTTACGACAGCTCCTTCCAGCGACAGGCCAATAAAGGCACCTTTAGCCCGTGTGAAGGAAAGAAAGTCAGCATTAAAACTGGATACAGCGCCTGCGGCACCAGCACCGTAAGGTCCTGCGGCCACGGAGACATCACCTCCGAATTTGAAGGTTGTAGAATACAGGTTTTCCAGACCCTTCTGCGTCATCACCATCATTGCCACTTCCGCCACCTGGCCACCAATCTGTAAACCAAAGGTCACGGAGCCAACCGTGTAAAAGGCTGGACCAATCCATTCACCTGTCTTCTCATCGCGTACCAGCAGAACGGCCCTGCCGCCCGATCCGCCAAGGAAAAAGCCTCCTTTGTATAACCTCGGCACGATTAGAAGGCCTTTGGCATTTTGTAAGTGGTACAGGAACCATTGCATATTAGGGTCAGCAACGCAGTTCTCAATGGCTATCCGTGATGCATCGACGAGTAGCTGTTGCTTGAGCGCTTCCTCAGCACCTGCCTGCGACGTTGCAAATGCCAGGAGTCCAGTACCTATCAATGCGATGACAATCAGAAATCTTATGTTAGGGACTTTTTTATTTGCTATCATCGTTTTCCCCTCCTTTGTCTTTGGGCTAAGCATACTTTCGGTTCTGATATGCTGGAAGTCTTTACCATAACGGCCGGCGTTCATTACAATTGCTGCATGGCAGCGCCTAACCCAGGTTGGCGCATGACCAGCTTTAGAGCCCTGTAAGAGGCTATATTACCATTTTCAAGGTGAGTTGCAAGAGTATTTAGCACCAATTCTAATTAGCGAGATGAAAAATACTCCACAATGCTGTCAGTGAGGGATTCAATGGTGTATTCGGGGGGGGTAAGAGTTACTGTGAAGCCATTCTTCTGAGCAGTCTTCGCGGTGATAGGCCCAATACAGGCCACTGCCACTGAGTCCATCCATTTCTGTAACTTCCGGACATCGGGTTTAAACATCTCAACAAAATTATTTACAGTGGAAGAACTTGTGAAGGTCACCATATCAATGGCCCCTTTTTCAAGCATTTCCCGCACCTTTACTGTATCATGATCGGGCCTGACCGTCCTGTAGGCCGGTACCACCTCAACCTGGGCCCCCATCTTTCGTAATTCCTCAGGCAGAACCTCCCTTGCGCGTGCCGCTCTTGGAAGAAGGATATTTGTCCCTTTGATTCCCAGTTTCTTAAAGCTCTCTACTACTGCTTCTGCCCGGTACTCGCCAGGTATCAAGTCCGGTTTGATCCCAAAGCCATGCCAGATTTCGGCTGTTTTTGGACCAATTGCTCCAATTTTTATTCCCTTGAGATCCCTGACATCCTTTCCAAGGGCCTCCAGCCTTTTTAAGAAGTATTGGACGCCATTTACGGAGGTAAAGAGCAGCCACTGGAAATTTTCTAAAGCTTTGATGGCGCGATCGATCGCATCCCAGCTTTCCGGCGGCACCACTTCTATTGTAGGGAACTCGATACATTCTGCGCCCAGCTCTGCCAGGGCTGAGAGAAAGCCGCTTGCCTGTTCTCTGGCCCGGGTCACTACGATACGTTTTGCAAAGAGTGGCCTTGTTTCAAACCAGTTGAGCTTCTCTCTCAGGTGGATTACATCGCCAACAACGATAATGGCCGGCGGCGTAATGCCACTCTCCCTGGATAACCGGGCAATATCCGTAAGGGTTCCCTTAATTGTCTTTTGCTCGGATACAGTTCCGCTGCGGATCACAGCGACGGGAGTATCAGGCGTTCGCCCATGTCCCATCAGTCTTTCAGCAATACGCGGCAAATTCCCAACACCCATCAGAAAGACCAGAGTGCCGACACCTGTTGCAAGCTTATCCCATGCAATGTCTGATGTTTCTTTTTGGGGGTCCTCATGGCCAGTTATGAAGGCTACCGTGGAGGTGTAATCCCGGTGGGTCAGAGGAATCCCTGCATAGGCCGGTACAGCGATTGCAGAGGTGATCCCAGGCACAACCTCAAAATTTATACCAGCCTCAACCAGTTCCAGGGCCTCCTCTCCGCCTCTTCCAAAAATAAAAGGATCTCCCCCCTTCAGCCTTACTACAAAATGTCCTTTCCTGGCCCTGTCAACGATCAGTGAGTTGATATCTTTCTGAAGCATGGTGTGATTGCCACCCTTTTTTCCCACATATATCAACTCCGCATTAGCATCTGCGTATTCGAGAAAAATCCGGTTCGCCAGGCTGTCATAAATTATCACATCAGCACGAGACAGGCATTCTTTAGCCTTTATTGTCAGAAGCCCCGGATCTCCAGGGCCGGCCCCTACGAGATATACCTTGCCCGTTTTTTTCCCTGTCATGCCCTATCACCTTTAAAAAAGAGACCCGCATGGCCCCAATATCTTCCCGAACTTTTTGAGAAGTTACTGGGGTTTTACGGTTTCTTATAAATGCGCGCCAGTATCTTATCTGCACCGGAATCGAGTAGTTTTCTGGCCAGTGTGACGCCAATTTGTTCAGCCTGGGCCTTTTTTCCTGTGATTTCATCCCTGACAGTATTAGATCCATCCAGTTCAGCCACCATTCCTGCCAGGTGAAGCACTCCATCCCTAAAACGGCAGAATGCGGCAATGGGAACCTGACAGCCGCCTTCCAGCTCCTTTAAAAACGCCCGCTCTGCCCTTACCGTTACTTCGGTCTCCTCATGGTTCAGAAATTCAAGCAGGCTGACTGTCAGCTCATCGTCACGCCGTACCTCCAGTCCAAGCGCGCCCTGGCCAATGGCAGGCAGCATCTGGTCCGACGGAATGACATGTGTAATGCGTTTCTCAAGCCCAAGGCGTTTAAGACCCGCAGAGGCCAGGATAATTGCCTGGATTTCTCCCTCTTCAAGCTTCCGAAGGCGGGTGTCCACATTCCCCCTGAGTGGCACAATCTCAAGGTCACGACGTATTGTGAGCAACTGGGCTGCCCTTCTCAGGCTGCTGGTCCCTACTCCTGCCCTCTGGGGCAGATCCTGGATTGTTTGATATTTTACGGAGACAAAGGCGTCCCTGGGATCCTCTCGCTCTGGGAAAGCAGAAAGCATAAGCCCTTTTGGCAATTTAGCGGGGACGTCTTTCATACTATGAACTGCCAGATCGACTGCTTTTCCGAGGAGCGCCTCTTCGATTTCTTTCACGAACAGCGCTTTTCCACCGATTTTGTTCAACGGGGTATCAAGAATTTTGTCCCCGGTGGTCTTTATCCTGACCAGTTCAACCTGAATATGGGGGTGTCTGGCCTCAATCTGTTTCTTGACCCATTCACTCTGGGCAAGCGCCAGCCTGCTTCCTCTTGTGCCGATTTTCAAAGTCATGGGGTTTTTTTCAATAAAAACCTGATTAGCTCCAGGTCATGGGGTGTCGTAACCTTGATATTTTTTTCAGACCCCTCCACAACCGCCACCGGAATTCCCAGTCTTTCTATCAGTGCTGAGTCGTCTGTTGCCTCATCCCACCTCTCGATCATGGCCTTTTGATGGGCTGCTTCGATATCTTCATAACGAAATACCTGGGGGGTCTGAACCAGCCATATGTGCTTCCTGGCATAGGTCTTTACCACATAGCCATCACTGTCGATCTCTTTAACTGTTTCTTTTGCTGGCAGTGCAGTGATTACAGCCCGATGGGTCTTTGCTTTTTCAATCACTCGCTCAATTAATGCTTCGTCAATACCCGGACGAACGCCGTCATGTATCAGGACAAGGCCATAGTTTTTCCCTGCGGCGTCGAGACCCAATCTTACTGAATCCTGACGTCGCGTCCCGCCGGGAACGACTTTATTGACCTTTTCCAGCTTGAATCTCTCTACGATTTCTTTGCGACAGTAGCCCACGTCCATCGAAGGAACAACCAAAATGATTGCATCCACGGCAGGGCAATCCTGAAAAGGCTTAAGGGTTACTGCCAGGAGGGGCCTGCCTTCAAGCTCCGTAAACTGCTTTGCCCGATCGCTTCCCATGCGGATCCCCGATCCAGCCGCCGGGATAATAGCTACTGTTTTGTTGAGGTCGGAAGCATTCTCTTTTTTTGACATGCGCTGTAAGCAACCCTTTATAAAAAACAGGCCCTGGAAAACCAGGGCCCAGACACTAACTCGATTAATCAAACATTCTGCATTCGCCTGTTTCAGCCTTGGGCCACCTTTCTTGTCTGCTTCTTCAAGCGATTGATGCGGCGACGCAGAATATCAATTTTTTTCCTATCTTTTGCTTTGCGCGCTTTTTGCTTATCAAATTTAAACTGGACGATCTTTTTTTTCAATTCTTTCACGCTTGAGGTGGGCTTAATTGGCTTCTTTTTTTTCTCCTGTGCTGGCTTTTCGTCCTCAATGTCCTTATCCTTTTTAATAATATCAAGCAGATCCTCTTTTTTCATGGAGGTTACACCGGTAACCCCAGGAATTTCCAAAGCTACCTCTTTCAGTTCCTTAACCGTCATTTTCTCAAGAGGTTTTTTCAATTCCTGTCTTTCTTCCTTGATCTCTTTCTCAATCCCCCTGGCTTCGTAAATAACCGCTAATAGCTCTTCCTTCCTCATAACGCTAAACCCGGTAACCCCGGGAATCTCTTTGGTTATCTCCCTCAATTCCTTGACAGTCATCTCTTCCAGAGGTTTCTCGGAAACCTGCGTTTCTTCCTGCGTCTCTTCCTTTTTAATTTCATCTTCCATAGTAAGTTCTCCTGCTGTATTTCTTTTAATTAATTTCCATCGACAAATTCATCTGATCCCCCTCCCCCCAGGGGAGGGGTGAGATTTTCCCCCTTAAGAGAAAACGGATCTACTACTTCTTAATAAAAGGCGTGAAGAGATCAATCGGGATCGGAAAAAATGTTGTTGTACTGCTCTCTGAAGATATCTCCCTCAGGGTCTGAAGGTATCTCAACTGAAGGGCTTCTGGGTGTTTTGATATGATACCTGCAGCGTCTGCCAGGCGGGTGGCGGCCTGAAATTCACCTTCTGCATTTATGACCTTGGCCCGCCGCTCCCTCTCGGCCTCAGCCTGCTTGGCCATGGCTCTCTGCATTTCCTGTGGAAGGTCAATATGCTTTACTTCAACTGTGGAGACCTTTATGCCCCACGGATCAGTGTGTTTATCAAGGATGCTCTGTAACTGGGTGTTGATCTTGTCCCTTTCTGCCAGCAGTTCATCGAGCTCCACCTGCCCGCATACACTCCGCAGTGTAGTCTGTGCCAGTTGTGATGTGGCAAAAAGGTAATTCTCCACCTCAATAGTAGCATTTCTAGGCTCCATAACCCGGAAATAGATGACCGCATTCACCTTAACGGAGACGTTATCCCTGGTGATCACATCCTGTGGAGGCACATCCATGGCCACAAGGCGCAGGCTCACCTTGACCATCTTATCGATGACCGGAATGAGGATAATTAATCCCGGGCCTTTGGTTTTGATCACTCGGCCAAGACGAAAGATCACGCCTCGCTCATATTCCCTTAGAACTCTAATGGCGGATGCAAGAAAAAACACAATCAGCACTATTGCAAGAATGTAAAACATGTTGTCCTCCTTTTAGTTAATATTCCTAATTGCTGGTCTTTTTGACTGATAAAACCAGTCCTTCTACACCTTCCACTTCCACTTTTTCTCCTGGTTCAATCCTTTCCCTGGCCTTTGCCCGCCAGTACTCCCCATGTACAAAGATCAGTCCCTCAGGGTCGATCCGCTCCTTCACCAGGCCAACCTCGCCCAACAGGCCGTCCGCCCCGCTCATTGGTCTGGCCCGATAGGCCCGGAATGCCAGGCTCGCAACCACAACAAAAAAACCCCCCACCAAAAGGATGGTCGGCAGCATCAGATTTAGAGAAACGCTCATATCCTCAAACAGCATGATAGAACCAATGGTCAAGGAAATCAATCCCCCAATGGAGAGGATACCATAACTCGTCACCTTTATCTCGACAATAAAAAATATAATAGCCAGGGCAATGAGGAGGAGACCGGCATAATTGACCGGCAGGGTCTGAAAGGAGAAAAAAGCGAGAATCAGGGATATGGCTCCGATAACACCCGGAAAGATGGCCCCTGGATGAGACATCTCAAAGTAAAGCCCGGCAAGCCCGATCATCATGAGGATATAGGCAATGTTCGGGTCACTGATGGTCTTGAGCACCTTGTCGCGCCAGCCGGGGCGAAAATAGGTCTTTTTAAGGCCTGCGGTTTTAAGAGTGATCGTACCCCCGGATACACTGATCTCCCTTCCGTCTATCTTTTGGAGGAGTTCGTCAATGTCCTTTGCCACCAGGTCAATTACATTATTTTCGAGCGCTTCATCAGCGGTTATGGAAACGCTTTCCCGAATCGCCTTCTCTACCCATTCCCCGTTTCTTCCCTTATCTTCCGCGATTCCCCTGGCATAGGCGGCCATATCGTTCACCACCTTCTCTGACATGGTCTTGTCAATATCTTTGCCGCCTGCTGTGACAGGATGGGCAGCCCCGATGTTCGTCCCGGGTGCCATGGTCGCTATATGGGCTGCCACTGTGATCATTACGCCTGCAGAGGCTGCACCGGCCCCACTGGGTCCCACCCATACGGCAACCGGGATTGGTGAATTCAATATGGCCTTGATAATGGTACGCATGGAAGAACCCAACCCCCCCGGAGTATCGAGGCGGAGTATGGCAAGCCCTGCACCTTGTTTGGCTGCTTTTTCCAGGCCTCTGGTCACATACATGGCCGTACCCGGGCTGATTGGACCTTCAAGCTCAATAATGAAGACTTCATTTTCGGCCAGGGCCATTCCAGACGTTCCAAAACCCGGAATTCCCAATATTGCAAGGCTGATAAAAACAAAGCAGAAAAAGGCTGTGGTTCTTTGCTTAGCCATTTTTTTTGACCTCCAGGCTCAGGGGCTTTGTGGGAGCCCCAGATGTTTCATGATCTTTTTGATATCTTCCCATACCTGACCTTTTAACTCACGCTCCCGAGACGGATTCCTGATGATATAGGCCGGGTGATAGGTGGGCATAACCGGGATATCCATATAAGAATGCCACGTGCCCCTCTTAAGGGTAATTTTGAAGTCACCCCCCAGCAGGGCCTGACCGGCTATCCGGCCAAGGATACAGATGACCTCGGGTTTAATAATACTGAGCTGCTGCTTCAAAAAGGGAATACAGGTCTCGATTTCATCCCTCACAGGATCGCGATTGCCGGGCGGACGGCATTTCACCACATTGCAGATATAGACTTCTTCCCGGGTGAGCCCCATGCCGTTTTCGATGATCTTTGTTAGCAGTTTTCCGGCCTCGCCCACAAAGGGCTTGCCAATTATGTCTTCTTCCTGACCGGGACCTTCTCCCACAAACACAAGCTTTGCACTGGGGGGGCCCTCACCAAAGACCAGGTTGTTTCTGCCCTTATGGAGGTTACACCGCTGGCAGTCACCTATGAAGGTTCGCAGGGCTTCTAAGGAAGTACAATTATCCGCTCTTTTTTTCTTATCCTGAGTCCCTGTTATTCCACCCTCAGGATAATTCAATGCCTCTGTTGGTATGGGTGGCGGTTCAATGCCCATCTCCTCATTGATCATTATCAGTTTCTTTAGATGACCAAAGATATCTCTAATTTCCGTTTCTGTGTTCAAGACTACCTTCCCACATTGCGTTTATCCTGTCGAGCACCAAATCGGCAACCTCATCCTTTGTCATCAGCGCCAGGTCTTCTATCTGTCCGTCGCTGTATATGATTTTGACGATGTTGGTGTCCGTTTCAAACCCTGAATCCCCTCTTGAGACGTCATTGGCCACAATCATATCCAGATTTTTGGCCTTTAGCTTTTTCTTTGCATTTGCCATCAAGTCTTTTGTTTCAGCGGCAAACCCCACCAACAGGCAATTGGACTCTTTCCTGGCAGATCCCAATTCAGCGAGTATGTCCGGGTTTTTTACCAGTTCAAGAGATAAGGAATCCTCGTCTTTTTTAATCTTGTGGGCCGCACTATCTCTTGGCCTGTAGTCAGAAACCGCTGCTGCCTTGATGATGATATTACACTTGGGACGATTTTCAAAGACAGCCTGCTTCATGTCCTCAGCCGTTTTTACCCCGCAAAATTCAACGCCATAAGGCGGCTTCAGGCTGGTTGGTCCGCTAACAAGAGTCACTGAGGCACCCCTGCGTCTGGCGGCCCTGGCCAGTGCATAACCCATTTTACCGGAAGACCTGTTGGTAATATATCGCACCGGGTCGATGGGCTCTACGGTGGGGCCCGCGGTCACAAGGATCTTTAACCCTGAAAGATCCTGCTGGGAGATCAGGATAAATGCCTGTTCCATAATATCCTCGGGCTCTGGCAGCCTCCCAGGACCTTCTGTGTGACAGGCGAGTTGCCCCTCACCCGGTTCCATGACAGTAATTCCCCTCGCCTTTAGTATCCTGAGGTTGTCCTGTACAGCCGGATTTTTAAACATTTGACTATTCATAGACGGGCAGACCAAAATCCCGGCTGTGGCCGCGAGCACCATAGTGGATAAAAAATCATCTCCGATACCGTGTGCCATCTTGGCTATGAAATTGGCCGTTGCCGGGGCAATGATGATCAGGTCCGATTCCTGGCCCCAGGAAATATGGTCTATGGATGTCCCTTCATTGTCCCACATGTCCCGGATAACCCGGTTTCCCGAGAGGGCCGCAAATGTAAGGGGAGTCACAAATCGGGCGCCATTGGATGTCATGGTCACGAATGTTCGAGCATCCGCCTTTACAAGGAGTCTGACCAGCTCTGCTGCCTTATAGGCGGCAATCCCACCACTTACTCCCACTATGATCTTTTTCCCTTTCATATCTCTAACATCCCGAAATTTGTATCCTGTCAGTATCTACCATAATTCTCCAGTTCACTCTGCGCTATCCTGGTAACCCAAGTTTCGTCCTCCCCCAACATGGACATGATTTCCCCCCCTTCCTCAGTGGCCTCCTGATAGGTTGCAAAAAAACCGACACGGAGTCTCATCCAATCCCGGCCTTTTACCCTTGCCTCGCTAATGTACACCCGGTAGCCATTTTTCATCAATGTAATGGCAGGCGGAACAAGGCTTTTCATGTTTTGGGAAGAAATCACACTAACCACCCAGATCTTTTGTGCCACTTTGGCCAGGTTTTCTTTTGCGTCTTTTTCTGTCACAAATTTCAGGTTAAGACCTTCGGGCAGCTCTTCGGCCTCAAAGTTTTCCAATACATTTACCCCATTAGAGCTATCCGTGTTCAGCCTGAAGAGGCTTGACCATTTCAGGTCGAAAGCCTCTGCCACTTTCATTCCGCCAAGTCTATCCATGTTAAGGCGGAAAAGGCTGGGCCACATTAAGGTGTTGCCGTACACACCTTCGCTACCGGCTACCCTGGAAAGGCTATCGCCCTTTTGCACCTTGTAGTAGCCATCCTCTTCCTTAATAACTTCCTGCCCTTCCGGCTTCTCTATCAAAGAGGGTGAATCCGGTTGCCTTTCTTCATCTTCAAGGGAAACTGTTTCAGTGACTGCAGTGGGCGTTTCTTCTGGTTCGTTGTTTATACTTTGACTGGCCAACGCAACCGGAGGAATCTCCCGCACATGGTTTGTTATGGGGACCACGACCCTTGGCGTTTGAACTTCTTTCTGTTCCTCCTTTGAACAGGCTGCTCCAAAAAAAAGGGGCACGGCAATGCAAAAAATGGCCACGAGGAGCCTTATAAGCGATAGGGGCTTGCCTGAGGAATCATCCCCACCAAAATGCATTAATCACTCCCTTAAAAACAAACGCAAAAGCGTAATTTGAGCCAAAATGATATGGTTATCTCAGGCCAAGCCTGAAAATCCAAATGTTTAAAACCAAAATACGTACCATTCTCAATAAGTCTGGGCATTCCGAGCCTTCCCCCTTTTGCAAAGGGGGATTGTGGCCTCCGGCTCGTAGGGCCTACGGCTCGGAGAGGGGATTTTCTTAATACAGCCCGAATTTATTGAGAACTTACCAAAATGCTCTCACTCTTCTGGCCACAGGGGAGGAATTTGCTCAGAATTTTATATGGCATCAGAATAATTCCATTAAACCCTAAAAAGCGGCCCTTGACAATAAAAAACTATGTTTCAATTCTGATTGACCCCCATTGCCTTTTCAAATTATAATGATTTAAGCTAAATTGTTTTCCTTGATCGTTTTATTCCAACTTTGAGGTGAATCCATCGGTCAAGATGTTTTAAAGGAAAAACGGGCGGAGTATGGTGTGGACATTTTGCAGACAGTGTCGGCAAAATTGGTTCCAGAGTTCGGTAATGGATTTAGTGCAAGAAATTTATCCCGAATGGTTCGTTTCGCAGCCAATACCGTGATTCCGTAGTGGAAAGATTTTCGATGGATTTGCGGAAAGAGTTTCCTGGAGGTACAGGTTTTTCTCCTCGCAATTTGTGGGATATGAAACGATTTTATGAGCAGTATGCAGCTCATGAAAAACTGCGACAAGCTGTCGCAGAACTTCCATGGGGCCATAACCTGTTGATTATGACATCAGCCGCCAGATAGAGCTTGAAAGCTACGGGTACCGTTTTTTAAGGCTGAATAAATTTGACCTGCAACCGGATCAGAAAGGCGAAACAAAGACGGATGTGCTGGACAGGCTTTTAAGGAAGGCATTCGCGGTTGAATGATTTAGCTTGATTGTCGCGTCTGGTGATAATTGAACGTATCAAGCTATATCGTGAAAATTTTGCTGTTTTCTTTTTTGTGTATTCCGCGTGTTCCGTGGTTAATTACTGGAAATAAATATGGAAAAAATAACCGGAATGACGGATAACCAATTAGAAAGAATAATGACTTCCAAAGAGGGAGAGAGTCTCGAATTCAAGGAAGCCAAGAATACTTACGACTTTGAAAAACTTGTCAAATATTGCGCGGCATTGGCCAACGAAGGCGGCGGAAAAGTTGTTCTTGGAGTAACAGACAATCGTCCCAGATGTGTTGTGGGTTCTCAGGCTTTCAAGCAACCGGAACGTACAAGGGCGAGTCTTATAGAACGATTGCACCTGAATATTGATTTTAGCGTTGTCAATCACCCGGACGGGCGGGTTCTGATTTTTCATGTCCCTGAACATCCCATCGGAAATCCCATCAAATACAAGGGAATCTACTGGCACCGGCAGGGCGACAGCCTGATCGCCATGTCCGAAGACCGACTGCGTGGTATTTTTGCGGAGGCAGGCCATGACTTCTCTGCGGATATATGCTCCGCCGCATCCATGGATGACCTTGATCGTGAGGCAATTGAAAATTTTCGCAATCGCTGGATGGATAAATCCAGAAGTTCGAGTCTGACGACCCTTTCTCCCGAACAGTTACTTAATGATGCGGAAGCGTTGATTGATGGCAACCTGACTTATGCCTCGCTGATTTTGTTCGGCACCCGGAAAGCCATGGGGCGGCATCTTGCCCAGGCCGAAGTCGTTTTCGAGTATCGTGCCTCCGATGCCTCCGGCTCTGCACAGCAACGGGTGGAATTCAGGCAGGGATTTTTCAGTTTTTACGACGAACTATGGAACCTGATTAACCTCCGGAATGATATCCAGCACTTTCAGTCAGGTCTGTTTGTTCTGGATATTCCGACTTTTTCCGAGCGTGTTGTTCGTGAAGCTGTTTTAAATGCCATTAGCCATCGGGACTATCAGCTTGGTGGCAATATTTTTGTTCGGCAGTATCCCCGGCGGCTGGTGCTGGAAAGCCCGGGGGGATTTCCGCTGGGTATTAATGAACAGAATATTCTTGACCGTCAATTGCCCCGTAATAGACGAATTGCAGATATTTTTGCCAAATGCGGCCTTGTGGAACGCTCCGGACAGGGTATGAACCTGATGTTTGAATTGAGTATTAAGGAAAGTAAATCAACTCCTGATTTTACGGGTACAGATCAATATCAGGTTGTTCTTACCCTGAACGGAGAGGTACGGGACCCCCGTTTTCTCCAGTTTCTCGAAAAGGTGGGGCGGGAGACTTTAGAACTCTTCAGTACATCCGATTTTTTGTTGCTGGATCATATACACAGAGAACGCAGGGTACCGGATCAGCTCCAAAACCGTTTGCAGTCTCTTTTGGAAAAGGGCGTTGTTGAGCGTTTCGGTCGTGGCCGCGGGGTCAAATATATCCTCAGCCGTCGGTATTACAAAATGGTTGATGAAAAGGGCGCCTACACGCGTAAGAAAGGGCTGGATCGTGAAACAAACAAAGCACTGCTCCTGAAACATATAAAGGAAAACAGGGGTAGCGGCAGCAGGTTTAGTGAGCTTACGCAGGTGCTTCCAGCCTTATCGAATGATCAGGTGAAAAAGTTAGTTGCCGAACTCAAAAAGGAAGGGGGAATTTATAATATTGGAGCTACGAGGGCAGCCCTGTGGTATCCCAAAAGTAGGGACTTAATTAGGCCGTTAAAAAAGAAATAACAGAATTGCAGCCTAATATAACAAGTATAACATATTGATATTAAAGGGGTTCTATTAGGTCTGCAAAAAAAGTTAAACGTAATTCAGGCGCAATGTAATAGACGTAACCTAATGATAATTAAGGGGTTATATTGGATCTTCTATTGCGTCGATGCTTGTTTTTGACGCAATAGACAACGCAATCGCAGGCAGGAAAGAATAGAACCACTGGAAGTACTGAACATACGGGCACTTAGGTTAAATGGACAGTCAAGAGATGGTTTAACAGCTTGAAATTATTATAACTGAAAAAGTGTACCCGTCATTTCGGCCCCGCACACTGATGCGGGATAAACTGCAGCTGGTCGAAGATTCCGA
>Ga0180009_10002684_pt1 | contig 20814 bp, 21 predicted proteins | sample OS_PC_MetaG_FD_123537 | JGI IMG/M metagenome (GOLD analysis project Ga0180009, IMG submission 123537) | Groundwater microbial communities from the Aspo Hard Rock Laboratory (HRL) deep subsurface site, Sweden - OS_PC_MetaG | ecosystem: Environmental > Aquatic > Deep subsurface > Groundwater...
GCATCCCCATGACTAACTAACAAACCTAATCTATCATTTTCAATAACACCAGTTTCACTTTCACCTTTCTTAAAAATAGTTCCAATCTCAAATATTTTCTGAGGATAATCATAACTCTTATTATCTCTCAAATTCTTTAACATCCCAGGAACCAACCAATTCCTCAAAAAACCATATTCAGAAGAACCTCCCTCAACTTCAATCACACCTTCACTACCCAAATGATAGTTATTAACTTCTAACAATCCAAAACCAACTAAAAACCTAGCAATTTTACCCTTAAAAATTGCAAACTTATCTTCTTCACCAATTGTACTTATATTCGGAATTTCTTCCTTAAAATTCTCATAACCATAGGCTATTGCAATATCTTCATATAAATCAACTTCATGTAAAATATCAGCCCTATAAGCAGGAACAAACACATCGCCATTATAATCATAACCCATTCTCTCCAAATAACCTTTAACTTCTTTCTCACTCAAATCCAAACCAAGCCACTTATTCATAGCTTTAATATTTAATTTCATTTTCTTAGGTTTCAAATCAGGTGTAGTAATAGTCTTACCAGAATAAACAATATCCATTGAATAAATTTCTCCACCCATATCAGCTAACATAGTAACAAATATATTCAAAGCAATATTTATATTTTGCAAATCAACACCAGTACACTCAATAAACACTTCTTTTGTATTTTCATCAATCTTACCAGTATCTTCTGAATTAGTATAAGGAAGCATACACATAACATTATCTTTACTATCAATAAAAAAAGGGTATTTTTCCCATCCTTCTGCCACCCACCTATACTCTTTCCCTTTGGGATGAATTTGTTCAACTTTACTAGCAATCATCTCTTTATCAAAACCCAAAGGCTTAAACTTCACAGCTTTAGGATCTTTTGCAATATAGTGCATTGGAAAATTAATACCCCGAGAAGGATACAAACCATAAGCTGATTTCTTCCTGTTTCTTCCATGAGATAAAGCCAACTTCTCTTGTATCTGCATTATTTGTTTAATCTTCTCATCATCAAACTTAATATTTTTTACAATGGCACAAGCAGTATAAGGCCTCATAGTAACAGATTTATCAACAATAACTTTATGTCCACTTTTCTTAACTTTATATTTCCTCAACCCAGTTTTTACACCAATAAAAGAAGAAAATGCTCTTGCCAAACCTTGTTCAGATAACATATCAGGTCTATTAGGAAAAATTTCTACAATAATCTCATTACCTTCTATCCTTTCTAAATCAGTACCTAAATAACTAATTCTATCTTTTAATTTATCTAAATCTAATTTCTTTCCAACTAATTTTTCAAATTCTTTTTTGTTCAAACTAACTGTGGGCATTTCATCTCCTTCAACTGTTTTAAATCATTCTTATGTAGATCTCTTATATCTTTAATGTTAAGATTATCCATAATAGTCCTATCAAGACCAATACCCCAAGCTAAAACGGGAATATCTTTTCCAAGTAATGGTTTAACAACTTCAGGTCTAAGTATACCTGCTCCAGCCATTTCAATCCATTCTTTTTTACCCGGATGAAAAACATCTATTTCCAAACTTGGCTCAGTGAATGCAAAAAAGCCAGGCCTCACTCTTATTTGATCAAAACCCATTTTCTTAAAAAATTCCTTTAAATAACCTAAAAGTTGTTTAAAATTTACATCTTTACCAATAACTATTCCTTCACTTTGCATAAACTCAAAAGAGTGTTTCCAGTCAACAGTTTCATTCCTAAAACATCTTCCAACAGCAAAAAACTTAGCAGGTAAATCAGATTCTTTTAAAGCAGCAATTGTCTTTGCACTCAAAACAGTAGTATGTGTTCTAAGAACATTCTTCATAGCTTCTTTCAAATCCCAATCATATTGCCATCCTTTACTCTTAGTAGTCCACCCATTTTCATGAGTTCTCCTAACTCTCTCCATTACTGTTTTATTTGTTATTTTTCCATACTTAGGTTCTTTAATATAATAAGTATCTTGTAAATCTCTAACAGGATGATCTTGTGCTGTAAATAAAGCATCAAAATTCCAAAAACTTGTTTGCAATAGATTACCCGTCATTTCTTTAAAACCCATATCAAGCCATATTTTTTTAGTATGTTCTAAAGCTTCATTAACAAAATGCCTCTTCCCAGGATAAATTTTAGGAACATTAATTTTTATATCATATCTTCTAAATTTTTTACCTTTCCAAGAACCAGTTTTTAATAAATTTGCATCAACTCTTTCAATATAATCCCCTTCTATTTTTACTTTCTTTAAATCAATACCCTCTTTTGTTAAAGTTATAGTTACATCTTTAACTAAGTCTAATTTAATTATCTCTTTCCTCTTCTTTAATTCATTATAAGCATACCTTTCTTCATCACTTAGTTTTTTTACTTCTAAAGGTAATTTTTTTAAAAATAATTCTTCTAAACTCTCTTTTTCTAAAAAATTCTTACTAAGTTTTGTTTGTTTAACTTTATTCTTATTTAATTCAATAACTCCTTTTTTTCTTAACAGACCTAATGAAATATTAAATTCTTGATCATTTAAATTAGCTTTATCTTTTATTTCATCAAAACTTAACTCTTTATCTAAAACTTTTAAGAATTTCTTTTCAGGTAACCCCTCTTTTAAATATTCTTTACCATTTTTATCTAAATCAACAATCTCTTTTACATCTTTTTTTAATTTAATAATCTCTTTATTTTCCAACCATTGTAATGCCCTCATGGCTTCTACATCTTTTAATTTAGACTTTTTAACAATCTCTTTCAAAGAAATGCCATTTATTAAAATAGGTAAAATTTTCCTCTCTAAAGGATGCAAACTCTCCATTAATTTATTCATAGAATAAAACTACTCTAAGAAGTTTTTAAAGTTTTTGGAAAAGGATAAAGAATTCAATCTAATTGGTAACGCCTTAAACTAGGATATGTTCTACCATCAATTACAGGACCATTTTCAGATACGAAATATGTATTGTGTTTACCACCATAAACACAATTATAAATATTAACTTTAGTGCCCCGAAGTTCCATAGTACCACAAGATTTTCCACTAGTCTGTCCCCGAATAATTATCCCCTCTAAATCTTTAACATTAACATTCATTCCCCTATGACCGGTTCTACCATGTGAAACACCCCCACTACCACCGAAACGGGTTTTACCTCCAGAAAAATCATTTCCAGAATTACTATTTCCACTATTATATGAATTTGCCATATTATTTCAAACTATTCCAACTAAAATCAAATAAATTCTTCAAAGCACTAGCAAAATAAGGTGTATTAACCCAAATACCAGTGTCATAACTTTCATGTATCTCATTATCTTTTGTCATCATAAACATTAAATTTTCTCCATCAACAATACAAAACCTTGCATCAATTTTATCCAAAAATTTAACATTACAATTTAAACTTTTTGCTATTTCTTTTGTTTTTTCAGTTTCAGGAACAATCACTTTAATATCAACATTTTTTAATTTTCTAGATAATGATTTTAAAATATCACTTTTTTTTATAAAACCCTCTTCACTAGTTATTAAAACAACAGATTTCTTAGCCTCTTTTAACATACTTTCAAATTGATTATAAATATTACTTCTTCCTTTTATAGAACCAGTTAAAGAACTAGAATCTACATTTTTTATACCATGTTTATATAATAAAGCTAATTCATTGTAAGCATTAGTATCTTTAACATTATTTATATCAAGAATTCTTTCATTAGTTTTGTCTTGCATATTTTTCTTAACTCTAGATATAACATCAAAAGGTTTAACAGCAATATATTTTATTGGTTTACCAATTTTCATAATAACAAAACCTTTCTTCTCTAAGGTTTCAAGAACATCATAACTTCTTGATCTAGGAACATCACTAATATCTGACAATTCACCTGCAGTAGCAATACCTTTGCTTAATAATGCAGTCCAGATTTTAGCTTCATAAATATTTAAATCAAATGCAGCTCTTAATTTTTTGACAAAATCTTCTTTTACTATCATTTTTAATGCTCCTACCTCTTCGAGTATAAATTTAAAGAAAATAAGTATTTATAAAGCTTTCGCTTTTGTTACCACTCTAAAATAACTAAAATGGGGACAGAGGGATTTGAACCCCCATCAGCCGGTTTGGAGCCGGCCACACTGCCGGATTATGCTATGCCCCCCCTTAAAATTTCTTCTTTCGTTAATACTATTATTTCATTTTCATCTATATAAAATTTGTCAATATTTTTAAAATTACAAATTAACATACCTTTTTTACAATTTAAACTATTTAAATATTTATTTAATTGTTTTGCTTCGGTAAAACCAACATTATCAACCTTATAATCTTTAATTTCAACAACATATTTCTCCCCATTTATTTTTACTAAAGCATCAGCGATCCCTTTTTTAGTTTTAACTTGATACTTGACTTCACCAAATCTTTTTAATAAATTTACGATTTCTTTTTCAAATTTACGGGCTCTTTCTTTTACCCCACTTATAAGAGCACCATGCTTCTCTCTTATGGGGTATTTAACTTCAGCAGTTTTAAAAGCGTCTTTAATGCTCTTAAAAACAAACAAAGGATTAATTTTCAGATTTTTTCTTATATCTATAATTGATGTGTCTGGATTTTTCTTAATATAATTTATGATCATTTCCCTTCTTTTTTCTTTAGGAAATCTAACCAATGTTCTAGGGAATTTAACACCCGCATCTTTATAAGCTTCTTTCATATTCACATACACCCTTTCTACTTTAATCTTAGTGTCTCTTTTTATATCTCTATAAGTTGCTTTAGGATTATTTATTATATAATTTCTCACAATTTTCCTATTTTTTTCTAAGTTTTTATTCTGTTTTTTCATTTTTATAGAAAGTTATTTATCCCAAAATCATCCATATCTAAAAATATGATATATTAATTTATAAATATTCTTACTTGACTTGTCCGTTGGACCCATATACTAGAGAATATACTTATCAAAAGAATTCACAGCTTTCTTCATTTTTTCTTGGTGTCCTTTCAAAAAAGAATTAATTTTTTTAATTAATATTTCCTTCAACTCAGAAGTAAGTAACTTCCCAGATTTATAATCATCATAAATTTTCTTTAATTTTTTATCATCTGGTTCAAACATCATTTTAAGATATTGAAATGAAACATCCACGTCTGGATTCCCACCTTTTTTCTTATGTTCTGCTAAAGTTTCTCTCCCACCAGAAAATGCATACTTCTTAATTTTCTTCTCAACATCCTTAGGAGAATCTGTAAGTGCAATATATGAATTAATTTCAGAGGAAGACATTTTACCCCCACTTAATCCAGGAACAAAAATATGGTATGTAGAACTTAATTGAATAAAGTTTTTTACCCTTTTAGAAATATCTCTAGCCAATCTTAAATGAGGATCTTGATCAATTCCAACAGGAACCAAAACAGGAATTTGTCCTTCAAATTCTTTTAATTGGGGATGTAACATATCAGAAGCTTGCAAAAGTGCAGACAACATTTTACCAGGAGAGATTTCACCATAAACTGCTTTAAATTCATTAAAAGTTGCATGTTTAGCTAAAATATTCTGCAATCTATAATAAGCATTTGATTTTTTTGAATTTTTTGAACGTTCGCTTTGAAAATAAATCTCACAACTATTTGGCTTTAATCCAAGTGCAATATAATTTTCAACATACTCTTTCAAAGCAATTTTTTTACTTTCTTCTAAACTCTGACCTCTAGCATTATATGCTTCTAAATCTGCTATAGCAATATAAATTTTTGCCCCAAGCTTTTGATAAAAAATCATTTGTTGAGCCACAACCATATGTCCTATGTGGAATTTACCAGTAGGCATTAAACCAGTCATCATAACAAAAGGTTTTTTGTTTTTAATTGTCTCAAGGATTCTTTGAATGTCTCTATGTGCAAAAATAACCTTCCTTCTGAACAAAATATTCTCATTAAAAATATTAGGAAGTTCTTTTAAAGGAGAAACACCAAATTGTTTTATCAACCGATTATAATCAATATCTCCACTAACTTCCCAAGGAGTTACCATAAACTTTTCCATAGTTTTAAATTAAGTTATATTCTATTTAAATTTAACCTTTTTAAAAATAGATAAATATATAAAAAACAAAAATAAAATTAAAACAATGCATGAAGGAATCCACAACTTACATTTAAGAAAAAGAATCTACGAGAAAAAAGAACCTTATCCCAATCCTGATAAATTAAAAAGATTAGTTGATAAGGGCGTTGTCATATTTGGTATATTTGCTCAATTGATGACAATACCCCAATTATTAAAAATATGGTTATCTAAAAACGCCACAGGTGTAAGTCTAGTGTCTTGGATAGCATATACAATTCATGCTATATTCTTTCTTTTTTATGGAATGGTGCATAAAGATAAAAATATTATGGCAATATACATCTCATGGACAATTCTTGATATATTAATTATTATAGGAATTTTAATATATGGTTAAAAGCGAGCCCGATGGGATTCGAACCCACGACCTACTCCTTTCTTCTTTATTTAGGAGAGAGTCGCTCTATCCAGACTGAGCTACGGGCTCATAAGAAAAAACAAATAATTAGATTATTTAAAATTAACCTTTAAAACTCAAAAACCAAAACCTTAAATATTCTCAAAATAAAAAAAACATTATGAAAAACAATAATGCGTGGCAATATTAGTAACTTTTTCTTAGATAATACTATGGCGTGGCAAAATAGGTATATTAGGTGGAATAGGTCCAGAAGCCACGGGAGAATTTTATAATAAACTAATCAGAAAACTACAAGAAAAAAATCTAATAAAGAAAAATCAAGATTATCCACAAATTATTATAAATAGTATTCCAGCACCAGAACTTATTTACAATAAAATTTCTAAAGAAGAACTAATTCCTTACATAAAAGGCTTAAAAGAATTAGATAATTTTAAACCAGATTTTATAGTTATGGTATGCAATACAATTCACTTATACTATCAATTACTCCAAAATCAAATAGAAACACCAATTCTTAATTTAAGAAAAGAATTAAAACAAAGATTAATAAATAAAAATATAAAATCTGCATTGATACTAGGAACCTCAAACACAATAAAACAAGGATTATATAAGTTTAAAAATATAAAATCTTATGAACCTAATAAAAAAGAAATAAAACAATTAACAACTTCTATTTTTAATTTCAACAAAGGAATCAATAAAAAAACACAAACTAAAATAGTAAAAAATATTTGTCAAAAATACCTAAACAAAGGAGCAGAAACTATAATTTTAGGATGCACAGAATTTGCAGTAATGTTAAACAAAGAGAAGATTCCAAAAATAAATACAATAGACATCTTAGTTGAAGCAACAGTTAATAAACTTAAATCCTCAAACTAACCTTTTTACCATTATCAAAACTCTTAATCAATTCTTGACCAATCTTACTCTTCTTATGGATATTCAACTCACCTTTCTTACCAATTCTAGCACTAAAAACAAAAGTGTCCTCAACAAAAACATCAACTTCTTTTCCTTTCAAAACACCATCAACATAGAAAACAAGAAACTTACTTTTTTCATTTAAATTATATTTAACATCATTTTTTTCAGTGCTCTCAAATAACGTTTCAACATTAATATGAATTCCTAATTTTTTCTCAATAATTTCAATATTCTTACCATTCTTCCCAATAACTTTAGCAACCATATCTTCAGGAACATAAATATTAGCCCTACTATCACTCACAACTTCAGCCTTAACATGAGGAATCATCTTTCTCAACTCACTCTCAATATGTTTAGAAGCTAACTCCCTAGAAGCAATTTTTTTCTCTGTATTAACAGGAACAACAACAGTTTCTTCACCATAACTATAAATTTCATATTCTAATTTATTATCTTCAAAATCTCTTATCTCAACAATAGGTCTTGCCAAATCTTCCTCAGTCATACCCGAAGGAACCTTAACAATCATTTGTAAACTCAAAACTTTGTCAACAAAACCATCTTTAATAAAAATAACAGTATCAATAATTTGAGGTATAACTCCTAACTCAATTTTACCAATAAATCTTTGAATAGCATCAACAGGATTAGTTGAATGTAATACTCCAGCCAAACCAATTCCACTTAACCTTAAATCACTAAATAATCTAAAATCTTCAAAATTTCTCATTTCATCAAAAATAGTATAATCTGGCCTACTCAATAACAAAACATCATGAATTTCCTGACTTGATCCATGTGAAATAGCATATTGGGTTATATTATCATTTAATTGTAAATCTCTGGGTGCTTCAATAGTCTTAACAATTTTATCTTTAGAAGCATAAAACTCAGCTAAAGCACTCGCAAATGTAGATTTACCATGACCAGGACTTCCTGCAATTAAAATACCCTCTGCTTGTTTTTCAATCCGGTCTTTTAATTTAATACTTAATTTATAATCACTGAGATTTAATTTTTTAATTGGTTTAACAGCTGTTATTTCCCAACCATCTGAAAAAGGAGGCCTTGTAATAACAATTCTATAAAGCCCCAATTGCACAACAGTAGAACCCCTTCTCTCAATTTCTACAAAAGAATCACTTCTTATTTTTGCTTCTTCAACAATCTCTTTAGAAATGCTAATAATCTCTTCTTGTTGTAATTCTTTATCATCTAAAGTTACAAATTTCCAATTGCCAGGTACACCCTTCTTAGCATAGGGTTTTAAATTTTCTCTTAAATGAACGCTCATAGTATTTTTATCAAAATACTTATCTAATCTTAATTTCTTTCTTATGATAACAGGTTCAACATAAATAACCTGCATTCCTTTTGCTTCAGCAACCTTGCTCTGAACTTTATCTCCGGTAAGTAAAACACAATCTTCAGTATAAGCTAATTCTCTAATTAAAGCATCTATTTCCCCTAAAGAAGCATGTTTTATTTCAACAGCATTAGGTCTCCTACCTTTATAATCTAATTTAAACAAACCTTTTTTACTCATTTCTCTTAATTTGTTTAGTTCATCTAAACCCAAATATCCAATTGTTTTTCCAACATTTGCTTGGTGTTCTAATTCAGCAAGGACAGCTTCATGAATTATAACTTCATCTACCTGAATCTCTTTCTTCTCTATCTTCTGAGATAGTAAGTTCTCTATGATAATACTTGTATCTGGTACAATTTTTTCTATTTTCTTCATAATATCTCTTTTAAAATTACTGTTTTTAAAGGTTTTCATTAATATTTCCTAAAAAATACCAAAAAAGCAGTATGCCCTAACATCTTATTCTTAGGTCTTACTTTTAAATCTTCAACATACCATTCTCTTTCCATAATTTCCACACATTTCTCAAAATACAAATTAACTTTTTTACTTTCATTAACTAATTCTTCTACTTGTTTTATTGTAGGCAAATAAGCAACCAAATACCTTCCAGATTTTAATTTATCAATAAACTGTAAACATCTCCAAGGTTCATTTAAATCTAACATTATTAAATCTAAATTATCTTCATCAATACCCTCATAAATATCCTTTAATTTTAATTCAACATTCTTAATATCAAAATTATCTAAATTTTTTGTAACAATATTAAAAAATTCATTATTCTTTTCATAACTATAAACTTTCTTTACAAAATTACTTAAAAATAAAGTTAAATTTCCACTTCCAGCCCCAGATTCTAATACTACAGAATCTTTACCAATTCCAGTGTAAGTTAATATACTTCCAATATCTTTCAAATGAGTAACAGCAGCATTTCTTTTTATTTTTTCAATATTATCTTTAAAACAAGCATCAAAGATTAAAAACTCTTTTTTAGAATGTGAATATACTTTTTCTTTCCCATCTATAATATCTTTTTCTTTTACAATCCCAAATAAAGTATGTAAATCTCCTTTGGTCCAATAATACTTATTGTTTCTCCTATCAATTAATATTTTTTTTATCATTTTAAATAATTTTTAATAAGATTTTTTCTTAACAAAACTATATCTTCAATTAAATTTTTAGCCTCGTTTTTATCTACATCATTACCATAATAGTTTATTTTATTTCTGATTATTCTAAATCTATTAAAATTATTGCTTGAATTATAATCTTTACAGATTTCATTTAAAAAAGCACAAAAACATTCATGATTATAAATTTTAAAACCTTTTAATGTAGCTACAGCTTCCAAAACCTCTCTTAAAGACTCATAAACAATACTTAATTTAGTTGCTGCAGTTGTTTCATCTAATTTAAGCCTATTATTTGATATTAATCTTTTATCACTCGAATTTATTAAAGACTTAACTAAATTATGATCTACACTAATTTCTTTTACTAATTTCTTATATTTACATTCTCTCCAATCCATTATTCTAACCTTCCTAATAATATATGACCATTTAATATATTATTTTTTAATTCTTTATTTTTAATATCGTTGATATTTTTATAAGAAAATATTTGTATTTTTCTCTTTAGTATATTTTCATAATGTTTAACATTAATCATTTTATTAGAACTTATAAACAAATCTATATCAGATAATTTGTTATTTTCTAATTTAGAAATGGAACCAAATAAGATTACAAATTTAACATTTAAGTCATCTAAATAATCAATTAAATCTTTTAATTTCATTCTCCAATAAATTTTTGATAAATCCCTAAGTATAGCACTCTCTCTATTTGCTCGAAATAATAAATATCCTTTATCTTCCTCATATTTTAATAAACCTTCTGAAGAATATTTTTTTAAAACAGTTGATGCTGTGGGGGCACTTATTTTTTGTATTCTTGCATATCCTCTTACATTTATATCTCTATAACAATCTTCAAAGAAAGGTTTCAATTCGTTAATTATTTTTAACATATGTAAATTATATTTAACATATGTTTATAAAACTTTCTATTTTAAAAAATGTGGGAGACAGGGTTCGAACCTGCGTAGGCACTAAGCCAATAGCTCTTGAGGCTATCCTGTTTGACCACTCCAGCACTCCCACATAGCTTTTAGTAACAAATCCTTATTTTAAAATGTTTTCTATAATAAAAACAAAACCCTTAAATACAAGTTTATATCTCATAAGTACATTATAAGGTATAAATATGGGATATATTAGGTATAAAGTAGCAGATACACTTCATAAAGTAATTAAGGAAACCTGTAAAAAGATGGGTTTAAAAGAATCGGAATTATCCAGAACAGCAATAATAGAATATCTAAAATCATTAGATGTTTTTAATAAAAAATGACAATCATAATAGATTTAAAAAATGTGGTAAAGACATATTATGTTGGCGAAGTAACTATTCCTGCATTAAGGGGTGTTAATCTAAAAATTAAAAAAGGAGAATTTGTAGCCATCCTCGGTAAAAGTGGTAGCGGTAAGAGTACTTTGCTTAACCAGGTCGGTTGTTTAGATACCCCCACAAAAGGAACAGTCCATTTAGATGAATTTAATATACAAACTTTATCAGAATCAGACCTAGCTCAAATTAGAGGAAGAAAAATTGGTTTTGTTTTTCAAAGTTTTAATTTAATTCAAAGCTTAACTGCATTAGAAAATGTCATGTTGCCAATGACATTCCAAAAAATAGAAGAAGAGAAAAGAATAAAAAGAGGGACAGAATTACTAACATTAGTTGGTTTAAAAGATAGATTGAACCACATTCCTAGTAAACTATCTGGTGGCGAACAACAAAGAGTTGCCATTGCAAGAGCACTTGCAAATGATCCAGAAGTAATTTTAGCCGACGAACCTACAGGAAATTTAGATTCCAAAACAGGAGAAGAAATATTAAATTTATTAACACAACTTCATAAAAAAGATAAAAAAACAATTGTCATGATAACTCATGATATTAAATCAACAAAATACGCAGAACGCGTTGTAAGTATAGAAGATGGGGTGATTGCAGGATGAAAAAAATATTATTATTCTTTGTTTTAGTATTATGTATAAACATAGTTAATGCTTATGAATATAATGTTTCTGGAACTGATTTTTCAACTACAGGTTATAATCAATTTAGATTTGAAACAGTCAAATATGAACCCTATCCTGTTACTCCAGGAGACTATTTTGAAGTTTGGATAAAAATTACAAACTATGGTGGCGGAGAGATGGAAAATGTAATCATCGAATTACAACAAGAATATCCTTTCTCATCTTATGATAATGACTATAAAAAAGAATTAGGAAAATTAAACACCAACCAACAATTTGTTGTTAAATTCAAAGTCAAAGTTGATGATAATGCAGTGGAGGGTGTTGAAAACTTAAAAATTAAAGCATATGAAAATGAGTGGAGTTATCCTGTAACACCATATTTTCCAATACAGATTCAAACAAGAATAGCTTCTATTGATATAGCTTCTGTTACAACAGAGCCAGAAAGAATAATCCCCGGAAGCCCAGCATTATTAAATATAAATCTTAAAAATACTGCATCAACAATAATGAGAGATATAAATGTCAAATTAGATTTAACTGGATTACCTTTCACACCCTTAAATTCAATTAATGAGAAAAAAATTAGAAAACTTTCACCAAATGAAGAAGTTTCTATAAATTTTGATATTATCGCAGATCCAGATGCAGAATCAAAACCATATAAAATTCCATTACAATTTACATTTTATGACGGTTTAGATAATTTACAAACTAAAAACTACACAATAGGATTATTAGTTGATTCTAAAGCCGATTTGCAATTAGATTTGGAAGAAACAGATATTTATACTAAAGGAAAGTCTGGAAAAACAATAATCTCTATTAGCAATATTGGACCAACAGATTTAAAATTTGTTAGTTTACAATTAATGGAAAGTGATGATTATGAAATTATTGGTACAGATAGGGTTTATTTAGGTAATTTAGAATCAGATGATTTTGAAACTGCCGAGTTCAAACTAAACTCGAAAAGCTCTGAAGATATTAAATTAAAAGTTTTAATAGATTACAAAAACGCATATAATGAAGAAAAAAATAAAATTTATGAAATAAATTTGCCAATGTATTCTAAAAATAATGCTATAGCTTATGGTTTATTAACACCCGATAAAGGGATATTCTCAGTTATAATCTATATCATTCTAATATTATTTATTTACAGCCTATATAAAGAATGGAAAATACAAAAAGATCTCGGTAAATCAGTGAATATAGTAATAAAAAGATGGATAAAAAAGATTTTTAATTTTATAAAACCAAAAAATCTTATTAACATACCAAAAAGAATTAAGAAGTTCTTGAAAGAATGATTAAAGATTACCTTAAATTCGCTTTTAATAGCGTTAAACATAGAAGTTTAAGAGCTTGGTTAACAATAATTGGAATTATTATAGGAGTAGCTTCAATAATAGCTTTAATAACTATTTCTTATGGCATGCAAAACGCCATTGAAGAACAATTTGAAATGTTTGGAGCAGATAGATTGATAATCTCTTCTAAGGGTTTTCAAGGTCCAGGAACACAATCAGAAAGCCTAACAGAAGATGATGTTGAAACACTAAAATCAATGTCAGAATTTAAATATGTTAGTCCAATGATAGCGACGACAGAACAAGTAGAATTTCATGATGAAATAAAGTTCCTTACAGTCCAGGCATTACCTGCAGAAGATTACACAGAAGCTTTTGCTGATGTGGATTTTGAGGTTGTAGATGGTCGTATGTTTCGAAAAGGAGATAAGTTTTCAGTGGTTCTCGGTTACAGAATAGCATATAAAGATGTATTTGAAGATACTATAAGTGTAAAAAACACAATTAAAATTAAAGGCCATGATTTTAGAGTTATAGGTATTATGGAAGAAATTGGTAATTCTCAAGACGATAATGCTATCAATATGGATTTAGAGGCTCTGAGAGAAATACTAGATGATCCTGAAAGAGTAGATTTCATTACAGTACAAGCAAAACCAGGACAAGACATTGAAGCATTAAGTAAAAAAGTAGAGAAAAAATTAGAAAGAGTAAGGGGTGATGAAAATTTCCAAGTTCTAACATCTACACAAATTTTAGAACAAATTAATAATATTTTAGGTATTATTCAGGTGGTCTTAATTGGAATAGCAGCTATTTCTTTAATTGTTGGCGCAGTAGGAATTATGAACTCAATGTATACTTCGGTTTTAGAAAGAACAAAAGAAATTGGGATTATGAAAAGTGTTGGGGCCAAAAATAGTGATATATTAATGGTATTTTTAGTTGAAAGTGGTTTAATAGGACTTATAGGTGGGATTTTTGGTGTTTTAATTGGAACAGGAATGGCATTAGCAGTAGGATATATAGCTGATCAAGCAGGTTTCGGTTTATTAAAAATAGTAATTGATTACCAAGTTCTATTTTTTGGTTTAGCATTTGCATTTATTTTAGGAATGGCTTCAGGAGTATTGCCCGCATATAGGGCTTCTAAATTAAAACCAGTAGATGCTTTGAGATATGAATAGTTTAATCATCAATCTTTTCAAGAACTAAACTTCCAATATATCCGCAGTTTTTACAAATATAACTATTAAACATCCCTCCACTATAAAGCGTGATATTTTCAGATTCACATTTAAGACACAACTTCATTCTTCAAAAACTTCTTCTTATCTTTTTTATACATCTTATCTAATTCTTTATCAACATCAACCGCATTGATATTATTACAATTATGGCAATGATATATTGTAACCAAACCATCAATTTTTAAACTAATATTTGTTGAACCACATTTACCACATTTTATTTTTTGGACCATAAAAAATACACTCCCACTATTATTAAAATCAAACTAAACAATTGTCCAAGAGGAAGACCCAAATATAAAGCTATTGGTTCTTTAAAAAATTCTACAAAAAACCTCAAAACAGAATATAAAATTATAAAAATCCAAAATAAAGCACCATCTCTTAATTTTTTATTCTTAAAGTACAATAAAACAAAAAATAAAATTAAATTTTTAAAAGCCTCATAAATTTGAGAAGGATGCCTACACCCATCATAATTTTTAAATTTAACACACCAACTTAAGTTAGTTATTTTCCCAACTAATTCCCCATTAACATAATTCATTATTCTCCCCAAAAATAAAAAGAACGCTAAAGGTATAACAAGAATATCTACCAATTTATAAAATTTAATTCCTTTCATATGAGAGAATAACAAACTTACAATAATGCCCCCAGTTATCCCTCCATGAATACTCATCCCACCATTCCAAATAGCAATAATTTGACTTAAATTAGAAAAGTAATAACCCGGATTATAAAACAAAACTTCAAATAATCTTGCACCCAAAATACCCCCAATCATAAAATAAAATATAAAATCATAAACTTCATCTTTACTCATGCCTAATATCTCTCTATTTATCATTAAATACCACAATCCAACTAAAAAACCAAGAACATAAACTAACCCATAGTATCTTATTTCTAAACCAAATATACTAAACAATACTGGATTTATGTTGTGTACAAACATATTTTATTATTCCTCCAATTATAATTAAAAATAAACTAGTAAAAAAACTATTTAAAACTAATCTTTTAAAGAAATCATAAAAAAACCATTCAGGAAACATTTTTATCAGATTATCTGTTAAAGGATCTAACAACCACAAATTATTTTTAAAAAATAACAAATGAAATTTATAAAACAAACTACTAAAACTAAACAAACTTAAAATTATTAAAAAACCCATTGTAATTATTCCAGAAAATATAAATGAATCCCCAATAACTAAATATTTTTTATTATAAATTAGATAAAACAACAATAAAACAAAAACAATCAATACAATATAAAGTAAAATAAAAGTTTTCTGTATTAAATTCTTAACATCAACCAAATGCAATTTCTCTTTTTCATTAAAAAAATCAGTATCTAAATTTTCACCTTTAAAATAATCAAATAATTTTTCTTTATTTTCTTCTAATAAATTAGAATCCATATTATTCTTCATAAATTCTTTATCATAAAATTTATCATTAAAAACTAATAATTTAAAGTTTAATAGAATAATCAAAAAAATTAAAATAATTATTAATATTTTCTTCATTTTAACAAAACCAAGATGGTCCAATATCTGCTCCATCTTTACCTTGATTACATATTAAATTCTGGTTATTTATAGTAAAATTATTAACTGAAATATTAACAAACAATTTAGATATATTTGTTGTGTAACCTGAATTAATATCCCTATTCAAATCATTATTCCAAAAACGTAAGTCGACTCTATAAACATCATTATAATTCCATCTCCAATCCCAATTCACATCCTTACTCGAGTTCATACCAGGATAATTATCAGTCAAACTATTGTTAATTTCATCATAAAAAGAATCATTACTATAAGGATTCAACCAAACATAAAAATTATAATCAATTTCAGAATCATTATTACTCACACCAATTTTAGACATCAATGTATAGTTAGATACTATAATATTGTTTATTATCGTATTATTTGCAATATCATATTTTAAGGTAAAAGCACTATATGGATTCCATACGTAAATTAAATTATTTGAAAATAAATTTCCAGTACTATTTGTATGGATTCTCTGTTCACTATAATTATTACAAATATAACAACAAGGATTTTGAGGATTTGTATAAAATGAAGATTCCATAATCACAGGTTCAAAAGCCCAACTAGTATCTTCGCTTGGGCTATAAAAGATATTATCTGTAATATTATTAGAAGAACCTTGTACACTCAATCTAGCATGTATTAATGTATTATTATAAACAACATTATCTGATGAAAGACCTGTTTCTAGAATAAGACCGCTTCTAGCCCACAAATCATCTTTATTTTCTTCATAATTAAATATATTATTTTTTATAATATTTTTTCCGCCCCTAACAATAATTCCTGCACTAGCAAGTTTCCTCTCCCCAGCCATAAAGATATTACCCTCGATAAGATTATGATGCCCGTCGTCCTGTATTCTCCCCCCATGAATATTACCTATAAAATAATTATTAATATACTTATTATAACCATAACCCATATTTTCTTCATATGGTTTGCACAATCCAGAATAATCATGATTAAAATATACACCGGTATAAGTATATGTAAAAGAACTGTCTTTAACAGTGCTATTTGAAATATTAACACCCAAAATTGGAGTACCTCCAAATTGACTAAAATTCAAATTTTCAAAAACATAATTTTGAACATTGTAAATCCAAAAACCACCCATATCTAAAGAAGCCTCAATAACATTACCAGTAGGATCGCTAGAATCTGTTGACCATAAATATATATTTACATCTTCTTGCGCACCATCAACAGTTCTATTTGCAAACCATTCCCCAGGTTCATCAACTTCAGAAATATCATCTTTATTCATATTAAAACCATCATAACCATAATCATGATCATTACTTAAGATAACACCATCTTCAAACAACATATCAGGAACATAATACCTCATTGGAATTGTTACATTATAAATAGAACCCCCATAAACACTCCACTCATTTTCCACCAAAGTAGAACCTTTTATCCTAACATTTCCACCATTATAATTTTTAATAGTAATATTATTTAATGAATTCCCAGAATTAACAGAGTTATTTGTTCCCCATTGATCTTTACCTAATCTTATTTCTCGATACTCTCCTTCAACAATATTTAAAGTATCACCCGCAACTAATCTTTTCCGATTATACACATGCAAAGCATATTTTATATTCTTCCAAGGTCCATTTAACCCTGTTGTATAAACAGGAGACAACCCATTATAATAATCCTCCCCGTAATTAGAAACATAATAATCATTACCACCAACTTCAACTAAAGGACAATTACCCTCATCTATTAATCCATCGCAATCATTATCATAACCATCACAAATCTCATCTTCGCCAGGATTTATATCTGGATCAACATCATTACAATCTCTCCCACCAGGACAAAGATTATTTAATTCAACATATGTATCTTTATAATATCCATCACTATCACTATCATCACAATTCTGTTCAACCTCATAAACACCAATATCAATAGCTTCTCCTTGTTCACCAACATAATCTAAATTTAATTTCCTACCAGCATCAACAGCCCAACTTAACTTATTCAATCTAAAATCATAACTCTCTTCATCTGTAAAAAAAGGATTCATATTACTTGAATGTGCATTCTTACCACTCACAGCTTGATGGTCTGATAAACTCTTAATAGACGGTAAAGAATCTCTCTGAAAAATATTATTTGAAACAAATTGGGTTATCGTATTATCAACATAATACATTTTTTTATTGTAAAGAATATTATGGTCAATATCATTAAAAAAAGCATTACTAAATACTAAAGTATAAATCGAAGATTCAATTATATTATTACTTACATTATTATTAAAAGAATCATCTGACAAATCTATACCTCTAGAAGAATCATAAATAACATTATTAAATATTTTATTATCATCACCATCTATTTTAATTGCAGGAATGTCAACATCTAAACTTAAATTAAAAAGTTGATTTCTTAAAACAGTATTATTATCCCCTTCTAACATAATCCCATACCAACCACCATTCACAAAACCATCTCTTAAAGTATTATTTTTAATAAAATTTTCTTCACCATTTATTTTCATACCAAAGTTTTTCCAATTAGTCATATGATTATTGGAAATAACATTAAAAGAAGAACCTTGTAATTTAATTACTTCTTTAAAACCTTCAAACTTAAAACCATTAATTACAATATAATCTTTATTATTAAGGTTAAACCCTGTTTCTGTATCATCTCCTTTAATTAAAACATCATCACCTTCATAAACAGAATATATAACATAATCACTCTCATTCCCAGAATTTATAGGGGTTATACTAAACTCTTCATAAACACCACTTCTAACATAAATAACATCTCCTGGTTTTATACTATCATTATCAGCAGCATAACTAATTTCACACCAAGGATAATTAATACTACCATTATATGAGTTATCACAACCACTTTCATTTACATAATAAATATTTCCAGTAATAACATTCCCAGTAATACTATCCCCTCCTTCAACAACACCACTACCCCTTCCACCAACATTATGTACCAAACCATCTTTTTTAGTATACTCTATATCAAACTCAACACTTGCTCGACTTCCAACAACCAAGTTATTTTGATTAATTTTACATTTAACCCATAAAAGATTCAAACTACTATCAGAAATATCATTTCCCAAAGCACCATCTACCCATATTTCTCCATTATAAAAATTAACGCAATCTTCTCCATTAATAAATATATTATTAACAGTAGCACTCTTTACATCAATACTTCCAACATATACCCCTACATAACCTTCTTTAAAAATTATGTCCTTACAAACAAAAGGAGATTCAATAAAACAATTATTAACAGTTTTTGTTTCAAAAACACCAAAGTAAAATAAACCAGTCATAACAATTAAAACAACCAAAATAGCCCAACCATAGGTTAACAAATATTCCATAGCAGATTGAGCTTTCTTTCTAAAACGATCTCTTAAAAAAACCAACCTCTTTTTCATATATATTTATAACTTGATTTTGGTATATAATGTTTTTTATTTTAAAACCACCCTAATAGCATGCCAATACCCAATACCAACATCAATAACCCCAATAATAACTTCATTAAATTTCTTTTAGACTTTCTCCAATTTTCAAGATGCTCAGCTTTCATACCTTTTAAAACCAAAACCAAAATAATAATTAAAGGCAAAATAAACATTAAATTATAAATCAATAAATAACCAATGGCTTGTACTTTTGTTACAGAACTAGCCAACATAGCTAATATAGCTAAATAAACTCCTCCAGTACAAGGCAATTCAAACATACTAACTAAAAAACCCAAAACAATTGCAGCAGGAATATTTGCTTTTTTAGTCCATTTTTCAATAACTCCTTTACTAAGTTCAGGTATTTTTAAACTAAATCCTTTACCATACCAAAAATAATCTTTTAAATTTACCAACCCAAATAAAATTGCTAAAATAGCAGCTATCTTAAAAATTACTCCAGAAAAACCACTAAATTGTATTACACTTAATAAACCAAAACCAGCTACAAAATAAGTAATATAGACTGCAAGAATATAAACCATTCCGGCCTTAAACATTCTTTTCCTGCTTCCAGAGATCTCAAACAAAAACATCAACAAAAATATTAAAACTGCAAAAGCACAAGGATTAATACCATCTATCAATCCAGTAGCTAAAACCAAAGGTAAACTTATTTTTTTATCAACAATAGGTTCACTATCACCTTTAGTGATATTAACATCATGACAGTTCATAGTATCTAAAGGGCACATCCTTTCTTTCCCCAAATATTCTTCAATTTTAATTTCTAAATTATCTTCTATAGCAGAAACACCCATTAAGTAATCATTACCTATAGCAACTAAAGGAATACCTCTTTCCTCTAAAACTATACCATTTATCCCACAAAAACGATTATAAGCATTATAATTATTTAAATTATGATAAATTTCTAATCTACTTATATGAACTTTCCCCCCATATTTTACTTCAATCTCATCAATAAATGGTTTTATTTTAGCACATTTATTGCAACCTTCACCATAAAAATAAACAATACATAACAAACCATCATCATGATCCATTTTTATAATAACATTATTATCTACATCATCACTACCAACACTGCAAACTTCATCACCAATTTCACAAACCCCGTCATCCGCACTAACAAAGTTTAGAAGTACAAAAAATAACAATAAAACAATAATTAATTTCTTCATGATTAAAATTACTTAAAAAACACATATTTAAATTTATCTAAAATATCA
>Ga0180009_10002685_pt1 | contig 20814 bp, 16 predicted proteins | sample OS_PC_MetaG_FD_123537 | JGI IMG/M metagenome (GOLD analysis project Ga0180009, IMG submission 123537) | Groundwater microbial communities from the Aspo Hard Rock Laboratory (HRL) deep subsurface site, Sweden - OS_PC_MetaG | ecosystem: Environmental > Aquatic > Deep subsurface > Groundwater...
GAAGGCGAGGAGCGCTCCCGCTTTCAGGTCGCGGAAGGAATCGCGGCGTTCTTCATCGCGGCCCTTGTAAACGTGACTGGTGGCGTACTTCGCATTCAACGTCGGCATGACCTCCTTGTCGAGGCGGGCGATGACTTCTTCGGTCGAGGTGACGTCCGCATCGATGTCGGCGGTGACGGAGACGGCGCGGATACCGTCGCGGCGCTGCACGATGGAGAAGTTGCGGCGTTCGCTGATGTCGACGACTTCCTTGAGCGGTACCCGGTCGCCGGCCGGCGTCGTCAGGTAGTAGCTTTCCAGATCCTGGCGGCCGGCTTCGCCCTGCTGGCGAAGCACGCGCACCGTGATCTCGTCGTCGCCGCGCGCGAAACGTGTGGCGATGTCGCCTTCGAAAGCGCTGCGCACCTGCGCACCGATCGCCTGTCCGGTGAGCCCGAGGGCGGTGCCCCGCGCATTGACCTCGAAGATGAACTCCTGCTTGCCGTAGGGCAGGTCGTCGGTAATTGCGGTGACGCCGGGAAATCCCGTCAGGGTCTGCTTCAAGTCTTCGGCGGCCGCCTTGAGAGTCTCGATCGGCGCCGATTGCAGGCGGACGTCGACGTCACGGCCCGGCGGGCCGGCGCGGCGTCCGCTGATGGCGACACGCTCGACGCCGGCGATGCGCGGAAGTTCGTTGCGCCAGGCGTCGACGACGGTCTTGGTGCGGATGGCGCGGGATTCGCTGGCGCTGAGCTGGGCGGAGATTTCCGCCACGTTGTCATTCTGAATTCGGCCCGCCCTGCCGATGATCGTGAAGACGGCTTCGACGAGGATTCCGCCTTGTTCGGCGGTTGCCGGGGGCCCGTCTTCGAGTCCGATCGAGTGGCGGGCGGTTCCGATCAGCTCTTCAAAGCCCGGAGTCGAATCCTGTCTGGCCGCGGTGCTGCCATCGGGCGCGACAAGCTTCTTTTCGGCGCGATAAAGGGCTTGTTCGATACGGTCGAGTGCCGCCATCTGCTGGGTGCGCGGCATGCCCGGCGCGAATTCGACGGAAGCGGCGATGTTCTCGGACTCGGGCGAGGGGAAGAACTGGAAGCCGACGCGGCCGCCAGCGATGAGGCCGACGGCAATGAACAGGCTCGCGACCAGGATCGACAGCGTCGTGTAGCGCCACGCGTACGCCGTCTTGACCAGCCGGTCGACCGGACCGTCGCGCAACCATGCAAAGCCATTGTCGAGGCTTTTGCGGATGCGGCTGCGCGGCTTCTTCGTATCTCCGCCGTGACGCAGGTGGCCGGGAAGGATGAGGAAGCACTCGATCAGGCTGGCGATCAGGACCGCAACCACGACCAGCGGAATGGCAACCAGAATGTCGCCCATGCGGCCGCTGATGACGACGATCGGGAAGAACGAACAGAGCGTCGTGATCATGGCTGCGGAGACGGGTGCCAGCATGCCGACGGCCCCCATATGCGCAGCTTCCAGGCTTGAATAGCCCTGGTCTTCCAGCGTCGCGGTCTGCTCGCCGACGACGATCGCATCGTCGACGATGATGCCGGTCATCATGATCAACGCGAACATCGAAACCATGTTGATCGACTGGCCGGTGACGTACATGACGCCAAGGGCGGCCAGCAGTGCGACGGGGATGCCGGCTGCGACCCAGAATGCAATGCGCGCGTTCAAGAACAAGAATAGCAGCAGCAGCACGATGGCGAGGCCCTGCAAACCGTTCTCGATCAGAATCGTGAGCCTTTGCACGACGAGCTTGCCGCGGACGTCGTAGAGGTCGACCTGAAGCGTCGGCGGCAGCGTCGGCCGCTTCCGTTCCAGGTATGCGTTGAGGATGTCCATAGTCTTCAAGGTATCGGCGTGCTGGGCGCGCTGGACGGAAAGTTCAATGGCGGGGGCGCCGCGCATCATGCCGATCTTGCCTTCGCGTTCGAAGCGCGTGTCGATCTCGGCGATGTCCTTGAGGAAAACCTTTTCGCCCGACGGGCCGGATTTAATTTCGATGTCACCGATGGTCTCGGGTGTCTTGCGCTCGGCGCGCGCGCGCAGCTGGATCTCGGCTTCGCCTTCAAGCTTGCCGGCCGGCAGGTCCTGGGTGTTCTGGCGGACGCGCTCGGAAATGTCCTGCAGGGTCAGTCCCAGGCGGCGCAGGTCGCCTTCCCTAAGCTTGATCCAGATTTCCTCGTCGCGCGCGCCGTTGAGGGTCACGCGGTCGATGCCGGAGGCCAGGAGTTCGTCGCGCAGCTGCTTGGCGTAGGTCTTCAGCACCTGTTCGGAAAATGGTCCGGTCAATGCAACTGAAGCGACATCATCGAAGATGACGGCGCGTGAAATGATCGGGCGCTCGGAATCTTCGGGCAGTGTGGTGACGCGATTGACGGCCTGCTCGACGTCGGCCTGGGCTTTCTGGAGATCGGCACCGCTGTTGAATTCGATCGAGATAGTGCCCGAACCCTCGCGCGCGACCGAGGTCACTTCTTCGATGTCGTCGAGGAAGCGGAGTTCGGGTTCGAGGACTTCGAGGATGTTGGTTTCGACGTCCTCGGCGCTGGCGCCGGGCCAGGGCACGGAGACGGTGATCGAGGGCACATCGAAGCTCGGGAAGAACTGCCGGTTCAATCGCATCAGCGAGAAGACGCCGATGAGGATCATGATCGCCATCAAGAGATTGGGCGCGGTGGGGTGGCGCACGAAAACGCCGATGATGCCGCCGCCGCCGGGCGCGGGCGGGTCGCCGGCTGAGCGATGCAACATGAACGGCCGATTCATGGGGCTGCCGCCTCGCTCACCTTGACGCCGTCGCCGGGTGTCGAAATGCGCGTCAGCAAAACCCGGTCCCCGTTCTTCAGGTGGCCTTCGAGGAGGAGGTCTTCGTCGATGCCGCCGACGACCCGGACCTTGCGGGTGACGAGGCGGTCGTTCTCGATGGCATAGACCCTGTCGCCACTGTAAAGCGCGGTCGAGGGGAGACGGAACACACCTTCATAGCGGGTATCTGGGACATCGATCTCGACGAATGCACCGGGGCGCAGGGGGACGGTCTCGTTCGGCGACTTGATGCGGGCGTAGACCTCGACGCCGCCGGTTGCCGATGAAATGCGCGCGCCAATGCGTTCGATCACGGCGGCGTAGGAGAAGGCGTTGCTGCCGAGCATCCAGCGCACGGTGACTTCGCGGCCGGCAAGGCTGCCTTCCTTGGCGACGATGCGGCCGAACTGGTCGTCGGTAAGGTTGAAGCGCGCTTCGATCCAGTTGCGGTCGATCAGGGTCGCCACCTTGTCGTTCGACCCGACCATGCGTCCGACCTGGGCACCGACCTCGGTTACGTAGGCGGAAAACGGGGCGCGAAGTTCGGTTTCGGCAAGACGCCGCTCGGCGCGTTCGATCGCGGTGTCAAGGCGCCTCACAGCCGCCTGCTGCTGGGTGATGCGGGCTTCCCAGACCTTGAGGTTGTTCTCGATTTCGTCTGCTGCCAGACGGCGCTGCAAGAGGATCTGGCGGCGGTCGTCGACGGTGCGCTCGGAAACCGCGCCACGCTTTGCGAGAGGCTCGGCGCGTTCAAGATCGATTTCGGCAAGCTTCAGCTGATCGCGCGCATGGGCGAGCGATTGCCTGTTGGCGGCGAGCGAACCTTCGAATTCGGAGACCTTGGCGCGGGTCTCGGCGCGCTGCGCCTTGAGTTCCATCAGGCCCGTCCGGTAATCGATCGGGTCGATCTTCAAAAGCAGCGCGCCGGCTTCGACCTGGCCGCCCTCGCGCAAGCCATCGCTGGTTTCGACGATCTGGCCCGAGACGAGCGCGCGGATATCGACCTGCCGGCCGGCGACCGTCGAGCCAAACAACGTCATGACCGGCTGGTAGTCGCCGGATTCGACGATCGCGGACTTGATTGCATACGCGAATTCCTGCTGGGGACGCACAGGGGCATCGGGCTTGCTGGCGACAAGCGCGCGATAGCCAGCGTATCCGGCCGCCACGACAGCTAGCGGCAACAGTGCTTTCAGCCCGACCCGCAGGATCGCGGCGAAGATGCGACCGTCTGACGGGCCGGAATCGGAGCCTCGTCGCCGATCCGGGGTCGCCACGGGCGATGCCTCGCCTTCTTGCGCCTGCGGAGGAGGAACCTCCTGCAAGGCGGCTTTTCGGGCTGTGGGGTGGGCCCCGGTCATCGCTCGTATCTTCCTGTCCTGAACGTTCGTTGTTGTTTTCCAAGCCGTTTCGGCGAATCACCGCAGCGGGTCGTGAAGAATATCGTTGGCATACTGTTCTGACATAACGATGGTCTGCGAGAAAAGGATCGGGCCGCATGCATGATGAATGCGGCTTCAAAGAAGAAGCGAGGCATCACATTAGCGCGATTTCGTTCGGCCGGCTTGCCACCGGGATATAAACAAATACGGAACACTTTGCCGCAGCGTTGCGGGAGTGCAAATTAGTGTTAACCGGGAAGGTCGTGGGGGCTGTCGATGTCTCTAAAGATACGGTCGTCGGCAACCAGGACCTCAATCCGCTCGTTCGAGGTGCCTGCAATGAGGCCGCGGGCCCCCTGGTCGGCGTTAAGCTTGACAAGATTCCGAAATTCGCTGCGCGGCCAGAGCACGGGGTTGCGCTGCTCGCCGCCTGCGGTTGTCGGATAAACCACGGCTTTTCCGCCGGCAGCCGCGAATACCGATATCAGCCGGTCGATCAAATCCGATTGCATCCATGGCATATCGGCGGGCAGGATGAGAACGCCGTCGGTGGCGGCCGGCAGGGAAGCGACACCTGCGGAAATCGAGCTGCCGATGCCTTTATCGTGTACCGGGTTGGGGCAGAGTGTCACCGCAAGGCCGTCGAGCGCCGAGATAATCTGTTCGCCATCCCGCCCGATGACGACAACGACCCGATTGCACCGAGCGTTCAACGCGCAGGTCGCAGCATGCCATATCAGCGGCTTGCCGCCGACCTCGGCCATAAGTTTGTCGGTTTCGCCGAAACGCCTGGACAGACCGGCTGCGAGAACGATGCAGTCGACCTTCATCGTGCCGCCTGCCGTTTCGGCCCGCGGAAGGCCATCACCACTTCGGCGGCTACAGCGAGGGCGATCTCCTCTGGCGTGACGGCGCCGATGTCGAGGCCGATGGGGGACCGGATGCGCCTGATGTCATCGTGCGAAAAGCCAGCCTGCGCCAGCCGGTCGATGCGTTTTGCGTGATTGCGCGCCGAACCCAGAGCGCCGATATAGCGGGCCGGACTGCGCAATGCGCAACTCAGCGCCTCGTCGTCGATATGGTCGACATGGGCGAGGGCGATGACAGCGGTATTTGTATCGAGACCGATTTCCGGGAGCGCGTCCTTCGGCCAGGCGTGCGCGATCCTTGTGCCGCCGAAGCGGGTCTGAGAAACGAAACTTTCGCGCGGATCGATGATTGTCGGCGCAAGGCCCACGGTCCCGGCGATGGCGACGAGGGCCTGGGCGATGTGGGTTGCGCCGATGACGAACAGGCGCGGACTGGGGGCGAGCGAATGGGCGAAATACGCGCCATCAGCGCTCGCGACGATGCCGCTGCGGCCCGAGCGGTAGAAGCTCGCGAGCGGTTTGCTCATGCGTTCGATGCCGTGGTGAAGGGTGCGTGCTCCGGTTGCAAGGTCGGTTTCAACGAGTACCGATCGGCGGGTGCTGCGGGCGCCGATCAACTCGTCGACGAAGTGCAGCGCTGCTTCACCACCCAGGGGCTGGACATAGACTTCGATATTGCCGCCGCAGGGCAAACCCGCTGCCCACGCCGTTTCGTTGCCGACGCCGAAGCGCAAGCGCCGGGGGATGCCGGAGTTGAGCACTTCGCAGGCCGCAACGATAACGTCGGTCTCGACACAGCCGCCCGAGACCGACCCGTGGAAGGCTTCCTCGTCAGCAATGATCATCTGGCCGCCGACGGGTACAGGGGCGGACCCCCAAGTATCGATTACGGTGGCGAGCGCCAAATTGCGGCCGCTGGCGAGCCAGTCGCGCGTACTTTTCAATAGGTCGAGACCATCATGTGGCATTTCTGGGGGACCATCCTGCATGGACTTTCTCCGTCTACGGCGGTTCAATTTCAGCGAAGCGCGGGGCCGAAATCCTCAGAATGGAATAAATCACATTCCAGTTCGTCCGCACTCCACCATCTTTCTGTCGACGTGTTTCGATACGGGCGGTAACGCGGATCACGAATTCCAGATCCGCTCCAAAGTTGACGGGCATTCCGGGGGTTGTTGTACAGTCATCTGTGGTTCAACTTGGATATGCTTGAACCATGGCCGTCGACCCGCCGGGTTCCCAAAAGACACGGCGAAAGCTGCCAAAGGTTCAACGACAAATTCGCTGGAGGATGTTCACGTGCATAGGTTAGCTCTCTGGGTCCTGGCTTTGGCCCTCTCCGTTTCGTTGGTGTCGATTTCGCAGGCAAGAGATCCCCGGGGGTCGAGCAACGACGACTGGGTCCGGCTCTTTGCTGAAGAACGCTCGCGGATCGACATCATCGAATTGCAGCCGCGAATGGGGCGGTTCGACAAAATCCGCATCATTGCCGTCAACGACGCCATCTATGTGAAGTCGGTGCGGCTGAGAACATCGGGCGGCCGAACCAGCGATATTACCGTCGACCGCATGATCGCAAAGGATGCGGCAAGCGTCGTGATCGACTTGCCCGGTGAGCGCGAAACCATCGCCTCTGCCGAGATCGAATACAAGGTTCGCCTGCCGAGCACTGGTTTTGTCGCACTCGAAGGTCTCGTTTCCGGCGAGCCGGGTGGATACGAAGTCCTCGAGAGCAAGTTGCTCGACACCAAGGATGATGTCGTCACGCTGCGCGTCGAGGGGAATGAAGGACCGGTTTCCTCGATCCGCCTGAGGGCCTGGGTGCAGCAGGTGAACGTGCGGCGCGCGGAAATCGTTTTTGGCAACGGCGACCGTCAGGACGTGCGGATGCGCGACCGGCTCGAGCCTGGACAGGCAACCGACCCGGTCGATGTCGATGGCCGGACGCGCAACATCAAGAGCGTTATCCTGACGTTGCGACCGCAGCGCGGGGACGCGGAACGGGCGCGTATCGACCTGCTCGGCAAAGTCGAAGCTGCCGATTATGGCCGGCGCGGCCGGGACGGTCGCGATGACCGCCGCGATGGCCGTCGCGGCGACAACGATTTGGGGCGGGACTGGAAGCTGCTTGGCGTCCGCAAGGCTGCGATATTCAGCAAGGACGACGACCGGTTCAAGGTCGGCAAGTCGGCGGGACTGTTCAAGAGTATCCGGGTCCGTGCACGAGGCGAAGAGGTGCGGATGTATGGGATGACGATCCGCTACGGCAACGGCAACGTCGAAGAGGTCCCGATCTACGGCACGCTTGCAGCGGGGCAGATCACGCAGCCATTCGACCTCAAGGGCAGAAGCCGCTACATTGAAGACATCACCTTCAAGTATCGCACGAAGCTGAACATCAAAGGTCAGGCCGAAGTCGAACTGTGGGGCGAGGAGCTGGGACGATAACCCGACGGATCGCACTGGTCAGTACAAAGGGGAGCGGGAAGCCTGCTCCCCTATTTTTATTGGGATTCGACGCGTTGGGTTCGCGCTGGCGTTATCGCTGTGCTAAGGCCGCTGCAAATCTTGATGGGAGCTGCCAGTACATGGATGACAACGAACTCCGCGCCCTCGCTTCAAAGCTGACGGGGACCGTCCTCAGAGCCGGGGCCGTGACGCTGCACTATTTCAAGAACGAAGCGCAGGATGCGACCCGTAAGGCCGACGGCAGCCCGGTGACGCTCGCCGATCAGGAGGCCGAGGTCCTGATCCTCGACGACTTGAAAAGGGTCGCGCCGGATATTCCCGTTATCGCCGAAGAGGCCGTCAGCCGCGGCGAGGTGCCCGACGTGGGGTCGCGCTTTTTCCTCGTCGATCCACTCGATGGGACGCGCGAATTCACGGGCGGGTCAGGCGAATTCACGGTGAATATCGGCCTCATCGAAAATGGCGAACCCGTATTCGGCATCGTCTATGCGCCGGCGCTGGGCGATATCTACGTGACGCTGGGGCGCAACGAAGCCGCGATGGCGAAGGTGCCGCTGCCCGGCAATCCCGGCGACGACGAACTCAGTTCGCTCGACTTGACGCGAATAGCGAGCCGGGCCGTGGGGCGGGACGGACTGACGGTCGTCGCCAGCCGTTCGCATGGAACGTCAGAAGGCGAGAGCTATCTCGAAGGCCTGCCGCTGCCGGTGGCGGGCCGGCGCAACATCGGTTCGTCACTGAAGTTCTGCCTCGTGGCGCGCGGGGAAGCAGATCTCTACCCGCGTCACGGACCGACGATGGAGTGGGATACGGCGGCCGGCCACGCCGTGCTGCTGGCGGCGGGCGGGCTGGTGACGACGGTCGACGGTCACCCGTTCCGATATGGCAAAACGGAAGCGGGCTATCGTAACACCGGTTTCATTGCGTATGCGTCGGAAGATCTGCGCGAGCGGCTCACGGGTGCCACGTCGTAGTCGCGCAAGCGTTCAACGGTTCGGGCGTGGAGCGGCCCGGGGCATCAGGCCGGCACGCCATGGTATTCCCGGTACCAGGCGACAAAGCGCTCGATGCCGGTTTCGATCGGGGTCGCGGGCTCAAACCCGACATCGGCCTTCAGTTGTTCGACATCGGCATAGGTCGCGAGAACGTCGCCGGGCTGCATGGGCAGGAAATTCTTCCTGGCCTCGCGGCCGAGCGCGCGTTCCAGCACCGCGATCATGTGCATCAGCTCGACGGGCTCGGAATTGCCGATGTTGTAAAGCCGGTAGGGTGCGCTCGAACTGGCGGGATCGGGCGCTGCCGCATCATAGTCCGGATTGGGCTGCGGGATGTGATCCGCCGCGCGCAGCACGCCTTCGACGATGTCGTCAATGTAAGTGAAGTCGCGGGCGTGACGGCCGTTGTTGTAGATGTCGATCGGCCGGTCGGCGAGGATCGCCTCGGTGAATTTGAAGAGTGCCATATCCGGGCGGCCCCACGGTCCGTAGACCGTGAAGAAACGCAGGCCCGTCACCGGAATCGAATAGAGATGCGCATAGGTGTGCGCCATCAGTTCGTTGGCCTTCTTGGTGGCGGCATAAAGGCTGACGGGGTGGTCGACGGAATCGGAAACGGCGAACGGCATCCTGGTATTCGAGCCATAGACCGAACTCGACGAGGCGTAGACCAGATGCTCGACGCCGTGATGGCGGCAGCCTTCCAGGATATGCAACATGCCGACGATGTTTGAATCGACATAGGCATGAGGATTGTCGATCGAGTAGCGAACGCCGGCCTGGGCGGCGAGGTGGATGACGCGCTGCGGGCTGTGATCTGCGAACAGGATTTCGATTGCCTGGCGGTCTTTCAGGTCGGCTTTGCGGAACTGGAAGCCGCCGTGGCCCGAGATTTCAGCAAGTCGCGCTTGCTTGAGGCTGACGTCATAATAGTCGTTGAGATTGTCGAGCCCGACGACCTCGTGACCTGCTTCAAGCAGCACCTTGGCGGTATGAAAGCCGATGAAGCCTGCCGCTCCGGTTACGAGGTATCGCATGGGGTCGGTCTATTCCTGGTGCGCCGGGCTGGTCTATTCCTGCAAAGACACGTAACGCTTAGGAAGCGTAGCAGTGTCCGTCAATGCAGTATCCGGCCAGTTCCTAGTATCCGGCCGGCATCCGGCGATTTTGCGGAAAGGCCCTCCATCGTCAGCCCAATCTACAAGCGAAATGACCAAACTCAATCATCCCAACGCCGCCCTGATCGACGCGCTTACCGCGATCGTCGGGGAGCGTTACGCGGTGCGCGATCCTGAGGCGCAGGCGCCCTACCTGACCGAATGGCGCGACAAGTATTTCGGCAAGACGCCCCTCGTCCTGCGGCCGGGCACTGCGCAAGAGGTCTCCCAGATCCTCAAATCGGCCAACGATGCGCGCGTGGGAATCGTCCCGCAGGGGGGCAACACCGGGCTCGTCGGCGGGCAGATCCCGTTCGAATCGGGCGATGAAATCGTCGTGTCGCTGGAGCGGCTGAACAAGGTCCGTCATGTCGATGCGGCCGGCGGGTCCATGGTGGTCGAGGCAGGCGTCACGCTGTCGGACGTGCAGAAGGCCGCCGACGAAGCGGGCGCGCTGTTTCCTTTGAGCCTTGGCTCGGAGGGATCCTGCCGGATCGGCGGGAACCTCGCTTCCAATGCGGGCGGCGTTCAGGTCTTGGCGTACGGCAATGCGCGCGACCTCACGCTCGGACTTGAAGTGGTGCTCGCAGACGGGCGCATCTGGGATGGCCTTCGCGCGCTCAAGAAGGACAACACGGGCTACGACCTGAAGCATCTCTTCGTTGGTTCGGAGGGCACGCTCGGGATCATCACGGCGGCGGTGCTGAAGCTGTTTGCGAAGCCCGCCGAGCATGCAACCGCGCTTGTCGCGGTTGGCGATCTCGACGCGACACTCGCGCTCTTCGAACGGGCCCGCGAAGTGGCGGGAACCAGCCTCACGGCTTTCGAATTCCTGTCGGGCTGGGGACTCGATACGGTCGCAGCGAACATGCCGGGTGCGCGCAAGCCGCTTGATGGTTCGTCGCCGTGGTACGTTCTCATGGAAATCGCATCGGGCGTTGCCGACGGAGCGGCGCAGAGTGCGATGGAGCGGATACTGAGCGGAGCGCTGGAAAAGGGGTGGGCAAGCGATGCGGTGCTGGCCGCTTCGCTCGAGCAGTCGCAGCAGCTCTGGAAGCTGCGCGAAGACCTGTCGGAAGCGCAGAAGTACGTCGGCGGCAGCATCAAGCACGACATCTCGGTGCCGGTTGCCCGCATCCCCGAATTCGTGCGGCGCGCGGCCGTTGTCGTCGAAGGCGTCTGCGCGAGCGCGCGGCCGTTCATCTTCGGCCATTTCGGCGATGGCAACGTGCACTACAACGTCGCCCAGCCGGAGGCGATGGACAAGGCAGCCTACCTGTCGAAGTGGGACGAGATGAACGATGCCGTGCATGCGCTCGTCGCCGGCATGGACGGCTCCATTTCCGCCGAGCACGGGATCGGGCGCATGAAGCGGGAGGCGCTGACGCGGTTCCGTTCGAAAACCGAACTCGATATGATGCGTGCGATAAAGGAGACGTTCGATCCGAACGGGATACTCAATCCGGGGAAGGTGCTTTAGAGCTATTCGCTGTCAACCCTATTGCCGGTGCTGTCCAGGTTATCTCGCGCGCGGCGCTGTTCTCATCCCCATCCCAAGGCATTCCCCAATCACCGCCTGGAGGCAATCGATGCAGTACACCAAGCTTGGCCGCACCGATATCGACGTCAGCAGGATCTGCCTTGGGACAATGACGTGGGGGACACAGAACAGCGAAAGCGAAGGCCATCAGCAGATGGATTATGCGCTGGAGCGCGGTGTGACGTTCTGGGATACGGCGGAAATGTATCCGATGTTCAGCGATGCCGAAAGTGCCGGGCGGACGGAACAGATCATCGGGACCTGGCTCAAGAAGAACGCCGGGCGGCGGAGCGAGATTGTGCTGGCGACCAAGATTACAGGCAACGGAAGCCGGGCGGTGCGCAATGGACGCGGCATCGACGGGAGAGAAATCAAGCTCGCCATCGAAGGCAGTTTGAGACGATTGCAGACCGACTACGTCGATCTCTACCAATTCCACTGGCCGCAGCGTGGCAGCTATCATTTTCAGCAGCAGTGGGATTATCGGCCCGCCGATCAGGACAGGGACGCGGCGCGAGATAATCTCCTCGAAAGCTTGCAGTCGGTCGGCGATCTGGTGCGGGAGGGGAAGATCCGTGCGTTCGGCGTGTCGGACGACACGGTGTGGGGGGTAATGGAGTTGCTCAGGCTTTCCGATCGGTACGATCTGCCGCGCGTGCAGTCGGTGCAGAACGAATACAGCCTGTTGTGCCGGCTGTTCGACACCGACTGGGCGGAGGCTGCACATTACGAGGATGTCGGCCTGCTGGCGTGGTCGCCGCTTGCCATGGGCTTGTTGAGCGGGAAATACCTTGGCGGCGAAACGCCCGTGGGCTCGCGCAAGGCTTTGATGGGCGGCGGGATGAGCCGCGAGACGAAGATGGCCGTCAGCGCCACCCGGGCCTACGTCGAAATTGCCAGGCGACACGGTCTCGATCCGAGCCAGATGGCGATTGCCTTTACGCTGGCGCGTCCGTTCACGACGGCCAGCATCATCGGCGCCAGCCGCATGGACCAGCTAAAGACGGCGATCGATGCGGGTTCGCTGAAGCTGTCGGACGAAGTGATGGGCGAGATCGGTGCCGTGCACCGGCGGTACCCGATGCCGTATTGAGCTGGGCCGTTCAGCCGCATGAGGTCTTGACCTGGATCAAAGTGGGCTGCCGCCTGCCGTTCTTATCGTGTGCGATCCAGACGTGCCCCTTGAAGAAGGCACCGGGATCGAGGACGCGAACAAGACGGAGGTGGTAAAATGACAGGGCCATTGGTTACCCAGGTCGAACGCCGCGCGCGGCGCATGAACGAGATGATCAAAGCTCTCGATGTCGACGAAGTCGCTTTGATGCGCCTCGATCGCGGCGAGGCCTATGCGGGGGCGCGGACCAAGTGTCTTCGCTGCGTCTGCCCGGGCGAGTGCCTGGCGTGGCTCGATGCCGGGGCTGAGAATAGCGAAGCGCTTTGGTATTGCCCGAACCGCGACGTCTTCGCCAGGTGCCGGCGCTGAGGCTGCCTGGTTGTCGTTGTGCGCCAGCTAGATCCCACCCGAAACGCTGAGGATCGCACCGGTCGTGAAGGCGGCCTTTTCGGAAGCCAGCCACATGACCGCTTCGGCTATGTCGGAAGGCTCGCCAACGCGGCCGAGCGGGGCCGCGCGCGCGAACAGCGCCGGCCGATCGGGATTGCCGGATGTCGCGTGAATTTCCGTATTGACCGTTCCCGCCCGTACGCAGTTGACCCGAATTCCGTCCGGGCCGAGTTCCTTGGCAAGGCCGATGGTGAGCGTTTCGATGGCTGCTTTCGATGAGGCATAGTGGACGTATTCGTTCGGGCTGCCGAGGGTTGCAGCAATCGACGAGATGTTGACGATGGCGCCGCCTTCGCCGCCGCGACTTCGCGCCATGCGCCGTATCGCCTCGCGACAGCAATAAATGCTGCCGAACACGTTGATCGCATAGGTCGCGAGGAGGTCTGCATCGCGCAGGTCGACAAGCTTCGAAGAATTACCGACGATGCCGGCGTTGTTGACCAGCAGCGACAGCTTTCCGAGGACGGCGTCGCACTCGGCAAACAGCCGCTCTACCTGCCGGGGATCGGCGATGTCGGCCTTCGAGGCAATGGCGCGAACACCCTTTGCCTCGCATTCGGCAACGACCCGATCTGCGGCCTGGGCGTCGGCGGCATAGTTGACGCAGACGTCGTAACCGGCGCCGGCTGCAAGTCTGGCGGTGGCAGCTCCGATACCGCGGCTTGAGCCGGTGATGATCGCGACAATCTTCATGACGGCGGCCTATCTCAGTCCCATTAAACCACCCGGCCGATGCTGTCGTAGCGGAAGCCTGCGGCAACAGCCGTGCGGGCGTTGAAGATATTGCGCAGGTCGGCGAGGAGATCGCCGCGCATGCGCGCCTTCGCGTCGTTGAGATCGAGCGCGCGGAACTCGTTCCATTCGGTGAGGACGACGAGGATGTCTGCGCCATCGGCGGCATCGAGCGCGTCCTTGCACCAGACAACTCCTGGCAGCATCGGTTCGGCATGCCTGCGGCCCTGCGGATCGTAGGCGCGCAGCCTGGCTCCGCGCTCCTGCAACATCGGCACGATGACGAGGCTTGGCGCGTCGCGCATGTCGTCGGTGTTGGGTTTGAAGGTGACGCCGAGGATGGCGATGGTCTTGTCGCGCACGGAGCCGCCAGCCAGCCGTTCGATACGGGTCGCCATGGCGATCTTACGCTCGTCGTTGACGATCTGAACCTGTTCGATGAGCGACAGCGGGGAGCGCGCTTCGCGGGCCGTGCGGACGATCGCGGAAACGTCCTTGGGGAAGCATGAGCCGCCGTAACCGGGGCCGGGGTGCAGGAACTTCTCGCCGATGCGGCGGTCCTTGCCGATGGCGGAGGCGACTTCCTGGACGTTGGCGCCGACCGCCTCGCACAGATCCGCGATCTCGTTGATGAAGGAGATCTTCATGGCGAGAAAGGCGTTGGCAGCATACTTGGCGAGTTCGGCCGATTCGCGGCTGACGAAAATAACGGGTGCGCTGCGCAGCGACAGTGGCTTGTAGAGTTCGCCCATGACTTCCTGGGCGCGCGGGTCGTCGACGCCGACAAGGACGCGGTCGGGGTGGGTGAAGTCCTGGATGGCGGAGCCCTCGCGCAGGAATTCGGGGTTGGAGCAGACGGCGTAGTCGGCGTCGGGACGCAGTTCCTTGAGCCGCCGCTCGATCTGGCGGCTGGTGCCGACCGGGACCGTCGATTTCGTCGTGATGACCGTGAAGCCATCGAGATGGGGGGCGAGTTCCTCGACGGCACGGAAAACGTAGGAGAGATCGGCATAGCCATCGCCGCGGCGCATGGGGGTGCCGACGGCCAGGAAGACAACGTCGGCTTCGGCGACGGCCGGGCCGAGATCGCCGGAAAACGACAGGCGGCCCGACTGCATGTTGCGGGTCATCAGGTCGTCGAGCCCCGGCTCGTAAATCGGGGACTTGCCCTCCGACATCTGGGCCAGGCGTCCAGGATCGTTGTCGACGCAGGTGACGGTCCAGCCGAATTCGGAAAAGCAGGTGGCGGATACCAGCCCGACGTAACCGGCGCCGATCATGCAGATCTTCACGTCAGGTCCCCTCAAGTTCTGATGCAGTCAAGTCGAGTTCTGCCTAACGAATCGCCGGGCCGGTGGCAATCGCGCAAAAACGCGTGCTTGTCGGGCAAGGCGGGCCGCGGGCGGGGCCTGTGCGACTGCGGCTCGTATGCCGCAGCTTTTCGACTGGTGAACCGGTCTCTTGTGCACTATGTTTGTGCTACCGAAATTGAACCAAACCGGGTCACTTGGATGTTTATCGCGGTGCACATCGCTATCACGATCACGCTCGGCCTCGCCATTGCCATGGCGCGCCAGCTGGGCTGACGCCTGAGTTCGACGCTTGCGATCGATGCCCGGGAGCTCGGCGAATGGGTGTCGAAGCTGGGCACTGTAACGCCCATGATCCAGTTGGACCGATCTCTTCGGGCTGAACCGCAATCCCCGCGACGGTCTAGTGTAATTTCGCACCCTGCGCCCAGTTTTTCGGGCGTTCTTGTACTTATGTCCAAAAAGTACAGTTGACCTGCGCTCCGAGGTCGCGCCAAGTTCGGGCGACCTGTGGCGAAAAGTCCGCCAAAAGGACCCACCGGAGGAAACTTATGCTCAAGGCGCTGGTTATCGATGCTGGCAAGTGCACTGGCTGCAAGCAGTGCGAGATGGCTTGCTCGCTCGAAAACGAAGGCGAATTCAACGTCGCCAAATCACGTATCCGGGTTTTCGACTTCCATACCGAAGCCCGGTTCGTACCTTATACCTGCACGCAGTGCGCGGAGGCGTGGTGTCAGCAGGCCTGTCCCGTCAATGCCATCACGACAGATTCAATGGGCGTCAAGATCGTCCACGAAAACCTGTGCGTCGGCTGCAAGGTGTGTACCATCGCCTGCCCGTTCGGAACCGTGAACTACAATGCTTCGACCGGCAAAGTGATCAAGTGCGACCTGTGCGGCGGCAAGCCCGCATGCGCGGACGCCTGCCCGACAGGGGCAATCACCTTCCAGGACGCTGAACAGGGCGGCTTCGACAAAATGAAGATCTGGGCGGCGCAGTCGGCCAACGCGGCAACTCATGAGGGTCCGAACACGCCGAAAGCCAGCCAGGCTGCCGGCACTGGCCACTAACAACGTTTCGTGCGCTGCGCCGCAACTCCAGGGCAATGTGTCCCGGATGCGCCGGCATGGCAGCTGTTGAAAAACGACCTAATCGAGGAGAGACGTCCGATGGGTTGGACTGGAAAAGTTCTCCGGGTGAACCTGACTAACGGTACGGTTCAGTCGGAACCGCTCAATATGGTTTGGGCGCAGCAGTATCTCGGCCAGCGAGGACTTGCGACCAAGTATCTTGCCGAGGAAATCGATGCCAAGTGCGATCCGCTCGGTCCCGACAACAAGATCATCTTCGCGACCGGACCGCTGACGGGTACGTGCGCTTCCACCGGCGGGCGCTATTCGGTGATCACAAAAGGCCCGCTGACGAACGCCATCGCGTGTTCGAACTCGGGCGGGTACTTCGGCGCCGAACTCAAGTTTGCCGGCTGGGACATGATCATCGTCGAAGGCAAGTCGCCGAAGCCGGTCTACCTCAGCGTCGCCGATGACAAGGTGGAACTTCTCGACGCCGCCGAGATCTGGGGCACTTCGGTATGGCACACGGACGAGTGGATCAAGGCGAAGCACCAGGACCCGATGCTGCACGTCGCGACTATCGGCGTTGCGGGTGAAAATGGCGTGCTCTACTCGGCTATCGTCAACGACCTGCACCGGGCGGCGGGCCGTTCGGGCGTTGGGGCCGTGATGGGCTCGAAGAACCTGAAGGCGGTTGCGGTGCGCGGCACCAAGGGCGTGAAGGTCAGAGATGGCAAGGCCTTCATGAAGGCGACCAACGACGGCAAGAAGGTGCTGGCAGAAAATGCCGTCACCGGAAGCGGCCTGCCAATGTATGGCACGCAGGTGCTGATGAACGCCATCAACGAAGCCGGCGCCATGCCGACCCGCAACAGCCGTGAAGTGCAGTTCGAAGGTGCGCACGACATTTCGGCTGAAGCCATGGCGACGCCGCGCAAATCGGATGGCGAGAAGAACCTGCAGACGAACCAGGCCTGCTTTGCCTGCACGATTGCCTGTGGTCGCATTTCCAAGATCGACGAAAAGCACTTCACCGTCGTCAACAAGCCGCAATACTGGCACTCCTCGGGCGGGCTCGAATACGAAGCCGCCTGGGCGCTCGGCTCCAATACCGGTATCAACGACCTCGAAGCGCTGACCTACGTCAACTTCATCTGCAACGAGCAGGGGCTCGACCCGATCTCGTTCGGCGCCACCGTGTCGGCAGCCATGGAGTTGTTCGAACTGGGTCTCCTCACGACGGCCGAAACCGGCGGAATCGATTTGAAGTTCGGTTCGGCGGAAGCGCTGGTGAAGTGCGTCGAACTCACCGGCAAGGCGGAAGGCTTCGGCAAGGAACTCGGCATGGGGTCGGCCCGGCTTTGCGCCAAGTACGGTCGCCCCGACCTGTCGATGACCGTCAAGGGCCAGGAATTCCCGGCCTACGACGCGCGCGGCATCCAGGGCATGGGCCTGACCTATGCCACGTCCAATCGCGGTGCCTGCCACCTGCGATCCTACACGGTGTCTTCCGAAATGCTCGGCATTCCCGAAAAGACCGACCCGCTGGTGACGGAGGGCAAGGCGGCTCTCGTGAAGGCGTTCCAGGACGCCACGGCGGCCGTCGACAGCTCGGGTCTGTGCGTGTTCACGACCTTTGCCTGGACCTTGAACGATATCGCGCCACAGGTCGATGCGGCTGTCTCGGGCGACTGGTCGCCGGAGAAGATGCTCGAAGTCGGCGAGCGTATCTGGAACATGGAGCGGATGTTCAACCATCGTGCGGGCTTTACCGCCAGGGACGACCAACTGCCGCCGCGCTTGATGAAGGAAGCGGCAAAGACCGGCCCGGCAACGGGCCTCGTCAGCGGCCTCGACAAGATGCTGCCCGAATACTACCAGCTTCGCGGCTGGACAGCGGACGGCGTGCCGACGAACGAGACGCTGTCGCGGCTGGCGGTCTGATCGTCACAAGTAGCGAACCGCCCCGGGCCAATCAGTCCGGGGCGTTTTTGCTTGACGCCGGAACGTTTTATTTCCGAGTCCGGGGCTGCCGTCGCCCCCAAAGGTAACAATCTGGGTGAGGACGAATGGGGGCGTGCCCGCCGATAAGGCCAGCAGCTCCCAATGCGCAAGGGATCGATCAATGAACTATGTAATTCTGGGTGCCGGACCCGCCGGTGTGACTGCCGCGGAAACCCTGCGCAGCGTCGATTCCCAAGCCTCGATCACGCTGGTCGGCGGGGAACCGGAACCGCCCTATTCGCGCATGGCGCTGCCTTACCTGATCTACGGGAAGATCGACGAGGGCGGGACTTATCTGCGCCAGGACCCGACCCACTACGATCAACAGCGCATCCGCTATGTCACGGGGCGCTGCGGCGGCATCGATTCGCGCGCCAAGGAGCTCTATCTCTCAGGCGGCGAGGTGATCCCCTACGATAAAATGCTGATCGCCACCGGGGCCAATCCGATCATGCCGCCGATCCCGGGCGCGCACCTCGAAGGCGTCGAAACCTGCTGGACGCTGGAAGATGCGCGCCACATCCTGAAGCTCGCCGAGAAAGGTTCGCCGGTCGTGCTCGTCGGCGCCGGGTTCATCGGCTCCATCATCCTCGAAGCGCTCTACTTGCGCGGCTGCGACATCACCGTCGTCGAACTGGCGCCGCGGATGGTCGCGCGGATGATGGACGAGACCGCCGGCGGGATGCTTGGGCGCTGGTGCGAAGCGAAGGGGGTCAGGGTTCTCACCAATACCCGCGTCACCAATATCGAAAGTGGGCCCGAGGGCGGCCCGCGCCTGTCGGTCGGCCTGTCGATCGGGCAGCGCGCGCCGGCCGATCTGGTGGTGATGGCGGTCGGCGTGCGATCCAATACCGGCTTCCTCGTCGGTTCGGGAGTGAAGACCAACACCGGCATTACGGTCGACGACTACCTGCAGACGACGGCTCCCGACATCTATGCCGCCGGCGACTGCTGCGAGGGCGTCGACCTGTCGACCGGCAAGCCCGACATGCTGGCGATCCAGCCGGTTGCCGTCGAGCATGGGCGAATCGCGGCGCTGAACATGGCCGGCCACAAGCACCGCCACCGTGGTTCGCTGAATATGAACGTGCTCGATACCATCGGCCTGATCTCGTCGTCGTTCGGGCTGTGGCAAGGGGCACAGGCCGGCCAGACAGCGAAGGTCATCGACGAGGGCGGGTACAAATACATGAAGCTCGAGTTCGAGGGCGACAAGCTGGTTGGCGCGCAGTGCGTCGGCATGACCGATCACGTCGGCATGCTGCGGGGGCTCATCCAGACCGGTTTCCGCATGGGCGGTTGGAAGGACAAGCTCGTCGCGTCGCCCGAGCGCCTGCGCGAAGCCTATATCTCGGTGGCGCAGGGGGCGCCGTCGGCGGGGCCGATGTCGCCGCACGTCAACACGCCGCGTGCCGGGTTCCATGGCGGGGCGAGCGGTCACTAGCATTCTGATTCTTGAGCAATTCATCCGATCCACGAATCGCATTCGGCGGTTCCGTCAGATCGGATCTTGCTCTAATCGGGACGGGCGACTGTCATAGCGCACAATAAATCGCCGTGGGGCGTAGGCTGGCGGGATGCATTGTCCCGCTGGCCTTCTTCGTTTCTGGAAAGGGCGCGGACGCCGACGATGTCCCGTTCTGGGCGGTTCAGCAGTCATTCATTGAAGTTGTCTTAGCTTTTTCTCAGAGACTTTCTGGGATCATCGTCCCATGCAGCAAGTCTGCTGCAGGCGGACTTTCAACAAGGCATCGGCAGGTTTGCCATGGCTACGCTCATTTCACCATCGACTCGGCTCAATGCAGTCGGCAAATTCATGATCGAACTCGGCCGCGAACTGTTCGGTTCCTACCGGCCCGAAAAGCACTACATGCGCGGCCGCGATGCCAGGTGCGGGCAGGCCGCCGGGAAGGACGCAACCGACCGTGGGCAGGAGCGAGATCAGGATCTTCGTCGACGCTGATGCCTGTCCGGTCAAGGACGAGGCCTATCGGGTCGGCGAGCGGCACGGCGTGGCCGTGATCGTCGTTTCGAACAGTTACTTGCGCGTTCCGCCAAGTCGGCTCATCTCACAGGTGGTCGTCGAAAAAAATCCCGACGCCGCGGACGATCATATTGCCGCGCATGCCGATGCGAAGAGCGTCGTCATCACCTCCGACATTCCACTGGCCGACCGTTGCCTCAAGGCCGGCGCCAAGGTCATCGCGCCGAACGGGAAATCCTTCACGCCCGACTCCATCGGCGTGGCGATGGCGACACGGGCACTCATGCAGGATCTCCGCTCAGGCGGTGACATCGTCGGCGGGCCGCCGCCGTTCGAAAAGCGCGACCGGTCGAAATTCCTTGAAGCGCTGCATGAAGCGATCGTCCAGCTGGCCCGGAATTAGATGGTTTCCGCTTTCGGCGGGAACGATCTTGCTTTTTTGCTCATGGGCTAATCGGCCTAGTCCACCTAAATCTGAAAAGCTCTAGAACCGTGGACGGATGCGGGTGCCGATGCGCGGGAGTGGGCGGCGCGGGTGCTGCCCGCGCGCAGGCGGGAACCCAAGCACGGTCATGGAGCATGAGGCCGTCTTGCGCCACACCCTCCAAGGGTCGTCATCCCGGCGCAGGCCGGATCCGCCCACGCTACCAAATGGCGACCCGATCACCCGATCGGGGGACAATTGAAGCTGCGATCCTCAGCCGGCAAGGGCGGCAAACAATGGCAGTCTCTGGCGGTTCTTAAAACCGTGGACGGATCCCCGCCTTCGCGGGGATGACAGATGCGGGTGCCGATGCGCGGGAGTTCGACCGGCGCGGGTGCTGCCCGCGCTCCCCCCCTCCATCGTCATTCCCGCGCAGGCGAACCCAAGCACGCATGAGGCCGTCTAGCGCCCACACCCTCCAAGGGTCGTCATCCCGGCGCAGGCCGGGATCC
>Ga0180009_10002686_pt1 | contig 20811 bp, 21 predicted proteins | sample OS_PC_MetaG_FD_123537 | JGI IMG/M metagenome (GOLD analysis project Ga0180009, IMG submission 123537) | Groundwater microbial communities from the Aspo Hard Rock Laboratory (HRL) deep subsurface site, Sweden - OS_PC_MetaG | ecosystem: Environmental > Aquatic > Deep subsurface > Groundwater...
GCCAATCGGGATCATCCCATGGCCAGGTTCTGCTGCCAGGGCGCCAGGCGGAGCCCTGAGCGCTTTATAGTGATCGGCAAAGGCCGCATTGATCTGGCGGCGCAGGGCCGCGCAACGTCGGCGCGCGGCCTGCGAGATTTCGGTGCGGGCGCGGCGGTGCTCGTTTTGGATGCGGGATTTGAGGGCAGCGACCTCTTGGGCATCTTTCTCGATGGAGCGGCTGAAGGCGGCAGCGGCTGAGGCGGTCTTGCGCGCCAGGCTGGAGGCCGGCTCGAACTTATTGGCCGGCGAACGGAGCACAGGGTGGGCCGGGCCTATTTGAGAGGGCAGCCGGGTGATGGCCCTGTGCTTGAGATATTCGCGCAACTGCATGGGGGCGGGACGGAGAAGGCTGCGCGCGTGATCAATTTGATATTCGATTGTCTCGAAGAGGTTGGGTTCGGCGCGCAGTTCGCGCCGGGCATGACTGAGCAACTCGTAGGCGGAGAAGAGACAAGGCAGGATCCGGGGCAGGGCGGAGCGGTATTCGGCTGTTAGATCGGTTTGTCCCTCAGCCAGCAGGTCGAAAGGCTTGAAGGCGCGCGTTCCGGTTGCACCCATAAGGATTTCAGCGGCTTTGCGGGCATGACGATGCGACCGCCCGGGCAGAACGATTTCATAGAGCTGGTGATCGAAACTCTCCAGTCCGATCCCATAAAACCGATCTTGTCCTGCCTTTTCCCGGCTCATCCTCGTCCCCATCCAGTGCGCGTGCAAACGGGCGCTGGATGAGAGATTGTGAGAACCGCCTTTGGTTTAAGCGGGTCGCGTCAAGCGTCGGGAGGAAGGCAGGGCTTGAGGGGCTCGTGGATAATCTCGTATGTTTCTTGATACGCCCGAGGATTCCGCGTGAAATGCCCCGGGAACAGAGGCGCGATTTGGCACCACATTCAGCACCACATTCAGCACCACACGCAGCACTACACAGAAAGACTGGCACTAAAAAATACAAGCAGCATCAAAGACATAGGAGAGGCCTGGCCATGGGTTCGAATCCTCCCGCCCCAGCCACGAAACTTATTGATTTGGCTTTTGTTTTAAGCTACCCGCTCACGACTAATTAGTCTCGTACTTTCCGCGGGTTACACGCCTGTCCATCTCGACACGCTCTCCTGAGACCGCTCATCGAGCGCGATGCATCCGGGCTACGGCCAAAAGTCTCTTGAGGTTAAAAACGGCCAGCCAGATTGCCATGTGTTTCGGAGACGGGTGGGTGACTGGCTGGAGGGCGGGCCGAGCGACTGTGAAAACGCCCTATACTGAGACCGCGAAAAGATTGCCCGCAAGCGACGTTGGAGCAACTTAGAGATCAGGCGAGGCGTGCCTGAATCCAAGCAACTTGCGCTGGGCGTCCCATCGCGTAGGGAGATCCTTCGCGGCGACCATCAGTGCTTTCACGGTCAATCCGACCGGCTGATGGCCATCGAAGATGGCGCGGACGATGTCTGGTGCGAGATAGGAAAGCCGGATTAGTCTTGTTGTTTGCTCTCGCGAACGGCCGGAGCCTTCGGACATCTGCTGCACGCTTTCGACTTCATCGGAAAGTAGTCTCTCGCGTGTTGCGAGCGCACGAGCGACAAGATTGATGAGTGCATCGTTTCGCTGATCTGCAATGGCGTTACCCAACACCAATCGCTTGCCACGACCGGCTCTGCGCAGCGTGGCTTCGATACGCAGTGTGATTGTCGATGCGGCTTCAGTGCTCACCTTCAAAGGTATCACGCCAAGCTCAGAAGCGAGCGCATCGCGCTTCATCATGAGTGTCGTCTGGGTCTCTGAAACCTCGATCCGTTCGACAATGTTTCTGACGATCTGAGCGGCAATAGCCGGCCTGTCCTGTACGCAATTGTCCGCGATTTCCGAAGCACGCGCCATGGCTGCTTCAATTTGCATGGCGTCCGGCAATAGCACTGCCAGCGCGCTTCCGATCTCCTCGCTCGATGTGAGGAACTGGCGCAAGCGGCTCAGAACGAGGGTTTCGAGGTCGCCGGCTGGCACGCGCATGGCGGTCGGAGACGCGCTTCGCTTTTCAGTAATCAGTCGCGATGACACGTAGTAGCGATATCGACATCCGGACTTGTTCGCATGCGTGGCCGTCATACGATCACCGTCCGCGTCAATGACCAGACCCGCCAGCAGGCTCGGCGATTTCGCGCCATCGCCACGTTTTACAACTTGCCGGTTTTCCGCTAGCAACGCCTGCGTGCGATCCCAGATGTCCTGACCGATGATCGCATCGTGGCGGCCATCATAGAGTTCGTCGCCGTGGCGGACTTTTCCGCGATAGACCGGATTGCTGAGCAGCGTATATAGCGCGCCGCGCCCGAACCTTGGACTCGGTCGATCGGCGCCTTGCGGTTTCCTGCCAACGACGCCCTTGGCGTCCAATTCGCTACGAAGGAGCGAGACGGATCCGAGGTCAAGATACCGCGCGAAGACCATGCGCACTGTTGCCGCCTCGTTCTCGACAATGACCAATTTCTTATCGACAGCGGCATAGCCGAGCGGCACTGTTCCACCCATCCACATGCCTTTGGCTTTCGACGCCCTGATCTTGTCGCGAATCCTTTCTCCAGCGATTTCGCGTTCAAACTGGGCAAACGAGAGAAGCATGTTGAGCGTTAGCCGCCCCATCGATGTGGTCGTGTTGAACTGCTGCGTCACTGATACGAACGACGCGCTGGCCACATCAAGGATATCAACGATCTTGGCGAAATCCGCGAGCGATCGCGTCAGCCGATCAACCTTGTAGACGATGATCGTGTGAACGCGACCGGCTTGGATTTCTATGAGCAGACGCTTGAGGGCAGGGCGTTCCATCGTCCCACCCGACAGTCCACCATCGTCGAACATATCGGGCAGGCAAACCCAGCCCTCGTGCTTCTGGCTCTTCACGTAAGCCTCACACGCTTCTCGCTGGGCATCGAGCGAATTGAACTCTTGCTCAAGGCCATCGTCCGATGATTTCCGCGTGTAGATGGCGCAATTGATCCGCTTCATGAGACCAGCACTCAAAGGTCGGCGATGCGCTCGGAGATTGACTGCATCGCGCCTGCCAGTCTTCGGTGGAGTGCTCGCGCCTCTGCAACTGTGCATGTGCCTTGCCCATCTACTGCGACAGCCGCAGCGTCCTCGAACTCAGCCGTCAGATGCGCGAATTGAGCCCGGATCGCGTTGAGACGATTGCCATCATTCATTGGTTGCCCCAGCCCGTGATGTGAGCCCGAAGAACCTTGGTCCCGACCAGTGCGCCCCAGTGATCTCACGGGCGATCGGTGACAGCGATGCGAAGATGATGCCGCGCCAGCGATAGCCCTTGCTGAGCACTTCGACGATATAGGTCTCGCCGTTCCACTCCCTGACAAGCCGGGTGCCTGATTTGAGCGTAACGCGAGGCTTGGGTTGCGTTGAAGCAGACGTCCCGGGCGCACCTGCCTTTACTTCGAGTTTGCCGCGGGTGGCTGCAGGGAGCCGTCCGTAGGCCTGTTCCTGAAGCTGATAGGCGATGCCGCGAATGAGTAGGTCGTTCGAGATCCGTTTTGGGGGATGCGCGCGATGCACGCGGCGCCACTCTTCCCGTAGGTCCCAAGACGACAGGGATTGGAGACGGGCCAGCGCCCGCCCCAGATCCGCTTCACTGAGGCGCGCCATGCTACTGGCTGAACCGTGCGCCGATGCGATAGCGCCGGTCGGCGCCGTCCAACTTGGCCGAGTGCAAATCGAGTCCGAGCTTATTTTTCACGGTGCCGGACAGAAACCCGTGGATGCTATGGCGCTGCCAGTTGGTTGCCGCCGCGAGGTCCGCGATGGTTGCACCCTCAGGCTGGCTCAGAAGCGCGAGCATGCGATCCTGTTTGGTCGCGTTCGGTGGAATTGCGGCCACCGCCGGCTTGCGGGGAGGTGAGGCTCGTTTCGATCGGGACTGACTTGGTTTCCTGACCGACGCAGTCTTGGTTGGCGTCTTCGGTTTCTTCGGTCTCGCTGCGGCAGCCATGCTGGCCTCCTCTGGTCTGCGGCGCCACGATCGGCGTCCGTACTGACCAGAGCCCCACGTAAAGCAGGGCGAGGCGTGGCTGGCCGGAACAACCTGTCCAAGTCGCCAATCGTCTCGACAGTACCGCTTCCATTGCCCGGCAAGTCCAGAGTTTTTTGGCAGAAAAGGCCCCTCCTTATCGCGCTCGCCTGCCGAACCATCACTATGCGATGGTTCTGAAAGTCCTGCCTGAGCCGGTTTTGGAAGGTCTCTAGGCGCACGTTTTGCCTAAGGCGGCGTTGATTGGATGCCAGTTTCTAGGGCTGACTTCTGACCCAGAGCGACTACGTCGGCCGACGGCAAGCACGAAGTGAACGTGGATTTCTCGGCAATAGTCGACGGGTTAGAGTCGCGAAGCCACTTTGCCCACCCCTGACTACCAGCTTTCATTTTTCAGCTTTGCGGAGTTTCCGGACCTCACCACTTTCGTGGCGCGGCGCCTGTGCCTGCATCGCCTTCACTGCAGGAATACCTCCAAAAGCGGATGACAACAGGCAGGCGTGATCAACACTCGCGATCCACGTATCCGTCCTGTCCGAACCTCAATCTTCCCAAACGTGCTCAATCCACAGTTCGTCCATGGCGTCTTTAACGCCCCAGCCGACAGCGCCGCTGATCGAACGCACGGCGTCAAGTCGCTGTAGTAGCGTAGGCCGCACTGAAGGATCTAACGTAGCAACGACAGAAAGTGCTTGGTCAAACATTCGCACGAGCGCCGTAAAGTATCCCTCATCCTCAAAGCTACACTCTGTAGTTAGTTGTGCGGCACGCTCGCAATAGAAGATTGAAAGCTCAGCGACGCCATCCGGCAATCCGATTGCTTTGCGATAATCGGCGATGGCTTTCTTGGCCTTGGCGACGGAAACAGCTTGGCCCCGATGCAAGTCCGGGTAGATCCATCTGGAAATTGTCGCCTTGTATGGCGCGAGAGGATCTGTACCGAGCCCCAGTCGGGCATGAAGAAAGGCCTGATTATCCCGGCTGAGGCTATGGAGGTCGCTGACGAGCCTGATCAAGCCGGCACGGTTGTATGAAATGAGCTTTGCCTTGACTTCGCTCCAGTTGGGCATCGTCTTTTTCTTGTGGGCGGCCATCAAAATACGCTCGTTGATATCCCCGGCACACGAAATCCGGCCTGGTCAAATTGGATTCGTGCCGTTGCCAGCCAAACCGTTATTACCATTGCCGCTCCTGCCGGATCCTGTAATGGCCGGAGTAGTCAGATAGCTGCCATCGGTCAACCGACGAAGAGGGCCATTAAGAGACATGGCAGGCCCGCCTGCGTGTGACGACATCGATGGCGGGAATCGGGAGGTTATCTGCTTCTCGCCTAAACTTTACTTGGTAGCAAGGCGATACTTCAGAAAGCGTGCGCCCTGGTACTCGGTCTCGGCGATGAACGTGGCGCCGAGGCGCGTGAGGGCTGCGAGCTTCTTGCGCGACGGCGGGAGCAAAAGGGTCACGTACGGAACCCGCTCATCGGCGATGGCGAATGCGAGCGCCAGCCTCGCAATGCGCAGGCCGAGACCGAAGCAAGAAGATTTCAGCACCAATCCGAAATCCCATTCATCGCCCTCCTTCTGAAATCCGCCCCATCCTGCATACGCGCCGTTGGCGAGGAGCCCGCAATGGCCGAGGCCGTCGCGGGACCAACACGCCTCCTTTGCGGCGATAAAGGCCTCGACGCGCTCGTCGTCCCATCGGCCGGTCAGGAGCGGCATGTGAGCCGCCAAACGCGGGTCGGACATGTGCGCAACAATTTCGTGCCGAGGCACTTCGGTCAGTCGTACGAATGTGATTTCGGCGCGGGGGTCCATCGTCATATCGAGTTGGCCATGGTTGATCGCCCAAGTGGTCGAAGCACGGAGGCGCGTGCGACGGGCGCCTCCGTGGCTGTCGCGTGCATCAGCCTGTGGCCCGTGCAAGCGTGCGGCTTTCGGGTGCCGCAAGGACGACCGTGACGGTCAAGACCGCGGCCGCGTTGGCCCAGTAGTAGGCGGCGTCGAGACCAGCGAAACCGAGCACGAACGGTGCGGCGAGAAACGTGACGCCGACAAAGCGGTCGACGGCGACGTGCAGCCAGTAGGGCAGCACGCGGATCACGCCGGTCTCGTGGTCGGTCAGCAGCGTCAGCACGAAGGCGGCAATCCCAGTTGCGACCGACAGCCACTTGGCCGCCGGGTTGGTTGCGCCGAGCCCGAGGATGAAGGGCATGGCGAACAAGCTCAGGGCGACCGGGTAGTCGATGAGCGAGTGAATCTTACGGGTAACGAAGCGCATGATGGTTTCCTTTGTCGATGATTGGCGAATGGGGCGGGTGTGCGGGCAAGCACCTATCGAGCGCGGTGCATGCCCGCAGCCGTGATTGGTCTCACTTTATCTCCGACGGGAGCTTATCGGCGAGCTTCGGCCAGTTGACCTCCGCCTTGCGGATGGCGCCCGGCACATCCTTGAGCCACGCCTGCTGGATGCCGGCGTCGAGGTTCAGGTAGAGCTTGCCATCGACGATCTTCCAGTAGCGCGGGTCGCCGTCGAACTTCGCGCCGACCGAGACGCCGTAAGCGCAGTAACCGCCGTAAGCCGGTTCGTATTTGGCGGGATTTGCCTTGAACGCGGCGAGGTTGGCCTCCGACGCGAAGCGGTAGGTGGCATCCTTGTGGGCGTAAGCGAATTTCGCATCGCCCTGCACCGGCCGCGAGTCGGTGAAGAAGGCTACGACGTCGAAGCCGTGCACGGCGAGACCCGGCGCCGGCTTGCCGGCGACCAGCACTGCGCCCGTTGCGGTGTTGACCTCAGGGCCCGCAGCGGCCTGGCCGGTGGCGGCGATGAGACCCGTCAGAGCGAGTGCGATGAGAGACCTTGTCTTCATGATCGTAACTCCTGTTTCCATTGTGGTTATGGACTGCGGACAATGCTCCGCCGGTCGGCCGTGCGGCAGTCCGCACACGGCGCGTCATTCTCCCGGTCGGAAGTCGTGAAGGAGCGGGTCGCTTCAGCGACTCTGATCGCCCGGCTCGAGCGGCAGGCCGGCTGCCTGCCAGTCCTCTTTGCCGCCGGCGTAGATGCTGACGTTGCGGTATCCGAGGATTTCGAGGTTCGCGGCGGCGATGTGCGAGTTCCGGCAGATGGCGGAGGCGCAGTAGACGACGATCTCGGCCGCCATGTCGGGGACCGCACCGGGCACCAGCGCGCTCACGCTATCCTGGGGCATGTGCAACGCGCCCGGCAGGTGGCCATCATGGAAGTAGCGCTCGGGCAGGGCCTCGATGAGCACCGGCCGAGGTGTCGCGTCCAGTCGCTGCAGCAGGTCCTTGCGGCTGATGGTGCGCGTCATGGGTTGTGTCCTCCTTGCGGATCACCTATCTCTTCTGTATAGGATGATCTCGAAATTGATCATCCTATTTGCAACTATCTAAATTGCAACGATCATCACGCGCAAGTCACGAAAGCGAGAGATGGCTCATGGCTGAAGCTGGCGGACGACGGGCACGGACCAAGACGACGGGCAAAAGGGCGTCATCGGCCTGGCCGGGCTTCATCACGGCGCACGATGCACTGGTTGCTCGTATCGAGGAACGTCTCCGGGCGGCGGGGCTCCCCGACCTCAGTTGGTATATCGTGCTGTGGGTTCTCGAACGCGCGCCGGAGCAGCGCCTGCGCATGCACGAGCTGGCCGATACGGCCGTTATCGCGCGCAGCAACCTGACGCGTCTTGTCGACAAGCTGGAGAAGAACGGCCTCGTCGTACGCGAGCGTGTCGCCGACGACCGGCGCGGCGCCTATGCGCGGATAACGGAAAGGGGCCGCGAGATGCGCAGTCGGATGTGGACTGTCTACGGCCCGGCGATCGAGGAGCTGTTCCTACGCCATTTGACTGAGGCGGAGAACGCCCTGCTACGCGAGATCATGATGCGACTACTGGCGACGGTGCGAGGCCAAGAGCCGGGATTATAAGGTAAGCTGGCCAAGGACGGCCGAACGCAGCTGCCACGGAATGGGCTGGAGCCACGAACGAGGGTGAAGCGGACATGCCGTCCAGTAGGGTAAGACGCAACGTCTATGGCAGAGATGGGTCAGAATCGACGGGCAGTAACCATCGCATGGAAGATATGGTCAGAAACCGGTCGTCAGATCAACACGTTAGGCTGACCGAGGAGCATGCTCGTCTGTCTCTCAAGAAAGGAGACAGACCATGGAAGACAATAAGACAACCACGACAACTCCGGACGCGCCTGACAAACCTGCCCGCGCACCCTGGAACAAGGGCAAGCTCGTCGGTGCGAAGCCCCCTTTACGGCCGAGCCATGTCTGGTCGATCCGGACGAAGCTGCAGATCGAAGGCAAGAAGAGGGATCTTGCACTCTTCAACTTGGCCATCGACAGCAAGCTGCGCGGCTGTGACGTCGTTGCCGTTCGCGTCGACGACGTCGCCCCGAGCGGTTACTCGATGGACCGAGCGACGATCCGGCAGAAGAAGACCGGCAGGCCCGTGCGGTTTGAAGTGACTGATCAGACAAGGATGGCCATCGACGACTACTTGAGGCTGACCAACCGGAATCCAGGTCAGTTTCTCTTCGCAGGCCGTGGCGACAAGGGCGGGCTAACGACCCGGCAGTACGCTCGGCTGGTGCAAGAGTGGGTCGCCAGCATCGGGCTCGACCCAGCAAAGTTCGGCACGCATTCGCTGCGGCGGACGAAGGCCGTCCTGATTTATCGGCGAACGGGCAATCTCAGAGCCGTGCAACTTTTGCTGGGCCATTCGAAGATCGAAAGCACCGTTCGCTACCTTGGCATCGAGGTCGACGACGCGATCGAGATCGCCGAGAAAATCGACATCTGATCTTCTGACGCTATCCCTCCGATTCCGGACACGATCGGCGACGCTCTTTGCGTTGCCGACTACAGCGATGCCGATGACTGCTAATGGGATCGACCGACCGTGAATCTCTGATGCGCCGACGTCTTGGGCCATAGGCGTCATCGCAAGCTCGTTAGGCCGAGGCTTGAAGTTCGTCCGCCCATTGATAGGTTAGCTGACCGTCAGAGGCGGTCGGGAACGGTTGAGTTTGACCCAAAGAAACGAACGTTCAAACATCCCCGTCTGAAGCAAGCCCACTCCCGCTCTGCTCTGCCGACAGGCCGCAATCAGTATCGCCGAATATCAACCGACGTTCTTTTTCTCAGGGAACAGCGTCTCGAAAGGCATCAAGAGCGCCTTGACGACCGGCATTAGAATGGTGCCCAGGACGAAACCAATGATCGCGTCGCAGGTCGCCGTTACGATCCATTCAAGCGAGCCAGAGGTGCCGTTGCCGGACAATGAGTAGGCGAAGGCTTTGATGGCCTCGAACGGCCACGATATGTGCAGCTCGTGCAAGCTGTGGATGACGATGCTGCCCCCCACCCACAGCATCGCCGCCGTGCCGATAACGGCGATAGACTTCAACACCGTCGGCATCGCGATGACGAGGCCGCGGCCCATAGCCTTGCCGATCTCGAGCCGACTGCTCCGAGCCAGTCTTAGGCCCAGATCGTCGATCTTCACCAAAAGCGCGACAGCGCCATAGACGAGAACCGTGATCAACACTGCCACGACGGCCAGCACGATGGCGCGCATCCAGATCGTCTCAGCGTCGATGGTCGCAAGCGCAATCGTCATGATCTCGGCGGAAAGAATGAAGTCCGTCTTGATGGCACCGGCCACCCGCCGTTCCTCGATATGGGCTGCGTCGAGCGTTTCCGCGGTCTGCGGTCCAGGCTCCTTCGTGTGGGTGATCGCATGCCAGATCTTCTCGGCACCCTCGAAGCAGAGATAACAACCGCCGAGGATGAGGAGCGGTGGGATGGTCCACGGTGCCACCAAATGCAAAAGGAGCAGCAGCGGGAGTAGGATGATGAGCTTGTTGAAGAGCGAACCTCGCGCGATCTTCGCGACGATGGGAAGTTCGCGCGCCGCGGGCAGGCCGCTCACATATTTCGGAGTCACCGCGGCGTCATCGATGACGACGCCAATCGATTTACTGCCAGCCTTGGCCGCTTGTGCCGCGATGTCGTCGACTTGGGCCGCCGCAAGCTTGGCGATGGCCGCGATGTCGTCCAACAGTGCGAGAATGCCGCTCATAATTACCGGTCTATTGCTCTTGACGACGCTGCAAACGACACGCCGGGACAGGTGGCTTGAGGTGTCCCTTTCCCTGATAGTCCTTATTATACGTGGCGCGTTGCTGATTTGGATAGTCCCGCCGTTATGGGACTGCACTTTCCAATTGCAGGCGTTCCACATCTGGACTTGCCCGCTAACCTCATCAAACAAGGTCAAACGTTTCACCCGCGTCTGCAAGGCAGCGATGACAGCTACGGGTCAGGTGCAGGCTTGAGCGGCGTTCAGATGGCTACCGGAGTGCCCCCAATACCGACCATCTGCGCCATGACCGGCGAACGCCGACGCGATAGGTCCAAGACCGACCGTGATCTCGCGTTGCAACGCAACGTCGGTCAAGGCCACCTTGCTGACGAACGGCGGTTCTTGAGTGGTGCGCCGCACAAAGTTGCGTCATCCCAGGTGTGGACGACATCCTGCTGAGATCGGCGACGAAATCCCGCCGCCGACCATGTCCATTTTTAGAGGTACTGCGTCGGCGTAACCAGTTGTCCCGGCTATGGATCGTGCTTTATGGTCCAGCGCATTACATGCCCACAATGGAATTTAAGAGCTCGTCGATCTTTATCGTGGCGAAGTTGGAGAAGGTGTCAGACACGGCGTAAGGCAAGATGATCCGGTCGCCGTGACGCATCGCGCCGCAGGTGTAGACGACATTTGGTACGTAGCCCTCTCGCTCGTGCGGCTCGGGTCGGACGAGTGGCTCGCGAGACCGTCCGAGCACTTTCGAGGGATCGTTCTTGTCCAGCAGCACTGCACCGATCGAATATTTGCGAACAGGTCCGACGCCATGCGTCAGCAACAGCCAGCAGTCGTCCAATTCGATCGGAGAACCGCAACTGCCGATCTGTACAAATTCCCACGGGTGCTCGGGTCGTAAGATCGCCTGGCCGCCGTCCCACGTGTAGAGGTCATTTGAATAGACGAGATACAGGTTCTCGTTGTCCTGACGCGCGATCATGGCAAAGCGGCCATCGAACTTCTTCGGAAACAGAGCCATGCCTTTGTTGCGCGCAACTGTACCCGCGAGCGGCCTCAGGCGAAATGTCAGAAAGTCGCTGGTTTCCAGGAGCTCGGATCGGATCGCCCGTCCGCTGTAGGCGGTGTACGTCGCGTAATAAGTCGTGTGACCATTGTGAGTGAACTCCACGAATCGCGCATCCTCGATGCCGTTCGATTGCGCGTCTGTCATTGGAAAAATGACGCGCTCACTCAAGTCGTCGCCGGCCCTGAAGGAAACCTCGACGTCGTCACCCTCTGGGCGCGCCGATCGACTTGCGATCTTCGGAATGCTGGCGAGCCGCGCTGTCGGATCGACCGATACGCTGCCGTCTGCTCCAATCGATCCCGACCGAAACGTTAATGACGAAATGTGTCCTTCGCCAACGGCGCGCAAGCTGAGAATGAACCGGCAACCTCCAGCCGGAGCGCCGGATTGATCGGGATGGCGCACGATACTCGGGTTGAACAGAGCGGAGGCTTCGAACGAGTACTCATGCAGGAAGTATGCGCCGATCAGGCATCGCTGCGTCTTGGTCAAGACGGCATGCGGCGTGAGAGCGTCCTCCATTTCCATGGCGCGGGCCTCGAAAATCTCGAGCAGGTTCCGGTGGCGGCCCTCGAAATTCTCGAGGACCTCCTGTAGCTGACGCGTAGCCGCGGCAGCTTCGAGCCCAAGTACGCGATGGACGATATGATTTGCGCGCGTCTTGTCGGTCGGATTGAGGTCTCGGGGTTCAGTCGCGGGCTTGAAGGGCCGGACCACGACCCGAGCCGGGTCTGGCCTGAGATGCAACGCTTGTCGGTTCAAGAACCGGGATTGAGACAACGGAACCCCCTCGGTTAGCTACAGATACGGGCGCGCGGCTTTGGTCACCGCGAACCAGATTGATTGCCTGCTTCTCTTGTTCTATCGCAATTGAGCGGTAGAACTGCCGCATTTCAACGACGCCCAACAAATACGACAGCACCGACTCGGCGCCGCGGTTTTCGTTGGCGCGATCCCGATGAAGTCCATCGCGGCAACTCCCGGTTTCGGGATCAGCCAGCGGCGTTGCGAGATCGTTCCGCCCGACAAACCACGCGAAAGCGGATGTTGCGCCTGAAGCCCACTCGGGATGGTGGGTGACATTCCACGCAGCAAGACAAGCCGAAATCGTGGCGGCGGCTTCAACAGGCTGCTGGTCGAACGCCAACGGGAGGCAGCGCGCGTTACCAAAGCTCTCCGTGCCCACGGAGCGAAAGTTGCCTTTTGGCGATGATTGTATCGTCATCAACCATCGCATTGCGCGCGTACCAGCATCGATCAGATCCTGGTTTTGCGTGGCAACCCCTGTTGTTATCAGCGCTTGGGGAAGTCTCGCATTGTCGTAGGCCAGCTCGTCCTCGAACCATACCCATTTCTTCGTCTCCACCGCCCTCAAGGCCGCCAGCAGCTTTCCGGCGAGTATGCCGCGCAACCGCTCGCACGTCGGATTATCTGCGTGGTGCGCGAAATAGGCATTGAGGCCGAGCAAAGTAAATGCCCACGCCCGGGGTGACCTGAAGGATTCGACCGACGGCATCGCCAGATCAAACAGCGCCGCCGCCCATCTGCGCCGGGATGCATCGAGATCGGCGCCCGCACAGGAGCCGAGGGCCCACAAGGTTCGCGCGTGACTGTCCTCCGACCCCTGCGGCTCGAGCCAGCGCCGGTCGTAGCTCATGAAATTGCGAAAGCGTCGCGTGTCCGGATTCCAGGCATGCTGAATGAACGCAGCGAAGCTTGTTGTCAGCGCGGATGCGAAGCGCGGTTCGCCCGGTCCGCCGAGCATAACGGAGAGCAATAGTGCGCGGGCGTTGTCATCGACGCAATAGCCATGGGCGCGATCTGGAACGCAATGGACGGCGTGCTGAAGCAGGCCGGTGCTGTCGCACATTGTCAGGAAATGATCGGTCCGAAACTCGGGATCTCGATGCTCCGCTTGCTGTGCACTCCTGCCTGTCGTGGTTGCCACAGGCGCTGGCCGTGACTGTCTTCCTACTTTCTCGAATGCGCAGAGATATGTCGCCGCAGTTCGTGCCCAGGTCATCGAGCGGCTGTCAGCGTAGGCCCGCTCGCGCATCGCGTTACGACGAGGTTCATCGGTCAATAGGCCGGCAATCTCCCTGCCGATACCTAGCGTATCGCCAAACGGCACGAGAATACCGCGACCGTCACCCAGAAGTTCGCTGGCGTGCCAATAGGGGGTCGAGACGACGGCCTTGCCGAGTCCGAAGCTGTAGGCAAGCGTACCGGAGGTCATCTGCGCTTCGTTGAGATAGGGCGTCACGTAAACGTCGCATGCTGTGATGAAGTCGAGAAGCATGCTCTGGTCGACGAACTGGTCGATAAACACGACATGCTCGTCGAGGGCGAGTTCTGCGACCCGCGCCTGGAGACTTTCGCGGTAGGCCTCGCCGTGTTGGCGCACGAGATTTGGATGCGATGCGCCCAATACGATGTAGACCGCGTTCGGGCATGCCTTGACGATGTCAGGTATTGCCTCGATGACGGTCTCGATGCCCTTGCTCGGCGACAGTAGCCCAAAGCTCAGGATGATGGTCTTGCCGGCGAAACCCAGCTTGCACTTGGCATCCTGTGTACCCAGAAACGGGACATCGGGGATGCCGTGCGGGATCACTTCGATCATTCGTGCAGGCACGTCATGGACCGTTTGGAGCAACTCGCGCCCCTTCTCCGCCATCACTACGAGCCGCGAGGACCGGGCAATGATCTCGTCCATCACCACGCGCTGGTCAAGCGTTGGCTCGGCCAACACCGTGTGCAATGTCGTAACGACCGGCATCTTGAGGCGCTTGATCATCTCGACGATGTGACTGCCTGCCGCGCCACCGAAAATGCCATACTCGTGTTGGAGCGAGACGACGTCAAAACCGCTCCGGTTGAGGATGGCGGCGGCGCGCACATAGCTGTCGATCGTGTCGTCTGAGATCTCGATCTTGACGCAGTCGGGGTACTCATAGGTGCGGCCCGCATCGTTCATTGCGACGACGCACGTCTCGAGTGCGGGCCGCGACAGTGCTACGGCTTGATGCAGGTCGTGGGTGAACGTAGCGATGCCGCACCGCCGCGGCAGATGATTGCCAACGAACGCCACGCGCTGAATCGGCCTCTTCAGTGACGCTCCGATCTGGCTTGCCGACGAGCCGGTCGCGCTTGAGTTCCGTCGCGTGATATCGATCGCGTTCGGTGGTATGGCGCCGCGTTTCAGAATTCCAGCAATTGGACCGATTCCGGTATAGGCGATCAGAGCGGTCAGTCCCTCGCACCCTGCGTTGATCTTGATCGTGTCATTTTCCGCGAACATGCCATCACCCTTGGAAACAGAGAAATTGCCGGTCGACGCGCTGCCGCTGAGCACCAACAGCCAGGTCTCTCGCTGGGCGGCCATTTGCCAGGTCGTATCCGGTGGCAACTCCATCCGTTCGAGCACAAAGCTGCGGTCGCTGACGAGTAAGGTGCGGTGATCGCTCAAGCGGTTGGACTGCGGTTGTGAGGCAGCCGGTCCGGGGATCGACGCTGCCAGCGCACTTTCGATTTGCAGCTCACGCGCCCGGCCGTGGTCGAACAAGCGGAACGTGGTATCGCTGCGCTGCTGGATCTCGGCAATCACCAGACCAGCGCCGATCGCGTGGATGGTGCCGGCTGGGACCATGATGGTGTCGTCCGCCGCAACAGACTTCCAAGCAACGGCGTCGGCGATCGAGCCGTCCAGAGCCGCACTGCGGAGCTGCGGTATCGTCATCGGCTCTCTAAGCCCCAGAGCGACGCGAGCGTCCGATGTCGCGCTCAGTACATACCAGGCCTCCGATTTTCCGTTCGGCAGGCCAAGAGATCGGGCATGTTCGTCGTCAGGGTGGACCTGGATCGAAATCGGTGCGCTCGTGAGCAGCACCTTGAGGAGAAGTGCAGGAGCCAATTCCGGGTCGCCGGGCCGATCGTACCAAATTTCTCCGACCGGTCCCGTGCTGATGCCGGATGCAGCTGGCACCCAATCGGACGGCTCGTTGACACCCCATGGTCTGTGCATGGCTCGCCGGCTTGCAAGTTCAATGGTCATGTTTATCCAATTGTGGCGCGCGTGCAGTTGCTCAGAAGCGAGGGCTCCTGAGGATCGACAGTGATAGGCTGTCTGTAATTGAGCGTAGCGACGGACGCACCTTCGCGGCACCATCGGGAATTACCTACGTCGCGGAGTAGAACTCCTAGCGGGTGGCTTCGAGCAGGAGCATCACGCTTCCCGCCATGCCGACGCTGAGCAGCGAAAGACCGCCAATCGTGCCGATCAGCCAAGCGATCTCACGGAACTCGTCCCTGAATTGGGTGCTCATCGGTTCTGACCGGCCGGCGCGTTGCGATGCGTTGCGCCGGGATAGGCTTCAATTGAGACCTCCGGGGCGGTATCGAATACGACGGAGATGCCCACCGGCCAGCCGTGGTTCTGCTGGGCAAGACCGGCGAGACGCTCGGCCAGTTGTGCGAGCGTGGTGCCGCCCACGAGATCGAACGACTGCTCGTGATCCCCAAACAGCGCGGTGACGCGATGTTGGGGTGTTGTGTGATGAGGGTGATTGTCCATGATACGCGAGAACTCCTGAGTGCGACTCTTCGATGCGACGGCGCATCGTGTCCGTCTGCAACACTTGTTGCGGACCCATTGTCCATACCGGGTGAACCCTCGCGTTGGCCTGCGAACCGCATCCGGCATCGCGGAGGGCAATGAACGGCAACGATAGGCCGTTTGATGCGGCGTGGTGAGACTCGGAGTCTACTCAATCTGCTCGCGCGCCGCTCCGCTGCCTCCGGTCTAGCAGCGTTGAGTACTTTCCGATCCTCGCGCTGCGGACGCGGAAGGAGCAGTCTATCCGTAATGCCAGTGCGGCGCTGCCTTCCCTCGAAGCGAGAGAGTGCGGTTCGCGGCCACGCAGTCGCAAATCAATCAGCATCCAATTTGTGGAGAACGAACATGCCTGTAGAAGCACTTCTGATCTGGTTGCTCATCGGCGCCGTCGCCGGATTCCTGGCCGGTGTCATCGTCAAAGGCTATGGCTTCGGTCTTGTCGGCAACATTATCATTGGCATCGTCGGCGCGGTCATTGCGGGTGCCTTGTTGCCAAAACTGGGATTGTTCCCAGGCACCGACCTGCTCGGCCAAATAGTGTCAGCCACCTTGGGCGCTGTCGGACTACTTCTTCTGATCAGCGTGGTTCGCCGCGTTGCCTGACTCCAAGGCTGCTCCATTTCCTTTATGGCTCCCTGAATAAGTCCGGCGAAATCCTGATGCTACCTGGTCATTTCCCCAGCAACAGGAGCGCTAGATCAACATGAAAGTTGAGAACATGAGAAGCCTTATTCGATCCACGTGCATTGCCGCAATCTGCGCCGTGGTGCCAGTCGTCTCCTCCGGACCGGTCATGGCAGCCCCAAGCGGTGCGCTATTGTCGCCGATTGCCGCGGTAGCCGCAGTATCCAGTCAATTCGAGACCGTTAAGTACCGTCGCCATGGCAGTCGGCGAGCCATCGGACTGCGCAGAGGGGGCCGCTATGGCAACTACCGTCGCAATCGCTCGCGCGGACACTATGGCCGAAATGCCGGCATCGGAATTGGCGCCGCGATCATCGGTGGCGTCATCCTCTCTGAAGCCGCCCGCTCGGCGCATCGCCACAATCACAGCAGCGACTGGGCGCGTTGCGAAAGCACCTATCGCTCGTTCGAGAGCAGAACCGGCATGTACACAGGCAACGACGGCATCCGCCGAACGTGCCCGTATCTCAGGTAGCGCGGGCTCCGCTGCCTCCAACCCTCACAAATCAGGAGCCATCGACATGGACAAACAACGCATCAAGGGCGCCGCTCTGCGTCTCAAGGGCAGTATCAAGAAGGCGGTAGGGCGGTTGACTGGAAACGAACGCCTCGAGGCCAGCGGTGAAGTTGACAAGGCCGCCGGCTCGGTTCGTACGCTCGTCGGCGAGACCAAGGATACGATTCGCAACAGTACAAAGAGCCGCTGAATATGCAGCCATGGATCGCGGTCGAGGCGTGGTGCCCCGCCCGCGAGACGGCTCATTCTCTGGAGACAATGACATGAAATCGACGCTCATAGCCCTGCTCGTCGTTGCGCTCGGCGTGTTGGGGTATTTCTACTACCAGAGCACCCGCAACGACATTACGATCAGTCTGCCGAGCGTCGAGATGAAGCGCTAATGGCAACCCACGAACGGCTTTGATTTGGTTGCGGACATGAAAGTACTCGCCATCGGCGGGGCGACGATCGACACGATCGTTTCAATCGCAGATCGCAACGTCGAGCAATTGATACTGCGTAATGCGGATGCGGCCTATCTGCTGCTGGAAGTGGGTCGCAAGATCGAGGCGGAAGATATTTCTGTTCATTGCGGCGGCGGTGCTGTAAACGCCGCGGTCGCGATGTCCAGACTGGGACACGAGACCTCGGTGCTCGTAAAACTCGGCCGCGATTTCCGCGCCGATGTCATCCTGTCACGGCTTGCCGCCGAGGGAATCACCACTTGCTATGCCGTGCGCGATGAGAATGCGCCGACCGGGACCTCTGTCTTCGTGTCGGCCCATGACCGCAACACTGCAGTGATCACCTTTCGGGGCACCAATTCTCTCATCACGTCGGCCGATCTCGACGGCAGAGCCTTCGCGGTGGATCTCGTCTATGTGGCAGGTCTCTCGGATGCCTCAGCCGACTATTTTCCCGAGATTGTCGAGCGGGCAAACGCCGCAGGCGCGCTTGTTGCGGCCAATCCGGGAATCCGCCAGCTGTCGACGCGGCAGGAGGCATTCCGCTCTACACTCGGAAAAATCGATATCCTGGCGATCAATCGCCATGAGGCGACCGCGCTGGTGCCGTGGCTGGCAGCTCGCGGAGATGGTGGCGCGGCCTCGCTCGCCCTAGAGCCAGGGCCGGAGTTGCCGGACCTTGCCCGGCGTGGCTTCTCCGGCAACGGTAGCACCATGACTCTGGCGCGCTTCTTCAAATGCCTCATGGCGCTAGGCCCGCGATGGATCGTCGTCACCGACGGCAAGGACGGCGCCTATATCGGAAGCGCGTCCGGCATCACTTACTGCCCAGCTCTTCCAGTCGGGATCATCGGCACGGCCGGGGCTGGCGATGCGTTCAACGCCACCTTTTCCGCCTTTATCCTGATGGGCTCACCGGCGGACGAGGCCGCGGCTGCCGCCGCGATCAATTCGGCTTCCGTCGTCAACCACCTCGATACGCAGACAGGCCTGTTAACAGGCAAGGCATTGGCTGTGCAGGTCGCCGAACAGCGCTACGCACTGCGACTTCGGCATTGGTCGTCTCGATGACGATGCCACACAGCCCTGTTCCCCTCTGAGTAGAGTCCGAGGCTACTTAACTCGTACGCGATATGGGCAGATGAGTTTCTAGACTTTTGCAACAGGAGTTCAAGCCATGATACGCACACTTTCCCTCGCCGCAGCAGTCGCAACTTCCCTGGCGCTGCCAGTCCTGGCTCAGGGCACGCCTACTATTCCGGAGCCCGCCCCAGGCGCTACGACGACGGCACCGGCACCTGCCCCAGGCGCTGCTATGGCAGCTCCGGCTGAAGGATCTGTTACGCTCACAGCCGAGCAGGCCGAGAGCTGGGTCGGCAAGCCCGTATATAGCAGTGACGGCAAGAACATCGGAGAAGTCGCCGCGTTCGCGCGCGGCACCGATGACAAGGTCAGCGAGATGCACGCGGACATTGGCGGTTTCCTCGGCATCGGCGAAACCCGCGTAAAGCTGACGCCGGGCCAGTTCGCGCTCTCCGGGGATCGTGTGACGGTCGACATGACCTCGGAGAAGGCGAAGGATCTGCCGCGCGTCCAGTAGTCCGACAGTCGTAAGTACGAATAAGATAGGGGTGCGAGATGCTAGAGCGCACTTCGCATCCCAAATAGAATCAAGCGACCGACGATCTTTATGTCCCCGCATTGACGCATTCGCGGGGACTTTTTTTCAGCAATTCATGGCGGGCCCGGAGCGCAGGGTATACCCTCATTTGCGGCAGCCCGCTCGCGAACACTAGCAGACAAACCACCGTCCGCCCTCTGTCACGCTCCCCCGCCAGTCAAGTTTTCGCCCGCCACGTCGTCGATGGTCTCGCTCGATGCGGCGGCTACTGCGAGGCGGGCCAGCTCCGGTAGTGATTTGACTCCGGTCCTCGTCATGATCGCGGCACGATGGTTCTCGACTGTGCGCTGGCTGATACCAAGATCAGCGGCAATGTTTTTGCTCGGATGTCCAGCCAGCACGAGTTCCATGATCTGACGCTGACGCTGCGTCAGGTCCGCGATCTGGCTTGCCGCAGCCGTTCTCCATGCGATCAGCTTGTTGCGATCCCGTGATAGCTCCAGTGCCCGGGTGATCACAGCGATGAGCTCTCTGCGCCCAACCGGCTTCTCGATGAAATCCATCGCTCCAGATTTCATGGCCTCGATGGCAAGGCTAACATCGCTGTGGCCCGTCATCATGATCGCCGGCAACTGATGCGGCGCTTCACGCAACACATCGAGCGCCTGGATCCCACTCATGCCCGGCAGGTAGGCGTCGATCAACAGGCAGGCCTCGGAGCCTGGGCTGAACGCCTTAAGAAATGCCTCGGTTGTGCCGAAGTCTTTCACGACCCAGCCCTCCGCCTCAAGCACGGTGCGAAGGTGGTCTCGGACGAAAAAGTCGTCGTCGACGACGTAGACGTGAGGCTTTTGCGAAGACCCGGTAGCTTCGGTGAATAGCGGGATCGTGGTTGAGAGGTCGGTTGGAGTCTGGGCCAGAAGTCGCTGAATAGTTTGTTCCAGCTCTGCGATCTTGACGGGCTTATTGAGGTGCACGCATGCATGCAGTCCGATATTGCGCAGCGCCTCGATCGAGATGTCTCCGGTGAGAACGATAACGGGGATCTCCTGATCAAGCCATGCCCTCACGCGCGACGTGAGTTCTACTCCGTTCATGCCATTCGGCAGATTGTAGTCAGCGATCATCAGGTCGGGGCGAATCGCAGCTTTAAACAGCAGCGACTCGGCAGCAATACCATCTGACGCCGTCAATACCTTATGACCTTCGTCGGCGAGAAAATCCTCGAGCAGATTGCACACTTCGGGATCGTCTTCGACGACCAGGATTATTCCTGTTTTGCGAGTATCATTTGCGACACCCAGGTCAGCGGGATCCGGGAGGAGCTGTGTGTCGGTTGCAGGCTGGTCTGGACTGTGCTCGATCTCGATGGCAAATCCGGAGCCCTTCCCGGGCAATGAGCGAACATCGATCCGGTGCCCGAGCAGATTGGCCAACCGCTGCACGATCGCGAGGCCAAGACCGAGACCGTGGCTGCGTTGCCGTGCTGGATTGCCGAGCTGATAGTACTCCTCGAATATCGAGGTGAACTCCGACTTGGGGATGCCGATACCGGTGTCCCACACTTCCATGCTGACAACGCCTTCGCGACGGCGGCAACCAAGCAGTACCTTTCCCCGCTCGGTGTATTTCACGGCATTGGAGAGCA
>Ga0180009_10002687_pt1 | contig 20811 bp, 35 predicted proteins | sample OS_PC_MetaG_FD_123537 | JGI IMG/M metagenome (GOLD analysis project Ga0180009, IMG submission 123537) | Groundwater microbial communities from the Aspo Hard Rock Laboratory (HRL) deep subsurface site, Sweden - OS_PC_MetaG | ecosystem: Environmental > Aquatic > Deep subsurface > Groundwater...
AATCGATGCTCCGAAGGACTTACTTGGAAGAAAAGTTTATGTTGTTCTTAGAAAATAGTTCAATCCTGTCCCAGTTTCCTAAATCTTTATTAAGAATTTTGTCAGATAAAATCTTCCCGTCGGTAAATTTATAGAGTGATGATTCCTGCTCGGGGCGTTCTTTTATTTTATTAGAATAGGATTTAGAGAAAAATATGTTTTCTTTGCAAAACCAAGTTTTTCATTTGTCTCTGCGTAGATTGTAAGCAGGGAATCTCCTTTTTTAACCTTGAATCCATTGTGAATATGGAGGAAAATGCCCGCATATTTATCTGCAGGACATCCTGCAGAGAATGCCACGGAGGCTATTCTTTTATTGCATATTTCCCTTACTATTCCAGACCGTTCGGCATTTATTGTGAATGATTTATTTTCATGAAATATGTTTTGGGCGAGATTTTTGATTGAGCCATTCTGGGCCTCAAGAATTTCAATGAATTTTTTCAATGCCTTTCCAGAATCAAGTATTTCCAATGCCTTTTTTTGTCCTTCCCCCTTCCTTGCCTTTCCAGTCATTTCAAGCATGTTTCCCGCAACAATGAGGGATTTCTTTTCAAGATCCAATGGCTTATCTTCAGCTCTTGAAAGAATTTTGTAAACATCTCTTGCTTCAAGAGCAGGACCAATTCCATTTCCTATTGGTTGGGATCCATCGGAAAGCATGGTTTTAACTTTTATTCCAAGAAGGTTCCCTATTTTTCTGAATTTTTGTGAGAGTTCAATGGCTTTTTTCTTATCTACCTTTGCTGATTTCCCATAAGGAATATCTATGAGTACTTTTTTTGCCCCGATTGAAATCTTTTTTGAAAGTATTGATGCTAAAAGTTGTACTTCAGGATCAAGCCCCAATATTCTTTCAACTTGGATGATTTTATCATCGGCTGGAGCAAGATTTAATGCACCCCCCCACACAAGGCAGGCTCCAACCTTGTTCACTATTTTTTTAATTTCAGAAGAATTGAAATCAACTTTTGTAAAACATTCCATCACATCGGCCGTTCCTGCTGCAGATGTTATTGCTCTTGATGAAGTTTTGGGCATTATCAATCCTGTTGAGGCACATATTGAAATTACAATTGGGGTTGTCCTGTTTCCCGCTATTCCCCCTATGCTGTGCTTGTCTACGGCATTCTTTATGTTTATTGATTTTCCTGTGGCCACCATGGCCTTTGTAAAAGATACAGTTTCTTTTTCAGTCATCCCATAGAAGTACATTCCAGAAATAAAATATGCAATCTCAGATTCTGTTAAAGCATTGTGGACAATGTCCTCTGAGATTTCATAAAGACTTTCATAGTCAAGCTCTTTTCCATCGAGCTTTTCAAGAATATGTTCTGCACTCTTTGGCCTGGGAGCGGCATTAACTTCAACAGCATATCCTTCCGAAATCCCCATTTCATCAAAGATTTCTTTAGAAAGTGCAATTTCATTCTCTTTCAGAACACCCTGGGCAAGATCAACTATCGCCGTAATCTCCTTATGATCCTTTATCCTTATTCTTTCCCCGACAAATATTGAAAGCCTTTTGGCAGTCTTAGAATTCATTATGGCAACCGGTCTTCCTGCCAAAAATTTTAATGATTTTACTTTAAGTAACATGCTTTTTTCCTCTTTTTTTATTTTTAATGGTGAAAAATTTATTCTAAACTTTAATTATATGACTTCTTTTATGCTAGATTTGTAAAACTCCATGAACAGCAGGAGATATGAAAGGATTATTGGACCTACAAAAAGCCCGATAAATCCAAACACCATTGCTCCCCCAAGCATCCCTATGATAATTATGACTGGAGAAAGATTAATTTTTGATCCTATGAGGTAAGGCTTCAGGATATTGTCTATATAAGTGATAATAACTGCTCCATAAATCAAAAGTCCAACTCCTGAAAGGGTCTTTCCACTAATGAGCATATCTATGCCTATTGGAATCCAAAGTATCCATGGGCCGAGAGGAAGTATTGAAAGGAGGATTGCGATGAGTGTGAGGACAAATGCTCCTTTCACTCCGAATATGTAAAATCCTATTCCCGCAGTTATTCCCTGAAGTATCCCCACGATGATTGATCCCCTAATTACGCCATTCGTAACCTCTTTGAATCTTTCAATAAACCTATTTTTTACTTCTTCTTTGAATGGAAGAACGCTCTTGAAATAATCCAAAATTTTATCCCCATCTCTTAAGAAATAAAACATTGTAAAGAAAGTTACTATTCCCTGCATGAGGATAAGTGGGACTTGGAATACCAAATTGCTGAGAAAATTGATTATGTAAGATGTTCCCTTTTCAAGAGCCACATCAAATAAGAATGAAAATTGTGTTGGGTCGATTTCTATGATCTTTACCATCACTGCCTTTAGTGGGGCCATGATGTCCGTGGTCTTAGTGTATGCATAGAAAGACATGACTTGATTGGCTACTATCTCTAGACTGATTACTGCAAATATCACTAGGACCAGGAGTGATAAAACAGTTACAAGAAAAGCCGAAACTGAGGGGTTATTTAGGTATTTATTCAAGAAATGATATATTGGCTTGAATATGGATGCAAGCAGGATTGCAAGAAATATTCCTGCAATGAATGGTTTGATGATAAGGAATGAAATAATTGCGAGCACAAGGAATATGCCAAATGCAATAATCTTATTGACAGGATTGGATTTAACCATGGATATATCAACGAGGATTATTTTATAAAGGTTTTTAATTGCCATTGGAAAGCACAAAAAATCTTGCAGGAAATCTTTATAAATCCAAATTGGGAAATAATATGATGATGCATTTTTTGAAGAGGGTGATTGATGAAAAAGTTGATGATGCTGCCCATCAGCAGTTTGTAAGATTCAGTAAAGGAATATTCGAAAACAGGGCAGTCTTCAAGGTAAGAAAGTCTGACAAGATCAAATTCAATTCTACTTTTGAAATGGCAAATGACATGGTTATGCTTGCAGCATCTGCAACACCGAAGATGCATTGCACAGGGCTCATATTGTCAAAGGAAACTCTTCCATTCACCATAAAAAAGAAGGGTCTTGCCACAGTATATGAAATAGACCAGGATATGGAATCTTCAAGAATACATGAAATTGCTCAGAAGGCATATTTCATGCTTTTGGACTGCGAGGGAATGGGAGTTTCATTAAAGATAAAGAAGAAGCTTCCAAAGCCCAATCCAAAGGGTGCTGATGGAAAAGTAAATGATAAATTCTGTGTTATGGAATTGGATGGAAAGAATTGGGGTAATATGAAAGAAGAATTCCTTTATGGGCTTCCAGAAGGAAAGAAGTATGAAATAAGCCACCAGTATAATATTCAGGAGATAATCTTGCCCGTAGGGGAGAAAGATCCTGAGCAAATGAGACTGAAAGCAAAAAGAAAGGGAATAGTCAAAAGAAAGGCAATTGTTGATGGAAAAGAGATAGTTAATGAGAGCAAGTTTATTGCCTGATTTTCTTGATTTTAGGGCAATTTTTTCAAAAAGAACAATGTATTTAAAGGGTCAAAATTCAGTAATTCTGTAACAAGAGCCCCAGAAACACTAAAAAATTCGAAAGAATTTTCGGTGTGCCCAGAAGCCTTGCTTCCGAGCATGCCCTGCATTATGGGAGATTTTTTACAAGGCATAACGCCGGCTTAAGAAAATCTTGTACTTTTTTAAGCAAAGAATAAACAAATTATCATAATAAGATATTTGGAAAACTATGGGAAAATTTCATGTACCTAGGAGAGGAAGTCTGCAGTTCTGGCCTAGAAAGAGGGCTGCAAAAATTTTACCTTCAGTTAATTGGAAAGCATTTTCTTCTAAAAAATTTGAATCAAAAAATGGTCTTCTTGGATTTATAGGATATAAGGTGGGAATGGCCTCTGCTGTTGCAAAAGACACCACAGCAAACTCCATGACAAAGGGAAAGAACATAGTAATCCCCGTAACAATCATAGAATGCCCTTCTTTGAAAATCTTCTCAGTAAGATTTTACAGAGATGGAAAAGTTGCAACTGAAGTTTTATCCCAGAACATAGACAAGGAAATGAAAAGAAAAGTCAGAATGCCAACACAGTTCAAAAGCCTTGACGAATTCTCAGGAAAATTAAATGAATATGAGGACATAAGATTAATAGTTTATTCTTCAGCAAGAAAAGCCAAATTGAAGAAAACTCCTGAAATAATCGAATTGGCATTGACAGGGGATATAAATCAAAAGTTTGCAGCTGCTAAATCTATGATTGATAGGGACATAAATGTCAATGATGTTTTTGGAAAGGGGCAGATGCTTGATATTCATGCTGTAACAAAAGGGAAGGGTCTTCAAGGTCCTGTAAAGAGATTTGGAATAACATTCAAACAGCACAAGTCTGAAAAGGGAGTAAGAAGACCCGGTTCACTTGGACCATGGCATCCAGCAAGAGTCACATTCAGAACTCCGATGGCAGGACAGCTTGGATTCTTCACAAGAGTGCAGTATAATAATAAAGTACTTGAAATTGGAAAAGAAATTTCAGAATTGAAGGGAAGCAAGGCAAGAACAGAATGGCAGAACTATGGATTTGTCAATTCACCATATTGCGTTGTTTTGGGATCAGTTTCAGGCGCTCAGAAAAGGCCAGTAGTTTTAACTGCTGCAATAAGGCCAAAAAAGATAACCACTAAACAGGCTTTTGAGGTCATGGAGATAATATGAAAGCACAAATTTTATCATGTGATGGAAAATCCAATGGAAGCATGGAACTGCCTAAATTCTTCGGAGAGAAAGCCAGAGAAGACATGGTAGTGAAAGTTTTCTTGGCAAATCCTGAAAGACAGCCATACGGGTCGAATCCAAGAGCAGGAATGGAACATAGTGCCCATGGAATTTTCAAGCACAGAAGAAGAGCATGGAAAGGATCTTATGGGATAGGCATAGCAAGAACTCCTTCAACGGTTATGTCAAGAAAGGGGACAAGATTCACAAGAAGAGGGGCATTTGCAGCAAATGCAAGAGGCGGAAGAGAATCACATCCTCCAAAGACATTCAAGGCATGGGGTGGAGAAATAAACAGAAAGGAAGTTGCAGTTGCATTAATGTCCGCAATGATACTTAATAATTCAATGGATGTTTTGAAGAAAAATTATCCAAAGACTGATTTTTCAGGTTTGAGTTTCCCAGTCATCATCGAAGACAAAGTAGTTGAAATAAAAAAGATTAATGAAATGAAAAAAGCAATGGCTGGCGCACTTGGAAAAGCAGCAGATCTTTTGAAAAAGAATATAATTCTCGTATCTGAAAAGAAGATTGCAAAGGGAATAGGATTTGACGTTAAGAAATCCTCAGAATTGAACATAAGAGATTTGGTAGTTTCAGGAAAACCTGGAAGATTTATGATATTCACTGAAAGCTCAATGAAAGCCTTGGGAGCCAAATAATGACATTGATAAAACCCATAACAACTGAAAAAGCAATAAGAATGCTTGAACTTGAAAACAAAATAACTTTCCTTGTCGACAGAAGATCAAACAAGATAGAGATAAGAAAGGAAATGGAGAAAGCATTCAATGTTAAAGTTGAAGGCGTAACAACACAAATTAAAAATAATAAGAAGACAGCAATAATCAAGCTCAAGGAGGAGAGCCCGGCCATTGATGTGGCAACCAAGTTAGGGTTGATATAATGATAAAATGGGAAAGAGGATAATACAACAGGCAAGAGGGAAAGGCGGCACAACCTACAGAGTAAGAAGAAGAGCCTACAGCATAAAGCCGGCTTATCCTGCAGAAGACGGAGAATGTGAAATAGTCAAGTTCATAAGCGATTCAGGACATTCAGCACCCATGGCAATGATAAGATCAAAGAAAGGAACATTTTTCAACATCGCTGTTGAGGGAACACACCAAGGACAGAAGATAATGATTGGAAAAGCCTCTGAAATAAAATCTGGAAACATAATTCCTCTTGGAGATTTGCCAGTTGGAACAAATATTTGCAATATTGAAAAAAGGCCAAGAGATGGTGGACAGATAGTGAGGGCAAGTGGACTTACTGCAGTTATCGTAAGAAAAGATGAAAAAAATGTTTTCGTTCTTCTACCATCAAAGCAGGAAAAATGTTTTGACAAAAATGTAAGGGCCACAATAGGGATTATTGCTGGTGGAGGAAGAACAGAGAAGCCATTCGTCAAGGCAGGAAAGAAATGGCATTTGATGAAAGCAAGAAATAAATTATATCCTAGAACATCTCCGGTAAAAATGAACGTAGTGGATCATCCATTCGGAAGCGGCAGGGGAAAGAATATGGGTAAAAGCGGAATCGCTCCAAGATGGGCTCCACCTGGAAGAAAGGTAGGATTGTTAAGACCTAGAAGTTCAGGTAGGGGAGGCAAAAGATAAACATGGCAAAGGAATTCATATACAAGGGAAAAACCCTTGATGAATTAAAAAGCATGGATGTAAGAGAATTTGCAAAGATCTCTCCATCAAGAACCAGAAGAAAAATAATGAGGCAGTATGACAAGGTGGAAAAATTTGTAAAGAGATGCCTTGAAAAAGCTGCTCGTGGAAAGAAGATAAGAACTCATTCAAGAAGCATGATAGTTGTCCCACAGATGGTTGGATTAACATTATACATCCACAATGGAAAGGAATTCCTGCCAGTTTTGATACTTCCTGAAATGGTTTGTCATTATCTTGGAGAATTCTCCTTGACAAGAAGAAAAGTACAGCACAGCGCGCCTGGAATCGGAGCTACAAGATCATCTGCAGCACTATCAGTCAAATAAATGAAAATGGAAAAAACAGAAACAAAAGTAGAAAATGCAAAACCTGCGAGCTCTGCAAATGAAGCAAAAGAAATAGTTGTTAGGGCAAGTGATGCATCAATATCAATGAAACATTCAATGGCAATTTGCAATTTTATAAAAGGCAGAAAGATTAATTATTCAATCAAATTTTTGGAAGATGTAATTGCCCTGAAGAAAGCAGTGCCTATGAAGGGAGAGATACCGCATAGAAAAAACATTGGTGCTGGAAGATATCCTGTAAAGGCTGCAGGCTTTTTCATAAAATTATTGAAGAACCTTAAAACAAATGCCGCTACTAGAAATTTGGATGTTGATAAATTAATGATCCATGCAAAGGCCGATAGAGCACCAAGACCAAGAAAGCCTGGAAAGTACCATAGAAAATTCAAAAGAACCCATTTAGAAATAACGGGAAAATTAAAATGATAAAAATTAATAAAATTTTTAGCACACGAAGAAATAAGAATTTCAAGTGTCCAAGAATTAAGAGAATTCTAAGGATGCCAGAAATTCAGTCTGACAGGGAGAATTTCTAAGCATGATTGAAAGAAAAATAATCAAATTGAAGAAAGATGAATTGAAAACTAAAGAATTCATCAAGAACCACATTGGAAAGGGAAAACTTAGCAGCATAAAGATAGAGAAAACGCCAATGGGTGAAAGAATAATCATAGTTACCTCAAAACCTGGAGCGGTAATCGGAAGAAGAGGGGAGAATATAAATGATTTGACAGATACTCTCAAGAAAAAATTCGGACTTCAAAATCCCAAATTGGAAATTTTAGAAGTTGAAAGACCAGAATTTGATGCACAGAACATTGCAGATCAGATCGCAATGGCTCTTGAAAATTTTGGAACAAATTCATTCAAAATAGTATCATACAAATTTTTGGAGAAGGTAAAACAGGCAGGAGCATTTGGCTGTGAATTAATATTAAGCGGAAAACTTCCTGGAGAGAAAGCAAGATCATGGAGATTTGCATATGGTTACCTTAAGAAAACAGGAGACACTGCAAACCTCGTAAATAGGGCACAGGCAGTTGCTCACACAAAGCCTGGAGCCACAGGAATTCAAGTTGCAATACTCCCTGGTGGAATAAAAATCCCAGACAGAATAAACGTCCCTACAAATGAGGAAGTTGTAGTCGAGGAAATAAAATAAAATGGCAATATTAAAATCAAATCAGATAAAAGCAATGCCTGAGAAAGAAATGGAAAAGAAAATGCAGGAACTCAGATTAGAATTGATGAAGGAAATAAAACCCGGACAAGGCGCCTCAATAAAAACCAAAGAGATTAAAAGGACTATAGCGAGACTATTGACTGCGAGAAGAAGCATCACAAATAATACTCAAATCAAATCAAACAAATAACGATGGAGATATGCCCAAAATGTGGACTGCCAAAAGAAGCATGTGTTTGCGAGGTAATCGCAAAGACTGCTCAAAAAATAAAGGTAGTTCCCATTAAGAAAAGATACGGTAAAATCTCCACAGTTATCTCGGGAATAGATCCCAAGATGATTGATTTGAAGAATCTGGCGAAACAGCTCAAGGAGCAGCTGGCCTGCGGGGGAACGATTAAGAATGACGAGATTGAACTTCAGGGAGAACATGTGAAGAAAGTTAGGGAAAAACTTATTTCACTTGGATTTTCATCCGAATCAATAGAATAGAAAAAAAATGGAAAAGAAAAAACAAAAAGCAACAGAAATTGAATGCAAAGATAGATGCCCTTACCATGGCAATGTCAGCGTAAGAGGGAGAAGATTCGAAGGAGAAATTGCAAAGATAGTTGGACAGAGAGCAGTAATAGAATGGGAAAGAATAATTTATTATCCTAAATTTGAAAGATACGCAAGATTAAAGAGCAAATTGCATGCACATGTCCCAAAATGTTTGATTAATGAAATAAAACTTGGAGACTATGTAGAAATAGGAGAATGCAGGCCATTGAGTAAAATAATCCACTTTGTATTGACTAAGAAGATAAGAAGTAAGGAGGAAAAGAAATGATGAAAAATGGAGAGATTCAAAGCATGACAAAAACCGGGGGTTTTTTAGCATGAAAGCAATAAGCGCAGTAAGAACGCATCCTTTGAACGTTGGAGCAGTCGTGACTGTTGCAGACAACAGCGGAGCAAAAATAGCAAGAATAACCGGAGTTAAGAGGGGAAAGGGCACAAAGGGAAGACAGATGGCAGCAGGAATAGCAGATCATGTTAAAATAAGCATCAAGAAAGGATTACCTGAAATGAAAGGACAGGTTTTGGATGCAGTAGTTGTTAGACAGAAGAAAGAATGGAGAAGAAGAACGGGAGAAAGAATATCTTTTGAGGATAATGCAATAGTCATAATCAAGGATGAGAAAGGGGATCCCAAGGGAACTCAGATAAAAGGCCCAATAGCAAGAGAAGTAACTGAGAGATGGCCCGGAATAGCTAAGATCGCAGGAGTAATAGCATAATGAAAAAATATTCAATTAAATGGAGAACTAGCACAAGAGGGTCAAAGCAGAGAAAGTTCAAGGCAAATGCGCCTTCGCACATAAGACACAAAATGGTATCAGCACATCTAAGTAAAGAATTGAGAACCAAATATGCCAGAAGAAGCTTCCCTCTAAGAAAAGGAGATACGGTAAAGATACAGAAGGGAAAATTCAGCGGAAAGAGTGGAAAGGTTTCAGAGATAGATATGAGAAAGTTCAGGGCATATGTTGATGGGATGACTGTTTCAAAGAAAGACGGAAGCAAGGTCAATGTTCCAATAGTCGTATCCGATTTGATGATTATCGAATTTAATTTGGATGATAAAATGAGAATAGATGCTCTTGGAAGAAACATAAAGAAACCTGTAGAAACCAAGAATGTTTCTGGAGTGCAAAGAACTGGGGGTTCTTCAGCATAAAATGGCACACCTAAAAAGATTAGCATCACCTAAAAGCTGGATAATCCCAAGGAAAGGAACAAAGTATGTGCTCATAGCATACCCTGGAAAAGAAATTTCAATGCCTCTTGGAATGCTAGTTAGGGATTTATTGAAATTGACTTCCATAAAGAAAGAAACAAGATCTTTCTTGAAGAAAAAGGAAATAATGATTGATGGAAAAGTCATAGAGGAAGAAAAATTCCCCGTGGGTCTTTTTGACACAGTTGCATTGAAGAGTTTAGGGAAATTTTACAGGATTATTATCAATGAACATGGAAAATTTGATGTTCAAGAAATAAAAGAAAATGAAGTCAATCAGAAACCATACAAGGTCATGGGAAAAACATCACTGAAGAATGGAAAAATGCAATTGAATCTTTTCAATGGAAGAAACATGATCTCTGACAAGAAGGTGAAGGTAAATGACAGTGTTGTTGTGGACCTTCAGAAAAACTCAATATTAAAGCATATTCCACTGAAAGATGGAGCAAGCATATATGTCCTGGGGGGAAAACATATGGGTTGCTTTGGGGTTGTTGAAAAGATAATTGAGAGAAATGCAAAAGTCAAAATAGGAAAAGAGAGCTCTGAAATTCCTCTTGACAAAATTTATGTTTTAGAATAAAATGGCAAAAATAGAACAAAAAATGGCAGAAGAAAATGATGGGAAAGCACCGCTTTCCGGCATTCCAGAAACCAAGAAGGTTTCTGAGAATATCATGAAAAAAGTAAGACTTGAAAAAGTTACGCTTAATTGCGGGGCAGGAACAGAACCCCGCAGGATAGAGAAGGCTGTGAAGCTTCTTGAGTTGATAAGCGGAGGAAAGGCAAAGACAATAGTCACAAACAAAAGAATCCCGGCATTTGGAGTGAGACCTGGATTGAAATTGGGATGCAAAATTACTATCAGGGGAAAGAATAAAATGAATTTGTTGAAGAGATTGCTTGAAGCAATAGGCAACAAATTAGCTCCAAGACAGATAAATCCCGGATCATTTTCATTTGGAATAAAAGAATATATCGAAATCCCTGGAGTCGCATATCAGAGAGATATAGGCTTGCTTGGACTTGATGTATGCGTTACTTTGACAAGACCCGGGGCGAGAATTGAAAGAAAGAAAATTAACAAAGGAAAAATCCCCTTAAGAAATAAAATCACAAAAGAAGATACAATAAAATTCATGGAAGATAATTTCAATACGGAATTTGGAGATGAAAAATGATAAAAAATCAAAAGATTTCCGGGATGCTCAGAAATGCAAAACCTTTCTGGACACAAGAAATTGCAAATTTCCAAGTGCCAGAAATTCAATCTGGCGAGGAGAATTTCTAAGCATGACAGCAAGCGATTGGAAAAAGAATATGAAACAAATAGTAAATAAGCCTGCAAAGCTAAACAGGTTTTTGAAACATAACAAGCCAAAAGAAAGAAAATATGGAAAATCAACAAAGCCATGTGAGGTCTGTGGAAGAATAGGCGCCCATGTTGGAAACTATGGGATAAACATGTGCAGACAATGCTTCAGAGAATTCGCAACAAAGATAGGATTCAAAAAATACTGTTAAAATGGAAATCATAACAAAAACACTCAATGAAATAATGAATGCCAAGAGGGCTGGAAAGGTTGAACTTACAGTAAAACCTATTTCAAAGCTTCTTTTGCAAGTTCTTGATATAATGAAAGAAAGAGATTATATCGAATACAAAATAAACAAGGAAGGGTTTGGGAGTGTAACTATCAAGATTAAGAGACTGAATGAATGCAGATCAATCACCCCGAGATTTTACACAAAGATTGATGAATTCGACAAGTATGTAAGAAGATTCCTTCCTGCAAGAGAATTCGGAATGATAATTGTTTCAACTGACAGGGGCCTAATGACGCACTATGATGCCCTTGATAAGAAAACCGGAGGAAGCCTTTTGGCTTATTGCTTCTAATGGTGAAGATAGTAAATTTCCAACACGCCGAAAAACTGGAGGTTTTTCAAGCATGAGAGAAGACATAGAAGAGATAATCGAAGTGCCCGAGAATGTTGAAGTTTCACTGGATGGGGCATTAACGATGAAGGGACCTAAGGGAGAAGTTAAAAGAAAATTCCAGTTCCCATTGGAATTGGAAGGAAAGAAAATAAGATTATTCTACAAGAAAGGAACAAAAAATCAGAAGAAAATAATCATGACCACAAGAGCCCATATAAAAAATATGATAAGGGGCGTTCTTGAGGGATATGAATATAATTTACAGGTATGCTTTGTCCATTTTCCAATGACTGTTAAGGTTGAGAAGAATGAAGTGATTGTCAAGAATTTCATCGGAGAAAGCAAGGAAAGAAAGGCCCATATCTTCCCAAATGTGGAAGTGAAGATTGCTGGAGATAAAATTACCGTAACTTCTCCGGATAAGGAAGCAGCAGGACAGACTGCAGCAAATATAGAATTGTCAACAAGGATAACAAACAGGGACAGAAGAGTATTCCAGGACGGAATATGGATGACAAAGACTCCTGATAAGAACATATTAGAATAATGGAAAAAAGAAAAAAACCTCGATTTTTAAGAAAGGATTGGCATAAATGCATCAGGCTTGGAAGAAAGAAGAGCAACAGAGTATGGAGAATGTCCAAGGGCAGACATGGAAAATTGAGACAGAAATGGAAAAACCATACAAAGATGCCCTCCATTGGATATGGATCGCCAAATGAGATAAGGGGAATGATAATGGGTATGAAGCCAGTAATGGTTAGCAACATGGCTGATTTGATGAATGTTGGAAAAGACCAAATTGCAATAATCTCTGGAAAGGTCGGGCTTAGAAAGAAAGTAGAAATGGCAAAGAAAGCCCTGACAATGAACATTAAATTTTCAAACTTCAATCCTCAGAAAGTTTTGGATATGGCAAAGACGCTTGGAAGCAAAGCTTCTAAGCAAGAAGAAAAGAAGACAGAGAAAGTTCCCAAAGAGACGGAGAGTAAAAAACACGAAGAAACCAAGGGAGTTTCCAGTGTGCCAAGAACCGAGGGTTCTTCAGCATGAAATTAACAGCACAGAAAAGAATGGCTGCAGACATCTTGGACGTTGGAGAAAATCGGGTTTGTTTTGATTCCCTTAGGCTTGATGAGATAAAACAAGCCATAACAAAACAAGATATTCGAGATTTAATTAAGGATAGAGCAATAAGAAAAAGACCCGGAGTGGCCAAAGTCAAGAAAGAGAGAAGAAAGAGAACGGGAGCAGGAAGAAGAAAATTTAAAGTAAAGACAAGAAAGAGAGATTACATAAATAAAATAAGAAAAATAAGAACATATGTCAGAGATCAGATGAATGCTAAATCATTGGACAAGGCGCTTGGGGATGCTGTAAGAAAATATGCAAAGGCTGGACAGTTTAAAAATCTGAGACAGGCAAAGGAGTATATAAAAATAAATAAAAAATGAAACACCTAAATGTAAAATTACCATTCAAGAGAAGATTAAGAACTAAAACTGATTACGAAGCTAGAAGATATCTTCTTTCTGGAAATACGGCCAGACTTGTTGTTAGAAAGACTAACAGATACATGATTGTCCAGGTTGTTCAAAGTGAGAGTGCTCAGGACAAGGTTATTTCAACAACAACTTCCAAAGAACTTTCAAAATATGGATTCTCTGAAGGATATTCAATGAAAAATCTTGCCGCATCCTATTTGACAGGATTTTTGGCAGCTTCAAAGGTTATGAAAGATACCAAGAAGTTAATTTTAGACATAGGAATGCTTAAATCCACAAAAGGAAATAGATTATATGCCGTTTTGAAGGGAGCAGTGGATGCCGGCCTAGATATTCCACATTCAGAAAAGATATTGCCACCAATGGAAGAAATAAAAGGAAAGACAAAAAATGACGTTGATAAGGCTGTAGAAAAAATCAAGGAGAGCTTCAAATGACAAAAAAAGAACAATCTGAAAAAGAAAAGAAAACTGAAGAAAAGGTAGTACTCGAACCTATGGAAGATAACAAGACTGTGAAGAAGGTTGATGACAAGATCGAGGATGTTGCTCCAATCAGAGAGAATAAGGAAGATAGAAGAAGAGTGAGAAAAGAAGAAATGGAGAAGATGGCAAAGGAAGCGCATCTTGCTACATGGAAACCAAAAACAAAATTGGGAGTCGATGTCAAATCTGGAAAGATAAAGACCATTGATGAAATATTCGATAAAGGGATGAAGATTCTTGAACCAGAGGTTATTGATATTTTAATCCCTAACTTAAAATCAGAGTTATTGTTAATAGGCCAGGCTAAGGGTAAGTTCGGAGGAGGAAAGGCTAGGCTATGGAGACAGACACAAAGAAAGACCTCTGAAGGAAATGTGCCATCATTTGGATGCATGATCGTTGTTGGAGATGGACAAGGACATGTAGGAATAGGACTTGGAAAGGCAAGAGAAACACTTCCTGCAAAAGGAAAGGCCATGAGAGAGGCTAAATTAAGCATGATCAAGGTAGCAAGAGGCTGCGGATCATTTGACTGCAGCTGTAAAGATCCCCATAGTATCCCCACAAAGACAAGGGGAAAGGTATCAAGTGCAGTTATTAAATTAATCCCTGCTCCAAAGGGAACAGGATTGGCCATTGAAAATGAATGTAAGAAGATAATGAGGCTTGCAGGAATAAAAGACATTTACAGCAGAACATTCGGGCAGACTAGAACAAAGATAAACCTTGCACTCGCATGTTATTATGCTCTTAAGAATACAATGGAGATAAAAAGATGATCAAAATAGAAATTTTAAGCAACTTCAAAAACTGGAGGTTTTTGTAAGATGATAGCCATTATAAGAATGCATGGAATGATAGGACTTGATAGAAAGAAAGCTGATGCTCTTGATAGATTGATGTTAAGAGGAAAGTTTTCATGTGTTTTGCTTCCTGCATCCGAAATGCCTAAAATATTCAATGTAAAGGATCTTGTAGCCTATGGAGAAATAGATGAAAAGACCTTGAGAATGTTGTTGGCTGCCAGAGGAAAGAAGAACAACAAATTTTTGGAAGCAGTTCCAGAAGCCTTAGTTAAGGGATTGCTTGGGGAGAAGACAACCTTGAAGAAGGAAGGCTTGAAACCTTATTTTGGACTTCATCCACCCAAGGGCGGATTCAAAAATAAAAGCCTTAAACTTGGATATCCGCAGGGAGTCACAGGAAAGAATGACAAGATCAATGAATTGATACAGAGGATGTTATAATGGTAAATGTAAAGAGAGATAAACGATCAAGATTGAGAGGAGCAAGAAGCTGCGGCAGAGGAGCTAGAAAGAAAGGAAGAGGTTCTGGCCAGAGAGGAGGGGTTGGAATGGCTGGAACAGGAAAGAAGTCTGCACAGAAGCTCGTGTGGCTAAAGAAATATGCTCCTGGAGGATACCTTGGGAAAAGGGGATTCAAAAGCGTAAGACAGAGAATGCATAGAGAATTCTTATCAATAAATATCGGGGATATAGACAGAAGATTGGGTGCCTTTGAGAATGAAGGATTATTGAAAGGAAAGGAATTGAATCTTGAAGGATACAAGGTTCTTGGAGATGGAGAGCTTAAGGAAAAATTAACTATCACTGCTGAGAAATTTTCACAGTCTGCAAAAGAGAAGATTGAAGCTGCTGGCGGAAAGGCTGTTGAAACTTCCGAAGAATAAAATCTAATGAGGGGTGAATGGAAATTTAAAATGATTATAAATCAGAGATTTATGTCACACGAAGGAATTGCAATTCCTAGTGTCAAAGAATTCTTAGGATGCCAAAAAATTGGTTTGACAAGGAGATTTTTTTAGCATGGGTCTAAATGAACTTTTAGCATATCTTCCTGAAGTCAAAGGACCAATAGAGAAGAAGCTGGGCTTTAATGTAAAATTAAAGTGGACTTTGATAATTCTTGCATCATATTTTGTTCTTGCAAACACCCCGCTTTATGGGTTGGCCGTGAATGCACTTTCTAGGTTTGAATATTTATCCGTTATCATGGCAAGTGAATTTGGATCTGTGATTTCATTAGGTATTGGTCCCATCGTTATGGCTTCCATAGTTTTACAGCTTCTTGTAGGAGCTAAGATATTGGATATCGATCTAACCCAGGTTGAAGGAAAGAAGTTGTTTCAGGGATTGCAGAAATTACTGGTTATTTTCTTTTGCATATTTGAAGCTGCCATTTTTGTAATGATGGGGGGCTTACAAGCAATGCCTGGACTGGCATGGATTTTAATTTTACAGATATTCATGGGGGGAATTTTGATAATGTTTATGGATGAAGTTACTTCCAAATGGGGCTTTGGCTCAGGAGTTTCTATGTTCATAGCTGCCGGAGTAGGATGGCATTTGTTTACCCAGGCATTCGGATTTTTAGGATTGGAAAATCAGATAACCTGGAGCGGAAAGGTTTGGTCATTCTTCATAAGTTTGGGAAGCGGAGATACAATAAACGCTGCGGCTGCAGGGGCAGCAATAATTGCCACAATCATCATATTCCTTATAGTGGTTTGGGCACAGTCACTCAAGGTTGAAGTGCCATTATCTTTTGGAAAGATAAGGGGATTTGGATTGAGATGGCCCCTCTCATTCTTTTATACTTCAGTAATCCCGGTCATCTTGATTGCTGCTTTGCTTGCTAACGTTCAGTTGTTTGCAACATTGTTGCAGAATTGGTTGGGACATGCAACCTTCCTTGGAGGATTTTCAAATGGGGTTGCTTCAAGCGGACTGGTTTTATGGCTTTCAGGACAGAATCTTGTAGATCATATGATCAGGGGAAGTTTCTCTTGGACCATGATTTTTCATGCCTTGGTTTATGTTTTGGTAATGGTTGGGGGAGCAGCAATGTTCGCAGTATTCTGGGTAAAGACATCAGGACAAGATTCTGCCAATATTGCAAAACAGATATTAAGCAGTGGAATGCAGATACCTGGATTCAGAAATGATCCTAGAATTTTAGAAACTATCTTGGATAGATACATCATGCCTTTGACAGTTATGGGCGGGGCAGCAGTAGGAATATTGGCTGCATCTGCTGACTTGCTTGGAGCATTGGTAAGGGGAACTGGTTTGTTATTGGCAGTTATGATAGTTTACAAGATGTATAATGATATTGCTCAGCAACATGCCTATGACATGCATCCATCACTTAGAAAAGTTATGGGGGCAAAATAATGAATTTTATAGGCTTAGTTCATGCATATCCCCTCGTTAGCATGATTTTATTCTCTTTTTTGATAACTTTGGGTATGACTTTGGCCTATAAGCATTTCTCAAACCAAGAGGAATTGAAATTGTCTAAGGAAAAAACAAAGGAGCTGCAGGCTAAGATGAAGGGGGAGAAAGATCAGACAAAGCTTATGGGATATCAGAAAGAAATGCTTGAGATAAGCATGAATCAGATGAAACATAGCATGAAGCCCATGATGATTACTTTCCTTCCAATTATTGGAATATTTGCAGGGTTAAGATATCTTTATGCGGGAACTCCGAATCTTATGAACTGGAGCTTTAATGTTCCAATATTATGCAAACTGCTTCCAGGAGTATGCAATGGGGCGGGATGGTTTTTGAGTTATATTATATTCAGTATGGTCTTTAGTATAGCCTTGAGAAAGGTTCTTAAAGTACATTAATGTAAGGCAACCGAGGTTTCCTTAACAATCAACCTTCCTAAAAAATTGTAAAATAAATAAAAAAATGGCACAAGATAATGACGCCAATAGACAGATAATTGAATTGCAAATGCTTGATCAACAGCTGAGACAGATGGAAGAACAGGCAAGAATGATTGAGCAGCAGATATATGAGCATGAATCAATGATTCTTAGTCTTGAGAGCATTAAGGGAGAGAAAAATTCTGACATAATGGTTCCCTTGGGTCCCGGATTGTTTGTTCAGGGCAAGATTGACAATACTGACAAAGTGTTCATTCATGTTGGAAACAAGATCATAGCAGATAAGACAGTTGATGAAGCCATAGGCATAATAGAAAAGAGAAGGGATAAGACCATGGTTGCGGGAGACAAAATAAGCACCGGAATGCAGAATGTCCTTGTTAAAATGACCTCTTTGGAATCAAAGGTCAATGCCGGACAGAAACGTCCTCATGATCATTCCTGTGATTGCGGGGAAGAGCATTGTGATGAAGATTGTGAAGATTGTAGCGAACATAAATAATTCTTTAGAAATTTAGTAAAGTTGAATGCAAATAAAATTTCTTAAAATTTTATTGATTTAACACCTAATGAGATGTTTAAGGTTTGATTGATTATTGAATATGGGTGAGCAATAATTTTCCAATATAGATTAATTGGGATTCTTATTGGGGGAAGAGTAAAAACTAGAAGATTATTGTTTCTCAAACTTTTCTTCTTTTTGTTTCCTCTGTTTTTCTAATCTTGCAATGTCTTTATGATAATATTCTGCAAGTTCTTCTTCGCCTGTCTCTTCCGCCTCCTTAAGCTTGGATTCATGAATTTTTATCTGCTCTTCAATTGATTCAATTCCTTTTTCTAGCCTCTTTTTTCGATTCATGATTTAAAACCCCTGGTTTTGTATGAAGTCAATGCTTTATGTTTCACATTATTTTCTAATTCAGATGCATATTTTTTGATCAATTTGATAAGTTTTGTTATCTCTTCCTTATCAATTTTTCCATCAATCTCTTCCCCGTCTCTCACTCTCCTATAAATGTCATAATATTTTTCATATGTCTTTACACTTAACTCTCTCTTAATCATCTCTGCTTGAAATTCTCTGTTGCTAAATTGCCTATTTTTAATAAGGCAGTCAATCATATAGCATACTCTTGCTCTCATAATCAGAGAATAAATATGAGAAATGCTTATGTCTTCTTTATCGACCTCTATGAATGTTTCAATTATTCTGATTATTCTTTTTATGTCCTCAAAGTTCCATTTAAAATTCTTGTAGTTTAATTTGGAATTCTTAAGTTCATCCAGCAGAACTGGATTGATTATAGTTTTCGCTTCTTTTAAAATAGGAAGAGTAATTGCCGGAAGATTTTCAATTGACTTTTTTATTCTTTCAAGTGTAGTGACTCTTACATCCATGTCATCAAAAAGTTTCTTTAGACTTTTGTCTTCATCTTTTGTTATGATTAATACATCGATATCTGAAAGCAGATTGCTTTCATCCCTTGCATGGGAACCAAAAAGATAAACTCCGACTATATTTTCCATATGATCTACCAGCTTTTCTATAATTCGTTTTTTTATGTCATTTATCCCTTCGGGCAGCAGTATAACGACCTGCCTTCCAGAGTACTCTCTAGGAATATAGACTGCGGCGCCATTCCCCATCGCCATCGCTTTTTTAATGATTTTCATGTGATTATAAACTCCTTGAGTTTCTGTCACGCCAAAAACGCCAAGTTAATCGTTTTTAAGTGTAAATACATGTATTTACATATTTATAAATCTTTCATTAAAAATTGTTTCTAGACTATGTTTGATTAAAATTCATGGAAAGTTTAGGTATAAACATAATTGATTCTTGGATAAGGAGATTTAGATTATGTTCATTTCCCTTAATGCACTTTCAACAGAGGATTCTATTGAAGAAATATCAATATTGATGTATCCTCTAGAAATTCTTATTAATATTTCTGCTCTAATCTTCTTGATTATCTTCATTTTTATCTCCTCTAAATCCTTTTCTGGAAATGGCGAAGTTTTGGGGTTTATTTTTTCCCTATAAATTTTTGCTATTTCCCAGCTGTTTTTTATTTCCTTGTTATATTTATTTACTATTTCTGGCAAGTCTATGGCTTTTTCCAATATTCTATGCAAAACTGCGTTTGAAAGATTGCTTATGAACAGATTCAACAGCTTATTTCTATTTTGGCTCATTTTTTATTCCCCCCATTATCAAATTGAATATATGGACATACAATTTCTTATATTTCTTTAAAAAATCTGATTTAGCTAAAAGATTCTTCTTTAGTTTATCTGCATCCATGCCGAATATTTTTTTTATCTTTTCATTTATCAGCTCATTGGAAATTTTCTTATTTTCTATGAATAACAAAATTGCAACCATATTTGTAGTAAGATAGTATTTCTCTTCTCCTGAAAAAAAATCAAAATTATCAATAAGCGGTTTGCTTTTCAAAAGGTGCATGTCAAGAAGAGGATAATTTAATATTCTTTTAATGTTAAATGGTATTCTTTTTTTAGAAACACATTTGCTGAGCATATTCTCATAGAGCGGGTCTGATTCCATGCCTTTTTTTAATTCTTTATTTGACAGCTGGAGGATATGCATTTTAATTCCAAACCGTTCTTCCAAATCCTGTTTTAATCTTGTAATGTTTTCTTTTTGTTCGCTTATTAAAAGAAGGTCTATATCATTAAAATTAAATCCTTGATCTAAAAATGATCCTGTAATTATGATATTCTCAAAATCATGAGCCTTCTTGTTGATTATAGAAAAAATATCATGGATTATTTGAATTTTAATTGGTGGCAGATTAATTATCTGGTAAAGGATCGGTTTTTCAGTTTTTTCAATATCTTCATGAATCAATGGCCTGATGGTCACATAATTTCCAGCGTGAAAACCCGGATTGTTTTTGGAGAGATATATCTGGTCCATCTTGCTTCCCTTGCTTATTCTTCCGATTATTTCCATTATTACGTAATATTACGTAACTATATAAGCCTTTCTATTTTTCTGGTTCTAGCTCCCAGAATCGAAGAAGAATGAGCACCCTGTTTTGATTAAAAATTCTTGGGAATTTTGTATTAAAGTGGGCTATTGATCTAACTAATATCTATGTGCATGAAAATTAGTGAGGAAAATTTTAAAAGAACCTGATAAATATGATTTATGTTGAATGGAGGCTTAAAATGATATCCGATAAAGAAATAAGAAAAACCATAGAAAAACATAGAGAAATCTTCGAAACTCTGGAGAATTATGATAAAACTAGGGAGCTGCCTTTCCAGAGAAAAAGGATAGATGTGACTTTGTCTGTCAGAACCATAAATAAGCTTAGGCAATTAAAGGAAAAGACGGGAAAACCTATTTCAAGGATAATAGAAGAATGTTTTAATTAA
>Ga0180009_10002688_pt1 | contig 20810 bp, 15 predicted proteins | sample OS_PC_MetaG_FD_123537 | JGI IMG/M metagenome (GOLD analysis project Ga0180009, IMG submission 123537) | Groundwater microbial communities from the Aspo Hard Rock Laboratory (HRL) deep subsurface site, Sweden - OS_PC_MetaG | ecosystem: Environmental > Aquatic > Deep subsurface > Groundwater...
CGTCGCCTATCTGTGCGGGCAGGTCGGCGATGGCGAAACCGTCGCCGAGCAGACACGCGACTGCCTGTCGCGGATCGAACGCCTGCTGGCCATGGCCGGATCTTCCCCGGACCGTATCCTGCAGGCGATCATCTGGCTGTCCGACATGCGGGATTTCGACGAGATGAACGCGGTATGGGACGCGTGGGTCCCGAATGGCCACGCGCCCGCCCGCGCTTGCGGGCAAGCGCGACTGGCACGCGATACGCTCAAGGTCGAGATCATCGTGACGGCCGCATGTTCTGAAGGCTCAGGCTAGATCCACACTCCGGAGAGTGACGGCGGGATTTCGAAGCCGCAGGGTTCGCAAGGCCAAGGGCCGTCCGAACTCATGCGAGGCCCCGACTGGAGCGAAGCCTGAAGGGCGTCAGCGTGAAGTCAGATGATGGCGGAGCGCAGCGGCGCGATTTCGAACCCGCAGGGTTCGCAAGGCCAAGGGCCGTCCGAGCTCATGCGAGGCCCCGACTGGAGCGAAGCCCGAAGGGCGTCAGCGTGAAGTCAGATGATGGCGGAGAGAGAGTCCGCAATTTCTCAGGTTCATCGTGTCTCTAATGATTTCAATCAGTCTGACATAATTGTGTAATAACAACATATTACACGGTTTCATCTTCTCAAGGCGTCTCATATGGCCTCATCCCATCTTGCGCCAAATGTGGGGCTGGATGTGGGGCTGGGAAGTGATATGATCCGCTGACTATTTCAAGGTCGACGCTTTGATTGGATCCCGCAATGCTCACCGATGCAGCAGCACGCAAACTTGAACCCAGCTCAAAACCTCGAAGCGATGGAACAGTGCAGGGGCTGCAGTTAATCCCATCAAGAACGAAGGGGCAGGGAAAATGGAACCTGCGTTTCGTATCGCCGGTTACGGGCAAGCGTCGTGACATGGGATTGGGCAGTTACCCCGAAGTGAGCATTGCAGCAGCAAGAAGGGCGGCCTGGGAAGCCCGAGATGTCATCGCGGCCGGTGGAGATCCACTCGAGGCGAAGCGAGCCGCGGAGTTGGAACGCCGAATGCAAACCTCAATGCCAAGTTTCGAGCAGGCGGGGCGGCAGGTCTTCGAAGAGCTCAAGCCCGGTTTCAAGAACGTGAAACACATTCAGCAGTGGATCGGAACGCTCGAGACCTATGTTTTTCCGAAGCTGGGGCGGCGACCAATCAGTGAGCTTCGGGCTTCTGACTTTGCCGATGTGCTACGGCCGATCTGGCTTAGCAAACCAGAAACGGCATCAAGAGTGCGGCAGCGCTGTGACACTATCATGAATTGGTGTGCCGCCCATGATTACATCATCGCCAGCCCGGTTCAGAATGTCGACCGTCTGCTACCCAAGCAGAAAGGCAAGCGCGAGCGCGTCCAACATCACCCGGCCGTACCCTGGAGGGAGATCCCGGCTTTTGCTGAACGGGTGTTGCGGGCCGGCAAACCCACCATGGGCAAACTGGCTTTGGAATTCCTCATCCTGACTGCTACCCGTTCCGGTGAGGTCAGGCATATGGAGTGGTCGGAGATCGATTGGGAGGCTGCAATCTGGACCATTCCGAAGGAGCGTATGAAAGCCGGTGTGGCCCACCGTGTTCCCCTGTCGCTACGGGCGATGGATATCCTTGTCAGGAGGCGGCCAGAACAGGATTTTTCGCCCTTCGTGTTTCCATCCCGAAACGGGCAAGCGCTTTCGGACATGGCGCTTACCAAGGCGTTGCGCGACGCCAACGTGGAAAGCGACACGCCCGGACGCGTCGCCACCGCACATGGCTTCCGTTCATCCTTCCGCGACTGGGCCTCAGAGAATGGATATCAACGAGATGTTGCGGAACGAGCCCTTGCCCACACCATCGCCAGCGCCACCGAAGCGGCCTATCATCGGACGGATCTGCTGGAGCAGCGGCGCGAGATGATGGAGCGGTGGGTGATCGCTTCGAGGCTCGAATAGTCGAAGGGATTCGGGAGCTAAATGAATGACTGACGCTATCTTCCTGCATTTAACAAGTCAGCCTAGTGATGGACGTTTCAAAGATGATTCAATAATCACACTTCAGCGGTTACGACCAATCGATCGGGCACAAGGACTTTCGAGGCAGGTTTGATCGACGCGGGCAGAGTGTGTGTCTGCCGGCAGCAGCTTTGGCGACAAATAGGGATGGAACTTCGCAAATAGCAAACTCGGCTCCTGCTCAAAGAGATTGACCTGTTAATCTGACCGTCTATCTGCATGGATGCCATGTGAATTCTCATTGGCAGGATGCTTGGGCGTTGGGCTGTTCAACTGCGTTCGAGCGCCGTGGAATGTCGACCCTTGCGCCTGCGGTGCGGTGTAGAGATGCAGAATGTCAAAATTTCATCCCTGCACCAAACCCATCATCTAGCACCTTCGCTCAACCTACTATGGCAGTGACGCTATCCGCCAATTCGGCTACGATTCTATCGATGTCCTGTGATGTCGCGATATAGGGTGGAGCGATCAGGATGTGATCTCCGTTTTGACCGTCAAGTGTGCCGCCCATCGCGTAGACCAACAGTCCGCGAGCCATGGCGGCATTGCGTATTTCGGCATGAATCCGGCGCGACGGTTCAAGGCAGGCCTTGGTCCGTCGATCGGCAACCAGTTCGATTGCATGAAACAGACCGCGGCCTCGGATGTCGCCAACATTCGGGTGTAATCCCAGCGCCGCCTCCAGCCCCTCACGCAATCGTTTGCCCTGCAGCCGGACATTGGCCAGAAGATCGCGGTTCATGATCGCGCGCTGGACCGCGAGAGCTGCCGCACAGGCCACGGGATGGCCCACGAAAGTGTGGCCGTGCATGAACGCGCCGGACCCTTGTGCAAAGGCATCAAACAGTTGCTGCGAGCACAGAACGGCGCCGAGCGGCACATAGCCCGCCCCCAGGCCCTTGGCTACAACCAGGATGTCCGGCCGCACTTGCTCCTGTTCACACGCATGCAATGTGCCGGTACGACCCATGCCGCACATGACCTCGTCAAGGATAAGCAACACGCCGTAGCGGTCGCAGATTTCGCGAATGCGAGCGAAATAGCCAGGCGCAGGCGGAACGCAGCCGAGCGTGGCGCCGACAACGGTTTCCGCCACGAAACACGATACCCGCTCGGGCCCGACGCGCAGGATTTCCGCCTCCAGCAGATCAGCGGCGCGCCGACCGTAATCTTCGGGGGTCTCGTCGACGCCACTGAGCCGGTAGTCCCAGCAAGGCGCGATATGCGAGGTCGAGGGCAACATTACGCCCTGGTAGGTCGCTCTGCGCCAGGCGTTTCCACCCGCCGACAGGGCCCCGAGCGTATTGCCGTGATAGCTTTGCTCCCGCGCAATGATGTGCTGGCGCTCCGGCTGGCCGCATTCCCTGTGATATTGATGCGCCATTTTCAACGCAGTCTCGATTGCTTCGGATCCGTCGCAAAGGAAGTAGACGCGCGTCAGTCCGTCCGGGGCGCGGGAGATGAGAAGATCTGCAAGGTCCTCCGCGGCGTCTGTGGTGAAGAAACTGGTGTGGGCATAGGCCAGCCGAGCGGCTTGGTCGCTGATAGCCTCGACGACCTCGGGATCGCCATGCCCCAGGCACGATACGGCTGCACCGCCGCAAGCATCCAGATAGCGACGACCCGTCTGGTCGAAGATCCACACGCCCTCGCCGTGGCTTGCGCGCGGCGGTATGTGCCGTGCCGACCGGTGGAAGATATGACTGTGCCTGGCGGGATCGAGGGTCTCGGTCATGGCGTGGCTCCGAAGCGGGGTCAAAGGGCGGCTGGGCGCGCGATTGTGTTGAAACGGTCGGGATGAAAGGACGTCAGATCAATCCGGCTCTGCCCGCGGAGGATGAGCTCGGAAAGCGTTTCGCCGACGCCTGGCCCCGTGGCGAAGCCATGGCCGGAAAACCCGTAGGCGTGGATGAAGCCGTCATGGCCTGCGGATGTGCCGATCACCGGCAGCCCGTCCGGCGTGTTCGCTTCGAGCCCGGTCCATGACCGCAGCAAGGCGGTATGAGTAAGCGCGGGGATCAGGTTGCGCATCAAGGCGGGGGTTCTGGCAAACGTTGTTTCGTCAGGGTGACTGCGGATCCCGCCCGGATCGATGTGTCCCTGTCCACCTCCGAAAATGACGTTGCCACGCACGCTCTGCCGCAGGTAGATGTCGCCGCTCACCAATCCGAGAACCGGACCAATGAACCTGGCTGTCGGTTCGGTCACGAACATCTGTGGCGCCCTGGTCACGGTCGGCGCGGCTGCACCAAACGGCAGGCCGAGCGACGCAGCCCAGGCGCCGGCGGCGTTGACCACGACATCTGCCTCCAGCGCATTGAAATTCGCTCCGGAAACACGGAACCCGCCGCCCTGCAATCTATCAATTGCGGTGACGGCAGACCCCTCCAGCACACTTGCGCCCAGCGCGCGGGCAGCGCGTGCAAAGGTTGGGGCGACGAGGCGGGGGTTGGCAAACCCGTCGCCCTTGCACAATGATGCGCCGACGATATCGCTTGCCAGCCAGGGAAAGCGGCGCATCAGTTGCGTGCGGTCAAGAAGCTCGACATCCAGATCATGGGCGCGACCGATGTCGAACCAGCGGGTCAGTGTGTCCATTTCGGCGGACGAACGGGCGATCTTGAGGTGGCCGGGAGCTTCGAAATCGCAGTCATGGCCAATCAGTTCTGCCAGGCGATTCCAGATCGTCCGGGATCGCATCGCCAGCGGCAATTCCGACGGATCGCGACCATGGCACCGCACGCCGCCGAAGTTCACGCCGCTCGCCTGCCCGCCGACTGTGCCACGTTCGACAATGGTGACGTCGCAGCCTGACCGGGCGAGGAAAAAGGCCGTGGCTGTCCCCACGATACCGGCGCCGATAATGCAGACGCGTGGGAGACGGGCGTGGCCATGCATGGCAAAACTGTTCACTCTACCGCACCCTTCTCGACGATCAGTTGAGAACCGGGAATCGGCTTGATGGGCGCCTGGGCGCGCAGATGCCCGACGTCGCCCGGGGTTCGGCCCAGCTGGGCTGTCAGGAGCCCGGCGGCGATCTGGCCACAAAGTCTGCCCTGACATCGCCCCATGCCGCAGCGGGACATGGCTTTGAGGCGATTGACATCGGCGGGTTGCCAATCGGTGATCGCCCGGCGAAGGGCGCTGGCGGAGATGCCCTCGCAACGGCAGACAATCGTCTCGTCAGGAAGCGACGCAATCCGGTGTTGCGGGAAGGGGAATGCCTGCTCCAGCCCGCGGCGAAACCGGTCCTGCCGCGAGAGCTTGCGCCTGAGTACAGCGCGGCGCGACGCGTTGTCACGGTGTTTCAGGTCGGCGAGCAGCGCCCATGCCGCCAGTTCTCCGGCGAATTCAGCAGCGTGGCCGCCCCGGATGCCGGCCATGTCGCCGGCAAGATATGCGCCTGCGACCGACGTGCGGCCCTCTGGATCGGTCTCGATCAACCATTGCCCGCTTTCGGCGTTATGGCGACTGCGGCAACCGAGAAGCTCGGCCAGCTGCTGTTCGGATTTGAGCCCGTGGCCGATCGCAACGGCGTCACCGTCGATCTGGCCAGAGCTGGTGGAAGAAGACCAATGAACGCGCATACCCGTGTCTGTAGCCTCGATCCGGTCGGCATGGGCGCCCTCAATGACGGGAATGCCGCGCAGGCGAAGGGCTGCCGCCATGGCAAGCCCCCGCAGCGCCACGGCCGGCCGCGCAGCGAGCATAGGCGCCGCGCGCAACTTGGCGGCAAATGTGGACGCGTCGATGACGGCCGCCGGGCGACCGCCCTCCTTGGCATATTGCCAGGCGACGAGATAAAGCAACGGGCCGGAGCCTGCAAATACTGGCCGGCGGCCGACAAGGCTGGCCTGTCCCTTGAGCATCACCTGGGCTCCGCCCATCGACCATACGCCGGGCAGTGTCCAGCCCGGCATCGGCAAGATGCGGTCCATCGCGCCGGTCGCAAGAATGACGGCATCGCAATTATGTGCGCCCTGCCCCCCGTCTGCATCCTGGTGAAGCAGGCGAAAGCCGCCATGCTCCTGCTTCATGATGTTCCAAACCAGCGTTCCGCTGCGATGGTCAATGCGGTCAGCTACGGCCTCGAAATCCGAATGCAGTGCCATCGCGCGCACCGCATCCGGGCCATACAGGCGGGCAGGTGACAGGACGGTGCGCAAAGGCGGCGGTGGGCGGCGATAGATCTGGCCGCCGGGTTCGGGCGCTTCATTGAAAAGCACGGGCCGCAATCCGGCAGCGGCCAATAGACCCGCCGCGCGCATGCCGGCCGGGCCGCCGCCGACAATCGCTATGCGCGGGGTCTCCGTTTCATTGCCCATGGTCGAGATTCGTCACTATGGCCATGCCGGCTTCGGCGAGGGTTGAGCAGGCCCGAACACGGCGCCCGTCGGCCAGAGTGATCCAGCAGTCCTGGCAGGCCCCCATGCCGCAGAAACCGGCGCGAAGATCGCCGCCTGCCTCGGCCCGCCGCAAGGCGCCACGGTGCATGATCAGGACACTCAGCAGCGTGTCGCCGTCCAGCCCTGTCACCGCGCGACCGTCGATTGAAAGGGCAATCAGGGCCCGGTCGGATCCGGCATTGATGCGATGGAAGGTAACGCAAGGATTTTGCATTGACGTGGTCAGGCGCGCCAGATCGTGCGGCTCTGTTCCCGCATGAACTGCTGCACGTAGTAGGGTCCAAGACCGCCCTTGGATGACACGCCCGATCCCTTCCAGCCACAAAATGTTTGTATGCCCGGCCACGCGCCGGTGGTCGCGCCGCTGGCGCGGTTGGCGTAGAGTGCACCAGCCTCGGCGCGGTCCAGGAACAGCTGCAGTTCCTCCTCGTCGGTGGCGTAGCAACCCGCTGTCAGTCCATAGAGAGTGTTGTTTCCGTCCGAGATCGCATCCGCCAGTTCGTCAAATGTCTGGACGCTCAGGAAGGGCAGGAAGAGTTCGTCGCGGTTCAGACGGTGATCCGGCGCAAGACCGGTAACGATTGTCGGCTCGACATAGGCGCCATGGTCATGGATGCCGCCGGTCAACCGTCCGCCGCCAGCCAGAATCCGGCCGTCCCTGCGCGCTTCGGCGCAGGCGGTCTCGAAACGGGCAAGGGCTGCGGCATTGATCACCGGGCCCATGAAGACATCTTGTTCCGATGGGTCGCCGATGCGCAGCTGGGCCGTGCGATCCAGCAGCTTGGCGATGAAGGCGTCATGGATTGCAGCGGCAACATAGACTTTCGAGCCGGCGGAGCACTTCTGGCCCTGCAGGCCAAAAGCGGAACGCATGACACCCTCTGCGGCGGCATCAAGATCGGCGCTGCTGGTCACATAGGTCGGGTTCTTGCCGCCCATCTCGATGATCAATGGCCGGTTGTAGCGGCCGCTTGCAACGCTGCGCAAAAGCCCCATGCCGACGCGATGGCTGCCGGTGAAGGCAATGCCGTCGATGCTGGGGTGGTCGGCCAATGCTTGGCCGGTCGCCGCACCGCCGAAGACCATGTTGATGACGCCCGCCGGCAAGCCCGCCGCTTCGGCCGCCTCGATCAGCAACTTGCCGGTCAGGCCGGCAGCTTCGCTGGGCTTGTAAACCACACTGTTGCCGGCGACCAGAGCCGCCGAGATCATGTTGACCGACAGCGCCAGAGGGAAGTTGAAAGGGGAGATGACGGCAAAGACACCAACCGGCAGCAGCCGATCGCTGGTTTCCTCATTGTCGAAAGCGCGGGCCAGCGGGCGAACGAAGCCGGCATTCTCTTCCATCTGATCGCAGTAATAGCGGGCGAGATCCACCGCCTCCTCGGCCTCGCCGACGGCTTCCATGCGGGACTTGCCGACCTCGAGCAGGCAGGCGACGGCGAGATCATACTTGCGGGCGTCCAGCACATCGGCGAAGCGGCGCACCGCGGCGATGCGCTTCGCCAGCGGCAAGGCGGCCCAGGCCGGCTGTGCTGTCTTGGCGGCGATGACAGCCTGATCCACCGTCTCGGCACCGGCCGACGCGAAGCGGCCTAGCAGCAACCGGTTGTCGATCGGACAGACGACATCATAGACTCCGCCGCCGTTCACCGAGGCGCCGTTGATGAAGTGGTTCCATTCCTGACCCAGAAGGCCGGTGCGTGCTTCCGGGATCATCCGATCGAGGAGGGCGTGAACGCCGGAGAAATCCGCGCGGATGTTGGAATATGTGACGCGGGGCAGGTCGGGTGTCTGGGTCATCGGGATATCCTTGTCTCTCGGGCGCTGCAGGTCAGGCTGTTGTGTCGTCTTCAAAACCGTAGTCACGGCGTGCCGCATCGCGGCTGATCAGCCCCGCGTCTATGTCGGCGAGGATCTGCGCGCGGGTGCGTTCGGCCGGATCCCCGTACCCGCCGCCTCCGGGGCTGATATGAGTGACCGTGTCGCCCTGAACGAGGAATTCCACGTCGCCGATGGCGTAGGGCAGGCGCCGCTCGCCTGCCTTTCCGCGGTTGATGACCCATCCGCCGCCGTCAGCGGGCATGCCGCCCATCAGCCCTTGCGGTGTGATCACCGATTTCTGCGAGGTATGGTGGAACAGTGGCTTCACGCCGAGCACCTTGTATTCCAGGATCTGTCCCATGCCGCCGCGCCAGCGCCCCGCCCCGCCTGTATCGGTGGCAAACTCTCGCCTGAGATACAGGACCGGGGCTTCGATTTCGGTAGCCTCGATCGGTGGAATTGGGCAATTGGTGACGTGGCAGGACATCACATCGATGCCGTCGGCGCGGGCCGTCGCGCCGATACCGCCCGGCACCACCTCGGAGGCGACGCCGATTTCACCGGTGTCGAGATTGGGCGCCACGGTGGAGTTGTAGAGGCAGCCGCAACTGTCGGCCATTGCCCGTTCGGGCGCGGCCTGCGCCACGGCGCCCATCACCAGATCGACGATCGAATGACAGACGATCATGCGCTGGAAGCATGCGGCCGGCAATTGCGCGTTCACCAGCGTGCCCTTCGGCGCGATGACATGAACCGGCGCCTTGCAGCCCTCGGTGTTGGCGATGTCGGGATCGGTGATGCATTTCATCACGTAATAGGTGGCGGCCATGGTGGCCGACAATGGCGCGTTGATTGGCCCGTCGATCTGTGGGTCGGTGCCGGTGAAGTCGAAGGTCACCTCATCGCCGGCAACCGTCATTTTCAGCACGAGCTTGAACGGGCCGCCCTTCGCGCCGTCATCGAGGATGGCTTCCTCGTGACAATAGACGCCGTCGGGAATGGCCAGAATTTCGGCGCGGGTACGCCGTTCGGATTGCAGGATCAATTCGTCGAAGCAATCGAGGATCGTGTCGACGCCGTAGTTTTCGAAAAGCTCGCGGAATTCGCCGGCGCCAACCTGGATGCCGGCTGTCTCGCCCATCAGGTCGTTTTCGAGAATGCTGGGCACGCGCGAGTTGTTCAGGATCAGCGCCATAAGCGAATCGTCGCGCACGCCTTCGCGGAAAAGCTTGAGCGGCGGAATGCGCAGGCCTTCCTGCCAGATCTCCACGCCCCAGCCGCGAGTACCCATCCACATGGCACCGATGTCCATGTGATGCACGTTGAGCGCGGTGAATCCGACGAGCTGATCGTCGTGGAACACCGGGTGAAAGGCGATGATGTCATTGGTGTGGTGGGATGAGAGCGATTCACCACCGGCATAGGGATCATTGGTCACGACCACGTCGCCCGGTCGCCAGCTGTCGAGCGGGAAATAATGGTCGAGCACGGTTCGTAGCGTGATACCGATGCAGTTCAGATGGATCGGGATGCTGGCGCTTTCGGCAAGCAGCCGGCCCTTGCCGTCAAAAAGTGCTGCGGAACAATCCTCCATCTCCTTGATGATGTAGGAGGTTCCGGACCGGATCATGCGCTGAGCGATCTGCTCCGCGATCATTGTCAGCGCGTTGCGCACGATCTCCAGTGTGATCGGGTTGACCGGTGTGGCGGAACGTAGGGCAGAAGTTGTCATCGGCGTGGTCTCCCGGACATGGATCAGCGTACAGTCTTGGTGATATGAGCGTGACGCCAGGCGTCCCAAGTCGCATGCCATCCGGGCAGGATGACGCAGGTCGATCCGGGATATTCGACAATGGCAGGCCCCTCGATCTCGGCGCCTGCGGTGATTTCGGTAAACCGGTAGACCGGCCATTCGGTAGCCGCAGCGTTGATGCCGTGCAGCACCAGACGGTGTCCCGCGGCCACCGGCGCCGAAGCAGTTGGCGAATGGGAAGGCCAGGGAAGGGCAGGCGGCTGGCTGGTGCCAGTAACCCGCAGATTGACGATCTCTATGGCGTGATGATCCAGCTGATAGCCATAGACACGGGCATGCTCGGCGTGGAAGCGGCCAGCCAACTGGATGAGCGTGTCGGCGGTGATCGGATCGGATGGAAGCGGCAGTGTCAGCTCATAGGCCTGGCCGCGATAGCGCAGGTCGATGGCGCGCAGGATCTGCACCGCCTCGGCGGGAACCGACTGGTCGAGCAACGCTTGACCGGCTTCCTCCACCAATGCCGCGTAGCCCTGGTCGATCGCGGATGCATCCGCTGTCTCCAGTGACAATACCCGGGTGCGAACGATGTCGTGGCGAACTTCGGCGGACAACAGGCCCGATGCCGATACATTGCCGGGCGCGGCCGGGATCAGAACCCGGTCCATGCCGATGGCTTCGGCAAGGCTGACGGCATGCAAGGGACCGGCGCCACCAAAGCCGATCAAGGTGTAGCCGCGCGGGTCGATCCCGCGCTGGACCGAGACAAGCTTGATGGCATTGACCATGTGTGCCTCTGCAATCGCAAGCACGCCGAGCGCCGCCTCCTCGACGGAAAGCCCCAACGGACCGGCGATCTTGTCGCGCATGACCTGCTCCGACAGATCCTTTCGCAGCACCCGGTCTCCATTGAGAAAGAAGTCGCCGTTGAGACGTCCGCATAGAAGATTGGCGTCGGTGACGGTCGGGTTTTCGCCGCCCTGGCCATAACAGGCGGGGCCTGGCACCGAACCGGCGCTGCGCGGACCGACCTTCAGGCCGCCGCCGCTGTCGACCCAGGCAATGGAGCCGCCGCCCGCGCCGATGGTGACCAGATCGAGCATCGGCAACAAGACCGGGTAACCGGCCAGTTTTCCGCGTGTGGTCGAGAAGGGTACGCTGTCGGAAATCAACGCCACGTCCGAAGACGTGCCGCCCATGTCGAAAGTTATGGCATCGGTGATGCCGGTTGCCCGGGCCAGTGCGTTGCCGCCGACAATGCCCGCCACTGGTCCGGAGTGTGTGACGGCGGCAGGCAGGGTCTTGGCCAGGTCGAAGCTCATGATTCCGCCATTGCCACGCATGATGAAGGGAGTGCGCTGCACTCCATTTTCGCGCAGCCGGCCAGCCAGGCCATCCAGATGCGCAATCATCGGCGCCATGACGAAGGCATTGAGGACCGTGGTCGAGGTACGTTCGTATTCGCGAAACTCGCGCGCGACGTCACTTGACAGTGTAACGGGCACGCCGGGCAGCTCCTCGGCCGCAATCTCTGCCAGGCGGCGTTCATGGATCGGATTGGCATAGGCATTGAGCAGGCAGACGGCGATGGCGACGGCGCCTCTTTCGCGCAGCACACGCATTTCCGCGCGCGCCGCCGCTTCGTCGAGCGCCGTCACGATCTCGCCCTTGTGGTTGATCCGCTCGGGAACACCAAGACGCATTGCGCGTGGCACCAGCGGTCGCTGCGGGCGCCAGTGAATGTCATAGATGTTGGGCTTGCGAACCGCGCGGCCGATCGCCAGCACATCACGGAAACCACCGGTGGTCAGCAGGCCGATTGGCATGTCCTGCTCCTCGACGATGATATTGGTGACCAGGGTGGTGCCATAGTGGAACGCCACCGGATGTCCCGCCTCAAGCTTACCCGCCTCGGCAAGAATACGCCGCACACCATTGAGGATGCCGATTGAGAGATCCTCCGGGGTGGTGGGCACCTTGAGGGTATGAAAGCTGCCGGCATCCCTGTCGAGCAGCACGATGTCGGTATGGGTGCCGCCGGTGTCGACCCCGATCTGAAGTGTCATGGAGTGTGTGTCCCCGCATCTGCCTCGCAGCTGCTTTGCGAGGAAAGTTTTCAAATGTGCGATTATCGTACATATGGGCGATATACGCACCGGAATTATTATGTGTTTGACCGAATGCTGTCAATTGCGATTCTTGATCAATTGCCGGGCATTGACGCCGTCTTGCGTCCGAACCCTCACGACTTGGCTTGCCTGGCCGCAGGTTGCGGGCAATAAGTGACCGGCATTGCAAAGTTCGCATGACAACAAATTTTCGAGGGGAAACTCAGCGTGGGCAACCAGCAGGGCGGGGAATTCCGTGATGGCGATATTCTTCAGACATTGACGCGGGGACTCTCAGTCATCGCCTGCTTCGATCGTCTGCACCCGCGCATGACTCCGACCGAGGTCGCGCGCCGCGTGGGCCTGACGCGCGCTGCGGCTCGTCGTATCCTGCTGACGCTTGTCTCGACCGGTCACGCCCGTACCGATGGAAAGCAGTTTGAGCTTACGGCCAGGATCCTGGAGCTGGGCTATGCCTATTTGTCATCGTTCGGCCTGCCCGAGGTGGCGCGGGCGGCGATGGAGGATGTGGCCCGCCAGCTTGGAGAAAGCTGCTCCATGGCGGTCCTGGATCATGGCGACATAATATATGTAGCTCGGGTTCCGGCGCAACGATTGATGAAGCAGGTGCTGGACGTTGGCGGGAGGTTGCCGGCCCACGCCACGGCGCTTGGACAGGTTCTGATGGCCGCGCTGCCCGACGATGAATTGAACGCATTGTTGGAGGCAAACCCGCTGTTCCCGCTTACCGAGCATACGATTACCGATCGCAAGGTTTTCCTGGAACGCATGGAGCAGGTCCGCAAGCAGGGTTACGCCTTGGTCGATGAGGAGCTCGAACTGGGTGTCCGCTCGATCGCTGTGCCCGTGCACGATCGCCGCAACCGTGTGATCGCGGCGATGAATGTCGGCGCCGATGCCCGCAGGGTATCACTGGAGGAAATGTCGGACCGAGTTCTGACCGCCCTGCGCCGTGCAGTCAATGAAACGGAACGTCCGATCGGTCACCTTTAGAACGAACGAGGCGAACGATTCGGGGCCGGACACCGGGACCCCTGAGTCCATCCTGCCTTTCTGACGGCCAAGCCGTCCCCCTCCACGCAGTCTTGATCTCACAATCCGCAGTGTTGCTCCCGTTGGTCGGCGGGTTGTCGATTTGCGTCGTGACGACTTGACAAGAACAGCCAAGCCACCCATTGTGCCGTATATCGCACAAACGTGCGTATATCGCACTTTAGTTCGAGGCGGGGGAGACGCATTTGACGCGGGCCGAGGATCAGTCGCCATTGCTGGAGATCGACAACCTTGTCGTTGAATTCGGGCGGGTCGGTTCCGTGCGGCGGGTGGTCGATGGTGTCAGCCTGCAACTGGCAGCCGGCGAGACGCTCGGCATCGTTGGTGAATCCGGTTGCGGGAAAAGCATCCTGTCTCTTTCGGTACTCGGTTTGCTTCCGAGCGGCGCGCGGGTGGCCGGGGGCCAGATCCGCCTGGCGGGGGAGTCGCTGACCGGATTGTCCGAGCGTTCGCTCCGCCAGATCCGCGGCAACGAGATCAGTATGGTGTTTCAGGAGCCAATGACTGCGCTCAATCCTGTCATCGCCATCGGCGAACAGATCGCGGAAGTATTTCGTACGCACCAGAACGCGCCTCGCAAGGCCGCCCGGCTGTTGGCGGTTGAAGCCTTGCGCGCCGTCGGCGTCGGATCACCCGAGACGCGGGTGCGCAATTATCCTGCTCAATTGTCGGGTGGAATGCGCCAGCGGGTGATGATCGCCATGGCCCTGGCGTGCCGTCCCAAAGTGCTCATCGCCGACGAGCCGACGACTGCGCTCGACGTCACGATTCAAGCCCAAATTCTCGAGCTCTTCCGCGAGTTGCGGCAGGAGTTCAATACGTCCGTGCTGTTTATCAGCCATGACCTTGGCGTTATCGCCGAGGTCGCCGATCGCGTGGCGGTGCTCTATTGTGGCGTTGTCGTGGAAGAGGCGCTGACCGCTGATCTGTTTGACAACCCTCGTCATCCCTACAGCCGGGGCCTGCTGGCAGCACTGCCGCAACCGGACGCCGAGGAGGTTCCGGAGCAATTGTTCGAGATCACCGGCACGGTTCCCGCGCCGGATGCGCTGCCCGACGGATGCCGGTTCAATCCCCGTTGTCCGCTGGCAACGGATCGTTGCCGAAGCGAGGCGCCGCCATTCTTGACCGTGGGGCCCGCACACCGGGTCGCCTGCTGGGAGGCCGGACATGGTCAGTGAACCGTCTTCCCGCCTTCTCACCGTGCGCGGATTGTCCAAACAGTTCCGTTTGCCCGGTAATCTTTTTCAGCGCAATGCGCGGGTCGTGCATGCGGTTGACAATGTCTCGCTGACCCTCGATCGCGGCGAGACACTCGGGATCGTCGGCGAGTCCGGTTGCGGCAAGTCGACACTCTCGCGCGCGCTGTTGCGGTTGATCGAGCCGAGTGCCGGATCGATCCGCTTTCGCGGCCGCGATATCATGGATCTGTCTCCGGCCGAGATGCGGCACGAGCGGCGGCACATGCAGATCGTGTTCCAGGATCCGTTCGGGTCGCTCAATCCGCGCATGACCGTGCGCGACCTGATAACCGAGCCGCTGCGCGCGCACTCGAGCGATGCTGCCGCCGATTGGCAGGACCGCATTATCGAGGCGCTGGAGGCGGTCGGGATGGATCGCCATGTGCTCGACCGCTATCCCCATGAATTTTCCGGCGGCCAACGCCAACGTATCGGCATAGCCCGGGCAATGGTTCTCAACCCGGAGCTTCTGATTGGTGATGAGCCGGTCTCGGCGCTGGATGTTTCTGTTCGGGCGCAAATCCTGAATCTGCTCAAGCGCCTGCAGCGGGAAACCGGCACCGGCTACATCATTGTCAGTCACGATTTGGGAGCGATCCGCTACGTCTGCCACCGGGTCGCGGTGATGTATCTTGGCCGGATTGTCGAGGAAGGACCGGTTGACGCTGTTTTCCGCGATCCGCAGCATCCATATACGCGCGTCCTTGTCGCCGCGGTTCCGGTTCCCCGGATGCACGGCCGGCGCTTGTACTTGCCGTTGGTTGGCGAAATGCCGTCGCCATTGGCGCCGCCGCCGGGATGCCATTTCCACACCCGCTGTCCAGTTGCCATCGGCCGCTGCAAGACCGAGTCGCCCCAGCTGGTGGAGATCGGCGGCGGTCGCCGGGCTGCCTGTCACCTGCTGACGCCTGGAGCGGATCCGGTGTCTCTGCCATCCACCTTGCCGTCTCCCCTTCCGACAGTTCCCGGATCAGAGACAGCCAGCATGAGGGCATCTCTAAGCCCGATCACCTCGTCCAACAACAACGGAGTACGCTAGCATGACGATATTTTCCAGATTGGTCGGTGCGACATTTGTCGCGCTGGTCGCCCTAGCCGGGGGTGCGGCCTACGCCGAAGACGGACCAGGCACCTTGATTGTCGTGCAGTCCGCCGAGCCGGTGGGGCTCGACGCGATGCAGAACAACCTGCAGCATTCGCTCAATGTTGCCTTCAATATCGAAGACCGGTTGTTCGAGCCGCTTGAAGATGGCAGCGTTGCTCCAGGTCTGTCGGCCAGCTGGGAATTCCCGGACGACACGACGCTGGTTGTCAAGTTGAAGCCCGGTCTCACCTTCCACAACGGCGAACCGGTCAACGCCGAGGCCGTACGTTATTCCTACGAGCGTCTGCTCAGCGCCGACCTCGCATCGCCCCATGCCGGGCGTATGCAGCAGATCGAGGCCGTGAGCGTCATCGATGACCTGACGGTGGAATTCAAGACCAAGGCACCATTCGCCCCGATCCTGCATCTGATGAGCTACTACTTTCCGATCGTCCCGCCCGTTGCCACGGCAGCGGTGACGAAGGACGAGTTCAATCAGGCGCCGATTGGCGCGGGTCCCTACAAGCTGGAAAGCTGGACGCGTGGCGGCGATATCGTTCTGACGGCGTTTGACGGGTACTGGGCCGGCCGTCCGGCCTATGACAAGGTGATCTTCCGCACCATCCCGGAGGAAAGCGCGCGAGTAGCATCCTTCCTGACCGGCGAAAGCCACATCATCGAAGGTGTCTCCGTTCGCAGCCAGGCAACGATCGACAAGTCCGGCAAGGGAACATTGACCGACAGCATGGGTGTCATGCCCTATGTCGGATTGAATACGCTGAAGGGACCGCTTGCCGACCAGCGTGTTCGCCAGGCAGTCAACTACGGCGTCAACAGGGCGTTGATCAAGGCCGCCTTGTTCAATGACCGCGGCATGCTGGCCGCCGGGCCAATCAGCCCGCGTACCTTTGGTGCGGATCTGGCCCTGGAGGCATATCCCTATGATGTCGAGAAGGCCAAGGCATTGCTTGCCGAAGCAGGTTTGCCCGATGGTTTCGAGACAAAGCTGAGCTATCCAACCAACATGACCCAGGTGCAGGAGCAGGCCCAGGCGATTGCCGCCGATCTGGACAAGATCGGAGTCAAGGTCACGCTCGAACCCCTCGATCGCGCAGTCATGTGGGAGAAATACAAGAACAAAGAACACGAGATGTACATCTACTGGTGGGATGACAATCCGGAACCGGACCGGTATGTCTACTCTCTGTTCAACTCCAACAGCCGCGATTACTACTACAACAACGCGGAAACCGACGCGCTGCTGGACAAGGGACGTTCTACCCTGAACCGCGACGAACGGGCCAAGATCTACGGTGAAATTGACCGTAAGCTCTATGAAGAGGCTCCGTGGATTTTCCTCTATATCATCCCGGAAACCTACGCGGTGGCGCCATCTGTGGATTACGTCGGTCGCCGTGACGGCTTCCTGCTCGCGCAGTTTGCAAAGCCTGCCGCAGCAAATTGATCAAGCCGACGGCGCGGGTCATTTCCCGCGCCGTCAACCGACTCCCAATCCGTGGCGGGCTGTGCCTTGCCTTCCATCCGCCGGTTGGCGGTTGGCCGCGACCGATTGCTACAGACCCTCAGGAGGGCCGCGATGCTACGCTACATACTCACGCGACTTGGTCACACCGTCCTGGTGATCTTCGGGATTTCGATCGTCAGCTTCATCTTCCTGCACCTGTCGGGTGATCCTGTGGGGCTGATACTGCCGCAGGATGCCACGCTCGAACAGATTGCGGCCTTGCGGAAAAAGATGCTGCTCGATGACCCTATTTACCTTCAGTATTTCCGCTTTCTGACATCAGCACTGCAGGGCGATCTCGGGCGATCGATCTACAGCCATCAACCGGTGGTGGGAATGATACTGGAACGGATGCCGGCAACATTGGAACTGGCTTTCGCCGCGCTTGCCATAGCGCTTGCCGTTGCCATTCCCGCTGGGGTTCTGTCAGCGGTCAAGCGTGGCACCTGGATTGACACCATCAGCATGAGCCTCGCGTTGATCGGATTGTCGATGCCCCATTTCTGGCTGGGGATCATGTTCATCATGGTCTTTTCAGTTCAGCTCGGTTGGTTGCCGACCTCGGGGCGGGGCACTTTCCTGCAGCTGATCATGCCGTCGCTGGCGCTCGGCGTTTCGCTGATTGCCCTGTTCGCGCGGTTGACGCGCTCGGCCATGCTTGAAGTTCTCGGACAGGATTATGTCCGCACAGCACGGGCCAAGGGCCTGTCCGATTTCTCGGTGATCGGCAAGCATGCGCTTCGCAACGCGCTGATCCCGCTCGTGACAGTCATCGGCATGGAATTCGGGTTCCTGCTCGGCGGCGCGGTCATCATAGAGACGGTTTTCGCCTGGCCAGGTGTCGGTAGGCTGATTGTGCAATCGATCCTTGATCGTGACTATCCGGTGGTTCAGGCGGCCGTAATGATGCTGGCGATAGTCTTCGTGACCGTGAATTTTGTCGTGGACCTGCTTTATGTATGGCTCGATCCCAACATCAATATAGACGGGAGTGCAGCATGACCCTTTCATCTGGACTGGTGCCAGATCCCGGGCCAAAGGCAAAAGCCACGCTTGCGGGATCTGGACCTTTGGCCAGTCTGGTTCGAGAACTGCTTCTCAGCCGCAGTGCGGTGATCGGCGGGACCGTTCTCATGCTCGTTATACTGGCCTGCTTCGTGGCGCCGCACTTGTGGGGGCTCGCCCCCAACGACACCGATCTGATGACCCGGTTCCTGCCACCTGTCTGGAGCGAAGGTGGGCGTTGGAGCCATCCATTGGGGACGGACAATCTGGGTCGTGACGTACTGGCGCGCATTCTCGCCGGAGGCCAGGTGTCCTTGCTGGTTGCTGTATGTACTGTGCTCGTGGCGGTATCTGTGGGAATGGTCCTGGGCACTTTGGCCGGCTATTACGGCGGTCGGGTCGACAGTCTGATCATGCGTGTTGGCGATCTGTTTCTTGCCTATCCGTTCATGCTCTTGACGATCTCGGTGATCGCCATTCTCGGACCGTCCTTGCCGATCCTGATCCTCGTCCTGGCGCTGGCGGATTGGGTCACCTATGCACGCACCGTGCGCGGCAGTGTTCTGTCCGTCAAGCAACGCGAATATGTTGTGGCTGCTCACTCCATCGGGACTCGCGATGGGGATATATTGCGCCATCATGTCCTGCCAAACGTGCTGTCGCCCGTCCTGGTGCTTGGCACTGTCCGGGCAGCGAACTATATCGTTTGGGAAAGCGGTCTGTCATTTCTCGGAATGGGCGTTCCGCCGCCAACGCCGACCTGGGGGATGATGCTTTCCGAAGGACGCGACTTCATCCTGGATGCCTGGTGGCTTGCCACGCTTCCGGGCATTGCAATCATGTTGACAATTCTATCACTCAATCTGTTGGGCGACGGCCTTCGTGACGCGCTGGACCCCCGATTGAAGGGAAACAGACGATGAATACCTTTCCATATGCTCGCCCACCGCTGGGAACTGCCAGATTGCAACGTCGCAACGATACGCTGGAAACCCTGGCGGACTATGCGCTGGATCTTCGCTTCGCGTCGATCTCGGAGACGACAATAAATTCGGTGCGTGATTGCGTGCTCGATTGTGTAACGTCGGCTGTCGCTGGTGCTGACAGCGATGCCGCCGGCGCTGCGCGGCTGGCAGCACAGGCGACTTTTGGACAGGGCGGTTTGTCGTCGATCTGGTTTTCCGGTCGCAAGGCGCCGGCTGCAGGCGCGATCCTGGCCAATTCCACGGCCGCAAGTATCCTGGACCTGGATGACGGTCATCGAGCGGCCACCGGCCACCCTGGCGCCGCAATCATTCCAAGTTGCCTTGCCGTTGCCGAGGAAACCGGCTGCAGTTGGGAAGAACTCGTAACCTGCATTGTCATCGGATATGAGATTTCCGTGCGGATTGCCGCCGGACGCGATTTTTCCCGGCTTGACACCATGTCGACCGGAAAATGGTGCAACTACGGCGTCGCGGCCGCAGTCGGGCGGATGCGGGGACTCAAACGTGCCGAACTGGTCCAGGCCTTGGCCGTGGCCGGCGTCCACGGTCCGAACCAGTCTGCAGCCGGCTACTCGAAGGTCATGGGCAATCACGCCAAGGAAGGTATCCCGTGGAGTTCGCTTACGGGCTGCATGGCTGTGTCGCTGGCCCAGGCCGGATTTACCGGTCCGACCGACATTCTCGATCATCCCGCCTATTTCGATCGGGCTGCGATCCTGCGCGGTTTGGGCCGTTCCTTTGTCATCGAGGGTGTCTATTTCAAACCCTATTCCTGTTGCCGCTGGGCGCATGCCGCCATCGACGGGCTTACCGATATCCTGGAGCGCGAGGGTCTCAAACGCGAAGCAATCCACTCAGTGGAAGTCCATACCTTCGAGCGCGCGCTGAAGCTCAATAACGACGCCGATCCCGACACGCTTGAGGCCGCTCAATATAGTGTCCCGTTCGTGCTCGGCGTAGCCGCCGTACAAGGGCGCGAAGCGTTGCTGCCGCTGACCGAGGACAGTCTCCACCACCCCGAGACGATTGCCTTTGCTCGCCGGGTGGAATTGCTCGTCGACGACACGATAAATGCCAAATTCCCCGAAACTACCGGCGCCCGCATCATTATCAAGACACCGACAGGCCAGCATCAGCGGGAGGTCATGCATCCGCTCGGCGATCCCGCCAATCCGATGTCGCGCGACAGGCTCCTGGCCAAATTCAATGCCGCCACTCGTGCGTTGAATGCCGGGAAGGTATTGAGCGCAATTGCAGAGTTCGACAACGGCGAATATGCACCGCTTGTTTGTGCGCTCGCAGATCCTGGCGTGTTGTCTTCCAAAGAGAAACAAACGGGGCATTGATAGGTTGTTTGAGGCCGCGCGCAGATGTGTGGCCATCGGCAATTTCACAGTGCCATCCGGGCGGCATGGTCTGCCAACGGATGGAAGCATCCTGCCTGGAGTGTCGCCAGGATGTTGCGGTGAGGCGATAGTGCCTTGGGCGTAAGATCGAGGCGATCTGGTTATCGGCAGCAAGGAACCCTTGTGACTGTTTTGGCGACTTTATCCGCACCATGATCTCGTCACGTCGCCGCGTCGGCCGGTGACTGCTATTGGTTTGGTTGTTCAGGCCTCGTGGGCGCGGTGATCAGCCTTGCCAGGACTGCTGGGTGTTGATTTCCACTGAGAGCTGACCCGGTATTTCCACCGAGATTTGACCCGCCTTTCAGTTATCTTTCGGGTCTGGTGTTGCGGTCAAGTTCCGGTTTTTCTCCTTTGCCTTTTTGGGTTC